>JAEEGL016844516.1_pt1 | contig 15421 bp, 10 predicted proteins | sample 9134231 | NCBI WGS metagenome assembly JAEEGL01 (sample SAMN16246548, study PRJNA631951) | gut metagenome | biome: gut microbiome; feature: rumen; material: fiber-attached | host: Bos | place: Iran: Karaj | collected 2018-10 | reverse complement strand
CCTCCGGCAGATGGGACAGGATCACTATGGTCCGTTCTTCCAGGTTCTCTCCCTTTAAGACAGATACCGGCACGATGTCCGCAAAATCCATTTCCTTCCGGAATCCATCCATCAGCTCGCCGATTTTTTCCTTTTCGGTCTTATCCGCCTTGTTGATCACCAGGATCACAGGGATCTTACAGCTTCTCAGCTGTTCCAGGATCTGCTGTTCGTTTTCGCCGTGGTACGCATCCGGCTCAACCAGCCACAGGATGAGATCCACGTCCCGGATGGAGCTTTCCGCCACCTTATCCATGTATTCGCCCAGCTTGTTCTTGGCCTTGTGAATACCGGGGGTATCCAGGAAAACGATCTGGCCTTCGTCACAGGTATACACCGTCTGAATACGATGTCTGGTGGTCTGAGGTTTATTGGAGGTGATGGCGATCTTCTGTCCGATCAGGTGATTCATCAGGGTGGATTTCCCTACGTTGGGTCTTCCGATGATGGTCACAAAGCCGGCATGATATTTTTTCTCTTCTGTCATAGAAATCCTTTTTTACTGCTGGTCGGTAGGATTATCGGAGCGGCTGTTTTTGCCCATCTCCTTCATACGCTTCTTATCAGCCTTTTTCTGTTCTCTGCGCTGTTTCTTTTCTTCCTTTTTCCGGGCGATCTCTTCGGGCGTCAGGTTACGATTATGAACCTTACGAACGATCCAGACCACGATGCAGATGATCACAGCCCAGACAACGATGGACGGGATATGGGAAATGAACCATACGGCAAAATCCTGTAAGTTGCCCCATACGCGCTCCAAGTCCTCAATAAAGCCGCTGGTAACGCGATCCCAGAAAGTAACAGGAGGCTCGGGATCGGGCTCAGTGTATTCCACAACTTCCTGAAGGCTTAAGTAAACCGTGCTGTAATCCACCTTGTTATCAAAGGTACGAAGCTGGCTTTCCATGCTCTCGATCTGATAACGGACATCGGAAAGACGGGACTCGATGGTCAGCATATCCTCCAGATTATCTGCCTGCTCCAAAAGCTGTAACAGACGCTCTTCCTCTGTCTGCAGAGCCTTTTTGTGGCTTTGCATATCCACATAATCCAGGGTAACGTCCTCCACGGACTGGGATTTGTTGGTGATATTGGTGGTATCGTTTACCAGACCAAGGAAATCATTTAACTTATCTGCCGGAATACGGAGAACGAAATCCGCATTGCGGCGTTCTCTGTAATAATCGCTGTAATAATAGCGACTGCCGTTGTAGATATCGGAGGACTGTACATAGCCTCCAAGACCTTCCACCCGGGCAGTGATATTATCCACGCAGGTCTCAAAATCATCGGTTTCCGCCGTCAGATGAACGGTGGTGATCAGCTTGCGCTTCGTATCCTGTACGGAAGGCGCAGAGACCTCACCGGAACCGGTATTATCGACATAGGCTTCTTCTGCGGCATAGTCGGAATCGTATTCATAGAGGTCCGAGGTATCGTAAGCCCCCTTGGAATAGGAATCCGTGGTATAGGAAGGCGCTGCAGCCTCCGATGCCGCATAGTTACCGTAGCTGCTACCGCAGCCGGATAACAAAGCTGCTGACATAAGACCTGCCAGAACTGTTTTTGCGATCAGATGATTTCCTTTACTCTTTTTCATAATGTTCCCCTTTCAAATCACATCAGGAAGCAAACATGGGCTTAATCTCCAGCCTTTCGCCTTCTTCCCGTAATTTGCTTTCTTTTCCGACGACACAGATCCGTCCGTCTGCGCAAAGTGCATCCATATAATCTCCCAGAAGGTGGACCGTCTCCTCTGTAAACCCAAGGACTTCGTCCCTCTCCTTTTGGATATCCTCCATTGTCAGATCAGCAAGATATGCACCCATGGAATAGGCTCCCTTAATGGAAGGCGTTTTCGGTGTATCCATACTGCTGATGGTACCGATGATGTACTGCGTGATCTCCCGCTTCGAAAGCTTTAAGGAGCGAAGATACGCTCCGGCTCCCCGGTAGATTTCCAGCGTTTTCTTTAATTCCGGATCCCGGTAGGAAACGAATACGCTTTCACCGCCTCTTCCAAAGCGGCTCAGGCAATCGTAGGCACCGTTCTTTACCCGGACATTGTTCCAGAGATAATCATATGCCATCAGCACTCTTAACACTTTCAGCGCTCCGGTATAGGGCAGTCCTTTTTTCGTATAATCCCCGGCAAGTGCAACATACTGTACCTGAGAGGAAGTCATAAAGCCTTCTTTTTGTACATCAAGTTTGGGAACAAAGCGCTTCTTAAGCGCCGGTGTGTCCGGATACAGCATATCCGCAAGCTTATTCGTCTCTTCCCGGATGAAAGAAGGAAGGTCTCCGTTTACCTTATCTCCGGTATAATCCACCATGAGATTCTGTTTCTGGAACAGGATCTTGCAGATGGCACGCATCTTGTCCACCAGATCGTCCTTACGCTCCTCGTAATGTGCGATCAGGTCCGCAACGCGGTAATAGTAAGCAAGACCGGTATTATATTCCGTGATGGCTGCTTCCGGTGATAAACCGGCAAGTGCTCTTCCGGCTGCGATCACATGACCTACGGACATGAAGTCACCTTCCATATGGGATTTCATTTCCTGCAGGATCTCAAGGAGACGATCCGTCTTCTCCCATAAGGTATCAAAGAGGATCTCCTCCATCAGCTCAAAGGCTTTGCTTACATTGGGTGCAAGGGCCTTCATCCGGATCTGCAGGAAATAATGATAATTCGACTTATCCTTTACATTGGAGATCAGACCGAAGCTGTCCGTCATACCACCGGTAAAGAGGTTGATCTCATTGAACAGTTCTCCGTAAGTATGTTTCGTCGTATCCATCATGCCCAGCGCGGATTTGAAGATCCCCAGATAACCGAACAGTTCTTCCGGAATGTTGGAAGCATCAAAATGCACCTGAATATAAGAGATCTCGTTGGTAAAGTAGGGATGGAACAGGATCTTGTTACCGCCAACCATGATCACTTCATTGCGGATCTCCTCCGCTTCCTTTTTCATGTCGGCGATGGTGAGCATGGGGATCTTCTTAAGGGCTTCGGGATCATCCTCCGATTCCTGATAAGCACGAAGGGCTCTGGTCTCTTCTACGATCTTCTGAATCTCTTCCGGTGACAGGGAGGCGCGATAGGCTTCCAGTTTATCGGCAAGGACTTTATCCTTTTCCTGCGTAAGCCCCCGTTTCGGCTCTAACACGACGATGGCGGCATGGGGATTATCCAGAAGGCATTCCTTGATGAGGTTCTCAAAATAGCCCGTATCGATTTCTTTTCTGAGGGCCGTAAAATGCTCTCCCGCTTCTACATGAACAAAGGGCTTAAGATCATCGTAGATCCAGCTGTCCAGCATATCCAGACCATAGATCAGTCCCTTGGGGTAAGAACCAAAATCTGCCTCCCGGAACTTGAATTCAAAATGGTTAAGGGCAGCCAGAAGGGCCTGTCTGTCGATGCCGTTTTCTGCCTTGTCCTTTAAGATCTCCACAATGGTGGAAACAAATGCATCCTTCTGGGATGCATCGGCATTTCTTGCTACAAAGTTAAAATAGGGCTGACGAAGGCCGTCATTAAAACCGCCGTAAGCGTCCTTACCGATCCCTTTCTCGATAAGTGCTTTTTTAACAGGCGCTCCGGGTGCGGAACAAAGCGCAAAATCCAGCACGTCAAAAGCAATGGACCTCTTCGCATCGGTGCAGCCGCCAACCACCAGGTTATAGGACAGATAGGTGTTGTTTTCCAGGGGTTCGTCATCCGCTACGGGGTACGGCGCGATCACTTCCTTCACCTTATCAAAGGGTGCCTGCTCTTTAACGGTAGTATCCAGAGAAAGGGCATCATACTTAGACAGGTACTCTCTGTCGATATAATCCAGTTTTTCCTCCATATCCATATTGCCGTAAAGGTAGATATAGCTGTTGGACGGATGATAATACAGGCTGTGGAACTTAAGGTATGCCTCATAAGTAAGGGTCGGGATCACCTGAGGATCGCCGCCGGATTCGTACTGATACGAAGTCTCCGGGAACAGGGTGCTGACGATCTGACGATCAAAAAGATCATCGGGAGAAGAAAACGCTCCCTTCATCTCATTATAGACAACGCCGTTGATGGTAAGAGGGCTTTGGGCATCTTCCATCTCATAGTGCCAGCCTTCCTGACGGAAGATCTTCTCTTCCTTGTAGATTTTGGGATGAAAGACCGCATCCAGATACACATCCATCAGATTCTGGAAATCCTTGTCGTTGCAGCTAGCAACGGGATAAACAGTCTTATCCGGATAAGTCATGGCATTTAAGAAGGTGTTAAGGCTTCCCTTGGATAACTCGATAAAGGGATCCTTGACCGGATACTTTTCCGAACCGCAAAGTACCGTATGCTCTACGATATGCGCTGCGCCGGTACTGTCTAAGGAAGGGGTCCGAAACCCGATATAAAACACCTTGTTTTCATCATCATTGGAGATCAGGGCCACTCTGGCTCCGGTCTTTTTATGCTTAAGAAGCAGGCAGGTACCGTTTAAGTCCTTGCTGAAATGCTCCTCAATGATGTCATATGCTGCAAAATTCATGTATTATCCTTCTCCTGTCGCTAAATAGTAAATCCCATCATGGCCAGCTTTCCAAGGATGATCTCCTGGATATAAATGCCGTCTTCCTTTTTTTCTTCCACAGGGATCTTTACAAAGTCTTCCAGTTTGGAAACGTATTCCTTATAGACTCTCTTTTCCTTACCGAACCATCCCTTTACCGTGGTCAGGCGGTTGTATTTTACCTTGGTCTTAAGCTGATAATAGGTCTTATAGGAAAAACTGCCTTTTTCCATGTAGTAGATCACGCTTTCCAGGGTATCCTCAGGGTCCGCGTCCTTTAAGATATAATGCTCGATGATGCTCTGAAACTTAAAGGGACAGGATGCGTCCTCCAAAAGCTCCTTATAAGAGTATTTTGCACCGATGCTGATGCGGCTGGTGTCCTGGATCACGTATTTATATGCTTCGCCAACTTTGCCGTTCATTTACTGCTACCTTCAATATCTTCGATCTTAAAACCGCTGAGCAGGAACGCTTCCTCGATCTCTTCTACTGAGAGATCCGAGGCCTGGGACAGTTCCAGAGGCGTAACCTTTCTGCCGTATACTTCTGCCAGCTCTCGGGCTTTATCCGCTACTTCATTAACCTGATCTGCGATCTTATTCCCCGTGCGGGAGGAATCAAAAGTCTCCTCGATGAGGCGCTCCATGGCATCCATCATCATCTTCCCCAGAGTTCCCGGAACTTCATCCGGATCTTCCAAGGCCCCAAGGTTGCTTACCGCAATGGCAAGAGCAGTATTGCCTTCTCCGATGAGATCTTCCAGAAGTACACCCTGATCGGCATATACTTTGGCAAGGTCCACCACATCCCGAAGATGACCTTCGATCAGGCGATGCTGCGACTGGAGATCTCCGTTCATGGCGCTCATGGCAAGAGCGCGCTCTTCTCCGTCTGTAAGAATCGGAAGAAGTGCGATCTCATCCAGATACTCCTGCAGATAAGCACGGTCTTCTTCGGAAAGATTGGCTTCTTCTGCAGAATCCTCCGTAGCAGCATCTTCCGGTAATGCTTCCTCATCGATAGCGATCTTCTTGGAACGCAGGTAATCAAAGATCAGGGCAAACTGTTCATCGCTCAGTTGCTGACTGGCAAAAGCAGTTTTGATCTCTTCCGAAGAGATGCGATTTTTATGGGAAGCTGCCAGTTTCCGGACTCTTTCCAGAGTCGTGGCAAATTCCAGTTCTTTTTGTCTGTTATCTTCCATAGTGTGGCTCCAATTATTCAGACCTTATGTTCATGGGTAAACAAATGGTCCTGACAGTACTCATAATTTCCATTGCACTTGGTGCAGAAACGAAATTCCAGTTCCGGGTTGGTCTCACTGGTCCTGCCGCAGATAGCGCATTTATGTCTGGCCTGGGGCCTGATCTGCGGTGCTGTCTTTTTCCGAAACTCTCTTCTTCGCTTTGCCTGCTTAAAGGTCTGACCGTGCATCTTGCGGAACAAACGCCAGAAGATCAGGAAGTTAAGCATCGCCACCACCATGGCGATGGCCCCTGCATAGAAACGGCTCTTTACATAGGTGATCAGGTTGGCCACCAGAAGGACCGCATCTAACAGCGCAAGGTATTTCACCTTGATGGGAAGGATCCCGTAAAGGTTAAACTGCATATCCGGGTATAGCACCGCAAAGGCAAAGAACATGGACTGATACAGGTAACTGATGCCCACGCCAAATACGTTCCCGGTTGCCAGATAATAGATCAGCGAAGCAATCTGGGTAAAGAAGATCCCGCCAAAAAAGTACAGATTAAAGCGGAATGACCCCCAGGCATTTTCCAGTGCATGGCCCAGGAGATAATAAATGTTGATGGCAAAGATAAAGAAGATGATCCCCACGATGCCGTTTAACGAATCCGGTTCACAGATAAAGGTTAAAAGGCGCCAGATCTGACCCTTTAAGACCATCCCCCAGTCCAGCATCAGATACTGATAATAAAAATAGGGGCTGAAAAGTCCCAGTACCGTTGAAGCAATATAGATCAGGATAAAATAGTTGATCAGGTTGGGAATCGCATAACGTCCCAGGGCCTTTTCCATCTTATTCAAAAATTTTTCCATGGAATAAAACTCCTTCTTTCACATGTGACATTCTATCATTCTACCCCCTAAAACACAAGAAATGGGAACCTTTCGGAAAGTTTATGAATTGTTTATACATTCGACCTCTTCTGTTCGTTGAAAAGACAAAAACAATCCATTAAAATAGGTAAAGCGTTTAATAGCCCATTATAATAAGAAAAGGAACAGGTTTACCAAATATGACAATGGAATATACACTTGGCATAGATATCGGCTCCACAACTGTCAAGCTGGCTATTCTGAATCAGGATAACAAGATTCTGTTTGCCCAGTATGAGCGACATTTTGCAAATATTCAGGAGACACTCTCCTCTTTACTTAAGCAGGCCTACGAAAAGGTCGGCAATCTCACGGTACACCCTATGATCACCGGTTCCGGCGGTCTTACCCTTGCAAACTGGTTAAAGATTCCCTTCGTTCAGGAAGTGATCGCAGTATCCACTTCCCTGCAGACCTTTGCGCCCAAAACCGATGTTGCCATCGAATTAGGCGGTGAGGACGCCAAGATCATCTATTTTGAAAACGGTAATGTGGAACAGCGCATGAACGGTATCTGCGCAGGCGGAACCGGTTCCTTCATCGACCAGATGGCATCCCTGCTGCAGACCGATGCGGCAGGTTTAAATGAATATGCCAAAGATTACAAGTCCCTGTATACCATTGCCGCCCGCTGCGGCGTTTTTGCAAAGACTGATATCCAGCCTCTGATCAACGACGGCGCTACCAAGGAAGATCTTTCTGCTTCCATTTTCCAGGCCGTTGTTAACCAGACCATCTCCGGTCTTGCCTGCGGTAAGCCTATCCGCGGACATGTAGCCTTTTTAGGCGGCCCCTTACATTTCCTTACGGAGTTAAAGGCAGCCTTTATCCGGACGCTCAAACTGGATGAGGAGCATATCATCGAGACAGATCACTCCCATCTCTTTGCCGCTATGGGTTCCGCTTTAAATGCCAAAGAGGACTGCTTCTACACCATGGAGGAAATGGTCGAAAAGCTCTCACAGAAGATCCATCTGGAATTTGAAGTTGCCCGTATGGAGCCTCTGTTTGCGGATCAGGAAGAGTATCAGACCTTTAAGGACCGTCATGAAAAAAGCAAGGTTAAGACCACTGATCTTAGTACCTATCAGGGTAACTGCTTCCTGGGCATCGATGCCGGCAGTACCACCACCAAATGCGCGTTGATCGCTGAAGACGGTTCCCTTTTGTATTCCTTTTATTCCAATAACAACGGAAGCCCCTTAAATACTGCGATCTCCTCCATTCAGGAGATCTATTCCCTGCTTCCCGAAGGTGTTAAGATCGTTCGCTCCTGCTCTACCGGTTACGGTGAGGCACTGATGAAAGCCGCTTTCCTTTTAGATGACGGCGAAGTAGAGACCATTGCTCACTACTATGCAGCTGCCTTCTTCCGTCCGGATGTGGACTGTATCCTGGACATCGGCGGACAGGATATGAAATGCATCAAGATCAAAAACCATGCCGTGGATTCCGTACAGCTGAACGAAGCCTGCTCTTCCGGCTGCGGTTCCTTTATTGAAACCTTTGCCAAATCCTTAAACTATTCCGTTCGGGATTTTGCCAAAGCAGCTCTCTTTGCAGAGCATCCCATCGACCTGGGAACCCGCTGCACCGTATTTATGAATTCCAAGGTGAAGCAAGCTCAGAAGGAAGGCGCCTCCGTAGCGGACATCTCTTCCGGTCTTGCCTATTCCGTTATCAAAAATGCCCTGTTTAAGGTGATCAAAGTCTCCGATGCCAGCCAGCTGGGCAAAAACATCGTCGTACAGGGCGGTACTTTCTATAACGACGCCGTACTCAGGAGCTTTGAAAAGATCGCAGGCTGTGAAGCCATCCGCCCCGATATCGCAGGTATCATGGGTGCCTTCGGCGCCGCTCTCATTGCAAGAGAACGCTACAGCCTGGAAAATGAGCCCGCTACCACCATGCTCTCCATTGATGCCATCAATCATCTGGAGTTTAATACCAGCGTGGCCAAATGCAAGGGCTGTACCAACAGCTGCCGATTAACCATCAACCGTTTCTCCGGTGGCCGTCAGTATATCTCCGGCAACCGCTGCGAACGTGGTCTCGGAAAACAGCTTACCGACAACGGCATCCCCAACCTGTTTAAGTACAAGTTAGATCGCCTGTTTTCCTACGAGCCTCTTCCCATTGAAGATGCAAAACGCGGAACGGTAGGCCTTCCCAGAGTCCTTAACATGTATGAAAACTATCCCTTCTGGTTTACCTTCTTTACCAGACTGGGTTACCGGGTGGTATTATCCCCCATGTCCACTCATAAGATCTACGAGCTGGGCATCGAATCCATTCCCAGTGAATCGGAGTGCTACCCTGCCAAGCTAGCCCACGGCCATATCTCCTGGCTGTTACATCAGGGGGTAAAGTTTATCTTCTATCCTTCCGTATTTTACGAAAGAAAAGAGATCGAAGGGGTCGGCAACCATTACAACTGCCCCATCGTTACTTCCTATTCGGAAAATATCAAAAACAATGTGGAGGAGCTGCGGACCGAGCATATCGATTTCCGTAATCCTTTCCTGTCCTTCTTAAGTGAAGACACAGTATTCCAGGGGATCCGAAGCGCTTTCCCGGAGATCAGCGATAAGGAATTAAAAGACGCCATCGCATCTGCCTGGAAGGAACAGCAGGCCGTTCGTGAGGATATGCAGCATAAAGGGGAAGAGGTCCTTAAGTTCATGGAGGAAACCCATACCCACGGTATCGTCCTCGCCGGCCGTCCCTATCATCTGGATTCGGAGATCAACCACGGTATCCCGGAGATGATCAACAGCTACGGTATGGCAGTCCTGACAGAGGATTCCATCTCTCACCTCGGCAAGCCGGACAGACCCCTGATCGTATCCGATCAGTGGATGTACCACTCCCGTCTGTATGCTGCTGCAACCTATGTTCGTACCAGAGAAGATCTGGATCTGATCCAGTTGAACTCCTTCGGCTGCGGTCTGGATGCGGTAACCACCGATCAGGTACAGGATATCCTGACCGGCTCCGATAAGATCTATACCTGCCTTAAGATCGATGAAGTCAATAACTTAGGTGCTGCAAGGATCCGCGTTCGTTCCCTTCTGGCGGCTATCCGCGTTCGCCAGCGTAAGAACGAAAAGCGTACCATCCGTCCCACTTCCATTCACAAAGTGGTATTTACGGAAGAGATGCGCGATAACTATACCATCCTGTGCCCGCAGATGTCGCCCATTCACTTCGATCTGATCGAGAAGGCTTTCCAATCCTGCGGTTATAACCTGGTAGTCCTTGGTAATGATAACCGTAAGGCCATCGATACCGGCCTTCGTTATGTAAATAATGACGCCTGCTATCCTTCCCTTCTGGTGGTGGGACAGATCATGGAAGCATTGGAATCCGGCGCATATGACCTGAATAAAACGGCTGTTATCATCTCCCAGACAGGAGGTGGTTGCCGCGCTACCAATTACATCAGCTTTATCCGCCGTGCCCTTAAGAAAGCCGGTATGGAACAGATCCCTGTGATCAGTGCCAACCTGGCAGGCCTTGAGTCCAATCCGGGATTCAAGGTGGACTTAAAGCTCTTCAGCCATGTTGCATTAGCTGCCATGTTCGGTGATATCTTTATGCGCTGTGTCTATCGGATGCGTCCTTATGAGATCACTCCAGGAAGTGTGGATGCCCTCCATGAAAAGTGGGTAAAAAAGTGCGAAGAATATGTAACCGGCAAAAAGATACGGCTGATCAAGTTCCGCTCCATGTGCAGACAGATCGTACGGGAATTTGATCAGATCCCCATCCACGAGGATATGAAAAAGCCCCGGGTAGGTATCGTCGGTGAGATCCTGGTAAAATACGCTCCTACTGCCAACAATCAGCTGGTTACCCTGTTAGAACAGGAAGGCGCTGAGGCGGTAGTTCCCGATATGGTGGATTTCTTCCTCTACTGCTTCTATAACCAGATCTACAAAGCCGATCATCTGGGAACCAGTAAGAAGTACAAGCATCTGTTTAAGTTAGCCATCGACATTGTGGAATGGGCAAGAGCTCCCTATGTGAAGGAATTAAAGAAGAGCCGTCACTTTGACGCTCCCGGCAGCATCTACCACACCGTATCTCTGGCAGAGCCCATCGTAGACATCGGCAATCAGACCGGTGAAGGTTGGTTCTTAACCGGTGAAATGGTCCATCTGATCGGTGACGGTGTCAATAACATCGTTTGCTGCCAGCCCTTCGGTTGCCTGCCCAATCACGTGGTCGGCAAAGGTGTTATCAAAGAACTGAGAAGACGCTATCCTCTCTCCAACATCGTGGCCATCGACTTTGATCCCGGTGCCAGTGAGGTTAATCAGCTTAACCGTATCAAGCTGATGCTCTCCACCGCAGTTAAGAACTTAAATAAGGTACCTGCTGCGCAGGCTTCTTCGAAAGATACCACTGAAAAGATATCCTAGATTCAAAAGGCTTCCAAACCGGGAAGCCTTTTTTGCGCCAAGAAAAAGCAGTCCGCATACGCGAACTGCCTTCCCTTGGTTTGAAAATTTGGTTTTGGAAAATGAAAAAGTAAAAAAGGTTATAAACAATCTTTACTGGGGCTGCTTGCCGATGTAAGCAAGGATACCGCCATCTACGTAAAGGACATGTCCATTAACAAAGTTGGATGCATCGGAAGCAAGGAATACAGCAGGTCCCATAAGGTCTTCTGTGGTTCCCCAACGAGCTGCGGGAGTCTTGGCAACGATGAACTGATCGAAAGGATGTCTGCTTCCGTCAGGCTGCTTCTCACGAAGAGGTGCCGTCTGAGGCGTAGCAATATATCCGGGTCCGATACCGTTGCACTGGATGTTGTACTCACCGTACTCAGAGCAGATGTTTCTGGTCAGCATCTTAAGACCGCCCTTAGCTGCTGCATAAGCAGATACGGTCTCGCGTCCCAGTTCGCTCATCATGGAGCAGATGTTGATGATCTTGCCATGACCTTTCTTGATCATAGACGGGATCACTGCCTTGGATACGATGAAAGGAGCATTTAAGTCTACATCAATGACCTGACGGAACTGCTCTGCAGTCATCTCGGTCATAGGGATACGCTTGATGATACCGGCATTGTTTACCAGGATATCGATCACACCGACTTCTGCTTCTACCTTGGCAACCAGAGCCTGTACCTGTGCTTCGTCCGTTACGTCGCAAACATAGCCGTGTGCCTTGATGCCTTTTTCTTCATAAGCAGCCAGTCCCTTGTCCACCAGTTCCTGCTTAATGTCATTAAATACAATGGTTGCACCAGCCTCTGCATAAGCAGTTGCAATAGCAAAACCAATACCGTAGGAAGCACCCGTGATCAGTGCTACCTTACCTTCCAAAGAAAAATCATTTAAAATTCCCATCTTATAATCCCTCCATATCATTCATTTATAAGATTTATATCCGCAAGTATGCAAAGCATACTTGCAAAGATTGCCGACCTCCGCGTCGGGAGCCAATCTTTTATTATCGTTGAACTCTTCCGGATCCGTTGCCTCCGGCCAGAGCCTTTACTTCTGCTACCGATACCTGGTTAAAGTCTCCTTCGATGGAGTGCTTTAAGCAGCTTGCAGCCACTGCAAACTCAATGGTATCCTGAGAATCCATGTTGTTAAGGCATGCATAGATGAGTCCGCCTCCAAAGGAATCACCGCCGCCTACACGGTCTACGATATGTACAGCATAGGTCTTGCTGAAGTAGTAGCCCTCGCCGTCATAAAGCATTGCTGCCCAGTTATTGTCATTTGCGGAAATGGACTCACGAAGGGTGATGGCAACCTTCTTAAAGCCGAAGCGATCGGCTAACTGCTTGGCAACATCCTTATAGCCGTCCTTATTTAACTTACCGGATGTAACATCGGTGTTACTTGCCTTGATACCGAATACGTCGCTGGCATCCTCTTCGTTGGAGATGCATACATCTACGTACTGGCACAGCTCGTTCATGGTCTTGCCGGCTTCTTCTCTGGTCCACAGTTTCTTACGATAGTTTAAATCACAGCTAACGGTGATACCGCGCTGCTTTGCAGCCTTGCAGGCTTCCAGACAGATCTCTGCCACATTAGGTCCCAGTGCGGGAGTGATGCCGGTAAAGTGGAACCATTCCGCACCATCGAAGATCTTATCCCAGTCAAAATCTTCCTTTGTCGCTTTTGCAATGGAAGAACCTGCACGGTCATAGATCACCTTGGAAGGTCTCTGGCTGGCACCCTTCTCTAAGAAGTAAATGCCCACACGGTCACCGCCGCGTACGATCATGGAAGTATCTACACCAAATCTTCTCAGTTCATTGATACCGGCCTGACCGATCTCATGAGCAGGGAGTTTGGTAACAAAGGCTGTATCGATGCCGTAATTAGCAAGGGAAACAGCTACGTTTGCTTCGCCGCCGCCATAGGTTGCACCGTAAACGGGAGTCTGCACGAAGCGATAATATCCTTCGGGAGCCAGACGAAGCATGATCTCACCAAATGTAATAACTTTTGCCATTTGTTTCTCTCTTTCTGCGCTACAACGCGCTTACATATATTCCTACTTAGCTGCCAGATGAATGGCGAAGCCGCCAAACTCACCCTTTAAGTAAATGTTCTTAAGGTTCTTTTTGGTATCATCCGTATAAAGAGCGGAAGAATAATCAAACTCATACCCTCTCTCTTCCAGATGATAAACGGCACGATCCACATTGTTGGTGGCAATGGCGATATGTCCGTGAGCACCTCTGCCGATACTCTTCATCAGTTCGAAGTCCGCACCTACAAAGATGGAGCTGTTACCAACCTTCTTCTCATTACCGAACAGATCAGAGAGAACGTCAGCGGTTTCACCGGCTGCACTTTCATTTTCAAAGTTGATGCCCACATGCTTGATCTTAAAGCCAAGCATCAGGGATACTGCCTCCCTGGTCAGAGCCGTGATCTTATCAAATTCACCGTTCTTTACCAGTTCATCCTTTACCATCCAGCTGCCGCCGCATGCGATGATCTTCTTGAAATCAAGATACTCACACAGGTTCTTGGCATTGATACCGCCGGTAGGCATGAATTTCATATTCACATAGGGAGCACTCATCGCTTTGATCATAGCCAGACCGCCGCTTGCCTCTGCAGGGAAAAACTTCACCACATCCAATCCAAGCTCAATAGCTGCTTCCACATCACTGGGATTGGAAGTTCCGGGTGTAATGGGAATATTTTTCTCTACACAGTACTTAACCACCTTGGGATTTAATCCGGGGCTTACGATAAACTTAGCTCCGGCTCCTACAGCCCGATCTACCTGTTCTGTGGTTAATACCGTACCGGCACCTACGAACATATCCGGAAAAGCTGTGGTCATTCTACGGATGGACTCTTCTGCTGCATCGGTACGGAAGGTAACTTCCGCACACTTAAGGCCACCGTCGCACAGGGCCTTGGCAAGAGGTTCTGCATCCTTGGCATCATCCAGTTTTACAACAGGAACGATACCGATCCGATAAAGTCTCTCTAAAACTTCGTTCATTTTTTTATTTCCTTTCTTGAAGGGAAGACCAAATTGTATTATACTGAATTTGTTCCACGATGCGGAACACGGTTCCGTAATGTGGTCTTACTATGTTTCATTATATATGACCCCCTTTAAAAGTCAACCGGATTTTTTGCACCAAAAGGTCTGTTTTATACCGAAAGGAATCAACTTATGACGGAAGAATATAAAGAGGAACAAAACCCCATACAGTCTGCAGGACGGATCTTTCAGGTAATGGAGATCCTATCCGCAGGAGGCTCCATGGGCCTTCTGGAAATAAGCGCTCAGGCAAATCTTTCCAAAAGTACCGTCCATCGCCTGCTCAATTCCCTGATCTATATGGGATATGCCAGGCAGGAGGAATCCACCGGCAAATATCGCATGACCTATAAGCTGGTAAACCTCTCCGGTATGATCCTGGATCACTCCGACATCGTCCAGATTGCTCATCCGTACCTGGTAAAGCTTATGGAAAAAACCGGCGAAACCGTTCATCTGGTCCGCCGGGAGAAAATGAATATCACCTATATCGATAAGGTAGAGCCCGCCGGTGCAACGGTCCGCATGATCTCTCATGTAGGTCTTTCTCTTCCCTTATACTGTACCGGTGTAGGAAAAGCACTGATGGCAGAAATGCCGGAAGAAGAAGTCCATTCGATCTGGGAGTCCTCTCCCATCGAAAGAAAAACAGAATATACCATCACCAAGCTCACCGACTTAAAAGCAGAGCTTACGCGTATTCAAAAGCGAGGCTATGCCCGTGATGATCAGGAAAACGAGCTGGGCGTTCGCTGCGTAGCCGTCAGCATACACGACTACCGCGGTAAAGCCGTCTATGCACTGTCCATCTCCTGTCCCATTTACCGGCTCCCCGATGAGCGGGTTCCGGAACTGGCAGGTCTCATGCTGGAAGCATCAGCAGCCATCTCCCGGGAACTTGGATATCCATCCTGATCCTATGCTTTTCTATCAAAGAAGGCTTCCCGTATCTTTCCGGGAAGCCTTCTTCATTCTTTTCTATGGATTACATCTCTTACAAGGGGAATACCCTTTTTCGATCAGTTCCTCACGATCACCATGGAAGTACCATTTGTTCTTCTCCTTCATATCCGATACGCTGGAGCAGGAAGGATAATGGAACTTCTTAGTGTTTGTATTGGCTATGTAATCAGCATCTGACGTATTAT
>JAEEGL011022013.1_pt1 | contig 15421 bp, 13 predicted proteins | sample 9134231 | NCBI WGS metagenome assembly JAEEGL01 (sample SAMN16246548, study PRJNA631951) | gut metagenome | biome: gut microbiome; feature: rumen; material: fiber-attached | host: Bos | place: Iran: Karaj | collected 2018-10 | reverse complement strand
CCGGCGAATACGACTGGAACCTCTCAAGATTCCACGTTGTTGAGGACGGCATCAACAAGATAGAGTTCGACGCTGTTATCAATCCCGGCAAGATAGTTATCGAGTCCGGCAACACAACAACGACTACTACAACTACCACGACGACAACTACTACAACGACAACAACAACTACCACCACAACAACTACTACAACCACTACAGAGCCTACAACTACAACTTCAACGACCACTACTACAAAGCCTACCACCACAACAACTACTTCCACAGCTCAGCCCACAACAACCACTACAACTACGACAACTACTAAAAAAGGCGAGCTCGCGTGGGTATTCGGCGGAGGCCCTTATAAGCCCGGCGAGAAAGCCACAATTAAAGCTAACGTTAAGTCATGGTTCAGTGACTTTGAGGAAGTAAAGGTAGCAGGTGCTCAGTTCAAGCTCAATATTTCCGACGGTTTTAAGATAGTTTCTGTTTCCGGCTCACCATATGGTGCTGAACTCAAATACAACCCTGCAACAAATGAACTCGCATTCGCTGATAAGAAAGGCAATGGCGTTGCGGCTGCTGAGAATGATGAATTCATGACTGTCGAGTTTATGATACCCGCTGACGCTAAGCCCTCATCAGATTATTACATCTATCTCTCAGACCTGCTCGTTGTCGACGAAAACGGCAATGATATAACTGACAGATTCGTTTGTGTGCGTTCAAATTTCACCGTTGAAGGCACGAATCCTGTGACAACGACTTCATCTGCAACTACAACTTCGAGCACATATACAACTCACACAACTATGCCTTATACCACATCTACCAACATTCCTACAACTACTTCAACAAATATCCCCACTACTACAACAACTACCGGTCCTGCCGTTATGAAAGACTTCATCGTAACTCCCTCGGAGTGCATGGGCTCGCCCGGCGACGAGCTCGACATCGAGGTCCATGTCCAGTCCGGCGGTCACAAGGTAGGTCAGTACATCGTTCGTCTCGATGAAGCTGATACTCCGCAGGGCTTCACGTTCTCAGTCGACGACCCGCTCTGCTACGCTGTTGACGCCAAGGGCAACTTCAAGTTCGAGCTCCTCGGCGACACTTACTACTGCACAACGCTTTCAAACGGCGATCCTACAGCAGTAAACGAGGAAGAACCCGTTATCATATTCCACGTTAAGCTACCGGAAAAAGCAGTTCCCGGCGAATACGAGTGGAAGCTCTCAAGATTCCACGTTGTTGAGGACGGCATCAACAAGCTCGAATTCGATGCTGTTATCAACCCCGGAAAGATATCTGTATACCCGAACTCCACAACTACAACATCTACTACAACTCCTGACACAACTACAACAACTTCGTCTCAGACTACCGCTTCTTCTACTTCAACAACAACAACTTCTTCTACAACATCTTCAACAAGCACATCCGGTACAACATCATCTACTTCAAGCGAGACAACAACTACCACATCTACAACAACCTCCACAACGACCACTTCTTCAACCTCTACAACTCAGACTACAACTTCCACATCTTCCGCAACAACTACCACAACTACAGGAACAAGCGATATCGAAGGCATCTGGATAGCTTACAGGATAATCGACGAAAACAACAAGTCTATTCCTTACATCGAAGAAGAAAACGAAGCAGCTATCGTTGTCAACAACGATTTGAGCGCTGTTATCAAGTATCACAACGGCAACAGCAAGGATGATATCGAAGGCATCAAGTTCAAAGAAAACGGCGACGCTCTTGAAGTTACACTGTTCGATGAAAAGGCTCCGTTCAACATGACACGCTCCGGCGACGACTTCATCATGAAGCCCAATAATTACAACTACCAGCTCTGCTTCAAGCAGTTTGCATTCGGCGATATCAACCGTGACGGCAAGGTAGATTCCAGCGACGCTTCTTACATTCTCTCCGCTTACGCTAAGTCAGCAACAGGCGGCTCGAAGATGCTCGATGAGACTATCGCTCTCGGCGATACCGACGGCAACGGAATCCTCGATTCCAAGGACGCAAGTACGATACTCGCCTTCTACGCATACCGCTCAACAGGCGGCAAGGAAGGCCTGTACACATTCATTCACGGCAAATAATTGCTGAAAGCAAAGCCCCTGACGCTCGTCAGGGGCTTTTGTTGTATCACGTATAGGCAATACCGTACAAAGACGTCAGGCGGTCTTTGTGCGGTGTTGCCTATAATGCGTGGAGATATATCGACAGGACGATGCGCAAATCTTTCCCTGCAAAAAACGGACGCATATGCGTCCGTTTCGTTTCATTATAATAATAATTCTCTTTCAGGAAGAGCTGCAAGCCCTGCATTCGCGGGAGCTGTAGTTGTAGTTGCTGCCGCTGCGGGAGCTGTTGTAGCCGCTGTAGTAGCTGCGGGAGTATCGCCAGCCGCTGTTGTTACCTTGCCGTCGTCTGCGACTGAGACCTTGATCTCGATCTCGATGTCAGGGTGATTCGAGAAACTGAGCACGATGAAGGTCTGACCCTTCGATACGCCGGTTATGTATCCGAACTTGTCAACAGTAGCGATGCTGTCGTCCATCGACTTCCATACCTCGTTTGCCTCGCCTGTCTGATCGTCGGGGTAGCTCTGAATGATAGCAACGTCTCTCTCTCCGATATCAACGAAGATCTCACGGGTAGAGAGCTTTACGTTTGAAGCCTTGGGATTTTCCGTTGTTACCGCCTCGGTTGCCGTTGTTGCGGGGACTGTAGTTGTCACTACCGCTGATGTAGTAGTCGATACAGTCTTTTTGGCTGCCGGCTTTTTATCATCATCGGATTTTGAACAGCCCTTTGCGATAAGTATGAAGAACAAGAGCACTACAAACGCTATGACCGCCAATGCAGCGAACTGTCTGCGGCGGAGCACCTGACGGGTAACTCTTCTTCTTCTCGGTCCGTGAGAATTGTAGTTGTCCATTTTTAATTCCTTCCTTTATAAATTCATTTATATTTTAACAAAGATACTATATCGTTACTAACATTATATCACACGTTAATATAAATGTCACGCACTTTCGGAAATTTTTACACATTGCTGTATTTTTATTCTACACTTTGTGCGTTTTTAACAAAAAATCCGGACAGATTTATCTGTCCGGAAGATTTTAAGCTGCGGGAGTGAGCTTAGAAATATTGCTCTGGTCGACCTTGACCTTGATAACGTTCGATTTATCGCGCTCGTCGTCGAGTGACGGGAAGAAGCAGACCGTGTATTCGTTCTGTGCCGAGGGTACGAGGAATCCGCCTACAACGCCGCTGAAGCTGCCCTTTGCGGGAACTGTGAAATCGCTGCCCTGATAGCCGTCGAGATTCTTTGCGGCATAGAGCTGAGTTCTGATGTCGTAGTGAGCCTCAGTAGTGTCGCCGAAAAGGATAAAGAAGTTGTTGAGCATACTGAGCTCGTACTCCTTCTCGGTGGCGTTATGGATAGTTACGTCGAGGTAAACATAGTGCTCGCCGCTGTCGGTAGTTTTGCCGGAGTCGATGACCTTGTTGAGCTTGAAGAGTGTCTCGTTAACGTCAGCTTCCTCTGAGATGCCTACCTTGTACTCCTTGTCAGCGAGACCGTCAAGGCGGCCGTCCTCACTTATCTTGTACGAGGTTTCATCGTGTGATGAAGAATGCTCTCTGTTGCCCGAGCAGCCAACTGCCGCGGTAAGAGCTAATGCTGCTGCAAGGAACAGCGCTGCCAATCTATTTTTTCTCATTTTATGAGCCTCCATTCAAAAAATCTTAATATAGTATACCACAACAGCAGGCAGATTGTCAAGCATTTGCGCAAGACTTTACCGGCAGAAGAGGCGGAGCTCAGGCAGAGGCAGAAACGGCAAAGATGCAGTTCCGGACGCTTTTTCCTCCTGACAAATGTCTAAGTTTGATGAGTGGTAAGAGAATTTGGCTATATATCGTGATAGCTGTAAGCTATAACTAACAAAAAAGTATTGATTTTCTGTGTGTATATGTTACAATTAATTTGTGAGAAGTTAGAGCTTCTTAATAATTATGGAGGTGCTTTTATTATGGCATATATTATTTCTGACGATTGTGTTAGCTGCGGAGCTTGCGCTGGCGAGTGTCCTGTAAGCGCTATCTCTGAGGGTGACGGCAAGTACGTTATCGACGCTGATGCTTGCGTTGAGTGCGGTGCTTGTGCAGGTGTCTGCCCTGTAGGCGCTCCTTCTGCTGAATAATCAGAACAAAAAGAAACTAAGCGGTTTCCTGTATAAGGAAGCCGCTTTTCTTTTGCTTCCGGAACGGCTTTACTTGACATTGTACGTATTAAATAGTATAATATAGTGTGGTTCGGCAGCAGATATAAAGAAAGCTGCCCCGAAAGGAAGATAGAATGGAAAATATAAAAAGAATCATCGCCGGAATGATAGCTGTAAGCGCATTTATGACTGCGGCAGTTTCATGCTCGGAAAAGAAGACTAAAAGCGTTCCCGAGGACCTCCCCGGCGAGGAAGAGCTCGGCGAAGGCAAAAAAATAGATATCAAGGGTCAGAGCATCACTTGGCTCGCTGACTACGACCTCAACCCTGCAAAGGGCGAGGCGCGTTCCGCGGCTCTTGCGATGTTCGAGGACTACTACGGCGCCAAGGTCAATTTCGTAGAGACCGACGCCGATAACAAGTTCACCAAGCTCTCGTCGATGATACTCGCCGGCGAGGAGGTAGATATGTTCCCCTACGAGACCAAGGCTTTCCCGAACGGAGTGCTCAACGACCAGTACGAGGCTCTCGACCCGTACTTCGACGTTATGGGCATGGAGGACGGTCTCTGGGACGGCATGAAGTCCACTATCGACACGTTCACATACAACGGCTCGCATTACGTTGTTCCGTACAGCCTCTCCGACACGCTGATGCTCACCTACAGCCGCAAGCAGATGGAAGAGGAAAAGCTCGAGGACCCGTACAAGCTCTACACCGAGGGCAAGTGGACATGGAGCAAATTCACCGAGATGATGGAGACCTTCGTCAAGAACGGCGAACCCGAGCCCGCTGAGGACGAGGACGATGAAGCTGAAAAGGCTCCCGCCGAGCCCAACAACCGCCGCGGCATCTGTGGTGAGTTCGGACAGGCGCTTTTGCAGTCGACAGGTCACACGGTAGTCACCTACGACGGCTCAAAGTTCACGAACAATATCTCCGACGCCGAAATAGTCAAGGCAGGAACATTCCTCAATGACCTCCGCACTAAGGGACTCATCGACTACGCCTACAGGGATTTCCTCCCGAGCGACGGAACTGTTCTTTTCTTTGCCGCGAGCGACTGGGCTCTTCCCAAGACGAACGCCGAAAATCAGGGCAGAGAAATAATGGTAGTCCCCTTCCCGAAGGCTGACAGCGCCGACAAGAACTACATCACCTGCAATTTCAATGCGAAAATGCTCGTCAAAAATTCCAAGAAGGGCGAAGCTGTTGCGGCATATCTCAAGTGCGAACGCATTGCCGCCGAGCAGGCTGAATACAAGGATATCGCCAAACAGGAGGCTCTCGCAGTCAGAATGAACGCCTCCGGAAGCGTCCGCTCGTTCATCACTGAGGAGCAGTATGACGCGATGCAGTCCTTCCTCGACACTGAAAAGAATACTCCCGTGTTTGATTTCAGCTACGGAATGGGCGCGAAGATGTTCGGAAACGGCGATTACACCTACGAGACCCGCGGAGTCATGGACAACCTTACAAGTCTCACGCTCTCCTCACAAAACGATGAGCCCGTTGATATCGACGCGCTCCGTGCGTCATGGTCGACAGTTGTCGATACCGAGGTCGCACGCTTCAACAAGAACAACACATGATAAAAAGGACGGTGTCAGGCTATAATTAGATATAATCCTCTTAATAATGAAGAGGAGGAATTTGAATGAGTTTAATTTCTATAAAAAAAGGAAGAATAATAAAATTCTCTCTGGTTTCTTTGATAGTTGTTTTGATTGTCTGTTTGATATCCATAGTATATATATTGGAAAGCATTTGGTGCTATGAATATGTTGATAATTTATGCTATGAATGTAATGATATCAGTAGTTTATCAAAATACATTGACTATAATATGCTTAGTAAAGATATGCAAAAAAGCATTTCAAAGGATGAACTTGATTTTTCAAATGATGATTCAATATACAAAATAGCAGAATGCTTTTCTGAACGAACAGGTAAAAAGAAGTATTTTACGTATACATGTACCACAAGTTCTTTTCCACATTCACATTTACATAAAAAGGTTTCAATAAATGGAAAATCATATGTTATTGGTTATACTATTGTGTTTTCTCCAAGAATTTTTAACTCGAAACCTAAAATTGTGAATTGGAAAGCCTCAATATTCGATATTGAGGCAGCAAAGTCTTAAGTCTAATTGTTTGTTGGCATTTTTCAATCAAGATACTATCAATTTAAACCGAATATATTCTTTTTAAAAACGCATAAGAAATAGCTCCCCAAAATACTTCTGGGGAGCTTTGTTCTATTCGGTTTGGTTTACTTGACTTCCGCTAAGAGGATAACGCATTTACCGTCCTTTTCTCTTTCTCTCTTTCATGTTTTCCGGCGCTCCCGCATATATATTACGAGAAAAATATGCAAGGAGCTTTCCATGAAAAAACAGAATTTTCTCAAAGGTTCGATGATACTGATGATATCAGCGGTCGTGGCGAAGGTGCTCGGAGCGATGTTCAAGATACCGCTCACGAATATGCTCGGCGGCGTTGGAATGAGCTATTTCAGCTGCGCATACAGCATTTTCCTGCCCGTGTACTCGCTGACAGTGACCGGTCTCAGCTCCGCTGTCGCGCGAATGACCGCTCACAGCGCCGCATTCGGTATGTACGCGAATATACGTCGTATCCGCCGGACTGCAATGCTCATGTTCGCCGCAGCAGGTCTTGTCGGGAGCGCCGCAGTTTACCTGCTCGCAGACCCGCTGAGCCGGCTCTCGTCCGGCAGCAGCGAAGCGGCTCCCGCGATAATGATGATAGCTCCGGCAGTGCTTTTCGGCTGTATCACGGCGGTATGGCGCGGTTACTACGAGGGCATGAGCAATATGTACCCGACTGCCCTTTCGCAGGCGGCGGAGGGAATAGTCAAGGTCGCGGCAGGACTGTGGCTCTGCGGATATGTGAGCTCCCACAGCAGCAGGCTCATGGCATATTTCCCGCAGATAACGGACGTACGGGCTCTTTCGGCAGCGGCAGGCATACTCGGAGTAACGCTCTCGTCGCTCGCAGCAGCCGTATTCTTCGCGCTCGCAGGAGCTTTCAGCCGTGCTCAGCACGGCAGCGAATCGCTGCTCATGGAGCGCCGCGACATAGCAAAGGAGCTCGCGCTGACGGCTCTGCCGGTGGGAGTGAGCTCAGTAGTGACGAATCTGACGTCGATGATAGATATGTGGACGATAATCGGCTGTATATCGCGTTTCGGCTGCGGGAGCTCCCTGCCGGCAGGGATACCCGACAAGGACGTTCCTGACTTCGTTTACGGCTCATATGCGGGAATAGCGCTGACTGTTTTCAACCTCGTTCCGTCGGTGACAAATATGCTCGGAAAAGGAGCCCTGCCTTGCATAACCTCCGCATGGGCAGCCCGCGACAAAAAAGCTCTCGCGGAGGGGACATCTCAGGCATTGCTGACCGCCGCGCTGCTCTCTGTTCCTGCGGCATTCGGGCTCGGAGTGCTTGCTCCGGACGTGCTCGGACTGCTCTTCCCCATGCAAAGTGAGGAGGTGCGTCTCTGCGTCATGCCGCTGAGACTGCTCATGCCCGGAATGGTCTGCCTTTGCATATCATTCCCGCTTTTCAGTATGCTTCAGGCGGTCGGCAGGACTTCCGCTCCGCTGAAAATAATGCTTGCCGGAACAGCGGTAAAGCTCGCAGGGAATATCATACTCGTGCCGTTCACGGGCGCGGACGGAGCAGCTCTCGCGACGTCGCTGTGCTATGCCGTGATACTTGCGGCGGCAATGGTCGTTTACGTGCGTGCTTCCGGAGTGAGGATAGCCGCCGCTCCGTTTGCGGGAGCTCTCTACGCGGGAGCGCTCTGCGGCTGCGGAGCCTACCTCGCGGCGAGCATCTGCGGCAGGTTTACGGCTTCCGGAATTGTCAGGACAGCCGCGGCTATCGCCGCCGGCGGAGCCGTGTACCTGCTCGCGCTGAGCCTGCTCTCGCTGAAAAAGAAAGCACCGCGGACTATGAGCTCGATACCCGTATAGAAGCTTTACACATATTACTGGGGCAAACCTTTCTGAGGAAAGGTTCCCGCTGACGGCGGCGCGCCCCTCTGCCCTTTGGGCATCTCCCCGCACTGCGGGGAGTCACCCCAGACCCCTTTCCAAAGACTTCCAACTTTGTTTTTTCTGCAAGGGGTACCCCATACAAACAAAACAGCTCCGTTTTCTCTTTCGAGGGGTACCCCTTGCAGAAAAAACGGAGCTAAAAGTTTTAGGAAGGGAGTTTGAGGGAAAGCCCTTTTTCAAAAGGGTTTCCCTCAATAGTAGGTATAAACTTCTGTACGAGTACCGGCGACACATCACGCGGTGCAGAATGTTTAGCACTTTTATATTATCTATGTTGCTTTCGGAGTAAGGAAATCCTCAATGCCGTCCTTGCCGCCGGTAGCTTTATAGCTGTAATACGACAGTATCGCCGACGCGTCCTTCGAGTCGACAGCTTTGTCCCTGTTCACGTCAGCCGCGGACTTCGCCTGCTCGGTAAGAGTTGATTTGCCGCCGGTCGCGAGCTTGGCATACTCCACAAGACAGAACGTCGCGTCGTTGGAATCTATTTTGCCGTCGAAGTTCGGGTCGCCGAGTTTATTCTCCGGCTTCGGCGGAGCCGTTGTGGTCGTAGTCGGAGCCGTTGTCGAGGCAGTTGTCGTAGTCGGCTTCTCGCCGTTTATTTTGATATATCCGCTGTACAATCCCTTGGTGAATACATACGTCATCTGGAGCCGTCCTGCTGCGTCCTGAGCCTTGTTGATGAACAGGTCAGGACCAACTTCGTCCTCCACAAATACGATGCCGAATGGGTACACATCACCGGGCTGCGCGTCTTCGGGAACTATGAAATCTACAGTGAAAATACTTCCGTTTCCATAAGCAGCTGTCTCCGAATAGGCATAGTATTCTATCTGCCCCTCCTCTATCAGGACGGAATCCGTTGTGAAATCCTTGAACGCTTTTCCGTTCGTTACAGGTTTTCCGTCAGAATTCGGCTTCACTTTCAGGCGCGTATCGTAAAACATATGGAAACGCACCATGTTTACCGGCTCTTCGATATCGACTGCACTGAAATATACACGCTGCGCCTTGCCTTTTGCGTACTCCTGCTCCAAGCCTATCTTATCTAAAAAAAGCATTACGCCGCCGTCATAATCACGAGGGTCTATATGCGGCTCGTTCCAGTATGGCGGCTGTACATACTTTGAGCCGTCATACTCGACCTTCTTATCGTCCTGTTTGTTATACGGGTTTTCCGCACCTTCATTATAGGCATAGGCAGTCTGTCCGCCGCCGGAAACTGCATTTCCCCTGCTGAGCAGGTACGCCGGAGAGCTGCACATGACCGCAAACGACAGCAATGCCGCTATAAATCTTCCTGTTTTCATATCATTTTCTCACTTATTTTTCTTTCGGGAAGAGGAAATCCTCAAGGCTGTCTTTTCCGCCGGTCGAGCAATAGCTGTAGTACGAAAGGATAGCAGAAGCATCTTTTGAGTCGATTTTGGCATCTTTGTTTGCGTCTGCGGCATCAAGTGCCTCCTCAATAAGAGTTGGTGCACCGCCTGTTGCGCGGGCAGAATACTCAACAAGTATCGCTGTAGCGTCCTTTGAATCTATCTTTTCATCGTTATTGACATCGCCCAAAGGCTGAGGTAATACTCTGTCCAAAACGACCTTATGTTCATCATAGTCATACAGCGTCAGCTTATCGCCCTCTATGCTGTAGTATATGCCGACATCACTGCCTTCGAAATAAATAGCGCCATCTTTTTCCGACCACTTGACACTTTCTTCCACTTTCAGTTCGCCATTAGCAAAGGTTTGGGCGATAATCGAACCGTCTTCTTTGAATTCTATGTACATCACTGTTTTTCCATTGACCGAAGCTGCATATTTCCATTTACCGATGAAGGGATAATCGGTTTCGGGGGCTTCATTATCCCATTCGCAGACAAAGCCTGTCCTGTCAAGACCGAAGTATTCGCCGGCGGCATCTGTATCGCCCCATGAATACTGCGGTAAACCGTTCATTGAAACGTTCTGCATTTCGATATGGACGCCGCCATACGCATTGTCGGGCTGACTTTCTGCAAAATTATTGTATACAAACTCCTCGCCGGTTATCCATTCGGGAACACAGTCATATGCTGTTCCGCCGAGCCAGTAAACGTCCATATTACCGCCGCTGATCGCACTTGCTACGGCATCCTGTTCCTCCTGAGAGGTTATTGTTGCAAGGTGTCCGCCGAGAGATTCGCAGTATTCCTTGGCTTCTTCCCATGTCATGCCTGTATCGAAGCGCTGATACTCGTGACCGTTGAAGGTCTGTTTCTCAGGTGCTGGTGTTGATTTTGCTGTCCTCACCTCAACAAATCCACGATTGCCCGAACTGGAATTACAGCTCCATGTATCGGGGTCAGAATCGCCGAAGGTATAGGTATGTCCGGCTTTCAGAGTCAGATTTGAGGGATATGCAGTCCAGACAGCATCAACAACTCCGCCCATTCCGTTGCTTCCTACAGCTTCCCATTCGCCGATAAGCGTTTCGCCTTCATAAACCGAAATAGTGCCGACCGGAGAACCGCTGCCGTAATTCCAATGATAATTGGCTATGGAATAAACATAAACGTCACTTTCAGGCGTAAACTGTGTTTCAACAGAAGGACCATTACCTACGCCGCCTGTATTCCACGTATTGAATACTATCTGTGTTTCTTCTTCGGCATATGCCGCAAACGAAGTCAGCGGCGTTACTATCACCGCTGAAGCTATCAGTGATGCAAAAAGTCTTTTATATTTCATAATGCCCCTCCTTTTAGGCATTGCAGCTATGCGCACTTTGCACATATTTATCGCAATATCGCCAAGTTTTTTGTTCTTTTATTATACCATAAGAATCAACATTTGTCAAGGAAAATACCTAATTCAGCATCACCAAAAATCCCCCGCTTTCACTTGCTTTTTCTGAGAAGATATGGTATAATGTTAGTTGGTTTACTGCAATTTAAACCTGACCATAGGTCAAGTATAAAATAGAAAGGCTGGTCAAATCAATGGAATATAAATTTTCCGACAAGGTCAGCGGTCTGAAAGCGTCCGCTATCAGAGAAATTCTCAAATTCACTGCTGACCCCGAGGTAATCTCATTCGCCGCCGGAAACCCCGCTCCCGAGGCTTTCCCCAAGGAGAGGATAGCCGAGCTTTCCGCCGAGCTCCTCAGAGACGACCCCATACTCGCTATGCAGTACAGCGTTACCGAGGGCTATACTCCCCTCCGCGACTTCCTCAAGGACTGGATGACGCAGAAGGGCTGCTTCCACAAGGAATTCGATGACCTCATCATCACCTCCGGCGGTCAGCAGGCAAACGAGCTCTCATGCAAGGTGCTCCTCAACGAGGGCGATACCCTGCTCTGCGAATCACCGAGCTTTATCGGCTCGCTGAACGCTTTCCGCTCGTATAACGTCAACCTCGTCGGCGTAGACATGGAAGAGGACGGCATTGACCTCGAAAAGCTCGAGGAGGCGCTGAAAACTCAGCCCAATGTGAAGATACTCTACCTTATCCCCAACTTCCAGAACCCCACAGGACGTACAATGTCGCTCGCTAAGCGCAAGGCTGTATACGAGCTCGCCTGCCGCTACGACTTCATTATCCTCGAGGACGACCCCTACGGCGAGCTCCGCTTCGCAGGCGAGAACGTCCCCACGATAAAGAGCCTCGACACCGAGGGCAGAGTCATCTATTCGAGCACATTCTCCAAGCTCATCTCGCCCGGCTTCAGGACAGGCTTTGTATCTGCTCCCGCACCGATTATCCAGAAAATAGTTGTCTGCAAGCAGGTTTCCGACGTTCATTCAAATATATGGGCTCAGGTGCTCTGTCAGCGCTTCATGACCACTATCGACCGCGAGGCACACTTCAACAAGCTCCGCGGCATCTACAAGGAGAAGTGCGACCTCATGTGCAGCTACATCGAGAACGAATTCTCGAAGAAGATAAGCTATACCCGTCCCGAGGGCGGACTCTTCATCTGGTGTACTCTCCCCGACAGCTGCGACATGAACGCTTTCTGCACAAAGGCTGTTCAGGAGTACAAGATAGCAGTTGTTCCCGGCAATTCGTTCAGCATCAAGACAGACGAAGTAAGCCACTCGTTCAGACTCAATTACTCGACTCCCACAAACGAGCAGATAAGAAAGGGCATGGAGATACTCGCCCGCATGACAAGAGAAATGCTCGACTGATAAATCTTGAAAGGAAAAAATAATATGGCAACCACAGACAGATACCCCGTTACACAGAAATACCTGATGACAAGAGGTCAGGCTCTCAATTTCCCCGCTAACTTCTTCAAGGCAAACTTCAAGAAGGACGACGTTTACGGCGTTGTTATCGACATTCCCATGCCCAACAACGTTCTCACAACTATGGTATGCTTCATCAACGGTGCAGCTAACCTCTACTTCAACAACGGCGGTGAATACTCAGGAGCTTCCCAGAGATACAGAAGCCTCGTTCAGGCTGCAAACGCTCTCGTTGCAAATTCAGGTCAGCTCATTCCCAAGGCTGAAAAGGTAAAGATGTATGACCTCCCCCGCGGAAGAACTCACTACTTCTTCATGCTCACAAAGGGCGGCGTTTACAAGGTAGAGTTCCCCACAGGCGTTATCCCCGAGTCTGAGCCCGAAAAGCGCACAGTTTACGTTCTCTATCAGCGCGTTCTCAACGAGCTCAGAAACTGCCAGCTCAAGGACGATATGGAAGCTCGCAAGGCTGCTGCAAACAAGTAAGGAGCTTTCCACATGGACGATAAAAAACTCATTTTCAGTGCTATCCAGCCGACAGGCACATTCACTCTCGGCAACTACATCGGTGCTGTAAGAAACTGGGGTCCGCTTCAGGAGCAGTATAACTGCATCTACTGCGTTGCCGACCTCCACGCTATAACAGTTAAACAGGAGCCTGCAAAGCTCCGCCAGAATACTCTCGCGGCATACGCACTGCTCATGGCTTGCGGTCTTGACCCCGAGAGGTCGATACTCTTCATTCAGAGCCACGCACACACCCACAACGACCTCAACTGGCTGCTCTGCTGCAATACGCAGTTCGGCGAGCTCTCACGCATGACCCAGTTCAAGGACAAGAGCCAGAAGCACCCCGACGACGTAAATGCAGGTCTGTTTACATATCCCTCCCTCATGGCTGCGGATATCCTCGCGTATAACGCTGACCTCGTTCCCGTCGGTGTAGACCAGAAGCAGCACCTCGAGCTCGCAAGAAATATCGCTCAGCGCTTCAACCAGCGCTACGGCGACTACTTCAAGCTCCCCGAGCCGTACATTACCGAGGTCGGAGCCAAGATAATGTCTCTTCAGGACCCGACTAAGAAGATGTCCAAGTCCGATGAGAACGTCAATGCCTGCATTCTTATCCTCGACGACAAGGATACGATTATCCGCAAGTTCAAGCGCGCTGTCACCGACAGCGAGGCTGAGGTAGCTTTCCGCGAGGGCAAGGACGGCATCAACAACCTTATGTCTATCTATTCATGCGTTACCGGCAAGGACTACGCCTCTATCGAAGCTGAATTCGCCGGCAAGGGCTACGGCGACTTCAAGCTCGCAGTCGGCGAAGCTGTCGCAGACAGCCTCGAGCCCGTCCGCACCGAGTTTGACCGTCTCATCTCCGATAAGGCTTACCTCAAGGAGTGCTATACAAAGGGCGCTGAAAAGGCTATGAAGATATCAAGCCGCGTAGTTTCAAAGGCTTACCACAAGGTAGGATTCGTTGACAGACCTTTCTGACGGCTCGAAGCAACGAAATTTCTATACAAAACATATAAAAAAACAGCCTTAGATTTTGCTAAAAAGACAAATTTCAGAAAAATTGTTGATTTTTAGCGGATTTTAGGGTATTATTAGAGGAGTGCTTTTCCTATGGTCGAATATCAGCAGAAGGATAACTATTCTATCAGCGACCTGCTCGATATCGTAAGACTTCTGCGCGGCGAGGGCGGCTGCCCTTGGGACCGCGAACAGACTCATGAATCTATCAGAAGCGACTTTATCGAGGAGACCTGCGAGGCTGTCGAGGCTATCGACCTCAAAGATACAGACCTGCTCAGGGAAGAACTGGGCGATGTTCTGTTACAGGTGGTTTTTCATTGCAGGATAGAAGAGGAACAGGGTTCGTTCGCGTTCGATGATATATGCGACGGCATCTGCAAAAAGCTCATTCTTCGCCATCCGCACGTTTTCGGCGAAGTTAAAGCCGATTCCACGGCTGAAGTGCTGAAAAACTGGGACGCTATAAAAATGGACGAAAAGGGTCAGGAGACCTATACCGATACGCTCAACAGCGTTGCGAAGTCTCTCCCGTCGCTCATGCGCGCTCAGAAGGTCGGCAAAAGAGCTATGCGCGCAGGTATGGATTTCCGCTGCGCTGATGACGCTATGAAATGTATCGACAGCGAAAAGGCAGAGCTTGAAAAAGCCGTTGCTGCCGGAGATACGCAGAATATCGAGGAAGAAATGGGCGATCTGCTCTTCTCGTGCGTTAATGCTGCACGTCATCTCGGCGTTAATGCTGAGCTCGCGCTTAAAGCTTCAACCGAAAAGTTCATCAAGCGCTTTTCCGTTACCGAGGAGCTCACAAAGGCTGAGGGCATCGACATGAAGTCGCTTCCTATCGAAGAGCTTGATATTTACTGGGATAAAGCTAAGAAAAAGATTATGGAGGATTCTAAAAATGACTAAGACCGAACTCATCAATTCTATCGCAGATAAAGCTAACTGCACTAAGAAGGACGCTGCTGCTGCTCTCGAGGCTACACTCGCAGCAATCGAGGAAGCTCTCGTAAACGGCGACAAGGTTTCTATCACAGGCTTCGGTACATTCGAGGTTCGCGAGAGAGGCGAAAAGACCTGCATCAACCCCAGAACTAAGGAGAAGATGGTTTGCCCGCCCAGCAAGGCTCCCGCTTTCAAGGCTGGCAAGGCTCTCAAGGATTCTATCAACAAGTAATGCAAATGGGGCTGGTTTTTCCAGCCCCTGTTTTTATTAATGTCTGCTCAACAACTCAGAAATGCCTTTATAGAGCTTTTTAAAGGCATTTCTGAGTTGTCAAAGTGCAAGAAAAATAATAGCTTTTATGATTTTTCTTGCACTT
>JAEEGL010775589.1_pt1 | contig 15421 bp, 17 predicted proteins | sample 9134231 | NCBI WGS metagenome assembly JAEEGL01 (sample SAMN16246548, study PRJNA631951) | gut metagenome | biome: gut microbiome; feature: rumen; material: fiber-attached | host: Bos | place: Iran: Karaj | collected 2018-10 | reverse complement strand
TACTCCCACTGTATTGCCCACGGGATTGATATGTCCAAAGGTATGGGTGAAGCCAAACGTGCGGTACAAGCCGGACGCTGGATTCTTTACCGCTTTAACCCGGAAGCACGCTACGAAGGAAAAAACCCGTTGCATGTGGATTCTTCATTAGGCGCTCCGACGTTGCCTTTGGCCGATTACATGGCTGGTGAAAACCGCTTCAAAGGATTAATGCGCGACAATCCGGAATTAGCACAACAGCTTATCAAACGTGCTGAATCTGAGTATGCTTGGCGCAGAGATCTCTACAAACAACTCGCCGCGATTGTACCTGGCGAAAAAGTAGAGAAATAAGAATTCTGTTGCTCAAAAAACCCGGGCTTATGCCCGGGTTTTTTATTGATAATCCTACGGAATAGTTCGTACGTACACCTTGAAAGAAGGTAAAAAATCTTTAAAAATCAGCACTATTGGTGGCCTGTATGGGGTGATTCCTAAACCAACCTTCATAAATGCTCCACAGAGCCATAAGAGCGCAAAACATACCTAACGCAATAAACGTCATGCCAATAATTTGGTCATACTCTAACAAGCCGAGTGGTTCTAAAATATGATTCCAATCTCCGCAGATTTCTCCGGGAGCATAATTGGTCATCATATCAGAAGAGGTCAAGGGCAAAGAACAAGCTCGGGCATCTAATGCATATCTCCCTGCTCCGTACAAGGTAGTCCCCAACCAATACAATACAAAAGGCGTCAGATAACGCCCACCGGCTATACGCAATAAATAAAGATATAAAGAAAGAGGGACCAGCGTTTCCACTCCATTCCCGGCCAGCGTGTGAAACCAGGCTCCTAATTCACGCTTAACATCATAAAGAACGAACCAAAAAACGCCTCCTACAAAATTGTGCCCCAGTACCTCATGGGTTAAATAATTAATCCCATAAGCAAATATGTTATACATCAAAGTCTTCATATACCATCCGTCCCAATTGGCAGTCATCCACCAACAGAGCATAAATATCACGAACACTTTTCCAAAACTCCAACGAAAATACAGGAAGCTTTGTCTATGGGGATCAAGAAAATGCAAGATACGTTTCATATCGTTTATTATAGCACATTCTATGCCAAATAAATTTGAGAGGCCCTAAAAGCAAGTTCAAAATGTACGCCAAATATAATTATGGAACTTTTTAACGGGAAACACGTTTTTTTACTTGTTGGGCACGGGCTTCCTGAAGTTTTTCTAGAAAGGCAGTTTTAACATTAAGCTGTTGGTTAAGGGAAGCAGTTTTAAGATGGCAAATTCCAATGGCCACAGCATCAGCCGTATCGTCGGGAGATGGAGCCTTATTCAAACGCAAAGTAAGCTGCACCATACGTTGCACTTGTTTTTTATCAGCGGTTCCCGTACCACAAATTTGCATTTTAACACGACGGGGCGGGTAAAAAGAAATAGGCTTCCCGGCCTGCTCACAAGCCAAAATAATTACACCGCGCGTCATGACTGTATTGGCCATCGTGGTAGCACGTTTTAAAAAAAAATTTTGTTCCATAGCCACCTGGTCAGGCTGATAGGTAGTAAAAATTTTTTGAAATTCTTGAAAAATGTAATTTAGGCGTTTGGGTAATTCCTGTTCAGGACCTGTATGTATCAAACCACAGGCACGCAAAGAAAGAACGGAACGGGCGTCCTTTGTGAGGATGGCCCATCCCGTTCTGTCTAAACCAGGATCTATACCTAAAACAGTAGTGGACATTATCGTTTTTTAAGCTTCTAATTTAGCTACAATATCTTCCGGAATGTCAGAATTGTCATAGACGTTCTTTGTATCATCATGCTCGTCCAAGGCATCCAACATTTTAAGTAAAGTCTCTGCTGTGTGTTCATCGGAAATAGCCACGTCTGTATCCGGAATCATGGTTAAGTCGGCCGATACAGGAGTAATCCCTTTTGCTTCAATGGCTTTCTTTACAGCATCTAATTCGGCCATATCCGGGTTTGTAATTACTTCGTATACATCACCGGAAGTTTTCACATCTTCAGCCCCGGCTTCCAAGGCCAAATTCATTAAATCATCTTCCGATATATCTTCTTTCTTTACAATGACCATCCCTTTGTTTTTAAACATGTAAGATACACAGCCCGCCGTACCGATAGAACCGCCATGGCTGGTAAAAATCTTACGAATTTCCGCAAAAGTACGATTTTTGTTATCTGTGGTGCATTCTACAATGATTGCCACAGAACCGGGACCGTATCCCTCATATGTAATTTCTTCATAAGAAACTCCCGGTAATTGCCCTGTACCCTTCATAATAGCGCGTTTAACGTTATCAGAAGGCATATTGGCAGCACGGGCATCATCAATTGCCTTACGAAGACGAGGGTTTTGGTCCGGATTACCGCCGCTCATTTTAGCGGCAATTGTGATTTCGCGTAAAATTTTAGTAAATACTTTGCCTTTTTTAGCATCTACCAGGGCTTTTTTGTGTTTAATACCTGCCCAATGTGAGTGTCCACCCATAGATATAACTCCTTAAGTATAAGATAATTTATTCTAGCAAATTATTTTCTATTGCAAAAGGGCACAAAAAAACCGGTGGTTCATCCACCGGTTTTTTTAAATTTGCCTAGAAATCAGTAATGTTGTCACCTGTTATAGCACTACAATAGGTTGCCCCTCTGTCTCCTTCTTGTGTTGGCGTACAACTCCTCACTGCCGTTATTGTGTCCGAACTAGTATTGTCTGTAAGAGTTGTTGTTAAGGTATACTCGGACTCACTACCAACATTTTTCCTTTTTGACATAATTTTAAAACTATTTCCTTCTTGTTCCATCGTAATATCAAAATATTTTCCACCACGATCGCCACTCGCGCCGGGTACATCTATATCTAAAAGCTCGAATGTAGCCGGCCATTGATCATGTTGATAATAATAGCGTTGAGATGATTCAGAGACAGCACTCATAAGCGTTAAAGCTTCTGTGGCACGAGAACGTTCCACTGCGGTGGTGTATTGCGGTAAAGCCACCGCAGATAAAACACCGATAATCAATACAACTACTAATAATTCAACCAAGGTAAAACCTTTATTCATTTTTTCACTCCTTATCTGTAATTAAAACTTATCATCAATAGTATATTAAAAATTCACAAAAAAACAAAGTTTTTTATCTAATCTCTATTAAGCATTTGTGCTTTTTTTGTAACAAAAAACCCCCTCTCGGGGGTTCTAAATGGCTCGCCCTGAAGGACTCGAACCTTCAACCTACCGGTTAACAGCCGGTCGCTCCACCATTGAGCTAAGGGCGAATAAATCTACTCATTACATAGATATTGTAATAAATAATTTTTACTTTGTAAACTGGTTTTTATCTTCCGTTGTAAAATCGGGAACGAACAACGGTTGTTTCCACATACAAAAACTAACAATTACCAATATCCCAAATATTCCGCTAATTAGTTTCAAACTTTGCGATAATCCACAACAAAAAATACAGTATGCGATTCCCAACACACTAATACTTTCCCACAAATAAGTAGCGGCCGTGTAGAGAGCCAACATTTTGCTTCTAAGAGGAAGAGGAGTTCTTACCAATATAATGCTATTTACCATAGCCATAAATGCACCAAAAGGCAATCCGCACAACATAGTAGCCATCAAAACCATCCAGGCAGGCAACTTAAAATATAATACTAATACCGACAACAAATACCCCATATAATTAACCGTCAATAAGTGCGAAAATTGAATCCGTTGGGAAAATTTGGAGAACCACAAGGCACCTAAAAATGCCCCCAATCCGAACGTACCTCCCAACAATCCCAAATAAACAGAAGTGAAACCATGCTCATATACATAAGCAGGTAAAATTAACAATTCCCAAGATTCCCCCAATATAAAAGTAGGTAAGGTAAATAAAATAGTCTTTCTCAATATTCCGTCTTGTTTAAAGAAAGAAAAAACTTCCCGATAAGAAACAATAGGCCGTTTAACACGTGCTTTCCGATTGGAAAATACAGTTAAACATAAAATGACAATAACAGCACAAAACAAAACACTTACGTTCCATGCCCCTCTCAAGCCACACCAAACAATCACTCCCCCACTTATCAACGGACCTGCTACCGTCATAGAACCGTCTATAGCTTCCAGCAGCCCCGTTGTTCGGTTAATGGGCACCCCACCATAACGCGAAAAAGAAGGCACAAGAGCCATCCGTGCCATTTTCCCCGGAGCATCAAAACAAGAAACCAACAATATAATTATTCCCACAATATATGTCTTTGCTACTCCAAAACCAATCAATATAGGGATTGCCCCTAATAGTACGAATTGCGAAACTTCACAAATAAGCATAGTTTTAGACCGACCAATTTTATCAATAAGCGGTCCGGCAAATAAAGCGGAAAATACATTCGGAAGCAGCGAACAAAATCCCACTATCCCCGTCCATAAAATACTATCAGTGGAAGATAAAATATACCAAGGCAAAAGAATTTGCAAAAATTGATTCGTCAGCGAAGAAAATGCTTCCGTCGCTAAAATTAGGCGCCATGGACGTTTATTAATTAAAATAGACAAAGACATAATGGTATAAAAATTATATAAAATGATAACTAAGAAGGGGGTTTTACTATGGCAGAATACAAAGATTATTACAAAATTTTGGGGGTTGGAAAAACAGCCTCTGATGCTGAAATAAAAAAAGCCTTTAAAACACAAGCCCGCAAATGCCACCCGGATATGCATCCGGAAAATGAAAAAGCAAAATGGACTGAAAAATTTAAAGACTTAAACGAAGCTTATACCGTTTTATCCGATAAACAAAAACGAACCATTTATGACCAAGTAGGTCAGGAAGGCTATCAAAATTATGCACGCGGTGGCGCTTCTTCTGGGGCACGCAGCAGTTCACGTACTTCCGGGTTTAGCGGCAATCCGTATCAAAATTATCAACAATATACCTACTCTGGCAATGGTTCGCAGGGATTTGATTTTTCCGGGGAAGGTTTAGGCGGATTTAGTGATTTCTTCCAAAGTATTTTTGGTGGAATGGGTGGAATGAGCAACGGATTTGGGCAAAATTTTGGCCGTACCAGTGCATCTGGTCAAATGGCGGGAGATGTAGAAGCAGAATTGACCCTTAATCTAGAAGATGCCCACCGTGGCGGCAATATGCAAATGACATTGCCTAACGGGAGAACCGTTACCGTTAAATTGCCGGCCGGTGTAAGTGAAGGCAAAAAAATAAAATTAAAAGGCATGGGAAATCCCACTCAACGCGGCACGGGAGATCTCTACCTTATTGTGAAGATTCGTCCGCACGCACAATTCCGCTTGGAAGGGGATGATCTTTATGTACCCGTTGTAATCATGCCCTGGACGGCCGCTTTGGGAGGTACAATTTATGTACCTACGCTGGACGGCCCAATACAAGTAAAAGTTCCTGCCAATACACATAATGGGAAAAAATTAAAACTTAGCGGAAAAGGATTGAGTAGCAAGGGAAATCTATACGTAACTCTTACTATTGATGTCCCACGTACATTAACCCGGGAACAAAAAGATCTGTTCAGTAAATTGGCACAACTTGGATAAAGTGCATTTAATTGAAGACAGAAAGGAGAAAATATGAAAATAACATTAGGTGAAAATTTAACTACTTCCACCGTATTAGAAGGACATACTCCCGTAAATACAGCCTTTGCCAATCCGCGCCAAGATATGAACCCCGGTGAATTACTTACAGCTTCTTTAGGTGCGTGTATGCTTACCATGGTAGGCTACATGGCCTCTAAACGCGGAGACAACACACGGGGCACCTTTGCGGACGTTACTGCCAAATTTGATGACAAACACTCCCGCATTGTAGCGTTTGACATTGTAATTACTTTTCCATCTTCCTTTACACAAGAGCAGAAAGATACTTACACTCGCGCTGCACAAACCTGCCCGGTCCATAATTCTTTGCGAGAAGATATTCAATACACAATTACTGTAAAATAACAAAAAATCCCCGGGGGATAAACCCGGGGATTCATGAGAATAAACACGATTATGGATTGGGCAACAATGTAGAATCGGAATTGTTTTCTTCCGCAACTAACGATTCTACCTCTTCTTGTAGCTCGTCATTTTTATCAGATAAGGAGGTTATTTTTTCTTTCTCTGGATTTTCTTCTTCTTCTTTCTTTTTGAAAATCCCAAAAATTCCTTTGACTCCTTTTTTTACCTGACGCGATACTACATTATTGGCTACCGTTTGTTTTACCAAAGATGTTACCGAACCAACCATACTCATACTTCCTTTAGGCTCACTAATGGTCCCGGAAATATTCAGCGCCAATGGAAGCATCCCGTCCACCTCGTGTTTGCCAGGAGCCGCATGCACTTTCATTGCAATTTTTCCTGACTGAAAGTCAGTTGTTCCATCCAAACGAAAGGACATCATATCGGACACAAATGTCCCTTTTTTAATACTGGCTACACCTTTATTAAAAGCAACATCCGTTTCAAATTTTTCATACGCCAATTGACCGGTTGATTTTTGTTCGGTGTAGGGAACCATTACCTCCATCAATTCTCCATCAGGGCCAGTCATCGTTTGAACCACCATTCTTTCTTCCGTTTCTATCTTCTCTCCTTTAGTAACAGCGGAAACAAGTCCCTTTCCCAAACCATTCAAAACAGAGAAAACATTAAGCGAATTAAATACTTTTCCCGTAATATTCAACGAAAGAAACAACACCTTAGTCACAGCGTTAGCATTCGTCAACTTATACAAATCTAAAATTTTTCCTTTTCCCATCTTTAGACTCAACACCCCATGAGCCTCCTTCAACTGAGGGGTAACGCCTTCAATATCAGATGAAAATTGTAAATTTGTTCCATACAAATAAGGGGCATCTAAAGAATCCACTTTTATATTGGCTTTCAAAGAAATGGGAGGCAAAGACCAAGTTGTATCAGTAATCGGTTCTATCGTCACATCTTGAACAAATTCCGGCTCTTCCTCTTTGGTAGGAGCAGAGGATACCGCCGGAAGCGCCACACGTTTTGAAAAAGCATTAAGATCTACATCTATCCGCGTTGGTTTCTGCTGAATTGACAACTTCCCTTGAAAAGGATTCTCGTTCAATTTCCCTGTCAAATTACCCTGCAAATTCCCTGTTTTAAAATTCATCTCTTCGGCTATAGTAAAAGAGGCATCTATCCCCGAAAAACGGCCGGTAGAAGAATTAAAATATCCTCCGTTTTTCAACACAAATTCAGTTTGCATTTGTTGAGTATCGGCACTGATCTTTCCATCTAAAAATCCCTTAAGCCCCATTTTTCTATATTCTTCCGGCAACCAAGCTGATAACCGTTCCAAGTCAAACGTGTATTTCCCCTGTGAGTTATAAGTATTTTTATTGTAATTAAATCGTCCAGCTACAAACACATCTCCCCCCGGCAAATGCAGGGTACCGGAAGAAAGGGTGATTGTAGATGCGGACGGAACAAACTTTCCCGCCACATACAGGAATGGATCTTTGATTTCGAACTTGGGCAATTCAGTCCACGGACTTGCTACTGTGGAAGAGAGAACTTTTGACGTTAATTGGGCCCAAAACTGCGGATCTTGCCAATTATCTATCCGCCCTTTGAAACGAAGTAGCGAACCGTTATGTTTCAAAGATAAATCTAAAATTTCCGCGTATGCCTGTGAAAGGTCCAAATTTCCTAAATAGATTTTTGCACGCATTCCAGCAGGGATAGAGATATGCTGGTCATTTGTATGATATTCTAAAGTGGTATTGAGTGTAAGCGGAAATTCTCCATCAAATTTAAAATTTTGCACACTTAAATAGATATGATCCGCCTTGAAAGTTTGATTTTTCTGCAAGTCTTGATAAGAAAACGATAAATTTTCCAGCGACAAACTATGAAGCGTAATACGAAATGGAGTTGAAGTTTTATCTTCTTCGTCTGTTGTTTGAGAAGTTGAATTTCCCAGTGTTTCAAAGTTAAACTTTCCGTCTTTCAAACGGATCAAATACACATCAACATTCTGCAAAATCAAATGATGAATTTTGAAATGCGCATGCAATAAATGCCCCAATGAAAAACGAATCTGTGCCCGTTCTACAATTAAGGAAGTTCCTTTCTCGAACCCGCCTTCTTCCGATATTTCTACACCTCTTAATTGTAAACCAAATAAACTAGCGGCTATTTTATCAGCACGCACCTCACGTTGCAAAGCTTCTTGCGTCTTCGAAATAACATAAGTACGAAACCAATCACGGCTTGTAATGGCACGAATGCTCCACTCCCCTAATACAGCCACACTCAACAAACACAAAAATATCCAACTAAGGATTCGTATTTTCTTTTTCATCTTTTCTTTTGCTATATTTGCATCCGCAGTAATTTTGGTTATAAATTTTTAATTCTTGCACCAGTGATCGACGTAATTCTTCTAATCCGCCCTTGCGCCAATTGGTAGCCATATAGGGTTTCCCCGTCTCTATCCACACTTGTCGGGCCGCAGTGTTCACTTGTTCTAAATCCTTATAACGGGATACGCCCAAAACAGAAGAAAATGCATCAAATTGATGCTCCCGGGCATAAGCAGCTGCCTGTTTCAGCCTCATATAGAAACAAACACTGCATCTTTTTCCACGTTCCGGCTCTTGTTCTAATCCTTTGGTGGCAATTTCCCATTTTTCTGGCTCATAGGGACCTTCCACAAACGGAATGGAAAAATAGTCACATATACGTTTTTGTTCTTTCCTTCTTTTCTCGTATTCTTGAGATGGAAAGATATTGGGATTATAAAAATAAATAGTGGCGTCTATATTCTCTTTAGATAATTTTTGAATGACCGCACACGAGCAAGGAGCACAACAAGACAACACAAGCAGTTTCATTCTCTTTTCCATATTTATAGTGTAGCAAAATAGCACTATACATTGTGAATTTTAATTTTAATAAATTGAAAGTATTGCAAAACTCATTCTACTATGCTACACTAATCAAATAAAATGGTTGGAAAAATCAATTTTTCGCCGAATTTTTTTTATTTAGAGGTTGTTATGGCTACTAAAAAATCGAATAAAGAAGCATTTACCGCTGCGGAAATTAAAGAGTTGAAAAAACATTTAATGGCCCTGAAAGAAGATGCTTTGGCACGCTTAAAAAATACTAAAAATATGGATATGCCCGAAGCTGAGGTGGGAGACGATATTGATAATGCCAGTAAAAGTTTAGATAAAGAAATCTTATTTGAACTTTCCAGCAATGCACATAAAACTATTGATCAAATTGAAGCTGCCTTGCGCAAAATTGATAAAGGCATTTACGGAACTTGTGAATATTGTCGTCAACCTATCTCCAAAAAACGCATGAAAGCTTTGCCGTTTGCACGCTATTGTGTAAATTGTCAACACTCAAACGAAGGAAGCGGACACTAATTGATTATTTTGATAAAAAAATCCCCTTGCTTATTTAGCAAGGGGATTTTTTAACTGATCAATTTGATAGCCTCTTCTCTAGAAGATATTTCCCCATGCCATTGAGCATACCGTACTTTTTTCAACACTCCCGATATACGCCGTCCAAACAGACCAAATGTTTGCAATTCACGCCCATGGATAAAACAAGGCTCCAGCGCATGAGAAGGCAAGTGGGGTAAAAACAATTGCAATAATGTTCGTTGATACTCCGAAAGAGGGGAAAGAGGGCAGACTTCCTGTTGTACCAAACGTAAAACACTCAAAATTTCATGAGACATTTTTTTAGTAGGACGTAAACTTTTTAAGAAATCTTCTCCTTTATCTTTCAAGGAAAGCACTAGAATCCCCAAACGTACTTGAGAATCCTGTGTTTTCTCCAGGGCTACATGGTACTTCAAATTTGGCCAAGCAAATTTCAACAAATCATATTTTTGAAGAAGTTCAAATATTTCTTTGATTTTCTCTTCCTCCAAAATCTTCATTAATTCACGACAAAATCTATCTCGGGAAACCAATAGTGGGTATTCGTCTCTAACAGCTTGTCTGAGAAGACGTTCCGTTTTCGGGGCTAGCTTCCAACCAAAACGACCTGCGAAGCGAATCGCACGAAAAATACGAGTAGGATCATCTAAAAAGCTTTTCTCATGTAAAATACGTATAAGCCCGCTATCAATATCTTTTTGAGCTCCGTAAGGGTCACAACTCTTACCAAACGTTTCCGGCAGGATAGACAAAGCCCATGAATTTACAGTAAAATCACGGCGAAACAAATCTTCCTTTAACTGAGTAGTAAATGTTACTTCCGGCAATGCCCCGGGGAAAATATATTTTTCTTTGCGTAGACGGGCCAAATCTAATTTAAGACCATTATTCAATTTGACACGAAATGTACCAAATTGAGAAAAACGGTGTTTTTCCCCTCCCCACGTTCGCACACAAAATCCGGCAACAGATTCTTGCGTTGCATCAAAAACCAAATCAACATCTTCGGTAATTTTTCCCAGGTAAAAATCGCGCACAGCCCCACCGACGACCCAAGCGCTTAGTCCCAGTTTTTTGGCATAATTTCCAATGGTACTCAATAATTCTTTGGATGATTGTGGAATCAACTCATTCATGCAAGTTCAGGCAACAAGGCCCCCTCCTGGCTCATTTTATCCTTAAAATGAAGCAGTAGCTTACTTTTTAAGCCGCTTTTAAGCACTTTACTGGCAGCTACAGCATAATCATTTGCAGTTTGATTGTTTGCCAAGACGGGAACATAGAGCGGAAAATGGTGTTCGCGCGCATAAGAAGGTTTTAGTCTGACAATATGAAATCCTTCCTGTGCAGAGGCCGCTGCTATGACTTCCGATTCGGCCGCAATTTTTTCCATGTGGTGCAATAACTCTTTTAATTCATCTAATCCGAACACAGAAACGGGAGGATAATCTATTTTTAGTTGCACAAGCAACGTATTTTTTATAACGTTATAATCTCTTTCCATACGTTGGCGCAATTGTTGTTCCTTGCGCTGGGTATCCTTGGCAAAAACAAAAGCCAACAATTCTGCCTGTGCATCAAAATAAATCAATTCTCCTTTGTGATGAAAATAAGTGCCGCACTCCGGGCAACGAACCAAATTCAGTTCTCCCCCCAAAGCAGCATCTTTTAAATCCGGGTCTTGATCTGCTCTAACCAAAGACCAATACTCCACATCAAAAGGCTCACATTTATTTGGACAGCAAGCCGGTGCCTCATTACGAATTGATTTCATACGTATATATTTATAGCAAAAAAAGATTAGTTTTTCCAGTGTTTTATAAACTTTTTTATTCGTTTAAAAAAAGCATTATTTTGAAAAAAATATTTTAAATTTTTTTATAAAAAATTAATCTAAAATAATTAGTATTTTCTTTTCCACATTTTCTTTTTCCATTTTTCATCGAGAACAATAGTCTTTTATGTAAAAAGTTTGCTACAATAAAAATATGCCCCGTTAGCTCAACTGGATAGAGTACCGGTCTTCGGAACCGGTGGTATGGGTTCAAATCCCATATGGGGCATTTTTTATTGCTTTTCTAAGGTACAAATGTAAAGAGTCCACCATAGTGGACTCTTTACATTTTCCCGACTTCTCATTTTTTTACCATGGATGGTATTGACCACGAGGACCGTATATTACCGGCCGTCCATGCGATGAATGCTTGTTATGGAAAGATGGCCTATGGGCTATATGGATTGGCTTTGAGTAATGATGGGATTCCACTATTATCCCCTGCACTTCCGGCAACATATAACTGGCACTAACTGTACCATCCGGGCTAATGGTAGCCATACATCCTCCCAAAATAAAGGTACACCCCAACATTCCCAGCAATTTAATCATTTTCATAACAGCCACCTCCTATATCGTTGTAACACACACTCAACTCTTTTTATTGCAACCTGAGAAAAATAATTTTGTAATATTTAATTTTCTACTGCGTATTTATAGATGACAGCCCCAAAAGGATAACGGTATGCACTTTACTGAATATTATCAAATGTTTTTTACTCGCATTTATAACTACGCACGATTTCGCACAAGTTCGGATCAGGAAGCTGAAGACTTGACAGCGCAAATTTTTGCCAAGTTATACAACAAGTATGAATCATTTGATTCCACCAAAGCATCCTTGGAAGTATGGAGCTTTATGGTGGCACGAAGCGCAACGATAGACTTCCTACGCAAGAAAAAAATACGCAGTTGGCTCACTTTCTTTGCTAAGGAAGATTTACCGCAGACAAGTTTCCAAGAAGACATGCTGTCAAATGAGTTGGAGGAAATGCAACTATTAGAGCAAGCCCTTCAACGATTGACAGATAGCGAGCGGGAACTGCTTAACCTGCGTTACTATCAAGGACTCTCACAGCAGCAAATCGCACAAGTGACAGGTCTGTCCACCAGTAATGTAGGGGTACGGATCCATAGGGTTGTTACAAAACTAAAACAAGTAATAGGAGATATAGTATGAAGAAGGATTCCCTCATCCGCACGGGTTTCACTCCCGCACAAGGGGCACAAGCTCGTGTTTGGGAAAAACTCCAACAAACCATCCATTCACCTGTACGTGAATTAAAATTTCGTTGGAGTTTGGCAACATTTCTCGTTTTACTAATGGCTGTTGCTTTGGGAATTTATATCCATTCCCCCCAAAAAAATCCTCAGTTAGCCAAGGCGCAGTCTATTTTTCAGCTGGGGAATGCAGCCACTCCGCGGGGGTTGGAATTTCTTCCAGACTATGTTCCTTTTGAATAGGAGGCCTTATGAAAAAATATGTATTTTTGTTAGCAACTTTCGCAATAGCAACGGTAAGCGTTTTCGCTGCAACGGATTGTAAAAAAATCGTAAAGAACCATAAATTTATCAAAGAGCAGCGGGATAACATACAATTACCGTTTGTAAATGATGAAAAATTATTGGGCTACTGGGAAACGGTAGATTTTGTAAATGACCCGCAAGAGTTCGTTCCCGGTCGTCACAAAACGGGTGCTAATGAATTATTTCTCAAAGAAATGGTAGTACTCAAAGATGGCAAAATCTTGGGAGAAATTTCCACTTGGACCAAGGGCCATATCTTGGACAGTGTTGAACAAACCAATGAAACTTACGAAATAAGAGAAATAGAAGGAAATACTTATTTATTTCGTCAATGGAAAAGTGGAGATTATACGTGCCGCGGAATGAAACCAGCCTACTACGTGCTAAAGAAGCTTCCATATTCCGCAGGGCAATGGCCAGATGATACGAACTTGCCATTCGTAAATGATCCCGGAGTATTAGGACAATGGAAATCCGTTGACTTTGTAAAAAGGCCCGATGATTTTGTACCCGGAAAAAGAGCTACACAAATAGAACTTTATCTGGATACATTGACCTTTCGTGAAAACGGACAAATGAAACACTACCCGGTCATTAGCTGGACTAAGGGCTTTGTCCTCCACCAAAATGACAAAACCGCTTCTGCATATACCATCAAAGAAATAAACGGTAAAAAATATATGTTCTTTGAATGGAAAAGCGGAGATTATGTCTTTCGCGGGATGCGACCACACTTCTACGTACTTGAAAAAATAAAGTAAATTCCCCCCCGGGCCGTTAAGGCCCGGGCTTTTATTACCCCGTAAATTGATATAATGTATATATGGCAAACATTAACTGGAAAGAATGGTATCAAAAAACAAAAAGTTTCATCCGCCGAACCTTTAAAAGGTACGTGATTTTTCTTTTACACTTGACGCCTCACCAAAACGTCGCCCAAACTATTTTAACCTATATGCTGCTGGGATTTGCGATATTATCTCTTCCCTTTATGACACGGGGGCACGTGACGCTATTGGATAATCTATTCACTTCCGCAGCCGCCGTTTCCACAGCAGGCCTTGCTACCGTTAATTTTGCGGAATCTTATACAATTTTGGGCAAAATAGTTATTTTGATTTTAATTCAAATCGGCGGGGTCGGTTACATGACCTTTACCTCCTTTTTGTTTTTGTCCCTTGCAAAAAAGCACCGTTTAGGCAAAAGTCAAACTGAAGCACTTACTGCCGAAGTTAAACTTCCAAATACACTCAAGTTGTCTGATTTCCTATGGGCCGCTTTGGTGTTCACGTTGATTGCTGAAACTATTGGTGCATTCTTTTTCTTCAACTATTTTCGGCACCACGATTTTGGTATTATCCAGGCCTTATGGTACAGTATTTTTCACAGTGTATCTTCTTTCTGTACGGCCGGGTTTTCTCTCTGGAATGACAGTCTTATTGGCTTTGCCGACAGCAAAACTATGAATACGGTGGTTACGTGTCTCTCTCTTGCTGGAGCAATGGGATTCATTGTTGCTGCCGATATTTTTAATTTTATTCGTCGGAAAACAAATGAAATTTCTTTTACTACCAAAACAATTGTTATCACTACTTTAGTATTGGTAGCCTTTGGAACCTTTACATTATTTGTTACTTCACCTGGATTATCTCTCTGGGAGGCTTTTTTTCAATCGGTAGCCTCCATTACAACCACCGGATTTTACTCGGTAGATATTGGTTCTCTTTCTTCTTGCTCTTTGTTAATCTTGATTTTAATGATGTGTATTGGCGGCTCTCCTTCCGGTACAGCCGGTGGATTTAAAACGACAGCTTTTACCAGCGTGCTAGCCCTAATTTATAATCGCTTGCGGATGAACCCACATGTTGATTTTCTCGGTAGGCGCATTTCCATGATGCGCCTTTATGAAGCCACCTCTTCAGTGCTTCTGTACACAGTATTCTTGTTTATCAGTGTGTTCTTGCTTAGTTGGACAGAAAAGTTATCTTTTTTGGATTTGGTATTCGAATCAGCCGCAGCCTTAAGCACTTCCGGCTTATCTACAGGAATCACCGCCCAATTGACATGGATGGGTAAATTTATCATTATCGGCACCATGCTCATAGGTCGTATTGGAGTAGTTACTTTCGGAATGGCCCTATTGGCACACGACGAGGATGAAGAACACGACAAAAATGATAAGCCGATGCTCCCCACCGATATTGCGGTTTAGTGGATTTACTATGAAATTCTATTTAATCAGTTTAGGATGCCCAAAAAATCTAACTAATAGCGAAGAATTCTCTGCCCGTCTTATTGCTAATGGTCATAAAATGGTTTTTGCCCCTCAACAAGCAGATGAAATCATTATCAATACTTGTGGTTTTATTGCTTCGGCCGTTAAGGAAGCTAAAAACGAAATCCGCTACGCCTTGGAATTAAAACAAAAAGGAACTATAAAAAAAGTAGCCGTAACCGGTTGTTTAGTGGAACGCTTCAAAGAACAAATTAAAAAGGAATTTCCAGAAATTGACACTCTTTTTTCAATTGCTGCTCAAGAGAAAGTAGAAAATGTTTTAAAACAAAAAGGCTCTATCTTACAACCTCTGCC
>JAEEGL010598395.1_pt1 | contig 15421 bp, 10 predicted proteins | sample 9134231 | NCBI WGS metagenome assembly JAEEGL01 (sample SAMN16246548, study PRJNA631951) | gut metagenome | biome: gut microbiome; feature: rumen; material: fiber-attached | host: Bos | place: Iran: Karaj | collected 2018-10 | reverse complement strand
TTGCTGAAGAGGATGTCGCTGCCGACGACGGTCTTGATCGAGGGGATCCAGACGGCGGTATTGTATTTCAGGTCGCCCCAGAGCTTCGGGAGCACGCGGATCTCCTCGCCCTCCAGCTCGATGCAGTTGCTCTCGGGCAGGGGGGTCAGCTCCGGCAGCTTCCGGCAGAGATTGACCTTGCCGATGACGCTCTCCCAGTGCTCGGTCTTGTCGAAGAACTGGCGCTTGATGACCTCGATGTCCTCCGCCATGGCGTAGAGCGTCGCGTCCGGGAAGGCCTCGGCGACGTAGCCCACGCCCCAGTAGTGGTCAGGATGGGCGTGCGTGCAGAAAACGGCCTTGAGGTTGAGGTTTGTCTCCGCGATCTCCGCAATCACGCGGTAGATGTTGGAGCGGGTCCACTGGCAGTCGATCAGGACGCAGTCCTTCTTGCCCATCACCAGCACGCTGGCGACCGAGAAGCCGCCCTCGTCTGCGATCATCGTCAGCGTGGAGAGCTTGTCCTCCCCGTGCGTATTCAAACGTACTTCCATCATGCTTGCAGCCCTCCTTTAACTGCGGAAACACTTGTAGAAAACTTCCTCGCACTCCTTGACGGTCGTTTTTCTCGGATTCGTCGCGCCGACGCCGTCCTCCAGCGCGGTGATCGCCATCGCGGGCACCTTCGCCTTGTCGACGCCCACGTCGTCCAGATACTCCGGGATGCCCATGTCGCGGCAGAACTGCGCGACGGCCTCGATGCCGGCCAGAGCGGCCTCCTCGTCGCTCTTGCCGCGCACGTCGCAGCCCAGCGCCTCGGCGATATCCGCGAAGCGCTTCGTGGCGGCGGGGAGATTGAAGCGCATGACCTCCGGCAGCAGCATCGCGTTGGCGACGCCGTGTGCCAGGCCGAAGTACGAGCTGAGCTGGTGCGCCATCTGGTGGCAGAGGCCGAGATTGTTGATGTTGAACGAAGCGCCCGCCATCATGGAGGCGTTGAGCATCTCTTCCCGGGCTTCCATGTCGCTGCCGTCGGCGTAGGCGCGCGGCAGATACTTCCGGATCATGCGGATGCCGTGCAGGGCCTCCGCGTCGGCGATGCAGCAGCAGTCGAGGGAGACGTAGGACTCGATGCAGTGGGTGAGCGCGTCGATGCCCGTCGAGGCGGTCGTGCCCTTGCCGAGGCCTACCGTCAGCTTCGGATCGAGCATGGCGAGCGTCGGGACGAGGAAGGGGCTCAGCACGCCGAATTTGACTCCGCGCCGCACGCCGATGATCACGCTCACGTTGGTGACCTCGGAGCCGGTGCCCGCGGTGGAGGGCACGGCGATGAGCGGCAAAAGCTTGTTCTCGATGCGCGTGATGCCGCCGGTGTTGACGTTGTAATCCTCCACCGTGCCGCCGTGGGTATACACGACGTTGGCGGCCTTGCCGGTGTCGATGGTGCTGCCGCCGCCGATGCAGACGATGAGATCGGGCTTGAACGCGCGCATTTCCTCCGCGGCGCGCTCGACGATCACGTCCGTGGGATTGGGCTCGATGCCGGTGAAGAGCCACTGCTCCAGTCCGGCGGCGCGGATGCTCTCCTGCGCGTCGAGAACCGGCTTGAGCTGTGCGATGTTGGGGTCGATGAACACGGCGACCCGCGTTCCGCCGAGGCCCTTGGCCTCGCTGCCGATCGTCAGGATCGCATCCTCTCCGGTGACGATCCTGCCCGGCCAGCCGCTGAAAGATCGGATCATGGTTTACCTCCTGTCGTTATGCAATGAATAATGAATTTGGAAAAGGAGTGTCGCAGAAAGCGGGGTCCTGCGGCACTCCTGATTCGGTTCCGGGGATCAGTCCTCCAGAGACTGGATGTAGTCCGCGGCGTACTCGCCGGCCATGCGGCCGGTGTTGACGGCAAAGCCCATCGTGTTGCCGGGCAGATAGAAGTAGTAAGTCCCGTTGTAGATGTCGCAGGCGTCGGTGCCGGCGGCATAGAAGCCCTTGATGACCTTGTAGTCGGGCGTCAGGACCTCCAGCTTGTGGTTGGTCTTGATGCCGCCGAGGCTGCCGTAGGCACCGGGCAGATACTTGCAGGCGTAGAACTTGTTGCCGGTGATCGGCGTGAGGTATTTTCTCGGCTTGCAGAAATCGTCGTCATAGTTCTGCGCGCACTGCTTGTTGTAGCGGTCGATGGTCTCCTGCAGGACGTCCGCGGGAACGCCCAGCTTCTCCGCCAGCTCCTCGACGCTGTCGGCCATGTAGCAGAGATCGGGGAACTCCTGGCACATCTTCGTATACTCTTCGTCAAAGTTGTCGAACGGATCCATGACGAAGACGTTCACGTCTCTGGCCACTCTGGTGCGCTTGTAGTATTTGAGCTGCCCGGAGGACATGATCCGGAACGCGGTGTGATCCTGCTGATAGTCGACGATGTTGCCCATGATGGAGCCGTTCTGCATGACGCTCTCGTCGCAGACGCGGTAGCCGCTCTTGTTGATGAGGATGTTGCCGTAGTTGCCGAATGCGAAGATCGCCGGATACTGGCCGAGGGTGCCGCCGGGCACCGGGCAGCCGGCGAGGCGCTCCATCTCCATGCGGCCGCGGCCCGCGCCGATCTCCCAGGCCATCTTGATGCCGTCGCCGACGATGCCGGGCACCATGAAGTCGAACATGTTCTTTTCGAGCTCATAGCCCGTGTAATCGCGGACCATCTCATGGCTCGAGCCGAAGCCGCCGGTGGCCACGATGACGGCCTTGGCGGAGACCTCATACTCCTCGCCGTCCTCGCTCCTGGCCAGGAAGCCCTTGATCTGCAGGCCGTCGGCCAGCAGCTTGTAGACGGGCGTGCTGAAGTAGAACTCGACGCCGAGCTCCTGGGCGCGCTTATAGAGGACGCGGTTCATGGTGCCTGCGGCGCGCGCGCCGGGACGGGAGCCGTCGTCCGGCATGACGACGTGCCAGGTCGCCTCGGAATCGGGGAAGTTCTTCTCCGCGCCGGCGAACTTGACGCCCATGTCCTCCAGCCAGTTGATGGTGTCGCCGCTCTTCCAGATGTAGTCGTGGACGAGGTTGGCGTCCGCCTGCCAGTGGACGTAGTCCATGAAACGGCGGAACACTTCCTCCTTCGTGAGGCTGTTCATCGCGCGCTCCTGCACGCGGCTCTCAACGCCGAAGGGGCCCATGCCCATGTTGGCGGTGCCGCCGGGGATGTTGGCCTTCTCGAAGACGACGACCTGGACGCCGGCCTCCGCGGCGGCCACGCTCGCGCACAGACCGGCGGGACCGGCGGCGACGATGGCAAGTTCGGTTTCGATTTTTTTCATGCGTTTCATTCCTCCGTTTTCAAAGATCCAGATTGATTCGTTCGTCACAGTATTCGCCAGACTATAGATAACATTATTATAGGAAAGAATTCCGATATATAAAATATACAATAAGCGCCCGAAAAAAGCAAAACTGTTATGTTCAAATGGACTAAACGGAGCGGCGGTGGACCGCCCGCGCGGCCGGAGCCGCGAAAGGGCCTGAAAATCAGGCGGTTTCGCGGCTCCGGCGCGGAGGGATGGCGTTTTGCACAAAAACGGCGGCGTAATCTGTACTGCCGGAGCGGCGGCGCAGGGCGCAGGATCGGGCACGCCGACCTTGACATTTCCCCGGAAATCTTTCAAAATATAGGTGTGACTGACCGGCGGCGAGCCGGACGCGCCCGAATCGGGAACAGACGAAAGGTGGAAGCAATGAGTAAAACGATTTTCAGCGGAAACGAGGCCGTCGCGAGAGGCGCCTGGGAGGCCGGCTGCACGGTAGCGGCCGCGTACCCCGGAACGCCGAGCACGGAGATCCTCGAGAACGTCGCCCGCTACAAGAGCGACATCTACTGCGAGTGGTCCTGCAACGAGAAGGTGGCCGCGGAGCTGGTCTCCGGCGCGTCCATCGGCGGCGCGCGCTCTCTGTGCGCGATGAAGCACGTCGGCATGAACGTGGCCGCCGACCCGATCTTCACGATGGGCTACGCCGGCGTCAGCGGCGGGCTTGTGATCGTCTGCGCGGACGATCCCGGCTGCCACAGCTCCCAGAACGAGCAGGACAACCGCCTGTTCGCGCCGCATGCCAAGATCGGCATGCTCGAGCCCTCCGATTCTCAGGAGTGCCTGGACTACACGAAGGCGGCCTTTGCGCTGAGCGAGCGCTTCGACGTGCCGATGCTCGTGCGCATGACCACCCGCGTGTGTCATTCCAAGAGCCTGGTGGAGACCGGCGAACGCGAGAACGCGGGCGTGAAGCCCTACGAGAAAAACCTCGACAAGTTCGCGCTGCTCCCGGCGATGGCGCGGAAACGCCACGTCGTCCGCGAGAAGCTGCTTGCGGAGATGGAGGAATACGCCTGCGACTGCCCCTTCAACACCGTTGAGCGCAACGGCGCGAAGGTGGGCGTCGTCACCTCCGGCATCGCCGCGCAGTACGCCCACGAGGTCTTCGGCACGGACGCGGACTACCTCAAGCTCGGCCTGACCTTCCCGCTGCCGAATAAGCTCATCGCGGAATTCGCGGCGGCCTATGAGCGGCTCTACGTCGTGGAGGAGCTTGAGCCCTATCTGGAGAACGCCGTGCGGCGCCTGGGCTTCGACTGCGTCGGCAAGGACAGGATCCCCGTCTGCGGCGAGCTGAATCCGCAGATCATCCGCACGGCGCTCACCGGCGCCGCGCCCGAAAAGGGCTACGAGACCGAGGCCGCCGCGCCGCCGCGTCCGCCCGTCCTCTGCGCGGGCTGCCCGCACCGCGGCTTCTTCTACGCCCTGAGCAAGAAGCTCAAAAAGATCGTTCCGGCGGGCGACATCGGCTGCTACGCGCTGGGCTCGAACGCCCCGCTCAACGGCTTTGACTACTCCATCTGCATGGGCAGCGGCATCTCCTCCATCATCGGGCTCGCCAAGGCGCTCGAGCTGCAGGGAGACGGCCGCAAGGCGCTGGGCATGGTGGGCGACTCCACCTTCTTCCACTCCGGCCTGACCTCGCTGATCGACGTGGCCTGCTCCGGCATGAGCGTCATCGCCTGCGTGCTGGACAACTCCATCACCGCCATGACCGGCCATCAGGACAATCCGGGCACCGTGAAGAACCTCATGGGCGAGGACAAGCAGCCCGTCGACCTCCTTAAGCTCATCCGCGCCTGCGGCTTTGACGAGGCGCATATCCGCGTGGTGGATCCGATCGATCAGGCCGCCATGGAGAAGGCGCTCGACGACGGTATCGCCGCCGAAGGCCCCTTTGTGATCGTGACGAAGCGCCCCTGCGCCCTCATCAAGGAGGTCGCGAAGGCCAGCGCCGGAAAGTACTGCGAGGTCGACGAGACGAAATGCAGGAGCTGCAAGGCCTGCATGCGGATCAGCTGCCCCGCGATCGCCTTCGACGGCACGGCAAAGATCGTGGACAAGGCGAACTGCACGGCCTGCGGGCTGTGCATGCAGGTCTGCAAATTTGACGCCATCCGAAAGGTCGGTGAATGACATGACGAAGAACATACTGCTTGTGGGCGTCGGCGGTCAGGGCACCATCCTGATGTCGAAGATCCTGACCACGGGGCTTGCGGAGATGGGCTACGACATTAAAATGAGCGAGATCCACGGCATGAGCCAGCGCGGCGGCAGCGTCACCACGCAGATCCGCTTCGGCGAAAAGGTCTGGTCTCCCACCATCGGAGAGGGGGAGGCCGATATCCTCGTCGCCTTTGAGAAGGCGGAGGCCGTGCGCGCGCTGCCCTATCTGCGCAGGGGCGGGAAGCTGTTCATGGACAGCTATGAGATCCTGCCCGTCTCGGTGCTCTCCGGCGGCGCGGCCTACGTGCACGACGCGCCCGAGGCCCTTCGGGCTGCCGGCGTGGACGTGACCGTTGTGGAGGCGTACAAAAGCGCCGCGGCGCTCGGCGAGCCCAGGGCGCAGAACATCTTTCTGCTCGGCGTGCTCGTCAAGGCGCTCGGCCTTGCGGACAAGGCCGACTGGCCCGCCATCGTGGCCGCGAACGTGCCCGCGAAGGCGAAGGAGATCAACCTTGCCGCGCTGAACGCCGGCCTGGAAGCTTGAGGAGGCGCAAAATGCCTGTCATATGCTCGACGGTTCCCGAGGCGCGCTTCGCGCATTTCGGCGTCGCTTTCCCCGAGGGCTGGACTGTCCGCTTCGTCCTCCCGCCGTTTACGGAGGAGCGCATCCTTGCGCAGGGGTGCGACGCGGAATACCTGTTCGTCGATTCAACGCACGCCGTCTCCGCAGGTCTGATCCGCGCCATGCCGAAGCTGAAGCTCATCCACACGGAGGGCGTCGGCTTCAACAAGGTGGACGTGCAGGCGGCGAAGGAGGCGGGCGTGCCCGTGTGCAACAACCGGGCCGTCAACAACGTCGCCGTGGCGGAGCACGCCGTAGGCATGATCCTGGCCGGCCTGCGCCGCACGGCGCTTACGGACTATCAGATCAAAACGCAGGGCTATCTCCGCACCGAGCGGGCCTATCTGATGCAGGGCGAGCGCGAGCTGTTCGGCCAGCGCGTCGGTCTGATCGGCTTCGGCGCGATCGGCCGCGAGGTGGCCGTCCGGCTGAACGCCTTCGGCTGCCGCGTCGCCTACTACGACGCCTTCCGGCCTGACCCGGAGGTGGAGAAGGCGCTCTGCGCCGAGTACATGGAGCTGGACGAGCTTCTCGGCGCCTGCGATATCATCAGCCTGCACGTGCCGGTGCTGCCCACGACGGAGGGGCTCATCAACGCGAGAACGCTCCGCCTGATGAAGCCGACCGCGCTGCTCGTGAACACCGCCCGCGGCGAGATCGTCGTCAACGAGGATCTGGCCGAGGCGCTGGAGCAGGGGCTTATTTACGGCGCTGCGCTGGATACCGTCGCCCCAGAGCCGATGCCCGACGACCACCCGCTGCGGAAGCTCTCCGAGCAGGCCGCCGCCCGCCTGACGCTGACGCCCCACGTCGGCGGCCGGACGGACGAGGCCTTCCGGCGCATGCTCCGCGGCGCGCTGGATAACTTCCTCCGCGTGGAAAACGGCGAAGCGCCGATCAACGTCGTCAACCCCTGAACGGGGAGAAGGATAAACGAAAACGGGGCTGTCTCCCGGAGGAACAGCCCCGAACAGGAGAAAGAACAGCAGCCGGCTCTTGAAGAGCCGGCTGCATCCATAGTCACGCCTATCCTTATTATTTAAAACAGCAGATTCCTCGAATGTTACGCTTCCGTTACAAAACGCGCAAGACTATTGCGCAATTCAATTTCGCGTGCTACACTGCGTTCAGCAGAAAGGGGATAGTATCCCCCTGCCCGTCTTTCGCTTAATACGCATTAAGCGAAAATCCGGCGAAAGACGCTTGACCGCGGTACAACCGCTTGCAGGAGAACGAAAGGAGCCGGAGGCTCCGGCCGAAACGCTCCGTGCAGCTGCGCTGCTGCAAGCGATGGTACATATTTCGGCCCCCACCGGGGGTACTATTTAAGGAGGAGTTTCCACATGAGAACTCTGAAGGTCCTTAGCCTCGTTCTCGCGCTGGTCCTCTGCTTCGGCCTCGTTGGCACCGCTTTTGCGGCTCCCGCCAACTTCGAGGGCTATACCGATGCAGCCAAGATCGGTGACGTGTACACCGAGGCGGCCGACGTCCTGATGGGCCTCGGCATCATCGAGGGTAAGACGGCGACCACCGTCGATCCCACCGGCGTCTACACCCGCGAGCAGGCCGCGAAGGTCATCGCCTACATGCTCGTTGGTAAAGAGGCTGCCGAGAAGCTCAGCGCTTCCGCTGCTCCGTTTGCGGACGTCGCTGCCAACCGCTGGTCCGCCGGCTTCATCGCCTACTGCGCTGAGCAGGGCATCCTCTCCGGCGTCGGCAACGGCAACTTCAACCCCACCGGCACGCTGACCGGCTATCAGTTCGCCAAGATGCTGCTCGCCGCTATCGGCTACAATGCCAACGACGAGTATGAGGGTGCTTCCTGGAGCATCAACGTCGCTCGCGACGCCATCCAGAAGGGCATCTTCGAGGGCGACCTGGCTGCTGCCACCAACGCGCCCATCACCCGTCAGCAGGCCATGCTGATGGCCTTCAACACCCTGACGGCTGTCCCGCGCGTCACCTACTCCGAGCTGGTCAAGCAGTATGTTGCTTACAACCTCGGCGGTTGGGCTGTCGGCGCTGCCGTCTCCCCGGCCTACCTGATCCAGAACTTCGGCGCTGTTGACGCGGTTCCCGCCACCGATGAGTTCGACGCCTCCGCTGTTCCCACTGCTTCCGGCGCTGCCGGCCACCAGTGGAAGATCGGCGCCAAGCCCATCTCTGACGTGTACCTCGACGGCACGGTTGCCGGCACCAACGCTGCGCTCGCAACCGCTACCGAGGCTGCTCTCGCCCGCGCCTATTCCTTCGGCCCCGGCGGTGCGGTCCTGCTCGTCAACGGCGCTGCCGTGTCCGTTGAGATGACCACCCCGATCACCCCGGCCAACACGCCCCTTCTTGCTTACGACGGCGCCTCCGCGCAGTTCATCGACAGCGACAAGGACGGCGAGGTCGATGAGATCGTCATCCTTGAGGAGTACCTCGCTTACGTCTCCAACATGACCGCCACCACGATGACCCTGCAGGTCTTCGACAGCGGCCTCGGCCTTGACACCGTCCCCGCCACCGACGGTACTGCCATCAACATCGCGCTGGCCGACTACCCGGCCAACGGCCTTGCCAAGGGCGACTTCGTGATCATCACGCCCGACGATGCCAACGGCGGCTTCGCCACCCCGATCAGCTACAAGAAGGCTGAGCCCGTCACCACCAAGATCACCGAGTACGCCACCGCCACCGACAGCGTCACCTACGGCGGCGCCAAGAAGATCATGGCCGCGCAGGCCAGCCTGATCCCGGCCTCCCTCGTCGGTCTTGCTGCTGACTTCACCGCTGACTACAACATCTTCCTGAACGCCAACGGCCGTCCGCTCGGCATCGCGCTCGCCGGCCCCGCCGCCGTTGTGGTCCCGAACTTCATGTACGTCGTCGACTCCCAGTCCGCCGCCGCGAACAACAGCCTGCTTGCGCAGTCCGCTGCTCAGTTCAAGGTCAAGGGCGTTCTGATGGACGGCACCGTGAAGACCTTCGACCTGCAGGTCACCGTGAACAACGCGGGCGTCTCCCAGGTCAACGTTGACGGCGCTATGACGGCTGTGGCAACCAGCGCCGCGCCGCTGGCCGCCGGCACCGTGTACGCCTACACCCTGAACGACAAGGGCGACCTCGCCTCCGTCCAGGCCATGGCGAAGAACACCGCGTACCTCGGCTACACGCCCGACTGGCTGAACACCGCTGCCGATGCGATCACCATGAACGCCGGCAACGCCGTCGTCACCGGCCTCAACAGCGCCGGCGCCCAGAAGTACGCCACCACCACCACCGCGCTCGTTGAGCAGGGCAAGGCTGTCACCACCTACACCGGCTACGAGAAGTTCCCGGGCACCAGCACGACTGCCAAGACCTACACCGTTGGTGCCGGCGCCGGTACCTGCGCGGCCATCGTGGCGATCTACAAGGGCAACCTCATCACCAACATCCTGATCGTCTCCCAGGCTGCTACCGCCCCGATCGTCCCGCCGGTCGTCGGCATCCAGACGGGCAACAGCGTCCAGAAGGCGAACGCTGCAGGTGTTGACACCACCTACGTCGAGTTCATGAAGGCTGACGGCACCACGGTCGAGTACCCGGTCGCCAACCCGGGTGCTCTGGCTCCGGGCTCTGTCTTCAAGCTCACCATCGCCGGCGGCGTTGCCACCGTCGAGGCGGCCAACACTGCGGCTGGCGACGTGGTGAAGAACCAGCCTGTTGCTGAGAAGACCGACACCTACATCGTCATCGGACCCAATGTGTACTACACGACTAACGTCCCGGTGCTCGACATCTCCCTCTTCGCGGCTGGCGTTCTCAAGCCCGGCACGATCGCGGTTGGCGACAACGTCACGATCGTCCTCGACAACGCCGGCAACCTCACCGCTCTCTTCAAGGAGTAATCTCTAAAGAGAGAAACGAGGAAAACCTAATCCAGCAAAAAAGGGAGCCCCCTCGGGGGCTCTCTTTTTTATTCTGCCGCGTGGCAGAATAAAAAGTGAGGCCGTTTGGCGCTGCCAAACGGCTGTTTGATCTAATTCGAGGAGGCTTTCCCCCTCGAGCTCTCCGCTGCTCTGTCGTCGGAGCGCCCTCGAGCTCCCCGCTGTCGGACGATCGCCGCACGCGCGGGCGGGCGAGGGCGCCCGCCCCTACAGGGCATGGCGGAAGCCTGCTTCCGCTCTGTAGGGGTCGCCGCCCTCGGCGACCCGTTTTTCATGCGATCGCCGCACTCGCGCTCGAGTCGCAGGCCCCCTTGTGTAAAGGGGGCTGTCGCCGCAGGCGACTGGGGGATTGTCCCATGCTCCGAGGCGCCGGCTGCGACAACCCCTCCGTCTCGCTCCGCTCGCCGCCTCCCCTTACACAGGGGAGGCTTTCGCCGGATTTTTCCTTCCCCGCCCGCGGCTTCGCTGTAGGGGAGGGGCTTGCCCCTCCCGAGCTTCCCGCCGCGCGCCGCGCCCGCGCAAAAGACAAATCTTTCACAAAAAAGATTTGCACTATGCCGCGCCGCGATTTATAATAATACCAATTTTATAACACAGGCTTCAGCTCAGTTGCCGCGCCGCGAGCGGCGGGAGATCGGGCAGCCTGCGCCGCGTCAGCGGCAGGAAGGATGGACATGGATATTTCCCGCTTTCAGCAGTACCGCGACAGGATCGTAGAAAACTGCTCCAAGGTCATCGTCGGCAAGGACGACGTGATCGCCCTCGTGGCTACGACCTTTATCTGCTCCGGACACGTGCTTTTGGAGGACGTGCCCGGCACCGGCAAGACCATGCTGCTGCGCTCCTTTGCCAAAACCGTCGGCGGCGAATTCAAGCGCATTCAGTTTACGCCCGACCTGCTCCCCTCGGACCTGACGGGCATCAACTTTTACAATCAGAAGCTGGGCGAGTTCGAGTTCCGTCCCGGTCCGCTCTTCTCGAATATCATCCTCGCCGACGAGATCAACCGCGCCACGCCGCGCACGCAGTCGAGCCTGCTGGAGGTCATGGAGGAGCGGCAGATCACCGTCGACGGCGTCACCACGCCCCTCGAGGAGCCCTTCATGGTCATGGCCACGCAGAACCCGCTGGAGTCCTACGGGACCTTCCCGCTGCCGGACGCGCAGATCGACCGCTTCTTCATGCGCCTCTCGCTGGGCTACATGAAGCGCGATCAGGAGATGGGCGTCATCTCCCGCGCGTCCTCCCTGAACATCGTGGAGAGCCTGCGGCAGACCGTCTCCGCCGAGGATACCGCTTACGTCCGCAGCGAGTATGTGAACGTGCGCGTCTCCGCCCCCGTGATGGGCTATATCATGGATATCGTTCAGGGCACCCGCACCGAAAACCCCTCCGTCGTCGGCGTGTCGACCCGCGGCGCCATCGCGCTGTACAAGGCCGCGCAGGTCACGGCGGCTTTCAGCGGCCGCGAGTACGTGATCCCCGAGGACGTCAAGTACGTCGCGCCGCACGTGCTGTGCCACCGCCTGTCCTCCGGCGCAGCCGAGGGGCGGCGCTTTCTCAGTCAGGTTATGGAGAAGATCACCGTTCCGGTGGAAGACGCATGACGATCTACATTCTGATCATTGCCGTTGTCATCATCGGCGTGATCCAGTACTTCACGCTGAAAAACAGTCTGGAAAAGGTCGATGAGGATTACGGGACCTCCGAGATCTGCGTGGAGCCGGAGTCGCAGCTCGATCTGATCCTGCGCTTCCGCAACCGCTCCCGGCTGTTCATACCGTATCTGCGCTACCAGATGACGCTTCCGGAGGGCTTCAGCCTCGTCGATCAGAGCGCCTCCGGCAAGGTCAGCCGGGGACATCATACCGTCTGGCACACGGGCGGCGTGGCCGCAAGCACGATCTGGCTCGCCCCCCGGCAGAAGCTCGAGCGGCATATCCCCATGACCGCGCCGGGCCGCGGCCGCTATTCGCTCCATGAGCTGACGGTCTACGGCGGCGACTTCCTCGGCATGAAGGAGTCCTGCCGCGGCGTCTATCACTACCGCGAGATCGTCGTCTACCCGAAGGAGGCAAAGCTCGATTCGCTCGACGACGCCTTCGGCGGCTTTCTGGGCGATCTGTCCGTGCGCCGCTTCCTGTTCGAGGATCCCGTGCTGACCCTCGGCTCCCGGGACTACACGGGGCGCGAGCCCATGAAGTCCATCTCGTGGACGCAGAGCGCCCGGCGCGGCGCCCTCATGGTGAAGAATTACGACCACACCACGGAGCCCTGCGTTTCCGTCATCCTCAACGGCGCCGCCTCCGGGGATACGGACGGCGCCGTCGTCGAGCGCTGCTTTGAGCTCGCCCGCGCCGTCTGCGCCAGACTGGAGCGGAAGGGCGCGAAATACGACTTCTCCATGAACGTCGCCATGGCCGGCAGCATGCAGGCCGACTGCGCCGTGCCGGAGGGCATGGGACAGCGGCATTTTTACGGCGTGCTCGAGTGCCTCGGACGCGCCACGGAGCGCGTGCGCGGCAACGTGGAAAAGCTCGTGCAGGGCAGGCTGCAGGTGACGAGCGCCCACGGCTTCATTATCATCACGCCCGAGCGGGATGAACACGCCGCGCAGGCCATCCGCATGGCGAGCCGCAGCGGCGCGGCCGTGCTCGTGCTCGTGGGCAGGGAGATGATGGAATGATCAGCGGCGTTATTTTGAAGGTCCTCTCAGACCTGGGCTTCTATCTGAGCATCGCCGGGCTGATCGGCGCGCTCTTCGGCGCGCCGGGCGCCCTCATCTTCAGCGGCTGGTTCGTCCTGACCGCCGCAGGCTTCCTCGCCTGGCTCCTGCGAAACAGGGGCTTCTGGCGCTTCGCGCCCTTCCTCCCGGCCGCCGCCTATTTCTTCTTCGCGCGTTACCAGATCGCCGAGGCGGCCGTCTTTCTGCCGGCCTTCGCCTACGTCGTGTATCTGGCGGCGGTTCGGCGCTTCGAGCCGAATCAGGACGTCGAGCGGCAGATCTTTTCGGTCTTCTGGAAGCTGCTGATCGTGGTGACGCTCTTCTGCCTGATCGCAAAGGTGGGGCAGTATATCTCCGACGTAGCGCTGCCCATCGGCCTTGTGACCATGCTCTGCCAGATCCTGCTCATCCGCGGTCTGCGGCATGAGGAGGAGGTGCGCAGCCGCCCGAGCTACCAGCTCACCGAGCTGCTGCTGCTGGCGGTGATCGGTGCGGTGATCCTGTTCCTCGGCTCGGAGACGGGCGTAAGGCTGCTTGGGGCGCTCCTGAAAGGGATTTACAATATCGTGCTCTATCCCGTGCTGATGCTGCTCGTGCGCATCGCCGTCTTCCTGCTCACCGGCGTGGCCAAGGTGGGCAAATACGTCTGGGAATGGATCGTGGAGATGTTCAACCTCCGCAAGCAGCAGCACGTCGAGGTGGAGATCCCGCCCTACGCGGAGCTGGATTTCAAGCTGTACGTCGGGGAGGGGCAGTCCGTCACGACGCCGCGCAAGGTCATCGTCGCGCTCATCTGCGTGGGCGTGGCCGTGATGCTGTTCTTTATCTTCCGCTACATGAGCAGGCGCGCCAGAGACAAGCGGGAGGACAGCGACGGCATCGTCGACGACCGGACTGTGGAAAAGCCCGTAGAGATCGCCGTTCCCGCGAGAGAGCGCGGCGCCGTCGCGCACGTCCGCGCCGCCTACAGGCGCTATCTCCGGCTCGGCGCGGCGCAGGGCGTCCGACGGCTGCGTTCCGACACGACGCTGGAGATCCAGCGGCGCTTTTCCGGGTTGTTCCCCGGCGAGGAGGCAGGGGCGCTGCGCGAGCTCTATCTGCGCGCGCGCTACGACGGCCATGCCGACAAGGAGGACGCCGCCCGCGCGAAGGAGCTGCTCGCGCAGATGAAAAAGAACGAACCGTAATACCGATTTCGCCGGTCTTCCGAAAAACAGCATAGACGCAGATCAAAGCCGTCCGGCAGGCCGCAAGGCCCGCCGGACGGCCTTCATCACAGCGAATGGATGAAGAAAATGAAAGACAGCCATGAAGAATTTGCATTTTTCCCTTGCATTGGGGGAGTTTTTCAGGTATAATTCTCATACATATACATCCCGGCTTCAATCGCCATGCATTCCATACCCGGGATAGTCAGGAGGATGAACATGAAAATGAGAAAAGGAATTGCGCTCGCGCTCGCGCTCATGATGCTCTGCGCGCTCGCGGCCTGCGGCGGCGGCGAGAAGGCGCCCGTGGAGAAGACCGATACCGATACGGTGGCCATCGGCGCCATCGTGCTCGCGCGCGACGACGTGCCCACGGAGCAGATCTACACCTTCGTTTCCACGATCTTTGAGAATCTCGGCGCCATCACCGAGCAGCACGCCAAGGGCGCGGAGCTGAGCCTCGGATTCGCGAGCTCCGTCACCGCCGTGCCGTATCACCCCGGCGCCGCGAAGTATTTTGAGGAGAAGGGCTATCCGGTCGCGGCCGTCAAGGACGGCGCCGGCGTCGGCGAGGCCAAGGAGCTCATGTTCGGCACCGGCGGCGAGGCCGGCACCTACTACGCCTTCGGCGGCGTGCTCGCTTCCTACGTGTCCAACAACACCGACGTTCAGGTGACCGCGGCCGTTTCCACCGGCTCGAAGACCAACATCGAGGATCTCATGGCGGGCGACGTGCAGCTCGGCTTCTCGCAGTCCGACGTCATGAGCTACGCCTACAACGGCGAGCGCCTCTTTGACCAGAAGGTCGAGGGCTTCTCCGTCGTTGCGGCGCTCTACATGGAGCAGGTGCAGATCGTCACCACCAAGAGCAGCATCAAGTCCGTCGCCGACCTGGAGGGCAAGAAGGTCTCCATCGGCGCCGTCGGCAGCGGCGTGTACTTCAACGCGACCGACGTGCTCGAGGCCTACGGCCTCAGCGAGCAGAAGATCTCGCCCGTGTATCAGAGCTTCGGCGACAGCGCCGAGAGCCTGAAGGACGGCAAGATCGACGCCGCCTTCGTCGTGGCCGGCGCGCCGACCACCGCGATCACGGACCTCGCCACCGCCAAGCCCGTCTATCTGGTCAGCATCGACAAGGAGCACGCCGACAAGCTGATCGCCGCGAACCCCTTCTACAGCGCGTTCACCATCCCCGCGAGCACGTATTGAGCCGCTCGTAAACGGTAAAATGGGCTTCGCCGTGCCCCCGGGCGCGGCGAAGCCTTTCTAAACAAAGCGTATCCTACAGGGAAGGGGAGTTTCTATGCCCCGGAAGAATAAACCGGCCGCGGCGCCGGAGCAGTCCGCCGAGGACATCAGGCGGCAGTACGACCGGGAGTCCGCGACGCGCGTCTGGACGGGCGTTCCCGCGCTCATCGTCCGCATCGTGACGGCGCTGTTTTCCGTAT
>JAEEGL016853850.1_pt1 | contig 15422 bp, 13 predicted proteins | sample 9134231 | NCBI WGS metagenome assembly JAEEGL01 (sample SAMN16246548, study PRJNA631951) | gut metagenome | biome: gut microbiome; feature: rumen; material: fiber-attached | host: Bos | place: Iran: Karaj | collected 2018-10 | reverse complement strand
TATTTCGTCTATGGTGGCACCTGGAATGGCAGCTCGGGCAACGTAGGCGACTTCGGGTTCTACTGGTCTAGTGTAGTTGGAAGCAGTAGTAATTCGTACCGAATCGATTTCAATGCTTGGGGTCTGGACCCTCAGGATACCGGCAATAGGAATAACGGCTACTCGTTACGTTGTGTAGCTAGGTAATTTTAGCAGTTTTATTACTTCCAGCCTTTCTGAAATTCTAGTATAGATGATGGACGTTCTGGTTGCTGCTTGGCAAAAAGATCATTAAATCATAATAAATATAGCCACCTATGAGTGGCTATATTTTGTGCTGAGATGTTTTGAGATATTTCGGAGTGTTTTAAAATGCTTTGCAATATCTCCTATTCTCAAAACTGCCGAAAAATCTTGATTTTTGGGAATGGGGTTGTGAGTGAGTGAGGTAGAGAAATGCTCGCGTGCGCTAGCTGGAGATTTAACGGGCCTATGCTTGACAGTGCTGGTGGGCTTGGGATACAATCAATGGTAAATATAATAATCTCTTTGTGACTGAAGGTGTGGGAGGCTTATTAGTCGTCGGCTCCAAAGAAAAGGAAGGACAAAATGAACAAATTTTTCAAAGGAGCTAAGGCGGCGGTAGGTGTGATCTTGGCTGTGGCGGTGGCTTTGCCTACCGGGCTTATCGATATGGTAAGCGCTGCGAGTGACGCAGCAATAAAAAATCCAGAGGATGTGACGCTAGCAGATGGCGTAGTGCTATCCAAGACTGCAAAAGCAGTGGATGGTGCGGTGAATACCTGGGATGTAACCCTAAGGGTAGAATCACCAAAAACTAGCACTACATCAGATACAGTGATAATAATTGACCGCTCTGGTAGTATGGAAGGCGAAAAGATGTCCAAGGCCAAAGAGGCGGCTAAGACTCTGGCGAAACAGTTACTTTCTGCTGGGAACACTGCAAATAGAGTAGCAGTAGTGTCTTTTGCTGGAGATATAGAGACTAATGTAGGATTTTCCGATAGCTATACAACCGTGGCTGGAGCTATCGACGGGCTGGAGGCGGATGGTGGTACCTATACTCAGGCGGCTATTCGCGCGGCGGCAGATCTACTAGGCACATCGACAGCGAATACCAAGAATATTGTATTGATGTCTGATGGTGAGCCTACGTATAGCTGCAAAATTAGCAATCCAGATAATTATTTGATAGATGGTGGCCCAAGTGGATTTGCCCCAGGCGTAACAAAAAAACAGACAAGCACAAATGTACCAAAATCGCAGTATGATTGTAATACTAGGATAGAAAATGGTACAGAAATGTGGTACCGCTATGCTCGTAAGGATTTAGGCTTTGGCTGGGAGTATGATTATTATAATCATGGTAATTCTGCGATAGCTGAAGCGGGATTCTACAAGGCTAATAATAGCGGCTTGTATACTGTAGCTCTTGATGCTGACACAACTGGGAAGGATGTATTGGCTAAGATTGCTGCACCCGGTAAGGCCTATACTGCTACAGTGGATAACTTGACTACTATATTTGATCGAATAGCTGGTAAGATTAATGCAGTGATACAGTCTGCACAGGTGAGTGATGCTATGGGTAAGGGCGTAGTAATAGCTAGTGGGTCTGCTGCTGGTGTGACTGGAGCAGAAGATCTTAGCTGGACACCAGATTTTCATTATGATGCAACGAGTGGTAAGTATGTAGCAGAAATTACTTATCGGGTAGAGGCGACTGATGATATACTGAATAACCTAGATGATGATGGCTATGCGCCGCTAAATGATAAAGCTACTATTACATATAACGGTAGTAATATTGCAGATTTTCCGGTGCCTAATGTGAAGCCAATGACTGTAAGCATCAAAAAACAGCTAGTGGGGCAAACTTGCGCAGGATGTGTGTTTGATATAGAACTAACTTATCCTGGTGGAGCAACCAAGACTTATAGTATAAAAGATGGCGAAACCAAGACTATAGCTGGTGGGCTCAAGATGGGCAACTATAGTGTAAACGAGGTAAGAACTACAAATAACAATATAGCGCTTGAGAATTATTTGACTAACTATAGCCAAAAGACTTTTGCGATAAATAAAAACCGTGTGAATCCTGTGCAGATTACCGTTACTAATACTTATGAGGCTACTACTGTAAGTGCGAAGAAGGCGTGGGATGACGACAATGACCGTGACGGTAAGCGTAATAAACTTGGTAACCTATCCGTGGGGGTAAGAGATGGTGATAAATTTGTAGCGTATCAAGCTGTAGACGCCACTAAGACGGAGCAGGATTTTGTATTTGCGGAGCTACCAAAATATCGTAACGGAACAGAAATAAGGTATACAGTGGCAGAAGCGACAAATTGTGCAAACGAGTGCAAAGAATATACCGGTGACAATGTAAATAGATATACTGTAAGAAAAAACGGTAATACCATTACCAACGTACATACACCAGAAAAAACTACGCTTAGGATAAAGAAGATTTGGGATACCCAGGCAGGACAATTGCCTGCTAGTATGCCAACATTCATCACGGTGGCATTGTCAAATAATGAGAACGATAGCGTGCGAAATATAGAGCTAGCTGGAACTGGGTATGGTGAATGGAATTCGGACGCTATAGAAGTGTTAAAGTATAAGAATGGTGGTGAGTTGATACAATATGAGGTAAAGGAAACAAAAATTGGTGAAAGTATACTAGGTGGTGACAAGAAGGATACACTGTATATGTATGATGGTAATAAGCTGGAAGGAAAGTGGACGGCTAGCTATACAAATCCATTTGACGTGAAGAATACTTGGACGCCAGCTAAGTCAGTATATGGTGGTGAATCTGAATTTACTATCAAGAAAATAGACGAGAATGGTAATGCCATGAAGGGGGTAAAGTTTGACGTAAATACCAATCAATATACCACTGATAAGAATGGCGAGATAAAGATTGAGATACCATCGGTGACCAATGCAGCAGAAGATAATTTGAAGTACGATATTGTCGAGACAAAGACTTTGGAAGGCTATGATTTGATAGCTGGTAAGGAAACTTTGAATGTGACAAGTACTAGTAAATGGGTAAGCGCCGATGAAAAAACGTTGACTAATAACTACGTGAAGGAATATGCTTTTGTAGCTAAGAACAATCCTGGATATGCATGGAACGATGGGATGTATATAGTAACTAACAATCGTAGTGTAGCGGAGTCATTGACGGTGAAGAAGGAATTTAGTGGAGTAAGCGCAGAGGCTTTGAAAGATATTACTTTTACAATAACTGGACCAGCAGATTTTGGTGATAATGGTGAAATGGTGTTGAAGTTCACAGATGATTGTGAGGCATTAGGAAATGAAGCTACGTGCGTAGTAAAGGCAAAGGTCCCAACTGGCAAATATAGCGTAAAAGAGAATAATGCAGAAATAGATAATTTTGACCTTGAAACAAGCGGCGATGGGACTAGCAAAAATGTGAAGAAGGGTGACAAAGCTGTATTTACAATTAAGAATGCATATGACGTAGATGAAACCTACTATAGCGTAACAAAGGTATGGGATGACAATGATGACCAGGATGGTAAGCGCCCAGATGAATTGACCGTGAAGCTAAAAGCCGACGGGAAGACTATTGATACGGTAGCACTCACGGCTGATGATGAGAGTGAGGATATGGACAATGTTTGGACATACACATGGGACGAACTGCCAGTAGCTAATAAGAATGGCAAGGTAATAAGCTATACTGTAGAGGAAGTATTGGATTCTAAGGACTATGAGCAAACTGAGATGGTAAGTGAAGCTAGTGCTACTACATTTACTAATACCCACGAACTAGAGCTAATAAATAATGATGACGACGATGAAGAAAATGATGGCAAACTAACTGTAACTAAGATTTGGGATGATGGGGATAACGAATTAAATACTCGTCCGGATGCTATCGTGGTAAATCTGTATGCAAATGATAAAAAAATAGAATCAGCAACTATAATGGCTGACGAAAATGGTGAGTGGAAGCATGTTTTCGATGGGCTATACAAATATGCTGATGGTGAGGAAATAGTGTACTCTGTAAGAGAAGCTTACGTAGATGGATACAAAGCACAGGTTGAGGGTGAGGACTTGGCTGAAGGATTTACTATTGTAAATACCAGTACGAATCCTTGTGCATTTGGTGGTTGCGGAAATGTAGTGGTGGTGGAATACAAGACTGTGGCTACGATTGCAGCGCCAGAGACTGGTAGATTTGTGAAGAACGAGTCAGGCGAAACTACATGCGATAGTTCAATCGTAAGCATGGCTATGTGCGGATCTACATTGGTAATAGCCGTGGGTGGCTGGATGATTGTAAGCAGGAAGAACGGAGCAAAGATTGACAAAAGAGCATAAGTATGGTATAATGGAAAGATAGCTATAAATCCCCCTTTAAGGGGGATTTTGCTTGAAAAATTATAAAAACGTGATATAATGGTGTGTAATATTAATATAAAGGAAAGATATGAGTCGTATCGGAAAACAACCCATCGAAATTCCGGCGGGAGTGACAATTACGGTCGGCGATAGTGAGATCACTGTTGCAGGGCCGAAAGGTCAGCTCATAGTGCCGGTACAGCCGAAGACGAAAGTCACGGTAGAAGGAACTACGGCTACTGTCACACGTAGTGATGACGAGCCAAAATCTCGAGCCTGGCATGGCTTGCAGAGAGCATTACTCAATAATGCTGTTACTGGCGTAACAAAAGGTTACGAGAAAAAGTTAGAGATAAATGGTGTAGGGTTTCGTCTATCTGGCGGTGGCCAGGAGATAGAAATGGCACTTGGATTCTCTCACCCAGTAAAATACAAGGCTCCTGAAGGGGTGCAGCTTACTACTAATAAGATGGAGATCACAGTATCTGGCATCGATAAGCAAAAAGTAGGCCAAGTGGCTGCAGAAATTCGTAGCCTAAAGAAGCCAGAGCCATATAAGGGCAAAGGTATTAAATATGTCGACGAAGTAATACTTCGCAAGGCAGGAAAGGCGGGTAAGAAATAATGAATAAAGCATTTAGAGCTAAACGTACACGTGCCAAGATTCACGGTACAGCTGAGCGGCCACGTCTTACAGTGCATTTTAGCAATAAAAATATTATCGCACAGGTAATAGATGATGATGCTCAGGCAACATTGTGCTATGTTACTACTATGGGTAACAAGATGACTGGTACAAAGACAGAACAAGCTGCTAAGATTGGTACGGAGATAGCCAAGAAAGCCAAAGCCAAGAAAATATCTAAGGTAGTATTTGATCGTGGATCAAAATTATACGCAGGCCGAATGAGCGCTGTCGCAAATGCGGTCCGTGAGGAAGGATTGGAAGTATAATATGCCAGAAATTGATAAAAAAGCCCCTAGGGTAATAAACAAATCCGGCACTCTAAAAATGGAAGATAAAGTTGCCGCTACTAGGCAAACACGTGATATCTCTGGTAAGAAGATGAATCGTCGCAATAGGCGTGATAGAGTGCGTGCAGAAGCTGGGCCAAAAGAATTCGACGAAATAACTATAGCTGTAGATCGCGTGTCTCGTACTGTGGCAGGTGGCCGCAGAATGAGATTTAAAGCTCTAGTAGCTGTGGGTAATCATAAAAATAAAGTAGGCGTGGGTGTGGCCAAAGGCAACGATGTGACTACCGCTGTAAATAAGGCCGTATCCAAGGCGAAGAAAGCCATGATTACGTTTAATATGGACGGTGAGACTATATGTCACGAATCTCGTACTAAGGTAACTGGTGCGGATGTACTGATAAAGCCAGCTGCACCTGGTACTGGGATTATCGCTGGCGGTACAGTGCGATCTATCATTGGTCTTACTGGTGTGAAGAATCTGATTTCTAAGTCACTAGGGTCTACCAATAAGGTAAATATTGCCTATGCCGTGATAGATGGTCTAAAGAGCCAGGTGCCACGCAGTGAGTGGATTGGTGCTAAGGCTGATAAGGCTGCCACTAAGACTGAAAAATCGGCTGCCAAAAAGTCTACAAAGAAGGAGACTAAGTAATGAAATATAACGATTTAGCAGTAGAAAAAAATACTCGTCCTTCACGCAAGGGCCGTGGTATTTCGGCTGGTCAGGGTAAGACTGCTGGCCGTGGTACTAAGGGTCAGAAGGCACGTACTGGGCATCGTAAGATGCCAGCAGGTTTTATGGGTGGACAGAGAGCAATAATGCAGGCTGTACCTAAGTTGAAAGGCTTTAAGAGTCATCATCCAAAAGCCGAAGTAGTGTATACTGATAGATTAAATGAACTATCTGGCAAGGTAGACAATTACGCTTTGGCGGAAGCTCAGCTGATATCTAGTCCGTTCGTAAAGGTAAAAGTTATTACCCGCGGTGAAGTATCAAGCAAGATAGATTTAGAGACGCAATTTGCTTCAAAATCTGCGGTAGAAGCTATTACTAAGGCAGGTGGAAGCTTTAAAAAGGTTACTGTGCTTCAAAGGCCAGCTAGCAAAGAGGAAGCCTAGAAGATTGTATTGCAAAAATAGCCCATATGGGCTATTTTTGTGGTAAAATATATAGATAAGTAACAGTGGAGTAAAAATGGAAGAAAAAGAGCTAAAAACAAGCCCAAAGCAGCGGGTGTTTATAATAATTATTGCCGTAATAATGATTGGCTCAATTATCGCGAGTTATGCGGCTATAATAATAAATGGAAATAAGTCTTCTAACGCTACGGGTGAGAACAAAATAGACGAAGCAAAAATAGCACAGTACGAAGAAGCGTACAATAATGTACAGGCGGAACTAACGAAAGCGGCTCAGAATGATTACAATACATTTATTCAGTATAAGGGAGAAATAAAAGCTTATAATGAAACTTCTGCCAATGAAAATGGTGTACAAGCACAGGATCTGCTAAAAGGTAACGGAAAGAAGCTAGCTCAAGATGATACGGATTATTTGGCATATTACGTAGGGTGGTGTGCTGATGAAAGTGTATTTGATTCTACTTTTGACGATGTGAAGAATCCTACTGGGTTTAGCAAGGTATTGGACCCGTCGGCCGGGATGATAGAAGGATGGAAGCTGGGTATAGAAGGAATGCATCTTGGTGGTGTACGAGAGATAACTATACCGGGCGACCTTGCGTATGGTGATAGCATGGAAATATGCGGTGGTAAGAACAAACCGTTGAAATTCTTGGTGATGGCTGTAGCAAATGAAGATCCATTGAAGAGTATCGCTAAAGAATATGACGATGCCTATATGAGACTACAATATGCAAATTATGGTATAGATTATGATGAGGTAATGAAGGGGCAAAACTAATCGTAATTAGTCTTAACGGAGCTGGGCAATATCGCTGTCACTAAGGTGGCGATATTTTTATGATATAGACGCAGTCTGTAGGATGAATGGCAGTGCAGAAAAAATAATATAAGACTGCGGTTTAGGTAAAGATGCTATATAATATAATGTATGAAGACTTTTTTCTTTTATGATCTGGAAACGAGCGGCTTGAATGCTCGAAGCGATCGTATAATGCAATTTGCTGGACAGCGTATGGATATGGAGCTAAATCCAGTAGGCGAGCCCGTAAATATTTTGGTAAAGATGACGGATGATGCATTGCCTAGTCCAGAGGCGATAATGGTGACAAAGATTACACCGCAATCCACATTGAGAGACGGCATACTGGAAGCCGAGTTTGTAAAATATATTGTAGATGAAATATTCGTGCCAAATACGATAGCCGTGGGGTATAACACGGTAAGATTCGACGATGAGTTTATGCGGGCTATACTGTGGCGAAATTTTTATGATCCTTATGAATGGGAATGGAAGGATGGCAGAAGTAGGTGGGATATACTTGACGCGGTGCGGCTGACGCGAGCCTTGAGACCAGAGGGTATAGAATGGCCAGTGCGTGAGGATGGTATGCCGACGAATCGGTTGGAGCTAATAACAAAATTGAATGGGGTGGCGCATGAACATGCGCATGACGCTCTTAGTGACGTATATGCTACTATAGCGGTGGCTAAGCTAATACGCGACAAGCAACCAGAATTGTTTGAATATCTACTAAAGATGCGCGACAAAAAAGAAGTTCGTAAATTGGTGAATTTGGATAATAAACAACCTTTTGTGTATGCCTCTGGACGATATTCAAATGACTATAATAAAACTACCGTGGTGTTGCCTATAGCTCCAGGGCGGAATGGGAATGTTTTGGTATATGACTTGAGATATAATATACAAGATTTGGATCCAGAGAAAATATTCCCTACAGTAAAAGAATTATGCTACAATAAATGTCCTGCGGTGGCGCCGTTAGGAGTGTTAGAGAAGAATGATGGGTGGGCAAAAATTGGCTTAACGCAAGAAATGGTAGAACAGAATATGAAGTCACTGTTAGAACATCCAGAATTTGCAGAACAGATGCGTAGTAAATGGGAAGAACAGCCAGAATATCCACGGGCGGTAGAGCCAGAAGCGGCACTGTATGATGGACTTTTGAATGATACTGATAGAGTAAAAGTGGCAGCCGTGAGGAATGCGGATGCTATGAGACTTGCAGATTTTCATCCAGAATTTGTTGACTCGCGATTGCCAGAGTTGTTGCTGCATTATAAAGGACGGAATTATCCAGAGACACTAAGTGAGAGTGAGGCTGGTAAATGGGAAGAATATCGACAAGCGAGATTAGAACTCCAAGCACCAAGGTTCTTAGCTAGTTTAGAAAAAGAGTATCATAAAGATGAGTTTGTGGGCGAGGAACTAAAGCTTTACTATGAAAGCCTTTGTGGATATTAAATAATATAGCCTTGTTTTGTTTTATGGCGGTAATAATAACATAGATTTGGGAAGATGCTTATGGTATAATAGAGCCATGGATAATAATAAGATAATGATAGTGGGCACTGGCAATGTAGGGGCAAGTATTGCGTATGCCATACTTAATCAAAGAACCGTTGTTAACGAAATAGTGCTAACTGACATTATTGCCAAGGATGCTGAGGGTGAAGCGATGGATCTGAGGGATGCTTTGGCTGTTGCGCCTAGCTATGTAAAGGTGCGGAATGGTACATATAAAGATGCGAAAGATTGTGACGTAGTGGTAATAACGGCTGGTGCGGCACAAAAGCCTGGTGAGACACGGATGGATTTGCTTAGTAAGAATGTGAATATTTTGAAAGGTATGATAGACCAGATTATGGCGAGTGGGTTTGATGGAATATTTCTGATAGTGACGAATCCAATGGATGTTCTTACTTATTATGCTATGAAGTTTTCTGGGCTGCCGGCAGAACGAGTGATAGGATCTGGTACGGTGCTGGATTCTGCTAGGTTAAGACAGAGAATTGCGAATTATATGAATATAAATGCAAAATCGGTACATGCATATCAGATTGGTGAACATGGTGATACTGAGGTGACTTTGTGGTCTTTAGCCGATGCTGGCGGGCAAAAAATCAGTGAGATGTTGCCAGAAGATGTGAGGAAGGGAATTTCAGATTATGTACGTAATGAGGCATACGATATTATAGAGAAAAAAGGTGCAACATATTACGGTATAGCTACTTGTGTTGTATCTATTTTGAATTGTATTTTGAATGATGAGATGCGGATAATGCCAGTATCATCTTATGATGGATTTTCTAAAACTTGTTTTGGTTGGCCGTCTGTGGTGGGACGTGAGGGCGTAGTGAGGAGATTGGATCTTAGAATATCAGAGCGTGAAGGGATAGATTTACAAAAATCTATTAACGCGTTGAAGAAAGCGATAGACCACGTTGGGGTTTAGCTGGTATGATGGGGGTTGCTAAAATAAGCATAAGTGATAAAATTATATTTAACAAAGGTAATAATAAAAGGAAACAATAAATGGAACCAAATACTAATCCACTTGGGAATCCTGGCCCTACTTCTGGTATGCCGCCCAGTGTCCCTCCATCAAATAATTCTCCACAGGGAATTTCAACGCCAGCTGGGGCTGCACCAGTAATTTCGGCTAATATGCAGCAATCCCAGGCACTTGATACTACATCTGTGCCTGGTGCTAGTAATGTTTCAAATACATCTATGGGGATGGGTGATTCTTTTGGTGGCATGGCTTTGCCTGGTACTGGTAATGCTCCGATGGGCGACAATGGCGCTTTTACCGCTCCTGAGACGGCGCCTGTCGATACAATGCAAGTGGGTACGTCGGATATTGCTGCACCTATACCGCCTTCTAACGATCCAATAAATACTGCTTTTGCAAATTCTGCACCAGGGGTACTACATGGTGATGCGGCGTTGCCGCCGTCTCCGCTCAATAATACGGGGACTGCAGCACCTATAGGGCACCCTACAAATATAGACGGCATTAATCAGGTAAGGGTTCCAGATACGCCTGGTGGACAAGCCATACCAGGTCAGCCAAATGCTTTTGTTGGAGCTGATAATCGTCAGACTCCAAGTGTGTCTTTTAATGATCCAGCCGTAGAACCAGGAGCGTCATTGGGGGTATCAACGGTTGCACAAGTGCCGCAGCCACAAAAAAAGAAATCTAACAAAACTGTATTAATAATATTGTCGGTAGTAGCTTTTATCGTGGCGGTAGGATTAGCTGTGGTGTTGGTAATGGAAGTAACTGGTACTGGCTTTTTCGCAACAAATAATAATGGTGGTAGTGATAAAGAGAAGATTGAGCCACAGTCGGGAAATGGTGGGGGAGAAATAACTGGCTCTGGGGCTAATGGCACTAATAGTACCAATGGTACTAGTGAGGCTGAAGGAAATGGCAATAATACGGGAAATGGTGGCACGGGGAATGGCGGTAATACGGGGAATAACAACGGTGCAGGAAACGGTAGTGGGTCTAGTGTTGCTTCGGGTGGACAAATATCGGATAATATGATCTCTTGTAGTGCTACTTCTAGCACGGGAAGTGATGGAACTGCTATGACGGTCGAAATGATTTTGAATATATCGGACAATAAAATAGATAGCATTACTACAAATACAACCACAATAAACAATGAGGGTCATGTACAAAGCTTTTCTCAAACGAACACATTTGAAGAGATGAGTGGTTATGGCACTTCCGAACAGCTTGGTGGTTATGTCGAGACCGATGGAACGTTGAATATTTCGCCACAAGAACTAGCGGATTACTTACAAACTAGTTTAAGTACTGGGGGGGATGCTATTACTTGTACTGTGCAATAATTTGATAAATATAAAATAAGTACTACTTGCTAAAAACTATAAAGTATTGTACTATATATTTATGAGTAACAAAGCATACATTACTACTGCTATACCTTATGTAAATGGAGCTCCCCATGTGGGGCATGCACTTGATTATTGTCTGGCGGATGTTTATGCTAGATATCTAAGATTGCAGGGGCGTGAGGTTAGACTCCAGGCGGGTGTAGATGAACATGGTAATAAGATATATCAAAAAGCTCTTGATATAGGCATGCCTGTTAATGAGTATGTAGATAATAATGCAAAAAAGTTTAGGGATTTTATAGAAAAACTTGATGTGTCATATACGGATTTTATTCGTACTACAGATGAGAAACACATGAGAATGTGTCAGGAAATATGGCGTAGACTTGTGTCACATATATATAAAGCAGAATACGAAGGATGGTACTGCGATGGATGTGAAAGGTTTATTACCCAAAAGGAATATGACGATAATTCTGGCGTTTGTCCAGACCATCAAAAAGAATACAAGAAGATTTCGGAGGAAAATTATTATCTTAGGATTTCGGACTTCAAAGACAAAATCTGCAAGGCGATTGAATCTGATGAGTTATTAATTTTACCGGAGTTTCGCAAAAAAGAAGTATTAAAATTACTTGAAGAATCGCCAGATGTGTCTATATCGCGTTCTGTGGAACAATTGTCATGGGGTATACCTGTACCTGATGATGAGTCTCAGGTGATGTACGTATGGATAGATGCTTTATCCAATTATATTACTGTGTTAGGTTATCCAGAGGAAAAAATTGATACATGGTGGCCTGCGGAAGCGCAATTTGTTGGCAAAGACATTTTAAGATTTCATGCGATTATTTGGCCAGCGATGCTGATTGGATTGGGGCTGCCACTCCCGAAGACTATCATTTCTCATGGATTCGTGTTGGTGGATGGACAAAAAATGTCCAAAACTATTGGCAATGTGGTGGACCCTATAGACGTGCTAAATAAGCACGGTGTAGATGCATTTCGATATTATTTCTTAAGGCATATCGATACTTTTAGCGATTCTGATTTTACATGGGAGAAGTTTGAAGCTGCTTATAACAATGAGCTTGCTAATGATTTAGGTAATTTGGTTCAAAGATTAGCTACTTTGGCCAACAAGAATCATATAATTGTAGATAATCAATCTTTGGAATATGAATTTGATAACGAATATATTGGATATATGGATAAGTTTGAGTTTTCTAAAGCTTTTGACTATGTTTGGGGAAAGGTGCAAGAACTCAATAAAAGAATCGATGATGAGAAACCTTGGGTTTTGGCAAAGAATGGTGAGACAGAAAAAACCCAAAAGTGTTTGCTTGGGCTGGTAAGTGGCTTGCTAAATACTAGCTATATGCTGAGTCCATTTATTCCAGGTACTGCCGCGAAGATTTATGAGATTTTTGCTGGAGAAGAGATAGCTCCACCTAAAATACCATTGTTTCCTAAGAATTGATCGATAATTAAGCAAACAAAAAAGAACTGGACCGATAGATCCAGTTCTTTTAATGATTAATCCTCGGAGAGTTTCTTGTTGAAGTCTGAAAGGAAGAAACCTATCGTTCCGCCAATCATTGGGAACAGCGCATAGGCAGCTAGAGCTTGGCATATTCCGCCGAATATTTCTCCAAAGCTGTCGCCTACGGTAGGGAATATTTGCATCATAACGGCTGCAGCTGGGTTGAAGATGAAGTTGTTACTAAGGCCAAGGAAAGCTGCAGATATCACGTAGCCAATGACTACTGCAAGTGCCATTCCACCTGCTACCATTGCCGCGAAGGTGAATACGCTACGCTTGTAATCTAGAGCTCTTGCAAAGAAAAATCCTATGATGGTAGCGCCAAGCAACTCGACAAGAGTGACGAACCAGAATTTTCCTTCAGCAATAGCAGAAATAGTAGGAATGTCATAAGCTGTCTCGCCGCCAGCTAGATGGAAAGCGTTGAAGATGAGCCAACCAAGCCAAGCTCCGATAACTTCGGCTATTATGTACATAATGCCACGTATTACTGACATACGGCGGGTAGCCATCATGCCGACTGTGACGAGTGGGTTGAGACATGCTCCTGAAAATGCATATACTGCAATAAGTATAGCAATAATTGCAAAAGCGTATGTAGCTACGTTAGCTAGCCCCATGAGTGATAGCCCAAATAATAGCATTGCGATAAAGAATGTGCCTATTATTTCACCGAGTAGTGAACCATAGAATTTGCGTTTCTTGAAGATGGTGAGAATGCTCTCTTTTTCTTCGTATTTTTTTGCGAAGAAGCCGCGCTTGTTGGATGTAGTTTTGACGGTGTCTTCTGATGTGTTGGTTTCGGTAGACTCATCCTCTGACTCCGTGTCAGTAGTTTCGATTAAGTCTTTTTTTGTAGACTCAGCTTCTGACTTTACGACAGACTTTTCAACTGAATCTTTTTTGGTCGATTGGGTCTTTCCTGACTTTTTCGACGATTTTGATTTTTTTGTCGCCATTATAGCCTCCTTTTTATAATATGTGTCTTATTATAGCACAAATATTACGTAAAGTTTGTGTTATAATTAAAAAAGTCGAAATAATTTATTTAGGAAGGTAATAAAAATGGGCGTAATAGTAAATAAAAATAATTATAAAAATGATGAATTGTCGCGTAGAATAGATGCTGATCTTCGTGCTAAAGCATTAGAAACTGCTGGCGGTGCAGGCGAAAAGCGAGATGATGATATTGATTTTGCTGAAGATTCTGAGTATGTGCGTGATTTTAAAAAAACTGGTAGATTTGGGTGGGTGTGGATTGTACTAATATTGCTTGCTGTGTTGTCTATTATTTCAATTGTTTTTTTGTGATATGTTATTTGGAATGGTTAATTGAAAAAAACGTTAGCGTGATATATAATATATTATTATGAGCGACTGGTCTAATGAAAATAGTAACAAAGAAGATCCTTCGGCTAATGCCGTAGAACAGTCGGAAAGAGAAGGTATTACTCCTGGTTTTTTGGGTGGTAGTGATTGGCCTGCTGGCGCTGCATATAAGTTGAACGGTGAATACTATGACGAGAATGATAAAAAGGTAAAACTCAATAAGAGAAGGGCAGGCGTAGCTAATGAGCTAAGTTCTGCAGAACGTAGCGCCGAGAATGATACTTTGGGTCAGTCAAGTGATGATTTGGAGGGGAACGAACGTAACGAGGCTTCGCCTAGAGGCTTTTATTCTGGGCGCGGGAAGATGGATAAAAAAGGAAAGAATGGGAGTAATAAAAAAAGTGGAGGTATGGGGTATCTTAGAAAAGGTGGGCCAGTTGGGTTGATTATTACGGCGGTTCTCGCGATTGTCGGCGCCATTAGTGGAATGCAATTGTCTCAGCCTTTTAGCTTGATTGCCCAGTTTCAGGAGACATTTAATTCTATGCACACTTCTGCAAATATGAGATCGAAACGGATTTTTGGATTACAGTTGGGTAAACAAGTAAAGGATCCAGTAAAAGGTACTCTTTTTGGCAAGACTTTGAAGATTTCGAATAAACAACAAGAAAAGCTAAAACAACACGGGATTGAATATGACGACGATTTTATGGGTACAGGCGAGAGGGTATTGAAGTTTGATGATGGAAATGATGTAAAAATAATAGCTGCTACTTCTGATGCTGTAAAAATAATTGGTGATTTGGATGGCGTTGATCCTAGCTTTGGCAAAGCCTACAATAGTAAGGTGTTCGTTTTTGATGATATATATAATGAGAATACTAGCTTTCATCACTCATATAATAAGGGATCATTAAATTGGCGTGGCCAGATAGCAAACTGGTTTGGTACAAGAGTGGCTGCTTTTCTGGCAAATAATAAATTAACGCGGAATATGTTTAATGACTATGAGTCTAAGAAGGCAGCCGCTGGTGGTGACGGCTTAGAAGCAATGAAGCAGACTTTGGAGGAGAAAACAAATAGTGTTGTTGATGGTGGAGAGAAAACCCGAGGTTACGATGAGGGGGCAGATGATGATGGAAATGATACTGGGCCTAGGCTAAAGGAGGAAAATGATGATATTGATTCTTCAAAGATGGCTCGTGGAGATACTAATGGGCTGAAAGCTAAAATGGATAAGATTAAGAGTAAGTTCGAAAGTAGCGCGAATATAGTGTGTGGGGTATCCAATGCAATTGGGGCTATTTCTCTGGCTGTATCAGCAGCGGAAGTTTTACAAATCATTAACCTCACAACTTCTTATTT
>JAEEGL015525716.1_pt1 | contig 15422 bp, 10 predicted proteins | sample 9134231 | NCBI WGS metagenome assembly JAEEGL01 (sample SAMN16246548, study PRJNA631951) | gut metagenome | biome: gut microbiome; feature: rumen; material: fiber-attached | host: Bos | place: Iran: Karaj | collected 2018-10 | reverse complement strand
ATCCTTATGTCGCCACGGTCCCAGTCCGAAACACAGCAGAGAAAGCGGTCTCCCTTCTGCATACCGTACTTTTCTATGAATGGCGTAATGTCTATACCCGTAAGGCGCACCGTATTGGGAAGCTCAAATTCCCTCTGAACAAAGTCCAGGTCCTTGTTTGCCGGGTCTGCAACAATGTACTGGGGCGCATACTCCTCGCCGTAAAGAATGAACATGTCTATGGCAAGGTCGCTGTCAAATTCTGCGGTCTTTTTCTTAAGCTTCTTATTGTCTTCATCGTAAAAATTCAGGGTGGAAGAAACAATTTCGCTGTCCACAAAGGGAATGCAGCGCGAGCCGGGAATCAGAATCCTCTGGTCAAATTCCTTGGCGGTGGGCTTTATGCTAAAAAGCTCTCCCGTAAAAACCCCAGCCCTTGTAATGTAGCGGCCGTTTTCCAGACAAAAAACAAGTGGACTTGACTCCAGGTACTCCTGGGCTTCCTTTGAAGAAATCTTAAATTCGCCTCCAAATTCAGCCGTAAGCCTAGACACATCGCGCGCTGTAAAGTTCTTGCAGCACCTTCTGAGGAATTTGTCTATTATCAACTGAGTCTGAAGATTCATACACTATAAGATAACGTATTTTTGCAAATAAAAAAAGGGTTTTGCAAAAATTTTAGCCTAAATCAACAATTTGCCATTCTTCTGGAGCGTATTTTGTCTTTTAACTGTGTCCGGCACTCCGTGTCCGGCCAGAACCGCGGCATTTTATCCGGTAGAACAAGCAGCGCCATGGAGGGCGCGTCATTTGTTAGCAGAAAAACCTGGCAAGTTTTCGCCAGAAAACTTGCGGGATAAAATGCCACGGAAGGCAGTTTATCCCGCTTTGCAGGGTTCCGCGGGTCCCTTCCCGCTCCATTGCCTTGCGGCAACCCGCTTGCGCGGGCCCTTCCAATCGGGGCTAGGTTTATCGGCAAGAAAGCCCAAGCAAGAAAAGCTCCATTTCCCCCTATGCAAAGCTCGTTATACTTATATAATAGTAGACACTTAGCGAGCAGCATGTCAGCAAGAGCAAGCACCATGCCAACAGACAACATGTCAGCAAGAGTATGTCATTATCGGGCTTGACCCGATAATCTGCAAGTCTGTTAAAGCCAGTTCTTCGCAAAAGTAAAAGTTTTATTCATAAGGAAAAAACATGAAAACAAAAAGTTCCATTCTAAGCCTAATAATCTTATTGGCCGCATCACGCCCCGCAACAGCACAAAATCCTGGCGACAGGGTTTTCAAAGAAGTAACCGAGAATGGAAAAAAAGTCATCAAGGAGCTGCTCTACGATTCTGTTACAGAATACAACGAAGACGGAAAGAAAATTCACAATAAAGATACAGGATCCGAAAGCGTTGAATACTGGTATGAATATGACCAGAAAGGAAATTTAATACACAAGAAAGATTCCAGAGACAGAGAAACATTGTACGAATACGACTCCATGGGCAATATAATACATGAAAAATACTCAGATTTTGATTTTGTCATAGAATTTTGGTATGAATACACATTCCACCCAAACGGAAGGATAAAGTCCCAAAAAATTTACACTCCCCTCCGAGATAGTGGTGAAGAATCCGAGCCATTAGAAACAGAAGAAGAAAACTCAGAGGACGAAGTTTGCAAAGAAGAAAAGATTGACCACATGCTTTGCAAAAAAGTAACCGTAAAGGGAAAAAAGGTAAAAAGGTGGGTAATGCTATCACAAATTAAGGATTTCGATGAAGAGGGAAATGAATTTCACGGCAAGGACGACAGGCATGAATACTGGCAGGAATACGATGCAAACAAAAAGCTAACATATAAAAAAGAATTCTTCCGCCTTGACCCATGGTATGAATACGACCCCACACGCCCACCCGACTATGAAGAGTGGTATGAATACGATTCCAAGGGCAACTTGCTGCATGAAAAAAACACCAAAGGGGAGGAAAAAACATACGAATACAACTCAATTGGCAATATGATACATGAAACAAATTCCGACGGCCGTGAAAAAAGGTACGGCCAGAAAGGAAACTTAATATATGAAAAAGACTTCGGCATAGAAACATGGTACGAATATGACTCCTGGGGCAATAAGATACGTACAACGAATTCCAACGGCAACGAAGGCTACTACGAATACGACCAGAATGGAAAGCTAATACACGAATTCTATAAACGAACATCTGAGCAGTCAACCTACTTAGAAATATGGTACGAATATGACTCTAACGGAAATAAAACTCATGAAAAATATTCAGACATGTCTGACACATGGTACGAATACGACTCTAAAGGAAACATAACACACATGAAAGATACTTACGCTGACGGCAGCGAATTTTGGTACGAATACACCTTCTACCCAGATGGCAAGCTAAAGTCAAAAAAAGGCTACATACCATTTAAATAATCAGCGGCTAATTTAAAAGAAAAAGCCATATTCAAACCAGATTATTATGCTATAATAATATTTACAGGAGAATGACATGAAAACAAAAATTTCTATTCTTAGCCTTATACTTTTACTTTCCACAACATTCCCCATAGCAGCGCAGAAACTTGGCGACAAAGTTTATAAAGAAGTAACCGTAGACGGAAAAAGGGTCAACAAGTGGGTAATACTTGATTCTTTTACAGATTATGACGAAAAAGGAAAAGAAATTCATGGAAAGAATACTTTTAACTCAGAATTTGAATTCAGTAAGGAATACGACTCAAATGGAAATATAATACACGAAAAAATTTTTTCCGATTATGAGCTAAAGTTTGAACAATGGTATGAATATGATTCTAAAGGAAATTTAATACATAAAAAGAACTCTTATGGGATTGAAACATGGTACAAATACAACTCCAAAGGAAACAAAATATATGTAAAAAATTTCGATGGCAGTGAAACATGGTACAAATACGATGCCAAAGGAAACAAAATACATGAAAAAAATTCAGAAGATTTAGAAATATGGTACAAATATGACTTGAAAGGAAATCTAATACACGAGAAACGTTCAAACGGTTTTGAAACATGGTGTGAATACGATCTGAAAGGAAATCTAATACACGAAAAACGTTCAAACGGTTTTGAAACATGGTGTGAATACGACCTGAATGGAAATTTAATACACGAAAAACGTTCAGATGGTTTTGAAAAATGGAACGAATACGACTCTATGGGCAATATGATATATGAAACGGATTCTGACGGTAATGAAACAAGATGCGAATACGACCAGAAGGGAAACAATATTCATGTAAGTAGAAACAGTGACGAATACTGGTACGAATATGACTCAAGGGGAAATGTAATCCATGCAAAAAGTTCTGTGGATTTGGAATACTGGTACGAATACACATTCCACCCAAACGGCAAGCTGAAGTCCAAAAAAACTTATATACCTTTTTAAATAAGTAGCGATTAATCAGGCAAACAAAAAACACTTCTTCCATACAACTTACAGATGCTGAGTCAAGCTCAGCATGACGCCTTTTGCAATTCCAATCCTACGCCCGATTGGAGGGGCGCGGGGGTGCATGCACCCCTTAGCGTTGCTGACGGAATCGGTCCCTGAGCTTGTCGAAGGGCCGAAGCCGGCAGCAATGGAGCCGAAAGGCGGAACCCCGGAAAGCGGGGAAGGCAAACGGGAGTGCTCGGTTTGCGAAAGAAACTTTTGCCCCGCAGCTTGCCTTCCGTCCAAATTCAAGAAAGAATTGGCTTTGTTGCGAGAGTCTATTCGTACATGCTGTTTAGCACGCGGTAGACCATGTTGACTTTTTCTTTTTGCGCAACCGAAAGGTCGGAATTGCTTGCGTCGTCGATGAGCTTTTCCAGTGAGGAGAGGCTTTCGTTTAATGCCGTGGCAAATCCGCGCGAGACTTTGAACCAGTATGTGCCGTTTCCGTCCGTGAAGAGGCAGATGAAGCCCAGTTCATGGGATGCCTGCTTTGCAACGGTTACGCGCATTAGGCAGTCGATTGAATTTACAAGTTTTACAAGTCCTGTCGTGCCGTCGCTTTCCACGCTGTTTATGTTGATGTTCATCTTGCGCTGCCAGCGGTCTTCTGCAATGGGGTCTAGGTTCAGGCGGTTTGCTGCCTTGATGATTAGCTCAAGCTTTTCTCCGTTCATGAGTTTGAAGCCGTGGCCCGGGTATATGCAGCCACGCATTTCGCCAATCTGTGCAAGAAGGCTCTGGTTCTCTTCTGCTTTTGCCGCTGGTTTGAGTTTGTCCCAGGGGAGCTTGACGACTTTCTTTCCCTTGGTCTTTTCAAATTCAAAGCTTTCACCGCCGAAGCTGATTGTGTTTTCTTGGGCCTTTGCTTCTTTCTTTTCTTTTCTGCTTTTCTTGGATTTTTCTTTTTCCGACTTTTCCTTTTCGCGGAAGGACGTGCCTTCGTATTCAAGGTTGCCGGTGAGGCTTCTTCCCTTTTTGCCGCGGGCAGAGCTTAGCTGACTTTCCAGGTTTGGGTCAATTTTGTAAAGCTCCTTTTTGGTAAGGGGGGAGACGCTCATGGCAAAGGTTCGGCTTGTCTTTACGATTTCGCCTGCAACGATGTAGAGCGGGTTTGTCCTGAACATGGATGAGCCGGGGTGGATTGTTATGTGGTCGGCTGTTAGGCTGCGGTAGGTTTCCCTTCCTTCCCTTACGCAGACGAACTGAATCATTCCGCTTGCAATGCAGCAGAGGTAGTCGTCCATGCTGCCGCCACCCGTGATTGGAAGCTGTAGCCTTTGCGATACGATTTCTTCCAGCTGTATTTTTATGTTGAGGATTTCTGCCATTACGCGCTCGTCTAGGTAGTTGTTCCTGCAGAACTTTTCCTTGTTGCTTGCGGACACATAGTTTTTAAAGAGCTTTACGTAGCTAACAAAGTCTCCCTGTAAGTCGCGGAAGGAGTGGTGGGCCTTTCTTGCGTCCATTTCTTCTCCGGGCGGAAGTACGAAGGGGGAGTTTGCGCTTAGGAATGAAGATGCTATTAGAACTTCTTCAAGGACTTCCGGGTAGCGCATTATGCTTTCTACGATGATGCGGCTAACGCGGGGCTCCAGGGGGAATTCCACCATGAGCTTTCCTGTTTTGCTTAGGGTTCCGTCTTTTTCTATGGCCCTTAAAAGGTTGAGCGTCTGGACTGCTCCCAAGAGGCCTTCCTTTTGCGGCGGTGAGATAAAGTCGAATTTGTCAAAGTCCGTAATGCCAAGTTCTGCCATGCGGAGGACTACCTCGCTAAGGTCCGTGCGGTAGATTTCTTCCGTCGTGTATTCCTGGCGGCTGTCGAAGTCCTTCCTTGGGTAGAGGCGGTAGCAGGTTCCGGGACAGGTTCTTCCTGCGCGTCCTCGCCTTTGGTTGCAGCTTGCCCTGCTGACTGGCGTTTCTATTAGGCTTGACGTGAATGTGCGCGGGCTGTAGAAGTTGAGCTTGGCAAGGCCTGAGTCTATTACAGTTGTAACTCCGTTAATGGTTACGGATGTTTCTGCTATGTTTGTGCTGATTACGACCTTTTTCTTTCCGAATGGAGGCGAGTCAAAGACCTTTTCCTGGTCTTCCTTGGGCAGCCTTCCGTAGAGGGGAACCAGGTGCAGCTTTGAGTGGAAGGGGGCGTTTGCAAGTCGTTCCACGCAGTCCTTGATGATTTTTTCGCCGGGGAGGAAGATTAGTATGCTGCCGTCTTCCTTGTTGTCTAGCACGCGGTCAATCGTCTGTTCTATCTTGGTAAGAAGGGCGTCGCTTGAAGCGTCTGTTAAAGTGCTTGCGGGTATTGCAGGCGGATCGTAGACCATTGCCACCGGGAAAATCTGCGTGTCTATGGTGACTATTGGGCAGCCGCCAAAGTATTCGCTGAAAGCCTCTGCGTTCATCGTGGCGGAGCTTACTATCACCTTAAAGTCCTTGCGCTCTGCTAAAACCCTTTTTAGAAGTCCCAGAACAAAGTCAATGTTAAGGCTTCTCTCGTGTGCCTCGTCCACCATTACAACGGAATACTTGGACATCCATGGGTCAAGCTTCATTTCCTGCAGGAGGATTCCGTCGGTCATGATTTTTATCTTTGTGGTAAGGTCCGTCTTGTCTTCAAAGCGCATCTTGTAGCCTACAAGGCCCGGGTACTTTGTGTGCAGCTGCTTGGAGATGAATTCGCTTACGCTAAGGGCTGCAATGCGCCTTGGCTGGGTTACCGCAATCACACCGTTTTCCGAATAGCCTGCCTCGTGCAGGATTACCGGAATCTGCGTTGTCTTTCCAGAGCCAGTGGGGCTTTGCACTACAATTACCTGGTTTTCCTTTAGCGTGTCAAGGATGCGCTGCTTTTGTTCGTAGACTGGAAGGCTTTTGTAATCTATTGCCATAGGGTTTTTCCTTCAAATTGCTCCATCAGTTTTTTTCTCTCTCTTAGGTAGTTGCCCCATCTTTTTTGCCCTTCTGCGTTAAGCTTTTCAATTAGCTTGTCGTCAAGAATCCTGATTTCGTAGAAGCGGTCGGGGGCAATGTATGTGGTAACGATGACGGGATTTACAAGTGCTATGGAAAGCTTTGAGTCGCTGTCCTTTAAAAATCTCACCTGGGTTATGTATCCTTCACCGGTGTAGTCCCTGTTTGTGTCTGGCTTTGCAAACTGCGGGTTTGTCCTTTGCCCGCTGATTGTGTTGCCCATAGAATAGAAGATAATCTTGCGGGGAACGTTTCCTGAGTCCGCCACAACTTCCCAGTCCTTGGAGACGTGGGGGTGGTTGCACCAGATTACGTCCGCGCCGGCATTTAAAAGCTCGTGGTAGAAGTTTTTCTGGCTGCTTCTTATTGTAAAGATGTACTCCGGGTCGGAGCAGTGTATGCTTACAACGAATATGTCGCAGGGGTGGGCCTTTCTTAAAGCCTTCATGTCTTCTATAAATATGCTGCGGTTCTTGCTGTTGGGAACAAGAAAGTCTATGTAGGAAGAGCAGGTTGGGCTGTTGAGGATTTCTGTAACAGCAACAAAAAGAATCTTCCAGTTGCCGCTTTCTATTACCTGGTAGCTCCAGGGGCCGTTCTGCCTTTCCTTAAGTCCTGCCGCATAGACTGGGCGGTCGCTTTCCTTTGTGGCTTCTATTTTTGCGTCAAAGTATTTCTTTGTCTGCTGGATTCCGTTCAGGCCCTGGTCGTTGGTGTGGTTGTTGGCAAGGCTAAAGACGTTGAATCCTGCGTCTATTGCTGCCTGGGCATAGTCTCCGTGCACGTTGAATGCAGGGTAGTTGGAGAAGGGACGGTTTTCCGCAACCGGTGTCTCCAGGTTTGCAAAAGTGAGGGGGCTTTCCTTAATCAAGGCCTCAATGTCCCTGTAGATGCGGGGAAAGTTGCCCTTGGACCAGTTTGGCGTATGGGCCATTATGTCTCCCGCAAATGTTAAAAGGATGGAATCCTCTGAGTCGAATGCACTTTTTGAATTTACAATGGCTGTGCCGTCTGCAAAGTGGGTGTTGTAGTAGTCTTTGCCGTGGCCGGAAGCCAAACCCTTTGAGTTTTTGCCGCCGGTCGTTGCACATGATGATATTGCCAGTGACAGCGCAAGGGAAAGGGCAAGCCCCATTACCCCCAGCGCCGCCTTTTTTGTTGATTTTACAACCATCAGCTGATTTTTCCTGCCTGTACAAGGGTGATTGCGCTTGTTACCACAATCTCTTCCACTGAACAGCCGCGGCTAAGGTCGCTGATTGGCTTTGCAAAGCCCTGTAGGATTGGGCCGTAAGCGTCTGCGCCAGCGAATCTCTGCACAAGCTTGTAGCCAATGTTTCCAGCTTCAAGGCTTGGGAAGATAAGGGTGTTAACCTTTCCTTCTATTGGTGAACCAGGTGACTTTCTTGCGGTAACTTCGGGAATAAGGGCCGCATCTGCCTGGAGCTCACCGTCCAAAAGCAGGTCTGGTGCCTTTTCCTTAGCAAGCTTGAATGCTTCCTGAACCTTAAGAACGTCCTCAAGCTTACCGCCGCTTCCCTTTGAAGAGAAAGAGAGGAGGGCAACTGCCGGTTCTGCATCCAAAAGCTCGCGGCAAGACTTTGCGGAATCAACTGCTATGTCTGCCAGCTGCTCACTTGTTGGGCGCGGGTTAACTGCACAGTCTGCAAAAATAACGTAACCGTCCTTTCCCCACTTCTTGTTGTGGGTGTCCATGACGAAGCAAGAAGATGCAGTCTTTGTTCCTGGGGCTGTACCGATTACCTTAAGGCCTGCGCGGAGAAGGTCTGCCGTTGCGCTCAAGGCACCGGAAACCATTGCGTTTGCCTTTCCAGTGCGGACCATCATTGCGCCAAAGCTGAGCGGGTCTTTTAGCATGTAGGCCTTTCCAGCCTCAACATCGGGAACTTCTGCCTCTCCTGTCTTCTTGTTAACCTTGCCCTTGCGGAGCTCAAAATATTCCTTTCCAAATTCTTCAAGCCATTCAGACGAAGCGGGGTCAATCACGCTGATTCCTTCAAGGGAAACACCCTTTTCTGCGGCAACCTTTTCTACATCAGCCTTTTTTCCAAGCAGGGTAACAGTCTTTGCAAGCTTTTCCTTAACAATCTTTGCGGCAGCCTGTACTGTGCGCTCCTCTGTTCCTTCCGGGAGAACCAGCGAATTCTGGTATTCCTTGGCCTTGTTTTTCATTTCTTCAACAAAATTCATAATTTATGCCTCTAAAGTAAAAATGTTGGTAAATTTTTGCGGAATGTCCGTTGAATGTATTCTACTATTATTGAAGTGAATTTACAAGTGGAAACTTTTTTCTTACTTACTATGCCAAAAAGCTGGGAATCAATTTTGGGCGCAGCGGAAGGCAAATACGGCTGAAAACACGCATTGGAGCGGAACGAACGCAGTGAGTTTAATTTCCTATTCCGCGACACAGCGGGTTTATCAGACGTATTTACCTGGGAGCGGAGCCCAAAATTGATTCCCGTGTTTTTTGTATGGCGGCGCTTGGCTTTGCTGTCCATCTGCTTCTTTGCTGCCGGGCATTTCCCGTGTGTGGCGCTTGCAGGGTCGCTTGAAACTTCGTTGCGAGAACCGGCATTCGCCTCCATTGCTCCACTTCGTTCCGCAACCCGCCTTCGGCGGGCCCTTCCAGCACCTGCCGCGCCTTTTTTTGCATACCGGATTTCCCGCGAACTAGTATAGCGAATATACAATATGGTAATCTTGTCGAGCCACGGATGAATGGTGAAACAGACCCTGAAACGAGTTCAGGGTGACGGTTAATTGTTATTCTGCAATCCTTCAGAAAATCCATGGAGGGGTTTTCGGAAGGCCTGGCGGCAGGCACTGGAAGGGCACACGAAGTGTGTTACCGCAAGGCGGTAATGGAGCCGGAGGCGAAACCCTGGAAGCGCCACCCACTGGACATGTCCGGCAGCTGGGGGCATGTCCTGTCCAAAGAGCAAGCGCCGCCCAAAAAATTTAAAAATCCCTTGAATTTAAAGAAAAATATGGCATAATAGAAATATGTCAGAAGAAAAACAAGTAAAATCCGGATTTTTTATGCGCCTTTTGAGCTTTATTGTCGGACACGAGGTTGGAGCGGCAAATAAAGGGGCAAAGGCTTTAAAATCAATACAGAAGCAGCTTAACAAGTCGGGATATAAATTCTTCAATTTAAAAAAAGATTTGATTAACGCTCAGTTTGCAAAGTTTGTATATCAGGTTTATGCGGCGGTGGCACCATTCCGCGAATTTTTTATCCAGAACACCCAGGACGAATTTTATGCGGCCCAGATTCTGAACTATTCTCTTGATACTGACCAGCACGAGCTTGTTGCAAAGCTTTCTTCCCAGAGCATTCAGGTTCTTGCCACCAAGATAGAGCTTAAGAGCCTTGCCGAGCAGGGGATGAATTTCTTTGTAGCCCTCCGCGACGGTCTGGAAAATGAGCGTGCCGGTGAGATTAACAACACCTACAATGCCCTTGTGCTTTTAAAGCAGTTCTGCGTCATTGACTATTATGCGGGCCTCCGTAAATTCCACGGGGTCTTTAGGGAAAATTCCTTTGAGGAGCTTCCACACTTTGACTCTGTTCCCACCGGGTACATGAAGGAATTTGTGGTGGACTTCCTTACCGCAACCTCCCTTTTGCTTAGCATTCAGGACTGGGGCAATGTCTTTGACTTCCTAAAAAAGCTTTCCGGCATAGAAGACCAGGCATTTTTGCGCCTTAAGCAGCAGATTGCGGTCCTTCATTCTATGGAAAACAACCGCGTCTTTGTTGGCATGATAAAGCTTGTTAGCCATGACCCGGATGCAGAGCTCCAGGAAAACACTTCTTCCAAAAATATTGTAAAGCCTTATCTTGAAGGTATTTACCAGGAATTCCGCTCTACCGTGGAAGAGATTCACCACAAGAGGGTTATAGAAAGCCAGAAGAAACTTGTTGACGATGTTTTTGCAGGCCACGCCCTTGTTCCGCTCAAGTTCTATAATGCAAAGGAAAACGAGAAGTACGTGGAGAGCGAGGCCCACTGCTTTGAGCACTGCAACGCCTTCCTCTACCTGAATTCCTTCTTTGCCCTTTATTTCCGCGACGAATTTACAAAATTTATAGAAAATTTTGAGATTGTTGCCCAGTGCAACCGCCAGAACTATATTTCTGATTTTACCAGCCTTTACCACGAGCTTAACGAGATGCAGGCTGCCGTTACGGAGCTAGACACAAAGCTGGACACAAAGTTTGCGGAGGGCTACAAGCTAAATTCCCTTTACCTTCGCCTTGGTGTGAATGATTCCGTTGTTGCAAACTTTAACATGGAGATTGATTCAATCAACATGAAGGTTAGGGCTATAATAGAACGGTCCCTAAAGGCACTGCAGAAGATTCTTGTCTTCTACGACGAGCTGATTCACGAAAGGAGCCACGGAACGTTCGATCTTATTTCCAACTGGGACGAGCTTAACAACAAATTCGAAAACGGCTGCCTTCCCCTTCTTAAGCGTACAAAGAACCACATATCAACTTTTCTTGCGCTAATGAAGAACTTTAAGCAACTGGAGTAGCGGGAACTGGTGCGTATAAAGCCCTTGAAGCAAGTTCAGAGTGAAGTACTGCGTGGCAGTAAAAAAAATGCAATGAAAACAGCTTCGTTTATTTTTCCTATGCGAAAAAGACCGGAAAACATCCTTCGAGTACACAGCATGCCCTTGCTAAGGTGTATGTGTGCCGCGGAAGGCCGTTTCTTGTAAAAACAGGGGGCGGCAAAGTCCACAGACGCAAGCGTAAATATTTGAAAAATAAAAGAGTATGTTAACTGAGAAATAACCGTAAAAGATAAAAACAGGGTTCTTAGGGCGTTAGCCCTAAGCCGTGCCGGGAAAGGGTGGGGTTTAAGGGGCGGGGAAACCCTCGCTTCGGAGTAGGCAACTTTTTTAACGTTAAAAAAGTTGCCGCCCCTTTCTCATTGCAAACAGTCGCTTTTTTTGCTACAATGGCCTCATGTTCAACAGTTTTACAGGCACCATCACTTTTAAGGGCCCTCAAAAATTATGCATAGACACCCACGGAATTGAATGGGAGCTTACGGTTCCAGAAAGCTCTCTCCTGGACATTCCGCCTGTAGGACAGGAAGGCCGTGTCTACACCTGGCTCCAGCATACGGATGCCCTTATGAACCTCTACGGTTTTGCCTCCGAAAGCGACCGGGAACTTTTCCTTAACCTCTTAAAAGTTGACGGAATTGGGCCAAAGGGTGCGGTAAAAATAATGAGCAACATTTCTGCCGCAGACCTTGCATCCGTTCTTGAAAGCGGAGACGTGGACCGCCTGCAGAAAGTGCCGGGCGTTGGAAAAAAGACCGCGGGAAAGATGCTTCTTGCGCTAAAGGGAAAACTTTCTTTGTCGGAGGATTCATCTGTGTCCCTGCCCAAAAAAGACGCACTTCCATTTGCAGACGTTGCCCTTGCGCTTTCCAACATGGGCTACGACAAAAAGACTGCCGAAGCCGCCGTTGCAAAGATAGCCGGAAGACTTGCCGAAGACCCCTCTTTTGCCTCGCAAAGCCAGGTTCAAAAAGAAGAGTTTGTTTTCCGCCAGGCAATTGTTGAGCTTGCCTAGGAGATGCGGCCATGAATAAAAGCGTAACTCACAAGACATCATATACAAGAAAAACAGACGACACCCTTGACGAAATGAACATAGCTGCCCAGCTTGCAAGCCAGGCCAGCGCAAACGTAGCAAAGGAAAGTGCCGGTAAGACAAAGATTGTCCGCGCACAAAATGCCACCGCAGACGGAGCCACCGCAGATGACATGGGTGGTGCAGGTGCAGTTTCCGGGGCAAATGCAGCAGCCCAGCCCCAGACCCGCATAGTAAGGGCAGACCTTGCTTCTGTAGATGATGCACAGGATTCTTCCCTAAGGCCAAAGTCCCTTTCGGAATTCCTTGGACAAAGCGCAATAAAAGAAAACCTCGGCGTTTTCATAGACGCAGCCAGAAAAAGGCAGGAAGCCTTGGACCACCTCTTTTTGATTGGTCCGCCCGGACTTGGAAAGACAACCCTTGCCCAGATAACCGCCTGCGAACTTGGTGCAGACTTTAAGGTAACAAGCGCCCCGGCCCTGGACAAACCAAAAGACTTGGCAGGAATCCTTTCCACCATAACGCCAAGAACCGTATTCTTCATAGACGAAATCCACCGCCTAAAGCCCGCAATAGAAGAAATGCTCTACATAGCAATGGAAGACTACGAGCTTGACTGGGTAATAGGACAGGGTGCCGCAGCCCGCACTGTCCGCATACCAATACCGCACTTTACCCTGGTCGGTGCCACGACAAAGGCCGGCATGGTAAGCTCCCCGCTAATTTCCCGCTTTGGAATAATACAGCGCTTCAACTACTACAGCCGCGAAGAACTTGCCTCAATCATCCACCGCTCGTCAAAGATACTGAACGTAAGCGTAAAAGAAGACGCCGCCCTCCTTATGGCAGACTGCTCAAGGGGAACTCCCCGCGTTACAAACAGGGTTTTGCGCAGAATGAGGGACTTTGCCCAGGTTCAGGGAAAGGGAATAATCACAAAGTCAATCGTAGAAGAGGGGCTTAAAAAGCTTGGCATAGACTCACTTGGCCTTGAATACGCCGACCGCCAGATTCTTCTTAGCATAATAAATAATTTTGGCGGAGGGCCTGTGGGTGCCGACACGCTTGCAATCTCCATCGGAGAAGGGCAGGACACCTTGGAAGACTACTACGAGCCATACCTCATCCAGTGCGGACTTTTGCAGCGCACCCCAAGAGGACGAATCGTAACCGAAAAAGCATACAAACATCTGGGGCTTACCCCAAAGGAAAAGAATTTTAATGAAGACCAGCGACTTTTATTTTGACTTGCCACAGGAACTCATTGCGCAACGCCCGTCAGGAAAAAGGGGAGACGACCGCCTCATGCTCTTGGGAAAAGAAAGCGGAATCGTAGAGCACCACCTAATGGCAGAACTCCCTGACTTAGTGGAAGAAGGCACGCTAATGATTTTTAACAACAGCCGCGTAAGAAGAAGCCGCTGCTACGGAATAAAAACGGACACCGGCCGCGAACAGGAATTCATGTTCCTTAATCCAATGGCATCTTCTCCAGCCGCCGACTCTTCCACCGCCACAAACTCAGCCAGCAGTTCTGCAGCCAGCAGCGCCAGCAGCTCCACCGCCAGCCCCGACAGCCCTTCCTGCGAATGGAACACAATGGTAAAGGGAGCCAAAAAAGTAAAAGACGGTAACACCTACCGCTTTGCAGACGGCAGCGAAGGAACAATCGTCCTTAACCAAAACGACGACGGAACCGAATTCCGCACAATAAAGTTTTCCTTCCCCCTGGACGAAAAATGGTTTGAGCGCAACGGACACATACCGCTCCCGCCCTACATCCGCCGCGAAGACGACGACACGGACAGCGAACGCTACCAGACAATCTACGCAAAAGAAACGGGAAGCGCAGCCTGCCCAACCGCAGGCCTCCACTTTACCCAGCCGGTCCTGGACAAACTAAAGCAGAAGGGCATAGACCTTGAATGGATAACATTGCACGTAGGACTAGGAACCTTCCTCCCGGTAAGAGCCCAAAACATAGAAGAACACAAAATGCACCTTGAATACTACACCGTGCCCCCAAGCGTTGCAGACAAAATCAACGCCGCCAAAAAAGAGGGCAGGCCAATCCTCGCAGTAGGAACAACAAGCGTCCGTACACTGGAAAGCGCCGCAGACCAAAACGGCATCGTAAGGGCAGGAACCTCAGGCACAAACATCTTCATGTACCCCGGCTACAAATTCAAAGTGGTAGACCAAATGTTCACAAATTTCCACACCCCCGAATCAACCCTCATCATGCTGGTAAGCGCCTTTGCGGGGCGGGACAACATCATGAACGCCTACCAAAAAGCCGTCGAACAAAAATACCGCTTCTTCTCCTACGGCGACTGCATGCTAATAAAATAAAAAATATGCCAAGGGGGGAAGTCTCCCCCTCGCTCCAGCCCCGAGTCGCTCCTCAAATGCCGTAAGTGGCAAGTTCACTAAGCTAGCAACCGTCACCCTGAACTTGATTCAGGGTCTGTGGCAATACAAAATAAAGTCCCCTCCGACACGCCACTTCCGTCATTTGCTCCGCTTTGTCGTGTCTTCCGCTACCCCCTCTGCGGGCTCAAACGCCGCCCGCAACGCCTGCTCAAATTTGTTGGTGAGCCCTTCGACAAGCTCAGGAACCACCTGTCGAACCATGGTTGGTGAGCTTGTCGAACCACAGCACGTCACCCTGAACTAGATTCAGGGTCTGTCACAATACAAAATATAGAGCTTCTTCCGCAATAAAACCGCATTTCTGCAAAAGTCAAATTGCTTTTTTTATTCATGTAATTTATAATATAAAAAATTGGTGACACAATGAAAAAATTTATAAAAGTATTACTGGTCGTTATAGGCTATCTTTCCCTCATGCTTCTAATCGGTTACGCACTGAACAAAATAATTCCCTTGGACTACGAACTTATAAGCTCCGTGCAATCTCCAGACAAGACAAAGACGCTGTATGTCTACTCTGTAAATTCCGGCGCAAGCTCAGACTATTCCTATCGTGTAACAGTTTCATCCAAAAATGAATTTGACAAGGTGAATAAAGAAAATTATTTTTTTCATTACGACAGCAATCATGGGAGCGCATCAAAAGACATAAAAATTGAATGGATTGATTCATCAAATATAAAAATTATCTACGACAAAAACATAAGGGCCTTTGAGCAAAGAAGCAAAACAGGCTTCATAAATATTCAGTATGAAAAAAAGGATTCAGATAATTAACCGGGGGTGCTAGTATGGCTTTCTTTTCATTCTCTGCAAAAACAAAAGAAGAAAAGTTCTGGAACTGGTTTTGCAAAAATTCAAAAATGATTTTCAACTTTGAATCAAATCAGGAAGTTGTAT
>JAEEGL014649233.1_pt1 | contig 15422 bp, 9 predicted proteins | sample 9134231 | NCBI WGS metagenome assembly JAEEGL01 (sample SAMN16246548, study PRJNA631951) | gut metagenome | biome: gut microbiome; feature: rumen; material: fiber-attached | host: Bos | place: Iran: Karaj | collected 2018-10 | reverse complement strand
TGTACTACGACACAGGCAGATTGTGGAGCAAACGAAACATTGGATCCTGTCGCATGTGTCTGTAAGCCTAACGAAGGGTGTACTGAAAGTACAGAAACTTGCCAAGCGCAAGGGAAAACTTTTGATGAAGAAAATTGTAAATGTGTTGATCCAGAAACACCAACCTGTAATATAACATGTACAGCACCTAAATCACGTTTGGATCAAGAAGCGTGCGTCTGTACATGTCCGGATCCGATTGGGTCACCGCAACTCTGTGCAGAAGAAGGGGGAACGTGGGATAGTGAAACTTGTACATGTTCAACTACTTGTTCCGCAGGTCAAAAAGCTGCTTGTATTAGCAGTGGAGGAGTTTGGAGGGATTATCCTCACTGTGATTGCGGAGTAGAAAGATGTGACTATTCTCTTACGAAAGACTGGTTTGTTTCGACCGGTCAATATCGTGAAGCTTGTGAAGCAGACTCTCATGGATTCGAGGTAATGCATGGGAATCCGGTTCCTTGTACTCATGCGAACGTAGGCAACTGGTATGACGGATTTGACTTGTACTGGTATGATGCTGGCGGATGTCTACAGGGCTGGGGAGAATTCACGTGCGGTTGTAGTATTTTCTTTTGATTAACAAACCCCCGGGGATTTCCCGGGGGTTTTTTTATGGGCTCTTCTTGTTCATCATTAAAGAATATCTTCATCATATACAAAAAACTTTACGTCAGTTACCCAACCACTACCCAACCACTACCCAACCGCCATCTGCTGCTTGTATATTTTGCATTTTACGACGTGCACGGAACGAAGATAAACTGTTTGCCTTGCGTGAGATTTTCCCTTTTGCTCTTTGTGTTGGTTAAAGCATAAATAAAATTATAACGTTAACTCTTACCAAAACTTTCTACACGAAGCACTAAACAAAGTACTAATCACATTATAACCGCTGCCGTGACGTTGAGCATACGACAACAATGCACATGCACATAACACCCATAAAGCAATTATTCCCCTATAAGATAATTCTTCCGGTAACGAGGTTATAGAACGTGCCAAACAAAGAGAAGACTCCTTTTATCGGACAAGAAGATCCGGGCGGGGGGAAGAAAGACAAATAAAAACCCCAAGCAATCGCTTGGGGTTTAAAAGGGAAGGAAAATTATTTTTTCCGTTCTTTGTACAGCCGTTTGATTTCTTTGTCCAAGTCTTCCGGTTCTACGTTACCGGCTTTCATGAACAATTCAATCAAATCTGCATGTGTAAATTTATAATTTATTTTGTGTACGTATTTGTTATAGACGCGTGCAATGGTTTCTTCCCCTACCAAAGTGCTAATTCCTTCGCCGGGGTTCTCCACTACTTGGCGGATGATATCTTCAGCTTTGTCTTGGGGAAAACCTTGTTGATTTACCAAGAAGTTCCAAGCGGAAGAATAATCATAGGAGCCTGATTGTAAATACACGTCAAGCACCGCTTTGATGGCATCTAAATATTTATCCCACGCAAACGCTAATAATTCTTCCGGCGTGGTAAAGAAACCGTTGTCCGCCCCTAATTGGCGTGAAAATGCGCTCCAGCCGTTGCGTAACGTGGGGGAAGCATACAAGCGCCGTTCGTTGGGTAGGTTGGCCATTTGAGCATATTGATAATAGCGGCCGGGCAAGATTTCTTTCGCAATCATTACGCGGCGCATAGGATCGTTTAACTCGTTTTGTAAGAGTTCTTTTTTAGCCAAGCTATTGCCCGACGGGATACGCAAGAAGAAGGTGCTAAGGCCGTCAGCCGGCACAAACACATGCGGATACATATACGCATAATACGTCGGCAACGGTTTAATGGGCACAGCGTTTTTAAGCGGTTTAAGTATAGTCCCTTGGAATAAATAATCTCCCAAGGCGGCAACTTCAGCCGAGACTAACTCCACTATATCGTCATCTTCGTTCGGGGCCGGGAAATTGGCGGCCAGATAGTAAAAATCTGAGGCAGACGGAGGTTCATAGAAAGCCCCTTGCTTTCTGGGTTGTTCTACGGGCACTTCCACCAAATCGCCATTTTCATCTTCTATAACCATCATTTGCGTTTCTTTCGGCAATTGGTTTTCAAACGGCAATAAGGCGTTGTAAAGTTCGTGTTGTGCAGCGTCTAAATTTTGATCTGCCTGATGAATTAAAGAAGAAATGGGGGATTTAATGTGGTATTTCTTCTCTAATACGTCTTTAAATGTTTTCTCGCCCATGCGGAAATCCGTCGTGGTTTCCAACAATGCAAAGGATTTGAACAAATCGAACATATCCGATATAGCACGTTTGGATAGGGTAAGTTGTTGTTTAAGATCGTTAGCCGTAAATTCATCCACGGCAGAGGCTAACATGCGGTCAGTTATTTCATCAAAGGCAAGTTGCGCATAGTAAGCTTTTTCCATGGCCAGTTGTGCCAGGAAAGGAGCCACATCTACCAAGTTTTCCTTGGCTTGGTTGGCTAACGTGGGCAATGCTTTTGCACGCAACAAAGTGTTGGCGTGAAATTGACGCAAGTTATCGTCGGAGCGGAGAGACAAATCAAAAAGGCTGTCCAACGCTTGTGCATAGTAAAGAGGATCCGTTTCCAAGCGGCGTTGTTTGATTCGCCATTTTTGCCAATCTAACATACTGTCTAACAAATGATAATCTACTTTGCTTTCATCCGACAGTGCTTTTTTATCAATACTGTCCAAACCGTCATGCACCGTTTGCAAAGCCAGTAAAGCTTGTTTTTCATTTTGTTTGGTGCGTGCCGACAATTTGCTGTTTCCCGATGTAAACCCTAACCGAGTGGTTTGGTCCGGGAAGAAAAATAACATAACCGAGTTATAACGGTTGGCAGCATCTCGCAAGGCGTTGGCGTTTAAAATAGCGTCAATGTCTCCAAAGTCCGAGCCCACTGCCAACAAAGGCATAAACCCTAAACTAACCAGTAGTGTGAGAATTGTTTTTTTCATATTCATCCTATCCTTGAAGTAACTGCTTTGCGCACTTGCACGCAAGCAGATATATTTATTTTACTTTTGACGTGAGAGATTGTCAATAAAAACTTACAACTTTAAGGTAGGGTTTGTAAACACTCCGTATTGCCTGCAAGAGAAAAAGAATTTCCTTGAGAAGAACTTTCACATCTTCTTCTGCAAATATGATATAATAAAACCACAAGGGCCATTAGCTCAGTTGGTAGAGCAGACGCCTCTTAAGCGTAAGGTCGTGAGTTCGAGCCTCACATGGCCCATATTTTTGCAACGCCGGACGGATGGCGGAACTGGTAGACGCGTACGCCTTAGGAGCGTATGGTTCACACCGTGAGGGTTCAAGTCCCTCTCCGTCCATATTTTTCGGCCCGTCCGAACATACTAAGGAGTCCATGATGTCTATTTTCAAAACAGCCCAATCGGGGGAAGTAAAAGCGAAACAACTTAAAAAAGAAGGCTGCCGCGTAACATTAGCGGTAGAAGTATCCCCGGAATTGGTTACCAAAACTTTTCAAAATGCAGCCGTACAAGTGCAATCCCGTGCCCAAATGCAAGGGTTTCGCTCCGGAAAAGTACCGCTGGATTTAGTCAAACAAAATTTCGCCGGACATATTAAGGAACGTGCATTGGATTTAACCATCAAATCTGCCATCAATGCAGCTATTTCCGAAACCAAATTAAATGCAGTTGCCGTACCTACATTAACGAAAGCAGATTTCAATCAGTTACAAGAAGGGAAACCATTCCATTTTGAAATGGAAGTAGATGTCGCTCCGGAATTTGAAGTAAGAGATTATAAAGGTATTGAAATTACCAAAAAACCGGAAACCGCTACCGAAAAAGAAGTGGCTGAAAATTTAAATCGTGTGTTGGACGCCAACGCCCGTTTGGAAAGTGCCGGCGAAGGAGCCACCATTGACGAAAAATGTTACGCCGTTGTCCATTATAAAGGTAAACGTAACGGAACGGATGATTATAAATTGAGTGCGGACAGTGAATTAATTGATATGTCTGCCCCGCAAACAATGCCCGGCTTGGCCGAAGCGATCAAAGGTCTTAAGAAAGGGGAAGAAAAAGATGTTGAAACCAAAGAAGGAAATGACACGCTTTCTTTCCATGTAACGGTAGATGAAATTAAATACAAAATCGTGCCGGCTTTAGATGATAATTTTGCCAAGGATATGGGTTTTGACACGTTAGATGCTTTGAAAGCCAAAGTAAAAGAATCGTTGGATGCGGAAGCCAAACAACTTTCCGCCCGTGATGAAATCAATCAAATTGAAAATCATTTGGTTAAGATGAATAATTTTGAATTGCCCAAATCGTTGGTAGATGAATATACGGAATCTTCTCTCCACAACTTTGTGCATCAAATGACGCAAATGGATCCGCATAAATTAACTGCCGAACAACGTAAAATGTTCGAAGATCGTATCCGCCCCAATGTGGAAAAGGACTTGCGTTTAGGTTATATTGTGCATGCCATTGCCAAAAAAGAAAATTTAGAAGCTGGTCAGGAAGATTGGAAAGCGGAATTGGATAAAAGTTTAGCCTCTGCTGACAAAAAAGCCGATTCCACAAAAATTAAAACTTTCTTTGATGAACGCAAAGATCAAATCTTGGCCACAATTACGGAACGTAAAGTGTTTGAGTTTCTTAAAAAAGAAGCCAAATATAAATAAAGTTTCCAAGTGTTAGTATACGGGCGCTGTTGTAATCCTAATATATAAGGAAGGCAACAGCGCCTCTTTAATTGTGCAGTTGAATCCTTCCTTATATAGAATTGTTGAAATAATTAAAAGGACCTAGATAAAAAATAGGTCTAAAGACCCTTGTTGTTACACTAAAGATAGTTTATCCTAAAAGAAGAGAGACACAAAAGGGAGATTTATTTTATGAAAAAATACGTTGCGTTCATGTTGGTAATTTGGTTGGGAGCCGTTTCTTCGTTTGCTCAATTAAATGCCCCTTTGAAGGATGTTTCTGCTCCTGATAAATCTACGTGGAGTGAGGTTGCCGACACTTTTACCAATACATGGAAACAAGCCAAAGAGTGGGGGAAAAAACAACTCGATAAACTCGCCACTCCGGCGCAGGCTCCTTATCCGGGAGTACACCAACCACAGCAACGTTCTACAACAGTAACGCCGGCTAAACAAAACACTTCTAATTCTAATGTCCGGACGCAAGAGCATGCTGCAAAAGTTCTGAAGGCCATTCCACAGAGAGAAAATTCTTTGGGAAATGATGCTGAAAATATGTACAGACCCACCACAAAACAGGAAATGGATGGTACGTTGGTGGAATCCTTTACTCTGCAAAATAAAATCAGACGTGCTATTGTAACGCAGCAATTGGGAATGTATTAAAATAAATTTATTTCATAATCCCCTGGCATTATGCCGGGGGATTTTTTTTGTATTTTTTGAATTTTAACTAATAAGAAAAAAATAAAAATTATGCTTTCTTTTTTTCTTTTAAATTCCTACAATAATAGAAGGTTTTACTTCTTATAAATCGTATATGCTAAATTTAGTAGCTGTTGGTAAAGAAACTGTTTATATTAGGGTAATCCGTGTGTTGCTGACCATGGTTTTCCTCGTTGTCCCCCTCGTTTTTTTTACCGATTTAACTTCTAATCCTTTTTTCATACAAAATGTTCTGCTTTACACGTTACTAGCTCTTTTGTACGCCGTAGCGGCTATTAAATTTTTACGCACGCGGACGATTGATTTTACCCAAACTTTTTTTGATTTGGCTTTTTTTATTTATGTGCTTTCTTGTGCAATGGGATGGCTTTCGGCTGTTTCTTCGGCCCCGCAAGCGTTGCGCCAAACCTTATTTTATGGGTTGCTTAATAATGGTACCTTGCTTTTGATTGTGGCATTAGGAGCTTTTATCTTAAGCAAAAATGTAGTGTTTTCCGGAATGATTGAGCGCAAAACGAATTATATTTTACTCTTCTTTTTATGGGGGGGATTGTGGTATTTATTCCCCTATCTAAAAACAGTTTCTTCGTCACAAAATCTATTAGCACAAGTATTTGATTGGTATGCTTTATTGTTGTGGGGAGTGGGAGTTTTTTTGGGAATGAGGGTTCTTAAAAAGATAACCCACGAAAATATACTGGTGTTGATGTTTGTGTCCGTATTTTTGGCTTGCGGATATGGAGTGTTACAAGCATTGGGTTGGGAATTTTTATGGCCATTTGAGTTAGACCAATTTGCTACCAAAGCATTTTCCACTTTCGGGAATCCCAATTTCTTATCGTCGGCTGTTGTGATGCTGTTACCGGCACTGTTGGTTTATTTTATGCATACCGACAGCAAAAAAGATTTTGCGGTTTACGGGTTGTTGGTATTGGTATATATTTTGTATTTGTCCTTTGGTTTGGCGCGTTCGTGTTGGTTGGGCGCAACCGCCGGGCTGTTTATGATGTGGATGTTTGGCACGTTACGCGCATTGATTTGGAAACGCAAAGGACGTGTATTTTTGTTAGCGGTTTTGGCACTGGGAGTTGGTTGGTGGTCCGTCTATGTAAAAGGATCCAATGCCGTCAGTCCGGTGGCTATGCGCGCGCAAGAACTTTCCCAGGTAACTCCGTCAAATTTTACATTGCAGGTAGATAAAGATGAAATTTTTCAATCGTTGCATCAGCGTTTGTTGATGTGGGATGTGTCTAAGGAAATTTTTTTAGACCGCCCTGTGCTTGGAAGCGGTGTGGGAAATTTCCAAATGGCTTTTGCTCACAATCAACCTAAAACATTACTGAAATATCCCGATTTGCGTGAATTGAAAACCACAACCAATGCGCCCCATAATGAATTATTTTTTCAGGCTGCACAGGGCGGCATTGTGGGATTGGGATTGTTCTTATTTATGTTTATGGTGTTGTTTTTAGAAGTAAAAGATTTTGCGGCCCACAAAAAAGAAGGAGATAAAAAACAAATTTTACAAGCTTTGTTTTGCGGAATTTTAGGCATGTTAGTTGATAATATGCTGAATATTTCTTTGCATGCGGTGGTGCCGGCGTTTCTGTTTTGGTGGATGGTGGGAGCTGAAGTAAGTGGAGTAGGAAAAGAAGAACGTAGTATCGTAATTCGTGCCAATCCAGCGACGAAAACAGTGGCATTATTTGTTTTGGCAACCAGTGTGGCCATTGTGTTGTGGCAAGGAATATGGTTTGCCAGTGAGTATTATTTTTTTGTTGGACAAAAACAATGGGCAAACGGTAACATTGCTGCGGCAGAAAAACAATTAAAAAAAGCATTAAACTTATATCCGGCCAACACAGAAGCAGGGTTTCGTTTAGGGTTATTGTATCTGGGAAATCGAGACTATGCAAAGTCTTTGCATGCGTTTGAAAAAAGTGCTTCCGCAGCTTCTTATTATGAGGAAGTTTATTATCACGCTGCGTTAGCGGCATTGGGAACCCATGATACCAAAAAAGCTATTCATTATTTACAAGATAATTTAAAATTGCATCCCTATCATTTGCAAGCGTATTATTTGCTCTCACAACTATTAAAAGAAAATCCCATTTATGCCGACACTTCCGCATTGAGTATGGTGGAAAGAGGGTTGCAATTATTCCCTTACGAAACATCTCTTTGGCGTCAAGCCGGTGAAATTTATACCAAGCTGGGCGAAACAGAACAAGCTAAAAATACTTACCTGCGCGGTTTGGAAGTAGATACGTTAGATAAAGAATTGTTACGTCGATTAGAAGGATTATTTCCCAAAAAAGAAGAGAAGCCCGCTCTGCTCGCGCAAGCGCGCGAACTACAAAGTTATAGCGCAAAAGCAGATAAATTTAATAAAATGTCTGGAAAGTATCAGTCTAAATTGCGGGCGGATGTTGAAAAATATATTTTGAAATATCCCGAAGATACTAACGGCCCTATTTTATTAGCACGGGTATTGTCTTTAGGGGGAAATGATATTAAAGCAAAAGAAGAATTGGAAAAAGTGTTAGAAAAATTTCCGGATGATTTGTGGGCAAATTTGGCTTTGTCCACGTTGTATTACAAAGCAGAAGACTTACAAAAATCCAAAGAAGCATTGAATAATGCATTGTTTTATTATCCTGGTAATTCGGTGGCCAGTGCTCGTTTAGAAGTGTTGAATGGGAAAAAGAAAAAATAAATTTTTAAAAATTATCTTTACAAAACGTGTTAAATTGCTATAATGTTCGTATCTGTATGTAAGTGAACGATTTTATATGTTGCAAGGAAAATACATGAAAACAATAAAGATTCGCAGGTTCGTGTTTGCCATTGTATCCGTCAGTTTTGCGTTGTGTGCACCTATGGCATTTGCCGCTGACAGTGCAGAACAATTAGCTAAAGGAATTGAGCTCTACAATAAAAATAAAAGTTTGGATGCCATCGATTATTTTATTGATGTTATGTTGAAAGGCACCCGGGAAGAAATTGAGGTTGCCAACAAATATGTGGACATGATTCACAACGAACTTGGCGGAATCAAAAATCCGGTGGATGTAACTGTTAATTACGGTGAAAATGCTGTGAAATACGGTGAAAATGCTGTAAAAACCTGGAACAGCAGTTTACAAAAACAAACTGCAGCACAACAGTCTTGGGTGGAAAATCAGATAGATGATATCATGGCCCAAAACGCTGCAGAGAATGATCCTTCTTATGCACAAGGCGTGGTGGCCACCACCGTTGTAGGAGAGGATTCTTCTGATACATCTTCTTTGCCTTCATCTTCCACTACTTCGGCGTTTGTAGATTTAACTACTCCCGATGCTATCGAAGCGCGTAACTTATATACAGAACAAAAAATAGCCAGCATGTTGCAAGCGGCTATTGATAAGCTTTCCAACGAAAAAGGTGTCCATTTGTACTTGCGTGATGGCTATCCTGATGCTATTGATATTGATGATGGCGTTGTTTTCGAAAAAGGAAATTTCCGTCCGGAATCGTTACCTCTTTTGAACAATATTTATGAACTTTTAGCACTTACGCAAGGGGCTGAATATGTGATTTTGCCTCCCGGTTCTTATACGGATGATGTTACTTTGTCCGGTATCCGCGAAGCCATGGCCTTGAATTCTTACCTCGTTAAACGCGGTATTTCTCAAGGGAAGCTTTACTACAACATGGGGTTGGTGGATAAAGAAGCTCCGGCTCAGTTTGCTAACTTAAAAGGCTTGTCTATTGTTTTTGATTATGATTCTAAATTCCCAGCTCGTTTAACGAAAAATGCCGAGAACGAAACAAATCCATTGTTAAGTATTGCCATTGTACCGCAATGTCATGCGATTGATCGATCCCTGGGAGAAGCGTATGCAATTGATTTTTCAGTACTGGAAACGGTAAACGGGTTGGACAACTGGGTTTTGCAGGTGGTACAGCACGGCCGTGACGGAAACTATTATATTGTTCGTCAGTTGGAAGGCTTTGCTCCTGTTTATCATCAAATTTTATGGAATGGCCGCAAGGGGATTATCGGTCCGGAGTTGCCGTGTGGTAAATACACCATTGTGTTAACGGCTACAGACTTGCAAGGCAACAAACAAACGTTACGTCGTCGTGTAGTAGTAAAATGTAATTCTAGCCAGTCGGACAATATTACAGCTTTCTGTGGTACGAAGAGTGCCTTGGAAGAAACGACGGGTACGAAGGTAAAAGAACTAAACTACAAGGCATCTCGTTTGTGGAAAAAACCCAGCCGCAAGATGGGTGGTTATTCCAAAGCCAGCGTAGATGCTGCAGAGACTGCTACGTCAACTGCTGCAACTGACATGGCGGCTGCCTCTTCTGCTTCATCGGAAGATAGCAGTACTTATACGGTTACCAAAACGGTTACTAACATTGTAACAGAAGATACTTCCGCTCCGATTACTACTGGTACGAACACGAGCTCGTCTTATTCCAGTTCCAGTTCTAGCTCTAGTTATGGTTCTGGTTCTACTTCTACTTCTGGTTATAGCTCTGGTTCGGATACCTCGTATGAACAGACAACGGATTTGTCTACTGCTAATCCGTATGATATGCCGTATGACGAAGACCTTTAGGTGGAAATAAATATGAGTAGCCTTTCGGAAACATTAATTGGTCGTAACATGAATGATCATCCGAATTGTTTGGGGATATATATCAATTTGGATGAAATGTATGTAGCACAGACAACCCGTAAAGATGGGGGGACTGTGTTGGAATCTCTGGTGCGTGTTCCCATTAATATGGAGGACCGTTCTTTACTTAAACCTTTGGAATTAAATGAAGCTTTCTTTGAGGATAACGCTTGGAAAGAAGCTTTGGGGAAAATTACTTCTAAAAAGAAATGGAAAACCCGCAATGTGGTTGTCAGTTTGGCTCCTTCTTTTTGTTTGTTGCGCCACTTCATTATTAATACTACATTAGAAAGAAAGCAATGGAAGAATGCAATTCCGTTGGAAGCTCGCAAATATATTCATTTCCCGTTTGAAAAGGCGGAATATGTTTATCATGCTTATCAATTTGAAACCGCTACCACAAAACAAAAACGTCTAGGTGTTGTGTTCGCTTTGACGACTAAACATATAATTGATTCTTTAAGAAAAGGCTTCCGCTCGGTGGGACTTAATTTGGTTTCCGTGGAGATATCCGCCTTGTCTTTAGGGCGTGCCTTTGGAGATGCAGATAAAGAAGCGGTCGGAAACAGAGGAAGAATTTATTCTTTCTTTGGCAATTCCACTGCCAGCTTTGTGTTTGTAAATGAGAATGCTCCTGTATTATTAAGGGAAGTAGAAATTTCAGGGGCAGCTCCAGCAGAACATCGCCACTTTGAATTGACTAACAGTACAGAGTTTATTGCCAAGCAGTTAGAAAGAGATCCTTTTGAGGAGGCGGTTATTACGGGCCGTAATTTAGAACAATGGATCCCTGCCTTAGAGGCTGATTCAAAAAAACCCGTTCGTCAGTGGGATTTGAAAGAGGTATATGGCGTTGAAACCCGTGCTGTCGGTGAAATTGCCTCCATCGGGGCCAGTATCAAATTCTTTGATCACGTTACCCCAGACATTGATTTTACCAAAGGAACCCGTTTGAGTACCTACGAATATCACGCTAGTTTAACTTTTTGGAAAGTTACGGTATTGGTTGTGTTGGCGTGTTTGGCATTTATTGCTATGAATTATCTTAAAGTAATAAAAAGTAATGGGGAACTCTCTGCTAAACGTAACTCAATGGGAAAAGTTATTGACGATTTTAAAGGAATGACTTCCAGTCAGATCTCAAGTAATTTGAATTCTATGAAATCGCAGAATTCCAACTTGAGTTCTGTGCTTCAGTCCAATAATTTGATTACACCGATATTTGCGGAGATCATTGATAGCATCCCAGATAATGTTTGGGTAAATTCCATCAAATATTTGGATGTTTTTCCACCCAAGGGGGGAAAGGATGAGCGTTCCTTAATACTGGAAGGACACATTAAGACGGATAAAGGCGGCCCTGCAGATTTTGCTTTGGGTGAACAGTTTAAAGATGCTTTTGTTGCTATGCCCACTATCCAAAAGATTTGTGGTAATGAGGTCCAAATTGATTATACGGCTGTAGCTGGTTCGGGATCTAATAAAGATACTGCATTTGTGTTGAAATGTAATCACCAGCAGAAGGGAGGGCGTTAGTATGGCGGATTTGTCTAAAAATCAGGCAATATTAAATTTAAAACGTGGCTTCCAGAATATTAAAACGGCTTTGGAAGAAGGTAATTTCCGTTTGTTTGTAAAACAAGCGGTAACGATTTTGATTGCGTTGTTTTTAGTTCGTTGGTGTATTGGTAAATTTAACCAAAAGATTGCCAAGAATCACGAACAAATTGCTTCTATCGAAATGCAACAACGCAGTGAAAAAGAATATGTGGCCAATAAGAATTTATTGCTCGCTTTAGAACCTCTTTTCCCGGACGTATCGGAAAAAAACAGCTGGTTGACCTCGCAAGTATTGAATTTGTTTAAAGAGGCTAGTTTGCCACCTCAATTAAGTGGAAAACCAACCGAAGATAATTCGAATCCAACATTTGTTGTGAATTCCGTAGTTGTTTCCACCAATGCCACTTATATGACATTGGGAAAACTGTTGGAGCGAGTAGAAAATAAGTCGGATTTTTTGCGCGTTTCCGAAGTGCAATTAACCAAAGATACCAATACACAAAACATTGGGAATAATAAGATATCGTTGCGTTTTAATACAATTTTTCCGAAACAAAAAATTGGGCGTAACTTATTTCAAAATTATGATGAGTTGGTAAAACAACAAAAAACTGAACAGGGGGGCAAATAACCATGACACAGAAAAATTGGTTATGGGTATTGAGTTTGTTATTGGGGACTTCGTTGGTGCAAGCGCAAACGGCTGCGCAGACACCGGCTGGTTCTTCTAATGCCCCGGCTACAATTAAAAACGGGGCCGTTTCCACGGCCAGTGCAGAAAAATCAGAAGGTTTTGTGGCTCCGCGTGAAACAGTGGACAATGTACAAACAAAAGCTGATGGAAAGACAGAATCCGCTTTAAAAGTGGTATTTAATCCTCAAAAGCAAAAAGATCCCACATTGTCACCGGATGATATCCTTTTATTAAAATACAGAGAAAAGCAACGGTTGGCGGCTTTGGAAGCCGAACGCCAACGTAGATTAGCAGAAGAGCGCCGCCGGCAAGAAGAAGAAGAGCGCCGCCGGCAAGAAGAACTGGCTCGTATTAAAGATCCCGCTCGCGAAGTACGTAATAAAATTCGGGTAAGCGGAGTTATCGGGCAGGAAGTGTTTATCGGCGATAAGATTTATACGATTGGGAATACTTATCTTGGTGCACGTATTGTGGAAGTAGACCAAGATTATGTAATATTTTCGTATAAGGGACATCGTTTTAGAAAGAATGTTCAGTTGTAATAAATTACTAGGATTAACTAAGATAGGAGGCTGAATGAAAAATCGTTTAGCAGTAGCATTGGCAAGTGTTGTGTTGCTCAGCGGAACTGTAGTAGCCCAGGACGGGACACAGGTTTTGCCCAGCGATAACACAGTTGCTTTAACGGAAGAAACTACCGAACTCTTTAAAGATACGGAAACTTCCTCTCCCTTGGATCGTAAAGTATCCATCCGGGTGTCAAATGTAGCGATACCTGTGTTCTTGAATAGTATTACGACCCAAGCCAAAGTCAACTTTATTATGAGCGATGAGTTCGCTAATAAAAAAGTAACAGCGTCCCTCACGCGTGTGACTGTGCGTGAGGCATTAGATACGCTACTGCGGGTGCATGGCTTAGCTTACCAACGTATTGGAAGAAGCGACAGCTATGTTGTAACCAAACGTTCTGAAGACGCCCCGAACACGATTACAAAAATCTACACCCTTAGTTATATTTCTTTACAGGGGTTAAACTCTAGCGGTGGAGGATCTGGTTTCTCCGGTTCTTCCTCTTACTCAGGCTCCGGTTCTCGGTATGGCGGTTCCTCTAGTTCCAATGGAGACAGTTACTCTGCTAATTCGGAAATTACCACAATTATTCAAAGTATGTTGTCCCCCGTTGGAAAGATCGCGGTGGACCCTCGTACCAACAAATTGATTATTACAGACGTTCCTGAAATTTTCCCACAAGTGGAAAATATCTTGGCAGAATTGGACGTACGCCCGCCTCAAATTTTAATTGAAGCCCAAATTGTGGAAGTTAACAAAAGGAGTGGTTTGACATTAGGTTTTGAATATGGTGTAGAAGGTGCATTGTTCTCCATGACGGCTCCTCAACGTGAGATGACCTCAGAAGTAATGCACGGGAACCGCCCTGATGGTAGCGGAAAATTGCATGGTTGGGATTGGGTTTTCCCATCGTATAAGGAAGCTCACTCTGGTGAAAGCAGTGGCAGTGACGATAGTAGCGAAGCGTTGTCTAAACCTGGAATTTTGACTATATCTGGGTTCAATATGGTTTTGAAAGGCCTGTTGAGCCGTGGAGAAGCTAAATATTTAGGTAAACCCAAAATTGTTACTTTGAACAACAAAGAGGCCATCATTACCACTTCTCAAGATGCAACCGTAGGGCAGGTAATTTCCCAGACAGGCAATGCAACCGAAGGGTTGACCACACAATCTGCGGAACGTAAAGAAGTAGGACTTACGTTAAAAGTAACACCGCAGGTAAACCGCGAAGGGTACGTAACGCTCTTTGTAGAACCGTCTTACTCTGATGTGGTAAGTTCCGGATTCAACTTCTCCAAAGATACCGTTACTCGTTCCGCTTCTACGTTGGTACGTGTGAAGAACGGACAAACCGTTGTGATTGGTGGGTTGTTGTCTTCCCGTGAAACAGAATCTGTTCAAAAAGTACCGTTGTTGGGAGAAATCCCGGTATTAGGTTGGCTGTTCACTAGCAAAGGCAAAGACAAAACCACTACAGACTTAGTCATCTTTATTACCCCGACTATCTTAGCCGAATAATCCATTAGTAACTCCCGCCCCTTTAACAGGGGCGGGGGAAATAAACAGAGGAGTAGGAAATGGCAAAACAGTTAAGTGAAATTTTACTTGAGCAAGGCCACCTGGATGAAGTTAAATTAAAACAAGCGCAAATTTACGCCAAACAGAACGAAGTACAATTGGCAGAAGCTGTTTCGCGTTTGGGTTATTTAACAGAAGAACAAATAACCATGGCACTTGCCAAATATTTTTCCATTCCCTACGCTTCAAAAGAAAATGGTATTTTAGTACCAGAAAGGGAGCAAAATTTAGCGGACATTATCCCGGAAAAATTTGCCCGGGAAAATATGATTGTTCCGTTGTTTATTGAAGATGAATCCCTTGCCGTAGCCCTTCTGGACCCGACCAACGTTTTCTTGCTTGAAAACTTAAAAATGATGTCGGGTAAATCGATTCGTCCGTTTATTGCCAGTAAGTCTCAATTATTGGCGGTAATGGATTCTTTTTATTCCAACAAGAACTTCCTAGAAGAAGTCATGATTGAAGAAGCCGAAAAACAAGATATCTCAACGGCAGCTTCAGAAGAAGACGTGGAAATTGATACTACTGGTGTATTGGATTTGGATAAATCTATCGGTAGTTCTCCGTATGTAAAACAGGTAAACGCTATTTTGCGTCAAGCTATTTCAGAGCGCGCCAGTGATATTCACTTGGAAATGTTTGATGAACGCGTCAGTTTGCGTTTCCGTATTGACGGCTCTTTGTATGAGCGTACTACGCCGGCAAAAGAAGCCGTAAATGCTATTATTTCCCGTATTAAAATTTTGTCTAAACTCGATATCGCGGAAAAACGTCTTCCGCAGGACGGTAGTTTTACCATTCACTTCCAGAACCGTTCCATCGAAGTCCGTGTGTCTGTTTGTCCGGCGGTATTCGGCGAAAAACTGGTGCTTCGTATTTTGGATAAAGGTACTGGGGAAATGAATATTGATAAATTGGGTTTTGAACCTGTG
>JAEEGL013177148.1_pt1 | contig 15422 bp, 13 predicted proteins | sample 9134231 | NCBI WGS metagenome assembly JAEEGL01 (sample SAMN16246548, study PRJNA631951) | gut metagenome | biome: gut microbiome; feature: rumen; material: fiber-attached | host: Bos | place: Iran: Karaj | collected 2018-10 | reverse complement strand
GCGGTTCCTCAAAACGGGGATTGTCGCTCGTGATGATGACCTTGTCGCTCTGCTTTACGGCTTCTTGTGCCATCAATGGGCGTTTTCCCTTATCGCGGTTTCCGCCTGCTCCACAAACGGTGATCACTTGTCCTTTACCATTGAGCACTTCGTGAATGGCATTCAACACGTTTTCCAATGCGTCGGGGGTATGTGCATAGTCTACGATAGCCGTAATACCTTGTGAGGAACGTACGGGCTCTAATCTTCCGTTTACGCTATGCAACGTACTCATAACTAACAAGATGTCTTCTGGTCTCTTGCCTAACATCACGGCTGTGCCGTATACGGCAAGGAGATTGCTGACATTGAACTTACCGATGAATTGTACGCCTACTTCCTGACCATTGATGTCCAGATACATACCCTCGAAATGGCATTCCAACAATCGTGCCTTGAAGTCGGCTAACGTGCGTGTTGAATATGTCTTGACGGTAGCCTTGGTGTTTTGCACCATAAACATGCCGTTCTTGTCATCAACGTTGATGATGGCGAATGCTGATTTGGGAAGCATGTCGAAGAATGCTTTCTTCGCATCACGGTAGTTTTCGAAGGTCTTGTGATAATCTAAGTGGTCGCGTGTGAGGTTGGTGAAAATACCTCCCGTGAATTTCAATCCTCCAATGCGCTTTTGCGCAATCGCATGACTCGAACATTCCATGAATACATATTCACATCCTGCCTTTACCATCTCAGCCAACAATTGGTTCAGTTCGATTGCATCGGGAGTGGTGTGGTTAGTTGGTAATGCCTCTCCCTCAATGTAATTGCATACGGTAGATAGCAATCCACACTTGTGCCCCATCTTTCTGAACATATTATATAATAAGGTAGCAATGGTGGTTTTTCCGTTTGTTCCAGTGACACCCACCAATTTCAAATTCTTCGATGGATTCCCATAGAAACAAGTGGCTACCTTGCCTACATTGTCTTCCGTTGACGATACGACGATATATGTTATTTCTGGATTCACCGTCGAAGGCAGTTCTTCGCACAAGATGGCCGATGCCCCCAGTTCTTCTGCATTGGGAATGAATTTGTGCCCGTCTACTTGCGTGCCTTTCATGGCTACAAATAGATGACCTTTCTCAACGCGACGTGAGTCGATGTCTACTCCAGTGATGTCTACATCATCGTTGCCAATGATGTTAATCAACTTGATGTCTTTGAGCAATTCCTTTAATTTCATATCTTGAATAATTATTGTTTCCTTTTCTATTCCAATAACAACATGCAGACTTCTCCTGCCTTGATATTATGACCAGGTTCAAGACTTTGCTTGACTACTTTTCCCCTGCCGTTTAGTTTCACCATCACACCACGTTTCTCGATAAGGTATACTGCATCTTTGGCTCCCATACCTCGTACATCGGGAATGATAGTATCTACGTTTTCTGTTTCCTTGTGCAACGCAATCATATTGTGGTTTTGTTGAGATGCCTTACCCCAAATGGGATTGCCTTCTGAATACGTACCGCTCCAATCGGCATTGGTGTTGATTCCCAAATGAGTGAGCACGTAATCGGCAGCCATGATGTTGCCATCTTTCACATCGGGAATGAGGATAGACGTGGAGTCTTGTGCGTCTTTCACGTCGAGTTTAAGACTTTGCGCCATGATTCCCTCCGCGATATTGTGGAATACCACACCACTCATACCGCCACCAGAAGCGGGCAGACCTGATTTCTGTATGCAGACAATGCAACTATATCGTGGGTTGTCGGCCGGGAAGAATCCCGCAAAACTCAATAGGTAGCTCATGACGCCCGACTTATATCCAGCTGCTCCCTTCGACATCTGGGCAGTTCCGGTCTTTCCAGCCACCTTGAATGTCTTCGAACCAGCTTTCTTTCCGAGTCCTTGGCTGACCACTTGCTCCAAAATCGTTTGCATCGTCTTAATGGTCGATTCCTTGGCAATTCTCTCTCGAAGAACTACGGGTGGGAAATCTGCTATCACGGTTCCGTCCTTTACCACTTGTTTCACGAATCGTGGTTGCATCATCTTTCCGTTGTTGGCAATGGCATTATAGAATGTCAATGTAGAGATAGGGGGCACCTGTGTCTCATAACCAATACTCATCCATGCTAATGCTGTTTTACTCCAATTGACGTATTGTCTGCCTCGCTCGTCTTTCTTTGGCATTCTGATTCTTGCAGGAGAGGCTCCCACCAAGGGGATGTGCAAGTCATCAGCGATTCCTGTTCTGTAGATTCCTTGTACGAATTTCTCGGGGGTGTTGTGATAGTGTTCGTCTACGATACGACTCACACCGATATTTGAGCTATAGTGTAAGGTCTGTGGAAGAGTCAACCTTCCATATCCTCCCTTTCGCCAGTTGTGGTCTTTCATCTCTCTTCCATACATGGGCCAAACACCACCGCCTGTTTCAACTCTATATGTAGTGTCTACAACGCCATCGTCTAATGATACCAAGATGGAGGCGGTCTTGAATACCGAACCAGGTTCCAGCAAGTCGCTTACCGCATGGTTCTTGATTTCGCGGTATTCGCCATCCCAACATTTCTCCATGTTCACGATAGCTTTAATGTCGCCTGTAGCAACCTCCATCACGATGGCTACACCCACATTTCCGTTGATGAGCTTCAATTCGTCAATCACCGAACGCTCTGCCAAGTCTTGCATGTTCACGTCAATGGTGGTGATGATGTCGGCACCGTCGATAGGAGGCGTGTCCATGATGTTGAGGAACTTGTTCAATACCTTCCTGCGATGAACTAATCCGTTGGTGCCACGCAAGATAGAGTCGTACGACAATTCCAATCCACAACGTGCCGAGTCTTTTCCGCCAAACAAGTCACCCACCGTTCTTCCTGCCAACGAACCGTATGGGCGTTGACGGGCGTTGAATTCCTCAAAGTGGAAACCGCTCCTGTAACTCAACTTCATGTTGAAAACGGGAATGTTCTTCACCTCACAAAACGTATTGTAATCTACGCGATGTTTCCATATAGGCCAGTGCTTGCTTTGCTTAGCTCTTCCCTGTTCCAGTTCTTCCCTGAATTCCGATGCTGGCTTTTCTGGGAATATTTGGTTGAGGCACATGCAAATGGAGTCCAGTTTTACCTCCCACAAAGAGTCGTTTCCTGCTTGGCGTAGGGCGTTGAAGTCCATGAAGATTTTAAACTCTGGCAACGATGATGCCATCAGATTTCCCTCGCAACTCAGGATATTTCCACGGATGGGCTTGATGCTCACGCTATCTTTCTTCACACGATTGGCCACCTTCTCCCAATATTCGTGCTCGGCGGTCATGATGTATAGTGCCTTGCCAATGACGATAAAGGCAATCAATGTCATTACAATGGCAATGGCACTGTATCTGGGCATTATTTTGTTATAGTCGAACTTAGGCATCTTTCAATATCTTATGTTTAGTGATTATTCTTCTGGTACGTTAATGATGTATGGAGGTTGACTCGCAATTTTCAGTATACTGTCTTGGTTGTTCTTCAACAGGTCGAGAACGTGGCTTTCGCGACAACGTTCAGTGAGTTGGCTCGAACTCGACAGCGCCCTATATTTTGCGTCAATGAGTTCCTTGTTGAGTTGGTCTATTTCTATCAGGTATTTCTGACAGCTATATCGGTTTGATACATAGATGACGAGAAAGACCGTGATGAGAAGGAATAGTGGCACTTGTCGTCTGATGGCACGGGTAGACAGGATGTCGCCACCGAGGATTTTCCTCAGCGTGAAATTGCTGGCTAACGGTGACTCGTCTTCAATGGCTTGTTCACGAATCACTTCCTTGAGCGACAATCCTTCGTCTTCGTGTTGCGTCGCTTCAAGGGTCTTGTCTGCCTTCTCAGGACCATCGTTGGCTTCGATGATTAACTTCGGTTCCTTCTTGGGGTTGTTATTATCGTCTGTCATCATTTTCTTTCTGCAATTCTAAGTTTGGCGCTTCTGCTTCGCGGGTTGTTTTCTTGCTCTTCTTTTGATGGTGTAATCACTTTGTTGTTGACGGGGACAAATGTGCTTTCTATCCTCCCGAAAAAGTCTTGCTTGACCGTTCCTTCCACGTTGCCCGCTTTCATGACGTTTTTCACGATGCGGTCTTCCAGGGAGTGATAGGTGATGACCGATAGGCGACCGCCAGGTCGAATAAGTTCCGTCGCTCCAATCAGCATTTCTTTCAAGGCATCCATTTCGTGGTTCACTTCTATCCGTAGGGCTTGAAAGAGTTTTGCCATGTCTTTCTTTTCATGTTCCTTGCGGAAGAGAGGTTCCACGATGGTGAGGAAATCATTGGTTGTTACGATGGGCTTTTCCTTTCTTGCCTTTACGATTATTGAGGCAATCCTTCGTGCAGTTTTCAATTCACCGTAGAGATAGAAGATATCCGCCAGCGTTTTTTCCTCGTATTCGTTCAGTATATCTGCGGCAGTCTTACCTGCCCTTTGGTTCATTCTCATATCGAGCGGAGCGTCGTAACGGAATGAGAATCCGCGGCTTTCATCATCAAAATGGTGGGATGAAACACCCAAGTCAGCCAGCAATCCGTCGATTTTCTCCACGTTGTAATATCGCATCCAATTCTTCAAGTAACGGAAATTGCTTCTGATGAACGTAAAGCAACTGTCGTTCCATCGGATGTTTCGTTCAGCATCCGCATCTTGGTCGAAGCTATACAAGTGTCCCTTGCCGTTAAGACGATTGAGAATTTCTTCGGAATGTCCACCGCCACCGAACGTCACATCAACGTAAACGCCTCCAGGGAAGACGTTCAATCCGTCAATACTATCCTTTAAAAGAACAGGAACGTGGTATGTTTCTGCAATGTTCTTCATTTGTGATTTGTTAAAATGAGTTGGGTGAATATTCCTGCGCCTTAGCGCAAAGGATTGTTGTTTTTCTCTTGATTACTTCAAAAGGTCATTCTCTGTCTGGGTAGTTGATGTTGGGGTCATCAAAAGGGTTGCCCATGATTTCTTCCAAGGCTTTCGAGAATTCCTCTGGATCCATGAATGGCTCTTCATTTTCGTCGCTTCTCCAAATCTCAATCGTATCTCCCATGCCTATAAACTTGATGGATTGCTCTATGTTGGCTTTTTCCAATTGACGTTTGGAGAAGAGTATGCGACCGCTTGCGTCTAATGTTAGCATTTCCACATCTTTCACGTATTCTCTGTAAATCATTTGCTGGCGAACATTCCACCTGTTGAGTCGCTTGCGTAGCGAGTCAACTTCTTCGTCCCATACAGATGCGGGATATAGCACCAAGCATGGTTGGAAAGCATCCTTGCGCAAATACAACACATCCTCGCCTTGTGCCTGTAGCACCTTGCGGAAGACTGAGGGGAGAAAAGCTCTTCCCTTTGTGTCAATTCGTGCCTCTATGTTTCCAAACAAACGCATAAAATATATAGATGTGAAATTCAACTGCAAAGATAAACATTTTCCTCCACATTTCCCCACATTTCCCCACATTTTTTTTGCAAAAAGATATTAAAATTTTGGTTAACTTATTTAAAGTGTTGGAAATGAGATGGTTGTGACATCCATTATTCTTTCAACCTCTAAATGACATGTTTAGCAACTGCAAACATGTCATTTAGAGGTGGTAAAGGATATATCTATAAAAAGTATGCCAAAATTGCAACATGTAACATGCAACATGTTGCAATAGTACCTTTCCATAAATTTTTAGCGAAGAGAAAAATATAATACATAAATAATTATATTAATATATTATTATAATAATATATTAATATAAAAATCAATCTAACTTTTTTTCAAAAAATGTGAAGGTGCTTATGCAACATGTTGCATGTTACATGTTACAAAAATCGACTGTCATAACTGCAATTAGGTTGGCAATTATTATGATTTCGTAGCAAAAACAAATTTTTTGTAACTTTTTCACTGAAAAATGTCGCATTTTAGAAAAAGTTGTGTTATTTTTGCAATCTATTTATAATATAAAGATGAGCGAAGCATTTCAAAACACTATTGATATTGAAGCAATTCTAAAAAGTAGGTTGGGTGATAAAACCAAGTTCGTACCAGGATTTTTGGTTTCTTGGTTGAAGCGTACCATCCATCAAGACCAAGTGAATGCCTTCTTATGGGAAAGCAGACACCTTACGGGAACAGAATGGCTGACGGAGTGCGTGAAATATTTAGATATGACATTGGAGAAGGTGGGAGAGGAGAACCTGCCAGACAATAACGACGGGAAACTGTACACCTTTGTTTCCAATCACCCACTTGGAGGTGCAGACGGTGTGGCTCTTGGCTCTATTATCGGACAGCATTATGATGGTAATTTCCGTTATCTGGTCAATGATTTCTTGATGTATCTTCCAGGACTTGCACCTTTATGTATTCCTATTAACAAGACTGGTAAACAAAGTAGGGATTTCCCTGCTATGGTGGAGGCTGGGTTCAAGAGCGACCATCACATGCTGATGTTCCCCGCAGGACTCTGTTCGCGCAAGATAGATGGAAAGATACACGACTTACCTTGGAAAAAAACGTTCATTTCAAAGAGCGTGGAAACCCACCGCGACATTGTGCCCATCCATTTCAGCGGTCAAAATTCCGAAAAGTTTTATCGCATAGCCAACATTTGCAAGGCATTGAATTTGAAGTTTAACGTGGCAATGCTATTCCTCGTGGACGAGATGTACAAGAACGTGCATAAGACGTTCCGCGTAGCTTTCGGAAAACCAATCCCTTGGGAAACGTTTGACAAGTCGAAGACACCTGCGCAATGGGCACAATATGTGCAAGACAAAGTGTATGAATTATAAGCAAGTAAAACACTGATATATTAGGATTATCCTAAACGAATAAAAACATGGATCAAAAGATTATTCAGCCTGTTAGTAAAGAGTTACTGAAAAAGGAACTGACCGCCGACAAACAGATGCGCTCTACGAATAAGAGCCATAATGAAATTTATGTGTTAACGGCTCACAATGCTCCCAATGTGATGCAAGAAATTGGGCGCTTGCGTGAAATAGCCTTTCGTGAGGCAGGTGGTGGAACAGGCAAGGAAGTGGATATTGACGAGTTTGATATTTGCGAGAATTGCTATAAGCAACTGATTGTTTGGAATCCTGAGGCAGAGGAAATCATCGGTGGCTATCGCTATTTGGAAGGAAAGGATTGGCAGTTTGACGATAAGGGCCAACCTATCCTTGCCACGAGTCACATGTTCCATTTTTCCGAGAAGTTCTTGAAGGAGTATATGCCGTATACGGTGGAATTGGGACGTTCATTCGTTTCTCCCGAGTATCAAAACGTACGTATGAACACCAAGAGCATCTTTGCCCTCGACAACCTCTGGGATGGTTTGGGAGCATTGACCGTCATCGATCCAAGCATTAAGTATTTCTTCGGAAAGGTAACGATGTATCCATCATATATAAGAAGAGGTAGGGACATGATTCTTTATTTTTTGCAGAAGCATTTTGGCGACAAGGAAAACCTGATAACCCCGATGAAACCGTTGAAATTGGAGACAGACGAAAGCGAGTTGAAAGCCCTTTTCTGCAAGGATGATTTCAGAAGCAATTATCGTATCCTTAACGGTGAAATCAGGAAATTGGGTTACAATATCCCACCGTTGGTGAATGCATACATGAACTTGAGTCCGACGATGAAACTCTTTGGCACAGCTATCAACTATGGTTTTGGCGACGTGGAAGAGACGGGAATCCTCATTGCCGTAGATGAAATATTGGAAGAAAAGAGAATCCGCCACATCGACTCGTTTATTCAAGAACATCCCGAAGCCATGAAACTTACAAGTGGTGCGAATAAGGTGATTTTCAAGGAGAAAACTGACAAATAAGCAATAAAAAACATAAGATTCAATGGCATTTCACTAAATAATAGGTAGTGAAATGCCATTGATTTTTTGATAGATATCGAGTGCATAAACATCGGTCATTCCACTGATGTAATCCAGTACCGCCATGATTCGCGTTTCCAAATCATCGCTATCGATGTCGTATTGACTGCTGAAACGCCCAATGAGTTGTTTCGAATGGAATTTGCTCGGAGAAATGGCAGCTTCAATGAGGTCTTCCATCAATGTTTCCATGATCTTGTAACCACTCAGTTCCACGTCTAATACCGACTTGCTACGATATATTTTTTTGCTGGAAACGTGAGTGCAATGTTGATAAGCTTCTGCCACTTGGGGAGAAACATGCTTGATAAGTGAACCCTTGAAAGAGGCGTTAAGAATCTCCTCTTCGTGATTTACGAAAGCGTTTACACATTCATTTTCCAACAATCCTATCACGCGTGCGCGCATGTATACTACTTTTTCATTATCATCGGTTAATCCTTCGTGGATGATTCTTTGTTGAATCAACTCTCTTGTTTTCGGTTCAAAAAATCCTAAAAGCAATTCTTCCGTCTCATGAAAAGACAGGATTTTTAGCTTATGTGCATCTTCAATGTCCATGATTTCATAGCAGATGTCATCTGCCGCTTCTACCAAGTAGACCAACGGATGACGAGCATAACATAAACCATTGTCGGAAATATCTTCGTTCTCTTTATTAATAGTCAATTGCGGGATCCCTAATTCTAGAGCGATTTTTTGGTAAGTTTGACTTTCCGAAGTGAAGAATCCAAATTTACCATGTTCACCCGCAAATCCCGATGAAATGGGGTATTTTACGATACTTGCAAGGGTAGAATAGCACATGACGAAGCCTCCTCTCCTTCGTCCCTTGAATTGATGAGTGAGCAAACGGAATGCATTGGCATTGCCTTCAAAATGCGTAATGTCGTTCCAGAAACTTTCAGATAACATCCCTTTTAGGTTCATTCCGTTTCCTTCGGTGAAAAACGCTTGAATGGCTTTTTCGCCACTATGGCCGAAAGGAGGATTACCCATGTCGTGCGCCAAACAAGCAGCACTGACAATCGTACCTATCTCTTCAAAGTGTGTTCCTAAAAGTTTAGGATGTTTTGCAATCAGTTTTCTCGAAACGTCGTTGCCCAACGACATTCCCACACATGCCACCTCCAAACTATGTGTGAGGCGGTTATGAACGAAAATACTCCCAGGTAAAGGGAATACCTGAGTCTTGTTTTGTAGTCTTCTGAATGGGGCGGAAAATATCAATCGGTCGTAATCGCGCTTAAATTCCGAACGATCGTCAACGCGTAAAATGTGCCCGTCCTCTTGACCAAGTCGCTTGGTCGATATTAATTGTTGCCATTTCATAGTGCAAATATAGTGTTTTTCTTCGTTAAATTCGTATAATTCATGTGGTATAATTCATATTTCTGCAAATAATTAGTTATTTTTGCACTTTAATTTAAGATTATGATAAAAATTCAAGTTGTAAATCGTGGACGACAACAGTTACCACAGTATGCCACTCCTTTAAGTGCGGGAATGGATTTGCGTGCCAATCTTGATGAACCTATTGTCTTGCAACCCATGCAAAGACACTTGATTCCCACTGGGTTGCATATTGCCTTGCCTGCTGGATTTGAAGCTCAAATACGTCCACGAAGTGGACTCGCCCTCAAGAAGGGAATCACCGTGCTGAATAGTCCTGGTACTATTGACGCAGATTATCGTGGTGAGGTGATGGTGTTGCTCATCAATCTCTCGAACGAGGATTTTGTGGTCAATGATGGCGAACGTATAGCGCAGATGATAATTGCCCGTCATGAACAAGGAGAATTCCAATTGGTAGAACAACTTGACGAGACTGAGCGAGGTGAAGGTGGCTATGGTCATACAGGCGTGAAGTGAAAAGATGAACAATAAATCGAAGATTTTACAAAAGTTTTCTGACCGATTCATAGGTAAGTCGTTGAGAGGAAACATGGTGTTGATGGCGTTGGCTTTCGTGGTCAACGTTGTTGCCTTTCCTCTCATGCTTCATGTGCCCGCCGTTCAAGGCAAAAAGACCAAGAAAGTTGAGGTAAAGGATACTTCTCCTCGTATCAGTTATGAGGATAGTGTTCGTTTCAAGTATTTCTTTTTGGAAGCCGAACGTCAGCAAAATGCTGATCATTATGATGCCGCATTTGAATTGTTGGAGCATTGCAAGTCAATCAATCCCTATGCATCAGAGGTGTGGTTCATGCAATCGGTGTATTATTCTGAATTGAAGAACGATTCTTTGGCTCTGTTGTGTTTGGATAAAGCCGTAAAGTTGAATCCCGACAATGCCAATTATCAAGAACGTTTGGCACAGATGTATATTTCCGCACGGAATTTCACTGAAGCCAAGAGAGTTTACGAGAACTTAGTCAATAAAAGTCACGATCGTACTAATATCTTGAACATCTTAATACAACTCTACCAACAAGACAAGGAGTACGACAAGATATTGTGGGCTATTGAACGATTGGAGACCATTGAGGGCGTGAGTGAAGAATTGACGCTTTCGAAGATGCGTATCTACGAACGCAAAGATGACAAGAAGTCTGCATGGAAAGCATTGAAGTCGTTATCAGACGAGCACCCAAGTGACTTGAATTATAAGGTGATGATGGGTAATTGGTTGATGCAGAACAACAAGCGGAAGGATGCATATAAGATTTTCACGAAAGCCTTGAAGGAAGAGCCCGATAATTCATTTGTGCAATCATCCTTATATGACTACTATCGTGAAGTGGGAGAGGATTCGCTTGCCCGTCAGATGATGAACGTCATTTTAACTAGTAATAAGACGGAAACTTCCGTCAAGGCAAACATCTTGCGTCAATTTATCATCGAAAACGAACAAAATGGTGGTGATAGTACGAAGGTTCTTGCTGTTTTCGACCGTGTGATGAAAGAAAACCCGCAAGATGCAGATATGGCAGAACTGAAGGCGGCATATATGGATTTGAAGGAATTCCCCGTAGATTCAGTTAATCAAGCCTTGAATCATGTGCTTTCTATTGCACCCGATAATGCCAATGCTCGTTTGCAAATGATTCAGAACATCTGGCCGCTCAAACGATGGGATGAAATCATTGAATTGTGCAAACCTGCCGTGCAATATAATCCCGATGAAATGGCATTTTATTATTTTATGGGATTGGCTTATTTTCAAAAAGACGATAAAGACAATGCTCTTGATGCCTTCAGAAGAGGCGTTGGAGAGATTACCCCTCAAAGCAATAAGGAAATCGTGAGTGATTTTTATGCGATGATGGGCGATATCCTGCATGATAAGGGTTTGAAAGAAGAGGCATTTGCCGCTTACGATAGTTGTTTGCAATGGAAAGATGACAATGTTGGTGCACTCAACAACTATGCATATTATCTGAGTCTGGAGAATCGTGATTTGCATCGTGCAGAACAAATGAGCTATAAAACCGTGAAGGCAGAACCTACCAATGCCACTTACTTAGATACTTACGCATGGATTCTTTATATGCAAGAGCGCTATGAAGAAGCGAAGATTTACATTGACCAAGCCGTTGCCAATGATACTGATTCCGTGCAAAGTTCGGTTATCCTCGACCATGCTGGGGATGTTTATGAGAAGATTGGCGACTCGGAAAAAGCATTGGAATATTGGGAGAGAGCGTTGGCTGCTGCTGAAGATGATGCAGATGAGATTAATGAGAAGATATTGAAATATAAAAAAGAAGAAAAATAAATGAGAATGCTTATGAAAATAAAATGGAATCGTTATATATGTTTAGCGTGTATTTCGTTCGCTTTGGTAGGTTGTGGATCTAAGAAAGTATTGACTGATACCTCTATGCAGGTAGGTCCGTCGGGAACCATCTCCTCCAATACGGGAACAACCGCTCCAACTGCTATGTCGGCAGTTGCATTCGTGGAAAAAGTCGTTGACAATCAAGTAACAACCAAGAATATCGTGGGTGATATGACCTTCGACATCAAGGTGGGAAGTAAGGACTTGTCAGTTCCAGGTTCCGTTCACATGCGAAAGGACGAGGTGGTTCGTCTTCAATTGTTCATCCCTCTACTTGGTACAGAAATAGGACGGTTGGAATTGTCACCAGATTATGTTCTCGTCATTGACCGTTTGCATAAGGAATATGTGCAAGCCAACTATAATGAATTGGAGTTCATGAAGAACAATGGCTTGAATTTCTATAGTTTACAGGCTCTGTTTTGGAATGAGTTGACCATGCCTGGAACAAAACAACTGACTTCTAAAGACTTTCGCAAATACGATGTGGATTTAGATGCAGCAGGAGAGAATTTGCCAATTTCCTTGAAGAAGGGAAACATGACATATAAATGGCAAGCCAACAAGGAAAATGCCTTGATTTCCAATGCAACGGTAAACTATGTTAGCAATAGTCATGGTAGTTCTGACTTGACTTGGGATTATTCCGACTTTACGAAAGTAGATGCTAAACAGTTTCCTGCTAATCAGATGTTTAAGTTTACTACAACTTCTACGGGAAAAAAGAAAACCGTTGAGGTGAACATCAAGATGAAATCGGTGAAGACTACAGAGAAATGGGAAACGAAGACTACCGTATCAAGTAAGTATAAGAAAGTACAACCAGAAAACGTTTTGGGTAAATTATTGGGAATGTAAATGAAACAAATATTTATTATAGTTTTTGCCATCTTGCTTTCTTCTCCGGTGTCTGCGCAAACTTCGAAGACATCGAAGACGAAAACCCGTAGTACGGTAACTCAGAAGACGGGAACCGGGAAAAAGACAACAACCACCAAGACAAGCAAGAATACGAAGTCGGCAAACAAAAAGACGAATACCGCTAATAAAACGAATAAGACGGTGTATACCAATTCCTCTATTAAGGGATTGGAGAAGCAACGTTCCCAAATCCAACAGAAAATCCGTGAGCAAGAGCAGGCTTTGAAAGCCAATCAAGCTGACGTGAAACAACGTTTGCAGAACTTGATGGTGCTGAATTCTGCCATCGAGGAACGACAGAAAAACATCGAGACTATCCAGAAAGACATTACTCATATCGATGGAGATATAGATATCTTGAAAGCGCAATTGTCTACGTTGCAAGACCAATTGAAAGATCGTAAGTTGAAGTATATCAAGTCGATGAGATATATGGCTCGTTACCGTAAGGTGCAAGATAAGTTAATGTTTGTATTCTCTGCCAAGAATTTCTCCGAAATGTTTCGTCGTATGCGTTTCGTGCGTCAATATGCTGATTATCAAAGGGCGCAAGGCGATTTGGTGAAATCGAAACAAGACCAAGTGAACGAGAAATACCAACAATTGGAAACCGTTAAAGGACAGAAAAACGCATTGCTTTCCAAAGGTAAGAAAGAGCGAATTGCATTAGAAGGTCAGCAAGACGAACAAAAGAAGATGGTTTCTTCGTTGCAACAACAACAAAAGAGCATTCAGGGTATTATTGCCGAACAACACAAGAAAGACGCTGCATTAAATGCGCAAATCGACCGTTTGATTGCCATTGAAGTGGAAAAGGCTCGCGCAAGAGCAGAAGCGGAAGCAAAGAGAAAGGCTGCCGCCGAAGCTGCTGCTAAGAAGCGTGCTGATGAACTGGCACGTAAGAAAGCTGCCGCCGAAGCTGCTGCTAAAGAAAATGCACGTCGTATTGCCGAGGCCAAGGAACGTGAGGCAAAAGCGAAAGCAGAGGCACGTGCTGCCGCTCTTGAAGCGGAGAAGGCAAGACGAGAAGATGCGCGTGAAGCTAATCTTCGTGCTGCTGCCGAACGAAAGGCTCGTGCAGAACAGGCTGCCCGTGAAGCGGAAACACAACGTTTGGCCGCCGAACGTAAAGCTGCGGCTGAAGCCGAACGTTCAGAACGTGAGATTGCCGAAGCTACAAAAGTCAACGAAGAAGGTATGCGCATGAGTACGGTTGACCGAATGCTTAGCGGTGGTTTTGAAGCCAACAAAGGACGTTTACCTATGCCAATCACAGGTAAATATAAGGTTGTCAGCCATTTCGGTCAATATGCCGTTGAGGGATTGCGCAACGTAACGCTTGACAACAAGGGCATTAACATTATGGGAAGTCCTGGTTGTATGGCTCGTTCCATCTATGATGGCGAAGTGAGTGCAGTATTTAGCTTCTCAGGAACGATGGTTGTCATGGTGCGTCATGGTTCCTATATCTCCGTCTATTGCAACTTGAAATCCGTTGGCGTCAACAAAGGACAAAAGGTGAGCACAGGACAAGTACTTGGTTCTGTAGGAACGGATAATGTCCTTCAGTTCCAATTACGAAAGGAAACCTCAAAACTCAATCCAGAAGCTTGGTTAAGAAGATAAACCAATCAATTGGATATATTCTTCAATCGCTCGTTGCATTTCGCTGATACGAATGAATTCGTTGGCGGAATGTGAACGAGATGATTCACCTGGTCCCATCTTAAACGATGGGAATGGCATGAGTGCTTGGTCGCTTAACGTTGGAGAACCAAACGGTTTCTTACCCATGCTTATGCATTTCTGAATCAAGGGATGATTGATGTCTATGTGTGAGGAATGCAGGCGAAACGAACGAGCCTTGACATCGGAATGAAGGTGCTTGCGTAAAAACTCAAACAGAAATTCGTTCTGATAGTATTCATTCGTCCTCACGTCTATCACGGCTTTGCATTCATCTGGTATTACGTTGTGTTGTGTTCCTGCATTAATCATGGTAATGGTCATCTTGGTTGCACCTAAAAACTCACTTTCTTTCTTGAATTGATAGTTGCGAATCCACGTTAAGTCATCAAGCATCTCGTAGATGGCATTCACTCCCTCGTTTCGAGCAGCATGTCCACTCTTGCCGTGGGAAGTCATGTCTATCACCATCAATCCCTTTTCAGCCACGGCGGGTTGCATGTTCGTAGGTTCACCTACTATCGCCACGTCTATCTTTGGCAATAGTGGCAAAACGCAACTAATGCCGTTAGCTCCCGATACTTCTTCCTCTGCAGATGCCAAGTAAATCAAATTGTAAGGTGATTCGTGTTCCTGAAAATAACGATAAACCTGCAACAACGTTACCAAACCGCCGCCACAATCATTACTTCCCAATCCATAAAGAATATCATCTTCCAATGTAGGTTCAAAAGGATTGTGAGTCCATGATGCTACGGGTTTTACGGTATCTATATGTGCATTGAGTAACAATGTTGGTTTTCCTTCTTCCCATTTAGGAGAAAGGCACCAAATATTGTTGCCTTTTCGTTCGTATTTTAATCCGTAAGCTTTAAGTTGATTCTCGAAAACTTGTGCTGCGGCATCTTCTTCGCGACTGATGGAAGGTGTTGCTATCAAGTCCTTGAGAAGGGCAATAGCGTCTGAAAAGAGTTCTGATTGCGTCATGTTTGTATGCATTATGATGAGTTTTGATACGACAAAGATACGTTTTTTTCATTATAATAACCAATAATTTACGAAATAATTTCGATTTTTGCTTTGTGTTTTGCGTGAATTGCAGTACCTTTG
>JAEEGL012135707.1_pt1 | contig 15422 bp, 16 predicted proteins | sample 9134231 | NCBI WGS metagenome assembly JAEEGL01 (sample SAMN16246548, study PRJNA631951) | gut metagenome | biome: gut microbiome; feature: rumen; material: fiber-attached | host: Bos | place: Iran: Karaj | collected 2018-10 | reverse complement strand
ATTTCAAACTTAATATGGATGAAATAAGAGTAGATATTACTCGTGCTTCTGGACATGGTGGTCAAGGAGTTAATACTACAGATTCTGCAGTTAGACTTACTCATATTCCAACTGGTATTATTGTTTATGCTCAAACTGAAAGAAGTCAAATTAAAAATAAAGAAATAGCTATGAAAATCATGGCTGCAAGACTTTATGATCTTCAATTAAAAGAAAAAGCAGAAAAAGAAGGCAACTTAAGAAGAAGTATGATTGGTACTGGAGATAGATCTGAAAAGATAAGAACTTATAACTATCCTCAAAGTAGAGTTACTGATCATAGAATTGGATTTACTACAATGCAACTTGATAAAGTTATGAATGGTGACTTAGATCCAATTATTGATGCTTTAATTACTGAAGATCAAAGAAGAAAATTAAGCGAAGGAAACGAAGGATAATTTATTATCCTTTTTTCTATGCTATAATTAGGTTGTGATTTATATGAACGATTTAGATAAAAAGTTATTAATTAAAAAGTATGGTTCTTTAGATAAGATTCAAAAGAAGTTAGATAATCATTATCCAATTCAATATTTAATTGGTAATGTTGATTTTTATGGTTATACTATTGAAGTTAGGGAAGGTGTTTTAATTCCTAGATTTGAAACTGAAGAATTAGTATCAAGAACTATTAAGTTAATTAAGAAACATGGGTTTGATGATTCATGTGTGTTAGATATTGGAACAGGTACTGGATGTATTCCTATTTCTTTAAAGAAAGAATTACCTGAACTTAAAGTTACATCTATCGATATTAACGGTAAAGCTATTAGACTTGCTAAGAAAAATGCTAAATCTAATAAAGTTGATATTACTTTTATTAAGAAATCAGTTTTTAAGTATAATCCAATTAATAAGTATAATGTTATTATTTCTAATCCCCCTTATGTTGATAGGGAAGAAGAAGTGGGTCCTGAGATTAAATATGAACCAGAGAATGCAATATTTGCTAAAGATAATGGATTAGAGTTTTATAAATATATTATTAAGAATTCTTCTAAATATTTAGAGGATGAATTTTTAATGTCTTTTGAAATTGGTTACAAACAAGGTGATTATCTAAAAAAATATGCTAAAGAAGTATTTCCTGATGCTAAAGTAACTGTTGAGAAGGATTTAGCTGGTTTTGATAGATTTTTATTTATAGAAAAATAGTCGGATAATTGCGACTATTTTTTTGTGATATAATTAAGGAAGAAGTGGTGTGTATGAAGAAAATATTATTATTACATGGATGGGATTTTAGAGATTATACTAAATTAACTAGATCTAAGAATCCTTGGCATAACGATATTAAGTTTATTAATGCGTTAAAGAAAGAGTATGAAGTATATCAATTAATTTTTCCTGGTTTTTGTAGTGAAAAGGAACCTAAGGAAGCTTGGACTTTAGATGATTATGCTTTATATGTTAATAGTTATATTAGAACATCTAATATTAAATTTGATTATATATTAGGTTATTCTTTTGGTGGAGCAGTTGCTATAAGATATAACATTTTATTTAATAACTTTCAAAAACTAATATTAGTAGCACCTGCAATTACTAGAAATACTAATAGATCTATTAAATTTATTCCTACACCAGAAATTCTTAAACCATTAAGAAAGGTTGTTAAAGATCTATATTTAAAATATATAATAAAGAATGAGTTTATGATTAATGGAACAAGATTCTTAAATGATTCTTATCAAAATATCGTTAGAGTAGATTTAATTAATGATATTCAATATATTAAACCTTACAATTTAAAAATTATATATGGTACTGAGGATAATGCTGTTAATCCTAACTTAGTATATGAAAATGTTCCTAAAGAGTATAAAAAACGTATATTTTTTATTAAAGGAGCTGATCATGATTTAGTTAATAATTATGCAAAGGACATAGTATCAATAATAAGTAAATAAGATAAGTTTTTATCTTATTTTTTATTTACTTTGTTATAATATAATTACGAAGGTGATAATATTGAAAAAATTAGTTATTCAAGGAGGAAAAGAGTTAACTGGTACTATTAATATTAGTGGAGCAAAAAACTCTGTAGTAGCTTTAATTCCAGCCTCTATATTAACAAAAGGAAAGTGTGTTATTCATAATGTTCCTCAAATTAGTGATGTTGAAGCTTTGATGAATATTATGAAATTCCTTGGTTCGGATATTAAATATGAGAATGAAACTATATATATTGATAATAAAAATGTTAAGAATAAATATATTCCAGATGAATATGCTAGTAAGTTAAGAGCTTCTTATTATTTTATGGGTTCTTTATTAGGTGTTTATGGTAATGTTAATATTGCATCTCCAGGTGGATGCGTAATTGGATCTAGACCAATTGATTTCCATTTAAAATCTTTTGAAAAGATGGGTGCTAAAGTAAAAGAAGTAGAAAATACATTTAATATTACTTCGAATGGATTAAAAGCAACTGAAGTATTCTTTGATTTCCCATCAGTAGGAGCCACTATTAATGTAATGATAGCTGCTGTAAGAGCTAAAGGTGTAACTAGAATACTTAATGCTGCAAGAGAACCTGAGATTGAAAATATTGCTGATTTCTTAATTTCTATGGGTGCTCATATTAAAGGAGCAGGAACAGGCACAATTGAAATCGAAGGAGTTACTGAATTAGGTGATGGAGAAGTAACTGTTATTCCAGATAGAATAGAAGCTGGTACTTATGTTATTATTGGAGCACTATTAGGTAAAAAATTAAAAATTAAAGGTGTTATTCCTGAACATATTGATTCTCTTTTATATAAATTAAAAGAGATGGGTGTTAACTTTAAGGTCTATGATGATGTTATTGAAATAAATAAAACTAAAAATTTAAAACCTGTTAATGTAAAAACTACAGTTTATCCTGGATTTCCAACTGATTTAGGACAACCTATGAGTACTTTATTAACTCAATGTTCTGGAGAATGTGTATTTGAAGAAACAATTTATGAAAATAGATTAAGACATATTCCTTACTTAAATGCTATGGGAGCAAATATTAATACTTTAGATAAAAAGGCTGTTGTATTTGGTCCATCTAAATTAAAAGGAAGAAAAGTTAAAGCTACTGACTTAAGAGCAGGAGCTTCTATGTTAGTTGCTGGTATGATTGCTAATGGACAAACTACAGTTACTAATGTAGAACATTTATTAAGAGGATATGAAAGAATTGTAGATAAACTTAATGATGTTGGTGGAAATATCAAATTAATTGATGAATAGGTATTAAAAAACTTGCATTTTATGTATGTTTTGTTATATACTAAACCAGTAATGAATTTCTATGACTGACCTAAGTCATGGCGGAAGGAGGATTTAGATGAAAAAGAATTTACATCCAAATCAAGTTATGTGTACTTTTAAATGTTCTTGTGGAGCTACTTTCCAAGCATTAAGTGACAGAGAAGAACAAAACATCGAAGTATGTTCTAAATGTCATCCATTCTATACTGGAGCACAAGGAAATAAAAAGAAAACTGGTAACATTGAAAAATTTAACAAAAAATATAATCTTGACTAATATAAAAACTCACTTTAATGGTGAGTTTTTTTATCTTACTTTTTAGTATAATCAGTTTATTAATCTATATAATTAATTATTTCTTCTTTTCTTTTTATAAATTTTTCTTTTAAATTGTTATATAAGTTTAAAGATTCTTCTTTTATATTATTCATATACTTTCACCTATTTTAATTATAGTATTCTTATTATTAAAATAAAGTGAATATATGTTAAGTGTATGTATTATTTAACAATAAATTTATATTGATTTTAAAAAAATGATATAATTTAAATGAATTATTCTAGAAAGATATAGGTGATTATAATGAAATTAGCTATTGCAACAGATCATAATGGAGTAAATGAAAAGAAAGAAATTATGAGTTTCTTAATTAATAAAGGTTATGAAGTTTTAGACTTAAGTCCTGACAATAATCCAAGTGATGATTATCCTGACTATGCTTCAAGAGTTTGTACTAAAGTTTTAAATAATGAAGCTGATTTAGGAATACTTATGTGTGGAACTGGGATAGGAATGTCTATCGCTGCTAATAAATTTAAAGGAATTAGATGTGCTAAAGTTTCTAATGATACTGAAGCAGTATTAGCTCGTGAACATAATAATGCTAATGTTATTGCTCTTTCTTATAAAGAAGATATTAATGCTTTAAAATTAATGATTGAAAAGTTTGTAACTACTTCTTTTAGTAATGAAGAAAGACATATAAGAAGAATTGAAAAGATTGGAATGTTAGAAAAATGAAATTAGCTTTATATACATTAATGCTTGCCTTAAGTATTTATGCAGTGTCAGGTATTAATTTTAATGGAATTATTAAAACTAATAGAAAGTTTGAAGCTGTTTTTTTACAAATTCTTTTATCATTTTCTTTAGCTTATGCAAGTTCATCATTGTTACTTGCAATTATAGATTCTTCAATTATTATTAAATAAAAATATATAATAAAAAGGCTTTGATTGAAGCCTATTTTTTGTGTAATAAAAAAACGATGCTAGCCCCCTGAGACTAGCATCAAAGAATAAAAAGGGGTTGGCTAGTGTGATACTAGCACCAATTCGCCTGTTTGTGAATTGGTAGTTAATATACTAATGGATAAAGTATATTTTGTCAACAAAAACTTTACTTTGTGATACAATTTATTTGAGGTAAAAATATGGAATTAAAAGAGTTAAAAGGTGTAGGTCCTAAAACGCTTCAAGGACTGTTAGATTTGGGTATAAATTCTATTGATGATTTAGTTAGATATTATCCATATAGATACAATGTTTATAAGCCAATTAATATTAGAGATTGTATTGATAATAGTACTATTACTATCATTGGTAGGGTAGTTTCTAAACCTTCTTTTTTTAGAGGTAATAAAGTTAAATCTATCATTAGATTTAAATTTGAAACTTCTAATAATATTATTAATGTAACTATTTTTAATCAACCATATTTAACTAAGAGTTTATATATAAATAAAGAGTTAACTTTGGTAGGTAAATATGATGAGTTAACTAATACCTTTACTGTTTCTAAAATCTTTAATGATGTATTAGATAAAACTTTAATCGAAGGTGTATATCATTCTAGTAGTAATATTAACAGATCTTCTTTAGTTAAACTTATAAATAATGTATTATTAGCTGATTATGAAGTTAAAGAAATAATTCCTTCATATATTAATGATAAGTATGAGTTAATGAATACAAAAGATGCATTAAAAGTTATTCATAATCCAATTGATAATAGCTCTTATAAGAAAGCTTTACTTAAATTAAAATATGAAGAACTATTTGAATTTATGTTTAAAATTAATATTCTTAAGATTAGAAAAGAACTTAATGATAATTTTGTAATTAAAGATTTTAAAGATGATTCTTTAAATAGAATTCTTTCTTTAATTCCTTTTGAATTAACTAAAGGACAAATGGATGCTATTAATGAGATTATCGAAGATTTTAGAAGTTTAAGAAGAATGAATAGATTAGTTCTTGGAGATGTTGGTAGTGGAAAAACTATAGTTGCTTTTATTTCCTTAATATTAAATAAAGAATCTGGATATCAAGGATGTATGATTGCACCAACTGAGGTTCTAGCAATTCAACACTTTGAGAATTTTAAATCTTTATTTAATGATTTAGATATTAAAGTAGAGTTATTAACTGGAAATACATCCAAAGCAGAAAAAAATAGAATTAATAAAGAATTACTTAATGGTGATATAGATATTCTTATTGGTACTCATGCTTTACTTGAAGATAATATTGAATTTAATAATTTAGGACTTGTAGTAACTGATGAACAACATCGTTTTGGAGTTAATCAAAGAAATATATTAAGAAATAAAGGAGAAGCAGTAGATGTTTTATATATGAGCGCGACTCCAATTCCTAGAACATATGCTTTAACTATTTATGGAGATATGGATATATCCTTAATTAAAGATAAACCTAAGAATAGAAAAGAAATAAGAACTTTAAAGTATACTTTTAAAGATTTAGATAAAGCTTTTGATATAGTAAATGAAGAATTAAATAATAATCATCAAGTTTATATTGTTAGTCCTTTGATTGAAGATGAAGAATCAGATATTAATGATATTAATAATATTAAAGAACTTGTTAATAAGTATTTAGTTTCTAACAAAAAAGTTGGAATTCTTCATGGTAAATTAAAAAATGTTGAAAAAGATAAAATTATTAACAGTTTTAAAGAAGGAAAGATAGATGTATTAATATCAACGACTGTTATTGAAGTAGGGGTAGATGTAAGTAATGCTACTTGTATACTTATATTTAATGCTGAGAGATTTGGATTATCTACACTCCATCAATTAAGGGGAAGGGTAGGAAGAAACTCTTTAGAATCCAAATGTATTTTATTAAGTGATAAGAATTCTGAAAGATTTGATTGCTTAGTAGAATCCAATGATGGTTTCTATATAAGTGAAATGGATTTAAAACTTAGGGGATCCGGAGATTTATTTGGTATTAGACAACATGGTGATATGTCATTTAAGATTGCTAACATAGTTAGTGATAATAGAATACTACTTCAATGCAAGAAGGACTCTGAAGAATTTATTAAAGATAATATAGATACTAATTTTAGTAATTATAGTTATTATAGAAATATAGTTAATGAACTCGTTAATAAAGATTAATATATAGTTTATTGACAAATATTTAATTTTTATTTATATTTAATATAGGTAGAGTAAACATCTACCTGTGAAGTTAATTATTAACTTAATGCTATCAATCGCTTAACGATTCTTAAGTGTTGAGCGGTTGACCAAAACCCCCTGAAAGGCTAGAGAATTTCTAGCCTTTTTTTGGTGGATGAATGTAAAGATTTAAAATAATATATTTAGATTATTATAAGATTATAAAATAAAATAAACTGGTTTATTTAACCAGTTTATTATTTATGTTAATCATTGATTCTTTCCATATAGGATTTTTTTCTACTCCTAATAGGTCAGTGATTGTACTTGCTAAGTTTGCTAAACCAAAGTCACCATTTTTAAATTCTATATTATCAATATTGTTTCCATATATTATAAATGGTACAGGGTTTGTTGTATGAGCAGTTTTAGCATTACCTTTTTCATCTAACATTTCTTCAGCGTTTCCATGATCTGCGATAACAAGAAGAATTGTATTTGTTTCATCTACAGCTTTCATTATTCTTCCGATGTTTTCATCAACTGCTTCCATCGATTTAACTGTAGCTTCATAATTACCTGTATGACCAACCATATCTCCATTTGGGAAGTTACATCTTAAAAAGTCATATTTATTTGATTTAATAGCTTCGATAAATTTATCTGTTATTTCATATGATTTCATAGCAGGTTTTTGATCGAATGGAATTATATCAGAATCAACTTTATCATATGTTTCTAGTTCTTCACTAAATTTATCAATTTTATTTCCATTCCAGAAGTAAGTTACATGTCCATACTTTTGTGTTTCTGAGACTGCATATTCATTTATGTTAAATTTAATTAATTGTTCAGTTAATGTATTTGTTATATTTGGTGGACTTGTTAAATAGTTCTTAGGAATATTTAATTCTGAATCATATTGTAACATTCCAGCATAGTATACTTTAGGTACTCTAACTCTATCAAATGCTTTGAAATCTTCTTCAGTAAATGCTTTTGATATTTCAATTGCTCTATCTCCTCTGAAGTTGAAGAATATTATTGAATCATGATCATCGATTGTACCATTTGTATTTTCTATTATAAATGGATTTAAGTATTGATCTATTATCTCTGGATTTTCTTTTCTATCTGTTTCAATGGCAACTTTAGCACTTTTGAATTTTCTTCCTTCGCCAAGTACATGAGTATGCCATCCTTTTTCTACCATATTCCAGTTAGCTTCATATCTATCCATTGTGATGTTCATTCTTCCACCACCGGATACGATTCTTCCATTAAATGTATCGTTATTTAATTCTTTTAGTTTGTTTTCTAATATTTCTACATACTCTAATGCTGATGTTTTAGGAACATCTCTACCATCAAGTAGTATATGTACACATACATCTTTTATTCCATCTTTTTTAGCTACTTCTAACATTTTTAATAAATGATTAATATGTGAGTGAACACCACCATCTGATAGAAGTCCTATGAAGTGTAATTTATTATCCTTAGCATAATTAATTGCTTCTTTCCAAGTATTACCTTCGAATAATGAACCATCATTTATAGCATCATCTACCAGTTTTGCTCCTTGAGAATATATTTGACCACATCCCATGGCATTATGTCCAACTTCAGAGTTACCCATATCATCATCGTTAGGTAGGCCTACATATTTACCATGCGCATGAATAGCTATTGAATTTTCCATTATTTTGTCTAGGTTTGGTGTGTTTGCATTTTTGAATGCATTACCATTTGTTTTATCTGTTAAACCTACACCATCCATTATTACTAATGCTACTTGTCTCATTATTATCACCATATTAATTATATCATCTGTAAATATCTTTTATTAAAATTATTGTCTTTGTTTTGTAAAGTTCTATATTTATATTCATATTTATTTTATAATAGTATTGGAAAAGTAATATAATCGACAAGAAGTCTAAAAAAACGACATTAGATTGTATTATAGTATTCTTGTATTTCTCAAGAAGTATGTTTCCTAAATTAGAGAGGTGATGTTATGTCGATTGTTAAAGTAGATAAGATTAACAAGAAATTTGGAAAAAAACAAATACTTCATGACGTTTCATTTGAAATTAATGAAGGAGAAATATTAGGCTTTATTGGACCTAATGGTGCTGGTAAAACTACTACTATTAAGTTAATGCTTGGGCTTCAATCAATTGATAGTGGTTCAGTTACAATTAATGGTTATGATTTAAAGAAAGATTTTGAAAAAGCTATCAAAGGGGTAGGTGGTATCATCGAATCTCCTGATATGTATATGTATCTTTCTGGAAGACAAAATCTAAAATTAATAGCTAACATGTATAAAGGTATTACTAAAAAAGATATTGAAGACTTAATTAAACTTGTAGGTCTAGAAAAAAGAATAGATGATAAAGTATCCAAGTATTCTTTAGGTATGAGACAAAGGTTAGGAATTGCTGCAGCATTAATAAGTAAACCTAACGTTCTTATACTAGATGAACCTACGAATGGTCTAGATCCTCAAGGTATCTTAGAGATAAGAGAATTGATAAAGAAATTAGCTAATGAAAATAAAATGGCTATTATGATTTCTTCTCATAATCTAAGTGAATTAGAGAATTTCATTACAGATGCTTGTATTATTCAAAATGGTAAAATAGTAAGTAATTCTTCAATTAAAAAGTTAAAATCATTAGATGTATCTAAGTATAGATTTAAAGTTAATAAAACTAGAGGAATTAAAACATTATTTGGTAATAAGAATATTGAAGTAATTGATGATGAGACTTTCGAAATCGAAATTGAAAAGAAAGATATCAATAGTATTTTAAAGAAATTAATTTCTAATGATTTTGAAATTTATTCTTTATATAAAGTATCTATGAGTCTTGAAGAAGCATTTATTAAAGAGACAGGAGGTAATGTAATTGAATAAGTTAGTTAGAAATGAATTGTATAAGCTTTTTCATAAAAAATCCACTTATATATATTTATTCATTATTACTGTTTTATTAGTATTAATTAGTTATATTAGTAATAAATCAATTCAACTTGCTAATAATAATGATTTTGATTCTATGATTGCTACTTCACAAAGTAATATAGAGTCTTTTAAAGATAATAATAAAATACTAGATGAGTTTAAAGACTCTTATGTTCAAGAGTTAGCTAATATAGATTCCTTAAAGTTAGCAAAAGAAAGAAATGTAGATGTATTATCTGCCGAATATGACTATATAAAAAGTAAAGTTTATGCGTTATATTTAGTTAAATATAATGTTATTGAGAATGGTTATAGTTATAGTGATTTTGGATATTTATCTGAAGAAGATTTTAATAATAAGTTAAATGAAACTATAAAGAAACTTGATAATTTTGTTCCTATAGAAGAAGTTAAAAATGATTTAAACAATCTTAATAAAGAACAATTATGTAAGAGTGTTAGTAAGAAATATTGTGATGAATATTATAATGTTTATAAAAGTGTATTAGAATACAGAATTAATAATAATATTCCTTATACTCAACATGAGAATTCTAATGTACTTACTTCTTATTTAGAAGCTTATTTAACTTATCTTGAATTAAGAGATAATAAGAATTTATCTAAAGAGAAGAAAGATGAATATAGAGAAGTTTTAAAAACTGTTAAATTAACTCAATATAGAATGGAACATAATTTAATAGATAATAAGAAAAATGTAGATTTAGGATCTGCTTCATTTATTGCATCTCCTATTGATGTGAATACAATATTCCTTATTTTTGGAATTATAGTTATTGCTTGTGGTATCTTTAGTGAAGAATTTGATAAAGGTACAATTAAACAATTATTAATTAAACCTTATTCTAGAAATAAGATTGCTGTTGCTAAGATTATTACATGTTTAATAGCTACATTAATCTTTTTGATATATTTTATTATTGTTAACATTTTATGTGGTCAATTATTAATTGATGCTTTTGATATTAATTCTACTGTATTGATGTATGATTATAATTTAGAAAAAGTATTAGTATATAATGGATTCCAATTAATAGGATTATATTTATTATATAAATTACCATATTTAATTTTATTTACTTTAATTATATTACTTGTATCAGTTATTACACGTAATACTGCAATTTCTGCAGTCTCAGGTTTTATGTTAATTATTCTACCTGAAATTTTATCTTTATTAATTGAAAAATTTAAACCACTAGCATATTTACCATTCTATACTTGGAGATTGGATGAATTTATGTTTGGTGGAAGATCTACAATTAAACAATTAACATTTAATAATTCGTTAATATTAGATATTGTTTATATTGTTATATTCTCAATTTCATTATTAATTGTATTTAAACGTACTGATATTAAGAATCAATAAAGAGCAAATTATTTGCTCTTTTATTTTTTGTATTTTAATTATTATTTGTTGTGATACAATAAATGCAGAAAGGTGTGTTAATATGGAAAAGGAAAGAAAAGAAAAAGAAGCATTAGTTACTAGTAGAGTTTTATTTTATAGTGTATTAGATAAAATCTATTTAGTATTATTTGCTATTTATTTCGTATTTGGTTTATTTAATGGATTATTTATGAGATTAAGAACAGTTGGAGCAGTATTTGGATATTATGTAGGTTTCTTAGTAGGTGCTGCTATCATGGGATTATTAATGAATTGGATTTATAGATGTGCTATTAAATCTATGTTATGTATTACTGAGGATGAAGTTTATAAAGAAAGTTATGCTCCACTTAAAAGAAGTGAAACATCTATTCCATTAAATAAGATTACTTCAGTTACTACTTTTAATTTCTTTTGGATTTTTAGATCTATAATTATATTCCAATATCATCAATTACCAGTTGTATTCTTTACATGGAATAATCAAGAATTCAAAGATAAATTCGATGAATTAGTTAATAAGAGAAAAACTAATATTAAAAATGAATTTGAAGAAAAGAATATTATTTCTTTCATAGATAAGAAACATTATTCTATAATTGGAGCTATTATTGGTGGTGTAGTATTAGTATTTGTTATCATTGCTATTATTATGAGTTTTACTAATCCAAGTAATAGAGTAATTGGTACTTACTCTGAAGGGGATAAAGCTATTACATTAAATAAAGATTCTTCTTGTACATTAACTGGTTTTGAAGACATTTCTACTTGTTCTTGGAGTTATGATCAAGATTTAGAAGTAGTTACTGTTAAATATACTTATGATATTACTTCTTCTTATTTAGGAAAGAGATCATATGATAAAACTATTTCTTTAAATTATTCTAAGAATACTTTAGTAAATGGTTCTAAAACTTATACAAAGAAAAAATAGAAATTTAATATTTCTATTTTTTGTTTACTTGAAATAATATACTAAAACTAGTATATTATTTTTAGTTAGTAGGGTGATTATATGAATGAAAATAAAAATCCTTATGCACATCAAAAGATAACTAGTAAAAAGTTATTTGTTGAAAGTAATTTAATAAAAAAAGAAGAAGTAGATGATAGAGGTATTAAAGCTATGGGAATCTTCTTTTCTATATTAATAGTTGTTGGTGTTATTACAGCTTATTTCTATTGGATTTATCCTTCATTTATAAAACAAACTTATACAATTGAGGATGCTTGTAATAATCCTTATGAATGTGAAGATAATGCTGATGGATCTAGAACATGTTCATATTATGATGAAAAAGATAATTTAGTTAAAGTTACATGTAATGGAACAACAACTACAAGTTCTACGAAAGCAAGTAAAACTACAATGATAGAACAATAAAACATACCTATGTAGGTATGTTTTTTATTTACAAAGAATGTTATTGTTAATTATTTCATTAGTTTTATTTGTTGATTTATTAAAGGTATTTTCGTTCTTATCATATTTAATTGTAGATAAGTTATATGTGCCATTTGCACAATCTAATTCTTTTATGTTTAGTAAATATTCATTATCTTTATAAGATATATCTAATAAACCTTGGTATTTGAAGGATTCTACTGTTTCTTTATCGTTTGGTCTTATAAGAAGTAATCTCTTGAATGAGTCTTCATATGATTCTTCGACAGCTACATAGTTTCCAATAACTCCAACTCTTATTCCTTTTAAGAAAGTAGTAGTTACTACTTCTTTTTCATTTATAAATATTTTATACATGTATTTGCATTCACTAGAACAATCACTATAATTATTCTTTACCGATATTTTATAATCTTTATTAAATAATTTAACTGTTCCTAAATTATAATCAAAGTTAGCACTTGATGAGAAGTCATTTAATACATATCCATTTTCCTCTAAATCTTTGAAATAATTATCTAATGCTTTTCTTGTTTGTGAAGCAGCAGAATTAATATCTGTTTCATTTTTATTCATTAATATTTTTGAAAAAATAATAGCTATTAATAATGCAATTATTATAAGTAATATAGCTATTACATAGTCTTTTACTTTGTCTTTTTTTGTCTCTATCACAATAATCTCCCCGTAATCTTTTCTTAGTATAAAAAAATGTTAATAATAAGTAAACTCTTTTTTTATAAAATACATTAATTTTATATTATGATATATTTAAGATGAGATGGTGTATATGTTTAAATATTTTTTTAATAAGAATAATAATATTATTTTACCTTACAAAGTATTATTGGATGATGATCATATTATTATTGAAGCTTATGGTGAATACTTGGAATCTTTTGTTGTATTTCATGGTGTTATTTCTTCTAATAATATTGATATTAATGAGATTTATGTTAAATTAAATGAACTTGTTGAGAAAAATATAGATTTAGAAGTTGATTATAAGGATTATCATATATTCAAATATAATTTCAAAAATATATTAGATGAAGTATATATAAATGATATAAATGTTTCTGAATATAAAGTATTAAGTGAGGTAAGTATATAATGAATTTTGAAGATGTTATTAGAAAAAGAGAGGCGTGTAGAAAATTTAGTGATTATAGATTAACTGATGAAGAGTTAGATAAGATACTTGAAGCTGGTAGATTAGCTCCATCTGCTAAGAATTTGCAACCTATTAAAATAATTGTATGTAGAAGTGAAGAATCTTTAAATAAAATAGATATTGCAAGTCCTTGTAGATATGGTGCTCAACAAGTATTAATTGTGTGTGGTATGCCTAACTTTGCATATAAAGAAGGGGATTATTCAGGATATGAAGTTGATGCATCAATTTGTGCTACTCATATGATGTTAGAGGCTACTAATATAGGTATTGATAGTATTTGGGTTAGAATGTTTGATTCTAAAAAAATTAAAGAGTTATTTCAATTAGATCTAGAATTAGAACCTATTTGTCTTATGCCTTTAGGTAAAAAAGCAGAAGATGCACCTAAAAGTCCAAATCATAATAAAAGAAAAGATAAAAATGAATTGGTTGATTACGTTTAGTAATCAATTTTTTTATTTTTGTTATATAATTATTAAAGGGGGATGTAAATGAAAAAGGATTATAATATTACTAAAATTGATACTACTGATAATGGAGCAAATTATAAGATTGATGTTAGAATTCCTATGAGTTCAGGTTGGATCGAGGATATGTATTTTACTGTGGTTAAGAACCATAAGAACACTTATTACAAGTTAAAATTTATTAAGAATGAGGATGGTTATGTTTATTTTAGTAGTAATGTCTTTTTAGAGACATCTGCTGTTTATAGATGGTTTTTCCAATTCAAAGCTAACGGAGAAACTAGATACATGGATAAAGAAGCATATGTTTCTGGATTTTTAAGTAATAATAAGTTAGGTAAACTTTCAGTTAATTTTGAAACTCCAAATTGGGCTAAAGGAGCTATTATGTATCATATTTTTGTTGATAGATTTAATAGAGGTCAAAAGAATAAACCTGAAAGTATGCCTAGAAGAAAAGTATATGAGTCTTTTGAATCTCCAGTTGAACCTGGGTTTGAGGGTGTAATTAATGTTAATAATGATTTTTATGGAGGAGATTTAAAAGGTATTACTGATAAACTTCAATATATAAAGTCATTAGGTACTAATATTATATATTTAAGTCCAATTGTTACTAGTCAAAGTAATCATAGATATGATACTGCTGATTACGAAAATGTTGATCCTTATTGTGGTAAGAACGAAGATTTAAAAGAATTGTGTGATAAAGCTCATAATATGGGTATGAAAGTAGTATTAGATGCTGTATTTAGTCATACTGGTGATGATTCTAAATACTTTAATAGATTAGGTACTTATGATACAATAGGTGCTTTTCAAGATTCAAATTCTGAATATGGAAAATTCTATGAAAAGAATTATAAAGATGGCAAAACTTATTTCAATTATTGGTTTTGTTTTGAAACTTTACCAAAATGTAATAAGTATGCTATTGAATGGCAAAACTTTATTTATGGTAAAGGTGGAATTATAGATAAGTGGTTTGCTCTAGGTATTGATGGATTAAGATTAGACGTTGCTGATGATTTACCTGATGAATTTATCGCAGGTATCAGAAAAGCAGTAAAAAGAAATAAAGATGATGGATTAGTTATTGGAGAAGTTTGGTATAATCCAATGGAAATGGGTAGAGGATATTTATCTAGTGGTAAATGTCTAGATACAGTTATGAATTATTTCCTTATTGATTCTTTATTAAGATATTATAAATATGGTGATGTTAGTAAATTTAGTAAAATTTTAAATGAAATATATACTGAATT
>JAEEGL011920036.1_pt1 | contig 15422 bp, 12 predicted proteins | sample 9134231 | NCBI WGS metagenome assembly JAEEGL01 (sample SAMN16246548, study PRJNA631951) | gut metagenome | biome: gut microbiome; feature: rumen; material: fiber-attached | host: Bos | place: Iran: Karaj | collected 2018-10 | reverse complement strand
GACCATGCTGGTCGCGCTGGTCTGGATCGCGATGAATGGGGTATTCGGTGCGCTGCATATGGCAGGCATTCTCGATGAGGGGATCATGATCCTTCTGTGCAGCTTTTACTCCGTTTGCGATCTGATCTGTATCCTGTTCTTCTGTCCCTTCCAGACGTGGTTCATGGAAAACAAGTGCTGCAGCACCTGCCGGATCTACAACTGGGACTACGCCATGATGTTTACGCCGCTGTTCTTTGTGCGAAAGATCTATACCTGGAGCCTGCTGGCGCTGTCGGTCGCCCTGCTGATCCGCTGGGAAATCACGTTCTACCTGCATCCCGAACGGTTCTCGGAAAAAACGAACGACTATCTGCGGTGCAGAAACTGCTCGGAAAAGCTGTGCGCCCATAAAAAGCAGCTGGCCTCGCTATGGAAAAAGATCGAGGATTACTCCACGGAACGGATCCGGCGGCTGAAAAAATAAAGCCGGCCTGCCGCTCCCGAACTGAAAAAACCGATTGAACTGGACGGCCTTTTCCCGGGCCGCCCGGTTTCATATTTTGAAATATCCCCTTTCTCCGGGCGGAAACCGTTATACTTGTGCCAGTACATTGCGGGAGGAGATTTTCATGATGAAAAAAACAGCGGTTCTGTTCACGGACGGTGTGGAGGAGAGCGAGGCGCTCACCATCGTCGACGTTTTGCGCCAGGCCGGAGCGGACGCCCGGATCACCGGGGTTTCCGGGGACGTGATTGAAGGAGCTCACGGGATCGTTATCCGCGCGGATGAGCGGATCGCAGACGTTCGTCCGGAAGATCTCGATATGGTGGTGATCCCCGGAGGATACGGCGCGGTCGACGCCATGATACGCAGCGGGGACGTCCTCCGGCTCATCCGCGGGGTGGACAGCCTGTCCGGGTGGATCGCCGCGATCTGCGCCGGTCCGCGGGTGCTGGACGCGGCCGGCGTGCTCGGCGGAAAAAACTATACCTGCTATCCCGGGCAGGAAAAAAACATTTCATCCGGAATACATCAGGTGGGGCTCGTCGTCCGGGACGGCCGCCTGATCACATCGCCCGGCCCTGCCGCGTGTTACGCTTTCGCTTACGCGCTGGTGGACGCCCTGGGCGGAGACAGCCTTGCTGTCAAAAACCGCATGGTTTATTTCAACGCGTTTGACGAGCAGAACAGGTATGAAGAACCCGTTTCCGCGGCTCCGTCCGTTCCGGACCGTCCCGCGCGCGTTGCCGTGCTGATGAAAGAGGGCTTCGAGGAAGGGGAAACCTTCAGCATCGTCGATATCCTGCGCCGTGTGGGGGCGGATTGCGCAACCTTCGGTTTCGGGGAGCCCTGGGTGAAGGGAATGCACGGCATGATGCTGAAATCCGACATGCTTTTCCCGGACGGCATCGATGAATTCGACGCCGTGGTGCTCCCCGGCGGAAGGCCCGGCGGCGAGAACCTGAAGAGCGATTCACGCGTAATCAGCCTGCTGCAGCGCTGGAACGAAGCGCCCGGCAAAATCCTGTCGGCGCTCTGCTCCGGCACCACCGTCTTGGCGGCGGCCGGGGTGATCGAAGGAAAGCGCATGACCGGTTATACCGGCTATGCCGCAAAGCTTCCCGGCGCCGTTTTTGAGGATCGCGTCACGGTGGCGGACCGGAACCTGGTGACCAGCCAGGGTCCGGCAACCGGTTACCCCTTCGCTTTCCGGCTGGCGGAGGCGCTGGGGTATGACACGTCGGTGGTCCGGAGCCGCCTGATGTATGATTTTGCCGGCGGAAAAAAGTGAATTCTGGTTCCGGGGCGCAAGGCCGCAGGGATCACCACAGCGGGGAGGTCGCGGAATGTCTTATTACGGAAAACTGCCGATTGTACTGCTGTCCGAAACGGCTTCCGGCAAGGAAGACTCCTATAACTGCAGGATTGCTGCCTGGCTGCTCGGGCATCTCGGGGAAAACATCACCGCGGAGCAGATCGCAAAGGAATGCTTCGTATCCAAAAGCGCCGTTAGCCGTTTCTGCCGTGAAGTCGGTTTTGAGGATTTCATTGAGCTGAAAGAACTGACAGCCGCGTCTGAAAAAACGTTCGAAACCGCGGACGCGGACGCTCCGCTCAGGGTACGGGCGCAGGCCGTGGCGGAACGGGCGGCGGAAAGCATGCGGACGGTCGCGGAGACCATCGATTACGGGGCGCTGGAAGAATTGACCGCCGCCATCCGCAGGGCCGGGCGAATCGCCTGTTTCGGCCTCCTGAAAGCGGAAACGGCCGCCATGAACCTGCAAAGCGACCTGGTCATGCTCGGCAAAAACGCGCTGACGAAGGTTTCCTTTCGGGAACAGATGGATTTCCTGGCCTCCGCCGGGGAAGATGACCTGATCATCATTTTCAGCTATAAGGGGCTCTATTTTGATTACGATCTTCCCCCGGATATCCGCGGCTGCAAAGCCGGAATCTGGATTGTCACGGGGAAGCAGGATCCGTCGGGCCTGCCGGGCATGGAACGGCTGCCGGTGGCCGGAATCCTCCGTTTCTCTTCCGGGCTCGATTTTTTCTCCCATCCGTATCAGCTGCTGGCCGCGTCCTCCATCCTCGCCCAGTCGGTCGCCGGAAATCCCGGGGAGCCGCGGGAAGAAGATCGTTAACCCTGCAGAATACCGCAGCCGCCGGTTTCAGTGCGAAACCGGCGGCCTTTTTCGTCGCAGTCCGGCAGGAAACGGTATCATCCGGCGTTGACCCCGGTTCCCGTTTCGGTTATGATAGTCTCACAGGCGGATGAAAAGAACCGATGCCTGACGATCCGCGGAACCGGGAGGTGATTTACGTGAAGGCACGGACCGCTGCGGCGCTCGCCGCCCTGATTCTGCTGCTTTCCGTCGTCTCCGGAACCGCGGAGCGCTACCGGTTCCTGGAGGCCGCCCTTCCCTTCCTGGAAGAAGAAAATCCCTTCCTGAAGCGCTACAACGAAATCAATCAGACGGAAATCTCGGCGGCCTACCCGCTGGGGTGTCCCTATTACTGGGGCGGCCGCCGCGTGAGCGCCGTTCTGCAGACCGCGAGCCCCGAGCGTTCCTCCGATTACTACCAGGCGGGCCTGGAATACCTTTACGGGCTGGACTGTGTCGGCTTTACCCGCGCGGTCTGCCGGAAAGCAGGCTATGCGGAGCATCCGCCGATATCGGATCTGCTGAACCGGTCCATGTACAGGGAATGCGTCATCCGCGGGGCGGCGGCCGCCGCCGTGGACGAACTTCCGCCCCTGCTGCGGATCGGCGACCTGCTGGCTCTCCAGCATTCCTCCGGCGGATTCCATATCGCCATGTACTGCGGAACGCTGTCGGATTTCGGTTATGACGCCGGTTCCGTACCGGAGGAGCTGGTTCCGTACCTGGATTATCCCCTGCTGATTCATTGCACCGGAAGCAGCGATTACCATGAGCGCTACCGGAAATACCTGGAGGAAAACAACATGGACGGCGTCAATCCGCCGTTCGGAGGGGTCATCGTTACGATTCTCAACGTTCCGGCCGCGGCGGCAGCCTCATCCACCCCGGACGCCATCGGCCTGTGTTTTCCCTGTTTCGACCTGGAAGGCTGCCATCTGCCGATCACCGATCTGTCACAGGAAAAGCAATACCGCTGGATCCGCTGGCGGCAGAAACCCGAGAACGGGGACGCGAAATAAAGCGCCGGATTGTGTCCCGGCGGAAGGAGCCGATGCGCCTTCTCTTGCAAAATACCGTGAAAGCGGTATAATTTTCCCATGTCAAAAGACCGCCTGCCGCCGGTTGTATGGATCAGCCGGCGGCAGGCGGATGGAGGTTGCGTATGCTGATACCCATCCTGCTGTTTGCGGTAGGGCTGGTCTGCCTGATCAAGGGCGGCGACTGGTTTGTGGACGGAGCCAGCGAACTCGCGCGGAAATTCCACCTGCCGGAGCTGCTGATCGGCGCCACCGTCGTTTCCATCGGCACCACCCTGCCCGAAGTGATGGTCTCCACCCTGTCCGCCGTCTCCGGCCACGGTGAGATCGCCTACGGGAACGCCATCGGCTCGGTCATCTGCAATTCTGCCCTGATCGCGGCAATCACCATTTCGGTCCGTCCCGGCCGGGTCAACCCCGGAACGCTGAAAACCCCGGTGCTGTTTTTCTTTGCCGCCGCGGCCGTCTACTGCTTTGCCGCCTATATCCTCGGCAGCTTTACCCGCCCGCTCGGCGTCGTCATGCTGGGAATCTTCGTCCTGTATATGTTCATGACCGTCCGGCAGATGAAAAAAAGCCCGCAGCCGGAAGGCGGCGCGGACGCGGAAGCAGATGAACCGGGCAGCGCGGAAATGCCCGTATGGAAGATGCTCACGTTCCTGATTGCCGGCGCCGCGATGATCGCCGTCGGCGCCCGCCTGCTGGTGGATAATGGAACAAAGATCGCCGAGGGGCTCGGCGTACCGGAATCCGTCATCGCCCTGACTTTCGTGGCGCTCGGCACCAGCCTGCCGGAGCTTGTCACCGCCGTTTCCTCCCTCGTGAAGGGGCACAGCGACCTCTCCCTCGGCAACATCATCGGGGCAAATATATTCAATCTTGTGCTGGTCAGCGGCCTGTCGGTCACCATCGCCCCGTTTGACGTACCGCAGAGCGCGGTCATCGCCGGGCAAAACGCCAGCCTGGTTCTCGAGATCCCCCTGATGATCCTCGTCATGCTGATCCTGACGCTGCCGGCGCTCCTCAAAGGCCGGCTGAGCCGGGCGCAGGGCATCCTGATGCTCGCCATCTACGCCGCTTTCTGCGCGGTCCAGTTTACCCTGTAACAGGCCGCGTTTTCAGGCGTACCGGATTTCGTCCAGCGTGTAGCGGATCACTTCCTCCACGGAATCATCCTCCTGTTCCGCGGCCAGTGCAAGCCACGGATGCGACTCCGCGAACGTACTCGTCAGCGGTTCTGGGTTCTCCTGATTCATCTCCGCACGCTCCCCTGTATGGATTCTCTTTCTACCAGGGATTGTATTACAAAAAGATGAAAAACACAATATGTATTTTTACAGATATGTGAATTTTTATTGTTTTTTATTTTCTGTTTTTCACACCCACATAGATTTTTTCCGGCTGCGCGCTGTAGGTATCCGTATACAGGTATTCCCTTTCCGTTTCGGCATTGTCCGTATATGTCACGCGGTAGCTCCTGTACACGTACCCTTCCTTCGCTCCGGATATGACCTTCCGCTGGTCCGTATAGGTGACGTATTTCCCGTTCCGGTCCCTGATATATTCCGGTTCGGCCGGCGGCGGAAGGACCTCCGTCAGCTCCGTCACCAGTTCGTACCGCCTGTTGCCCGGATCGGCGCCGTACATCGTCACCTTGGCGATCATCCGGGTCCTGTTGCCCGGATCTTCGATCACTTCCGCCCGGATATAGACCGGATAACCTGTGGTGTTCTCAAACACCAGGTCCTTTTCACCGCCGGCGGCGTCCGACACTTCAGCGTCCTTTCCGTAATCCGCGTAGCTGACTTCCAGGTTCCGGCCGTGCCGCTCCGTGATCTTCAGCCCCGCGCGGACCGCCGCCTGGTACAGCGTGGTGCCGGCCTGGCACACACCGCCGCCCGTCGTCTCCGCCTCGTCGGCGTCCAGGTATTCAGGCGCCTTGCTGAAACCGTTCTCCGTCGTCCGGCTGCCGACCATCCCGTTAAAGCTGAACGATTCTCCGGGCTGCAGCGCATATCCGTTGATTTTCTGAAACGCCAGGCGGATATTGCCGATCCGGTTCCCGGAAGAAAGCGGGTCGATCGGCGTATACACCGAGGCGCGGAGAACGCACCGTTTCTCCAGGTCCGCCCGCGTGACCGCCGGCTCGATCCTGTCCGGAACGATTTCAACGGTTCCGCTTTCCATTTCGGAAACCATCTGATACACCCGCGTCTTCAGTGTTTCGGTATTCAGGCTCAGGCCGTACGTTTCATCCGTAAACACGAAGGGGTCGGCCTGATCCGGCCGGAACGCCGACACCGCCGCGTCCTTCGCCGGCCGGTCCAGCTGGCGCCTGATCTCCGCCAGGATCCCGTCGATCACGGAAGTGTCGCCTGTCAGCAGCTCGGTATAATCATGGTACGGTTCCGACCGCAGGCGGATCATCGTCTCGTATCTTTCCTCAACCGTTCCCTCATGCCCCAGTTTCCCCGCCCGGTTCAGCGCGTCGTACGGGTTCACGGACATGCCCAGCATGCCGGCTTTAATCGTAACCACTTCGGATCCCTGATACGTCAGCGTCACGTACCATGCTTCGCTCTTCGCCAGGATCCGGCTTTCCACCGCGTTCTTCGCCTCTTCCGGCGTCATGCCGCCCAGGTCGATATCGTCCACATAGACGCCCGGAAAATAGATCCCGTCGTACCGGCTCAGTTCCTCCATCATGGCGATCCGCGGATCCGGCGTCGGTTCGGGGGTCGGTTCGGGCGTCGGCTCCGGCGTGGGCTCCGGCGTCGGTTCAGGCGTCGGTTCCGCTGTCGGCTCCGGCGTCGGCTCGGCGGTGGGTTCAGCGGTCTGTTCAGCCTGCTTCGGCACTTCGGGCGCCGCGGGCTGACATCCGGTCAGGGATACGGCCGCGGCTGCAATCAAAAGGACGCAAATCCATTTTTTCAAGCTCTTCATATCATTTCCCTCTCATGTTCCGGAGTCGCTGTACGGAATGGTTTCATTATATCTGTATCCCGATCCCTTTGCAATAAATACATGCTTCCTTTCGTTTTTCGTAACATTTCCGTATGATGTTTCCATTGCAATCACTGTCCGGATATTTTATAATCTATTCAGCTGCCCGGGTTCTGCGGGCAAGAAAGTTATATTTCTAATCTATTCTCTTACGGAAGGAGCAGATGCCCATGAACATGAAAAAATTCCTGTCCCTGATCCTGGCGCTGGCCATGGTCCTGACCGTATCCATCGTCTTCGCTGAGGAAGAAGCCGACTGGGGCCTGGCGGAATATTCCGCGCACGCGAATTACCAGGAAGCGTTTGCCGGCAGCTATGAAGGCAAAACTGTAATCCTGCACTCCAACGACGTCCACGGCCAGATTGATGGCTATGCCTACATCGCCGGCCTGCGCGATCTGTTTGTCTCCCTCGGCGCTGAAGTGATCCTCGTCGACGCCGGCGACTTCAGCCAGGGTTCCATCTACGTCATCTCCAGCAAAGGTGCCGCGGCTGTTGAAATGATGAACGCCGCGAAGTACGATGTCGTCACCCTGGGCAACCATGAGTTCGACTTCGGCTTTGACCGGCTGAAGGAGAACCTGTCCACGGCCGCCTTCACCACCATCTGCTGCGACGTCACGCTGGATGAAACCGGCGAGACTATTCTTCCCGCGACGGCGACCATTGAAAAGGGCGGCATGAAAATCGCCTTCGTCGGCGTTGAAACGCCCGAAACGGCCACCAAAGTTCATCCCAACGCGGTCAAGGATATCACCTTCGCCTCGTTCGACGGGCTGTACAAATCCGTCCAGGACGCGGTGGACTCCGTCCGCTCCGATGCGGACCTGGTAATCGGCCTGTTCCATCTGGGCGTCGATGCTGAATCCAAGCTCAACGCTTACCGTTCCGTCGACGTGCTGGACAAAGTCACCGGTTTCGATTTCGTGATCGACGGCCACAGCCACACCGAGATGACGGCCGGCCAGAACGGCCAGCCCATCCAGTCCACCGGCACGAAGTTTGCCAACGTCGGCGTCATCGTGATCGACAATGAAGCCAAGGGTATCGAAGCCAATTACCTGATCCCGACCAAGCTCGGTTCCCAGCTCTATACCTTCAACTACATCAATACCGAAGTGCTGGACAAAGCGAACGAAATCATGCAGGCTGTGGATGCGGAATACAGCACTGTTTTTGCCACCACCGAAGTCGAACTGAACGGCGCCAAGGCTCCCGGCAACCGCACGGAAGAAACCAACCTGGGCGACCTGATTACCGATGCGCTGCTCTGGTCCGTCGTCAAGGAAGGCGGCCTTGAGCAGGTTGAGCCCAACGCGGTCGTCTGCATCACCAACGGCGGCGGCATCCGCGCGACGATCCCGGTCGGTGATGTGACCAGGAAGGATATCAACACGGTCCTGCCCTTCGGCAACACCGTGGCGGTCGTTTATATCACCGGTGCCGAGCTTCTCGAAGCCCTCGAAGCTTCCACCTTCTGCACGCCGGATCCCGTCGGCGGCTATCCGCAGACCTCCGGCATCGAGTGGACGCTGGATACAACCAAGGCGTTTGACCAGGGCGAGGTGTATACGCTTGACGGCAAGGACACCAGCTACTATGCTCCTGCCTCCATCAACCGTGTCACCATCACCGCAATCAACGGAGAGCCCTTTGATCCCGAAGCGACCTACGCGGTCGTAACCAACAACTTCTGCTCCGCCGGCGGCGATACCTACAACGTCTTCGCCCGCAACAGTTCCACCTTCGACACCGGCATCACGCTGGATGAAGCGGTCATGGCGTATGTGAGCGAAGTGCTGAACGGCAAAATCACCGCGGAAGCCTACGGTGCCCCCCGCGGATCCTTAACCCAGATCAAGTAATTAAATACAGGGCGGAACCCGGTTCCGCCCCGATCTTCTTCCGGCCTCCCTTCGGGGAGGCCTTTCCCGTTACAGCCGGACCGTTTCCCCCGCAGGAATTCCGACCGGCGCGCCGTTCACGGTGATCCAGCACTCCCGGGCATTGGGATTGTGCACAAAGCTGTTGTCCGCCGCAAACTGCAGACGGGCAAAATCATCCAGGCAGTCCATCAGTTCGATATTCGTGCAGTACCAGATGTCCTCATGGCCGCCCATCCGGCTGCAGAAGGATTCCATCAGGTTCCAGTTGTTCCGGTCGTCGAATTCGTAGCTGTGGCCCCATACGTACATCAGGTACAGATACTGTTTTTTGTACAGCCCCAGAAACTGTTCCGCCAGCTCCTGCAGATGGTGGTTATGGTGGCACGTCGCCTGCCAGCGGTAGGGATCCGCCGGCAGCGTGAACGCTTCCGAATTGCCGGTAATCCGGGAATAGCGGATGCCGCATCCCGGAAGGAGCCGGATGATTTCTTCCGAATAGGATCCGTTCGGATAGCTCATCCCCCGCACCGGCGTTCCCGTGATTTTTTCCAGTGCCTGCCGGTCTTCCAGTATTTCCGCGGCTGTTTCCGGAAGCGGGCAGCGGGCGATCGTCGGATGGGTCGCCGTATGGCACGCCACTTCATGCCCCCGGTAAAGCGCCGGAATCTCTTCCGGGTGAATCCGGTTTTCCGCGTTCATCAGGGCGCTGTTCAGATGGAACGTTCCCCGGATCCCGTTGTCGTTGAAAATCCGGACCAGCCGCCGGTCCTGGATCCGTCCGTCGTCGTAGCTCATGGTCAGCGCCTTGTGCTTTCCGCCCGGATAGCAGCAGTAAACTTTATTCATCCAATCCGTCCTCCTCCTTCTAAAACCCCTGGACTGTCAGGGCTGTTCCGCTGTGTGATCCGATTTCATTCCGTTGCAGAAGTTTACGATGATGAATATATTTTATCAGATCCGGTTGGTTTTTTCAAATGCCGGCGGACCGGTCCGCTTTTCCGGAACGCTTGCGCCCCCGGAACGTTCCTGTTATACTTAAGGCGCATATAAGGCCGGGCGGCCTGAATACGGAGATGACTCAGCATGGCGAAAAGGCGAAAACTGCATGAAGTATCCCTCGAGGACGATATCCGCTACAGAGGGCCGATCTCATTCCAGGGGTTTCAGGTATGCGGCTGGCTGTGTATCGTGATGACGGTCGTCCTGGCGCTGCTGAACATGGCGAGGAACGCGGATCCGTATACCGCGGAAGCGACAGAGGGCATCCTCCCGATCATCAGGAGTATTTCCTCGCTCTCCCTGCCCTTTCTGCTGATCGCCAACTATTCCCGGATTCTCAGCAATTTTGAGGGATACAAAAAGCAGCTGATCCGGACGGGAGGCACAGCCGCCGCCATCGCCGCCGGTTCATATTTCTTTTATATCCGGTATATCGCCGGTAATCTCAGGCTGTTCCTTGATGAACCGGGCCGGACGGATGAATTCCTGGAAAACTGGATCCGCGAGGCGACAGGCAGTGGTTTTTTCGCCTTCAACATCTTTATCGACTTGTTTTTGTGCGCCCTGTTCATGTATTTCATGAACGCCAGGCCGAAGCGGGTTTTCACCGGAAAGAAAGTCCTTATTCTCCGGTTCTTCGCGCTGGTTCCGGTCGCCTATGAATTTTTCTCCCTGTCACTGAAGTGGATGTCCTCATCGGGTTTCATCAAGCTCCCGGTCTGGGTTTTCCCGCTGCTGACCGTGAAACCGCCCATGACGTTCCTGATGTTCATGCTGCTGGCGCTCCATATCAAAACCCGGGAACGCCGTTTCTGCAGGCACGGCCGCACCCATGAGGAATACCAGGCATACCTCAGGACCAACCGGAATTCCCTTCACTTTTCGTTCTACCTGATGGTTCTCCTGGTCATAACCGCCATTCTGGACTTTCTGGCCCTCATCTTAATGTCAGCCGTCAGCGCCCAGATGGCCGGCTGGGAGGGAGCCGAAGAAGAGCTGGTACAGTTCGTGCAGTCCACTACGGCGCTGGGTTTCGGCCAGACGGTTCCGCAGTTCCTCCTGCTGCCGCTGATGGTCCTGTACTCCTACTCGCGGGTCCCGAAGAGCAAAACCTTCGGCCTGATGATCCCTGTCATCGGGATCGCCCTGATATTTCTCGTTGTTCTGGAGTTCGGCCACCTGGCGCTGGGCATCTATTTTTCGCAGCTCAAGGCGTCCGGCGCGATGATGCCGCCCATTCCCTGAACAGCCGGTATATATATGAAACAGTCCCTCCGGCGATTCAGTGACTCCGCTATTCCCCGCCGGCGGTCAGATGTTTCAGGTTCCATGCGGAATATACCCCAAGGATCAGCGCTCCCGCGGCGATCATGATGACCTGCGAGGATACCGGGCCGCCCGTCGCCCGGAACTGCGCCTCCTCATTCCGGAAAGTTGAGAGGGAATTGAAAATCCCGTGGAACAGGATTCCCGGAACCATACTCTTCCCTTTGTACGCCAGAATCACCAGCGTGAAGCCGACGATCACCGCAAACACAATCTGGCAGGCGGTTTCCGCCGGGTTCTGTCCGCTGAAAAGATTGGCGATATGCGCGAGTCCGAATGCCGCCGCGGACAGGATGACCGCCCGCTTCAGGCCGCTCTTTTCGATCGCGCGGAAGAGGAATCCCCGGAAGATGATTTCCTCCATGAAGCCGGCGCACATCATGTTCACGATGAAAAGCAGCGTGTCCGCTGCCGGATGCTGCGTCGCCGGGCTGAAGCAGAGTTTCAGTCCGGCGACCGCCGCCAGGGGCAGGAAAAACCACGCCTCCGCCATCCGGTACCGCGGAAGGAACAGGCCGTATTTTTCATACAGGCCGTTTTTTTTCAGCCAGTACAGCATCCAGGCCGCCAGCAGCGCATGGAACGCCGCCGGCGCCGGCCTGAAGCCGCCGGGCGCCGCGGCCGTCGACTCCGCCAGGCCGGTACCTGCCGCATAGATCGCAATCCAGGCAAGCGCGAACGCTGTTTCGTTTTTCCGATACAGGTTGATCATTCCGGTCTTCCCCATTTGTTTCCATAACGATGCGGCCCGTCCGGAGAGGGCCGCATCGCTTTTCATTTTCCGTTCTTTTTTCCGCGTATCAGTGTTCGAATACCGTCACGACGTATCCCATATTGTCCAGGGAGGAAACGTACGACGCGGCCGGCGTCAGGTCCACCGTGAAGGAATCGGCGTCACCGACGTACTGGCACCAGATCTCGTACCTCATTTTACCGTCCTCGTACAGGGCGATGTGCGGATGCTCATGCAGGTACGCGATGTATTCCTCCAGGCACAGGTCCAGGTAATGCATCACCGCGGCGTTGCCCTTGCCGACATACCGGTACAGGTTCAGTCTCACGGAGACGCCGGTGATAAAGCTCTTGTCCTGCGTGGAAGGCAGCGGCCACTCTTCCTCCGGAAAGCGGAAGGCCAGGCCGTACTTCCAGCAGTTCTCGTTCATCCAGATTCCCTGTTCCGAGGAGGAATACTTGAGGGAGTTGATTTCGTCGTCGCCCTTTTTGTACAGGCGCAGCGTAAAGGACAGCCCGCTGTTGAACTCGCTGGTGCCGGGATAGTTGACTTCCTTCCGGGTCGCGGCGACCAGGTCTTCATCGTTGGAGTACTTGGGCGCGAGCTTTTCCTTCCTCTTCTGGAACATTTCGTTCTGGGTATCCCAGGAACGGTATCCTTCCGAAAGCAGGTAATGCTCCTGCCCCTCCGCCTTCGCGGCGGTCAGCGCTTCCAGCAGCGCGTCCCACGCCGCGGGGAACATCGAGATCCGGTGATTGTCCACCTGCATCTTCTGCTTGACCGGCGTATACTGGCTGTAGGACTGGATGCCGGCTTCACTGAAGTCATCCGGCCGGGGATGCCATTCGTTGACCAGGAGCAGGCCGTTGTTCATCAGTTCGGCGCGTGTCCTTGTTTCCTGGCTCACGTTTTCCAGCGGATAGCCCGTCAGGTCCAGGACATCCGTTCCCTCGGTTTTCGGTTCCGGCTTTTCGGCGCCGGCCGGCGCCGCTGTGGGAGCCGCGGGCGCCGCGGCCAGCCTGATTTCCATCTTGTTGCTCGCGAACGAAGCCGTCTCGCCGACCTGGTCCTTCACATTCGCCGTAAACTGGAAGGTGCCCGGCATGCTGATTTCCGCGTCCCGGACAAAATACCTGCTCTCCCCTGCCGGAATCTTTGCGAAGGTATACATGGTCGCATTGCCGGCTTTGACGGAAACGTTCTCCGCGTCCACCGAACTCCTGTTGGTGACGGTGACCTTGAATTGAACGACGCCGCCCGGAATCTGATCCACTTCGGTGCGGTCCGGAACGGCTTCCACCACCAGCGCGATCTGCTTACCCGGGTCCTTGGCCGTAATCGTCACCTTGCCGGTAGCGGTTTCGACCGTCCCGCCTGCGCCGCCTTCCCCGCGCACCGTAAACAGCAGGTCCTGCGTTTCCGTGATCGTCAGTTCCTTTTCCAGCGTCAGGGTCTGTTTGGCCTTAACCGTCTGGCCGGTAAACACGACGCCCAGTTTCTCGTCCGTCACCATGACGTCCGTAAAGTCCGTCGTCCCGGTGTTCTTCAGCTTCAGGGTCAGCTTCACGGTTTCCCCGGGAACGCCGCCCTTCCTGTCCGCCGACAGCGTCGCGGTCAGGTTCACCTTGCCGTATTTGATGACGGCCGCTTCCACCTTGCTCGTGTAGCTCTTGCCGCCCGCCTTGTAGGTCACCGTCGCCTGGCTGGTGATATCCTTCTTTTTCATGGTGACGGCAAACGTATGCTTGGCCGCCTCGCCGGATTTGATATCCCCGACAGACGTTTTTTTCTTGCCGTTGGCGCTTTCCTGGATCGTCACGCCCGTGACGTCCGTGGGACCGCTGTTGGTGATTTCGTAGATAATGTTGACGTTCTGGCCTTCCTGCGCGAGCTGCGGCAGGATGGTCCGCTTGATTTCGACGACCGGCTCCCCGCTTTTGAACTTGATATGCTTGGAAACGGCCAGCGCGTATTGCTTCACTTCGCCGTTCTCGTCATAATCGGAATAGCTGACCCGGAAGGAAATCTTGCCCGCCGTCAGTTCATCCTTCGTTACGTCCCATGTGCCGGTCCAGTTCCGGCTGTCCCCGGGTTCCAGCACGGGTTCCCCGAATTCCGCCACCTGTTTCCCGTCGGGATAGAACAGCTTCATCGGACCCGGCATCGCCTTGTCGCCGACATTGGTCACTGTGAAGGAAACGGTAATGGTCTTCGGTTCAGTAAACTCCGATGTGTCCAGATCCATCTTAAAATCCAGCGAGCTTGCCGCCGCCAGCGCGGAGCCCGCGCAGACCAGGATCAGCAGCGCGAGCGCCGCCGCCAGCCATATCCGTTGATGCTTCATACCTTCTCCTCCTCCCGGATTCTCAGAAAATCCGTCATACCCGGTCATTCGTCAACCCACAGTGTGTCCCTGACCTTCCGGTACACGTCTTCAAACGCTTCCTGCAGGTCTCCGCCGGGATAACTGGCCGCCAGAATATACAGCTTCTTGTTGTAGCAGTTGACGATCACCCGGCCTCCGACTTTCGCGCCGTTTTCCTTCAGCGTACCCTTGAACCGCGTGTAGCGGCCCTTATGGTCGATGAACTTATATTTCGGCGCCTCGACGGCGGACTTGGGATCCGGCACCTTGATGAAGTTGTAGCTTGCCACGTCATAATTTTCGAACTTGGAGAATCCCAGCTCGCTGCGGATCGAATCCCGTACGGCTTTGACCTCCTTGTCCATTTCGCTCTTCGAATACTGTTTATTGACCGGAACCACCCGGATTTTGATCTGCGCCGCGTAATCCAGCGACAGGTCCAGATTCGTCAGCGTATAGGTGTCCAGCATATCGCTGCCCGGCTCCCAGCTGGTCGGCCCCTGCAGGCTCCAGCCGGCAGGCCCCTGGAACGTCAGGTGCAGCTCGGGCGCCTGATACGTCGTATAATCGCTGTCCTTGAACTCAATCTTCGGCACCGCCGTCGGAGCCGGCTTATCGATCGGATCGATGATCATCGGCGTGGCGCCGGGATAGATACTGGCGGAAGTCGGCGCGGGAGTCGCCGCGGGCCCTTCGGTGCCTGCCGGGATTTGCTCATCCTGTCCGTTTTCCTCATCCTCCGGATGATAGGACGGATCGTCGTAATCGACGGATCCGGCCGGGGTCGGGGTAGGCCCGGCCGCTGCCGGCATGGCGGCACGGCATTTCTCCAGGTATTCCTCGGAATCCTTGAATCCCTTCAGGTATTCGAACCTGGGGCCTGCCGCCGCAATATCCCCGTTGTTGAACAGCGCGACCGCCTCCGTATAAACTCCCTCCAGCGTTTCGTAGGCTGTTCCGCATACCGGGCAGAATTTCTTCTCGTTCCGTGAACCGCAGATACAGGTCCACCCGGGCTTCGGGGTTCCGCATTCCTCGCAGAAGCTGCCCGTGTTGGTTGCCCCGCAGTTCTCACAGACCCACGTTCCGGCCGGCTGAGCGGTTTCTTCCGCGAGACCCGTTGAAAAAGCCGTTTGCAGCAGTGCCAGCATCGTCACCATCAGCAGGCAAAACAGTCTCTTTTTCATTCCAGAGTCCTCCCCTTCTATGTCCGAACAATCGTAATATTATTGTAACATGTTTTCTCCAGGAAGTCTATAGGAAATCAAAAAGGAGTTCTCCCCCCGTGTAGGATTACAATACATCTTGGACAGACGAATAAAAAGAATGCAAGGTAAGCGACAATCGGTTATAGTTGAGTTGCTACACAAAACATTACGAAAGGAGCTTACCTTGCGTGGCAACTATAACACAGGACATGAAGT
>JAEEGL014578994.1_pt1 | contig 15423 bp, 11 predicted proteins | sample 9134231 | NCBI WGS metagenome assembly JAEEGL01 (sample SAMN16246548, study PRJNA631951) | gut metagenome | biome: gut microbiome; feature: rumen; material: fiber-attached | host: Bos | place: Iran: Karaj | collected 2018-10 | reverse complement strand
TTGTTCACGTCGCACGACCACCAGTTTGTGCAGTCGATTGCGGACCGGATCATTGAGTTCCGTGCTGACGGGCTGTATGACCGCAAGGAGACGTATGACGAATTCCTGGAGAACAATGATCTGTTGATTACGAAATAGATCGCTTTCTTTTGATTCTTTTCTTTCTCGTGAAAGAAAAGAATGCCCTGCGGCGAGCAAATAAAAAGCATTGCAAATTTCAGCAGCCCGCGGGGCTGCCGCTACAGAAAGAAGCCGACAATCATTGAAAGGACGCGGTGATACGGATGCAGATCAAGACGCTTGCGGTTGAAGATTTCCCGCGCTGCGCCGAACTGTGGAATTTGAAAAAACAGCGCACACTTGCCGACCGGTTTTACAGCAACCTGCAACGCGGCAACCGTATGACCTGGGTCTGCGAAGACGAAGGCGCCTTGCTTGGCGAAATCTCGCTGGTGTTCAACATGGAGGAATCCGATTATACGATCGCGGGCAAACGCGCTTATGTATCGCATCTGATTGTGAAAAAAAGCTGCCGTCGGCAGGGGATCGGCCGTTCGCTTGTGGAACACGTCATTGAACAAGCGAAGCAAATGGGCTTGCAGGAATTGACCATCGGCGTCGATCTCGACAACTTCGCTGCTCTGTGTCTGTATACCAAAGCAGGCTTTGACCGCGTGCTGGCTGTTTGCGAAGACAAGGACGGTCGGTATGTGAAGCTGATGAAACCCTTATAACAAAACAAAAAGCGAACGGACGATTGCCCGTTCGCTCTTTTCTTTTTTTTGCGCTCGCCGCGCGGCGTTCTTTTCTTTGTTCTTTTCTTTCGCGAGAAAGAAAAGAACCAAAAGAAAGCGATGATTCTCTTACGGAAGGACGAAGCCCACTTTCTTCATCACTTTGCCCAGCGTGCGGTTCGCAATCCGGCTCGCCCGCTCCGCGCCCTGCGCCGCCACGTCCTTGAGATACGCTTTGTCACTCATATAACGGTCAAATCTTTCGCGCACCGGACGCAGCTCTTCAATCACCGCTTCCGCCACGGCTACCTTGAAATCGCCGTACCCCTTGCCGGCGAAGTCGCGCTCGATCTGTTCGTTCGTCAGACCCGTGCAGCAGCTGTAGATCGACATCAGATTGTTGATGCCGTCCTTGCCTTCGCCGTAGCGTACCGTTCCCTCGGAATCGGTGACGGCACTCTTGATCTTTTTCAAGATGACCTCGGGCGCGTCAAACACGGAGATGTAGCCCTTCGGGTTCGGGTCGCTCTTGCTCATTTTTTTGTCGGGCGACTGCAGCGACATCACGCGCGCACCCTGCTTGCCGATATACGGTTCGGGAATGGTGAAGGTGGGGGAATAGATCGTGTTGAACCGGTTGGCAATGTCGCGGGCAATTTCAAGATGCTGCTTCTGATCCGCGCCCACGGGCACCAGATCCGCCTGATACAGCAGAATGTCCGCCGCCATCAGCACCGGATAGGCGAACAGACCGACATTCACGTTGTCGGCGTGCGACTGCGATTTGTCCTTGAACTGCGTCATGCGCGACATTTCGCCGAACTGCGTATAGCAGTTGAGCACCCACGCCAGCTGGCTGTGCGCCGGCACGTGGCTCTGAATGAACAGAATGCTCTGGTCCGGATCGAGCCCGATGGCAAGCAAGAGCGCAAGCACCTGCTGAATCTGCTGGCGGAACTTCGCCGGGTCCTGACGCACGGTGATTGCGTGCAGGTCGGCAACGGCGAACGCGCCGTCAAACTCGTCTGCCAGCGTTTTCCAGTTTTTCAGCGCGCCGAGATAGTTGCCCAGCGTCGGGATGCCGGACGGCTGAATGCAGCTTAAAATGCGCTTTTTGCGCGCTTCGGGTTGGGTGTTCGGTGTGTCCATCAGGATCCTCTCCTTCAAAATCAAACTACCTTTTTATTATATCATAGCTGAAAAAAAGTATCAAGTCAAAACAGCATTTCTTTGGAAAGACGGTTTTGCACATGCCGAAAAGGCTGTTTTCAACAGCAAAAACGCCGATATAACGGGCGTTGTGAGAAAACTTCTCCACATTTTCCACATAGTTTTCCACATATTTGCACACCCTGACGTGGAAAACAGCCGCCGCATAATTGTGCGAAGTCTGCAAAAGCTAACCTTGAATCTGAAGGAGGTCGTTGCATGATCAAAGGTGTGAATCGTCAGGTGGTCGAAGTGCAGGAGACAGACTGCGACTATTTTGAGCGGATCTTGTTTTTTGTCAAACCCGAATACGCGAGCCTGAGCGAAGGCAGAATCCGTGAGCGCGCCAGCCTCATTGCGGGCAAGGCGTCTGCCGCGCCGCCCACCAAGGTGAAACGCAGCATGCTGCTGGACGCGGTCAAGGGCGCGGGATGCGTGCTGTGCGGCGTGGGGTTCGGGCTGCTGTTGAGTCTGCTGCTTCGCTGAGGGCGGGCGGCAGCTTTTTTTGTGCGGCTTCAGGCGCGGGGCGTCTGAAATTTGGACAGATCGGCGCTCGGCTTGTCAATCACAATCAGCCGCTTGACCAGCGTGTAGGCAAGCGCGTTGAACCGTTCGCGCGGCATGGAATCCGGATCCTGCAGATAGCGGTTGAGCAGCCCGTAAAAGCCGCTGGATAAAAAGGCATAGAAATAGTCGTAGCCGACCCGGAACTGCGTGTTGTGATAGGCGGAAAAATACTGGAAGAAAAAGTCGCCGAACAGCTTGTCGATTTTGCCGATGAACTCACTGGAATAGGGCGAGTTGATCAGCATCATGGTAATATCACGGTGCCGGATGAACAGATCCGGCAGCCGGCGTACGGTGACGTTGACGCATTCCGGAAAGCCGATCTGCTTGACTTCCTCCAGCAAATCGGTGATGGCGGCATACATGTTGTTTTCAATATCCTCAATCAGCGCGTCGATATCGGCATAGTGAAAATAAAAGGCGTTGCGGCTCAGCTGCGCCCGTTCGCACAGTGCCTTGACGGTGATCTTCTGCAGCGGCGTGGTTTTGGAAAGCTCGGCCAGCGCGGTTTCAAAGCTGTGTTTGGTGCGGCTGACACAGCTGTAGGTTTTCTTTTCCATCATCTGCTCCTCCCTCATGCAAAAAAATGGGTTGTAATTTGTGACGAGGTGTCATGTTTTGTCCAAAATCATTCATTAATAGAAAAACTGTCCATTGACATTATGTGACAGCGTGTTATAATAATTACACTTTATCATATTTGTTACACCGTGTCAAATGTTTTTTGCGGTGAAACCGGAAGGAGTCTCTATGTACGCAGCTTACGACCAATATATCGAACCGAAGGAAAAATATCTGTTCCAGCCGGAGGGTCACGAATCCCTGTATGAATACCTGCTGGAATGCTATCGCCGCATTTCCGGGGATATCGGCGACTACGGCGCGTTTGTGACACCGGTGCTCGACACCTACAGCGAAACGCCGATGAGCAAGATGATCGAAGACGTCGAGCAGCTTGCCGCCTATCTCAAAGCGCAGGGTCTCAAGGAAGGCGACGTGGTCACGGCGTTTATGCCCACCTGCGCCCACGCGTTCCCGGTGATGTATGCGGTCAACAAGCTCGGCATGATTCTCAATTTCGTCCATCCGCTGACCCCGCCGGACGCGCTGCTTGCAACGATGAAACATACCAAGAGCAAGTTCCTGTTCATTCTGGACGCGATCTCCGGCTATTTCGGCGCGGTGATGGAGCAGTATCCCTGCGTTGTCTGCCGTACGTCCGATTACTGCGACGGCAAAGCGCTGATGATGGCGCAGTATAACGAAGCGCACAACGTCAAGATTCCCGACGTGCCCTATACGTTCTATAAAGACGCCGTGTCGCAGAACCTTGCGCCGGTGGAAACCGTGAAAAACTTCGGCAAAAAAGACGCGTTCTATCTGCAGGGCGGCGGCACAACCGGCAAGAGCAAAACGATCATCCTGTCGTCCTATGCGTTCAACGCGCTGTCATATAAATACTATCTGATGGATATGCCGCACGACTATAAAAACGCCTATGCGCTGTCGGCGCTGCCGTGCTTCCATGCGTTCGGTCTGGGCGGCAGCATGATCTATGCGATCTGCAACGCCTTCAAGCCGATCATGATTCCGAAATTCGACGCCGAACAGGTCAACAACCTCGTCAAGCAGCTGCCGATCATCGAAATCCTCGGCGTGCCCAAGATGTTCCAGAAGATGCTGGAGGCGCCGAACTTTGAAAACGAGGGGCTCAAAAACTTCAAAATGCTCTTCTCCGGCGGTGATATCATCAGCGACACCTTCATCCGCCAGTTCGACGAGACCATTGCCAAACACGGCTCCACGGCGCGTCTTTGCCGCGGCTACGGTCTGACGGAGATGGCCGCCACGGTCACGTCCAGCTGCTGGCAGCATTTCAAAACGGAATCCACGGGCTACCCGCTGCCCGGCGTGGAGCTGCAGATCTGGGACGACAGCTGCAAACCGCTGCCGAACTATGAGATCGGCGAGATCGTGCTGGCGGGCGAAAACATGATGAACGGCTATCTGCCCGACGAAAACATTCAGGAGACCGGCATTTATATCGACGAAAACGGCAAGCAATGGGTCCGCTCGGGCGACATGGGCTATCTCGACGACGACGGCTACCTGTTCTTCTCCGGACGCAAAAAGCGCATTATCATTATCGCGGGCTACAATATCTATCCCGCCACGATCGAGGATCAGATTACAAAGCTCGATTACATCAACGAGGTCTGCGCCGTGCAGGGCTACAGCGAAGAGGGCAAACCCCTGGTGAAGCTGTGCGTGTCGCTCAAGGACCCGAACATGGATCACGACGAAGTGATTGCCGCGCTCAAGGATTACTGCAAGGCGCACATCGAAGGCTATGCCTGCCCGCGCAAGTTTGAAATTCTGGACCTGCTGCCGCGCACCAAGATTGAAAAGATCGACTTTGTCAAGCTTTCCGACCCCGTGCCGCAGGCGTAACAAACGAAAAAAGACCGACCGGAAATCCGGTCGGTTATTCTTATGTCAGCGATCCGTGGGTCGTTTGCAGGCGCGAGAGCTGGGCGAGGATCGTCGGCGCGAGCGCCCAAAGGAACACCGCCGTTGCCGCCGCGTGGATCAGATCCATCGGCAGACCGCTGAGGTAATAGCTGAAAAGGATCTCTTTGTTCAGTGCGCCGGCGCCCCAAAGCAGGGCGGACACGGGGTTCATGATGCCGCCGTAAACGACCACGGCGACGACCGCTCCGAATACACACAGCGCCCCTCTACGCGGCGGAAGGATCCGGCAGCGTGCCAGAATTCCGGCGAGTGCGCCGCAAAGCCCCATGGCAAACATCTGATACGGCGTCCAGGGTCCCTGCCCGAACAGCAGGTTCGACAGCAGCATGGTGACACTGCCCACCAGAAAGCCGCTTTCGCCGCCGAGCGCCACACCTGCCAGAATCACGATGGCAAGCACGGGCTTGCACTGCGGCAGCATGAAGAACGCGGCGCGACCGGCAATGGCAAGCGCGGTCAGTGCAGCCAGCACGGCAACCAGCCGGGCGGACGGTTTTCGTCGTTCAAACCGCAGGAAAAACGGCAGCAGACCCAGAGCGAGCAGCCCGAGCGAAAGCCAGAGGTAGTATCGCTGATCGAGCAGCTTTGCGCCGCAAAACAGTCCCAACGGCAGCACAAGCAGCAGCCATACCGCGGAAAAGACAGTTTGCCGCACCGGTTCGCGCGGCAGGGGCGGCACGGCGGTTCCGGTTTTGCGATGCAGGCACAAAAGCAGCAGCAGGCAGCAGGCGGCAAAGGCGCCGAACAGTCCCCACTGTTTTGCGGTCAGGACCGGCGAAGCGCCGATATCGGAAAACAGCAGCGGTCCGGTTTCCTTCGCTGAAAGACCAAAGCAGCAAAGCGCGCCGCACAGTCCGCCCACAGCGCCGATTTTGCGCCAAAGCGGCAGCTTTGCGGGAGCGGCGACATGTTTCTCGATTGCAGCCTCCTGCGGCAAAGCAGGGGGCTTTTCCGCGCTTTCCGGCGGCTCAAGATCGAAGCTGGCGAGCAGGTCACGCAATGTGACACAGTCCGGCAAAAGGTCGCGGCTCAGCTTTGCCGCCGCCGTGGTATAGAGGCGGCTTTGCGAAAAGAAGATGCGCGGGGTCTGCGGAGTCTGGACGGCACCGTCAAACAGCAGCGCGCAGGCGTCTGCATACAGGGCGCAGAATTCCACGTCGTGGCTGACGGTGATCACGCACATGCCGTCGCGGCAGCATTGGCGCAGGGTGTGCGCCAGCGTTTCTTTTTGCGCGGCGTCCAGCCCCTTGGTCGGCTCGTCGAGCAGCAGAACCGACGGGCTTGTCAGCAGCAGCTTTGCCAGCGCCAGACGCTGCATTTCGCCGCCGGAAAGGTCCTGCGGATGCCGGTTTTCGAGCCCGGCAAGACCGAAGCGCTGCAGCATGGTGCGGATTTGCGCGTCATTTTCGCAAACGGCGCGGAGCTCTTCCCATACGGTTTCCTGCCAGAACAGATCTGTTGGGCGCTGCGGCAAAAGCGCAATGCGTCCGGTGCAAACAAGCTTGCCGTGCTGCGGCTGCAAAAGACCGGCGAGCACACGCAGCAAGGTGGATTTGCCGCTGCCGTTGGCGCCGAGCAAACACAGCCATTCCCCGAACGACGCGTGCAGCGTCAGGTCGCACAGCACGTCGGGCAGATCTTTTTCGTAGCGAAAGGAGAGTTCGTCTGTGCAAACGGCGCAAGCCCCCGCTGCATGTATCGGCGCCGGCGGCAGCGGGACAGGGGGATGGGTTTGCAGATAGGCTTCCAGATAGGTTCTTCCGTCCCGGATCGTGCAGGGCACGCTGCCGGTTCCCCCGGTTGCGCACCAGAACCGCGCAGCGGTCGGCATCGCCGGCAGAAACGGGGATCGGGTTGCCTGCAATTGGCGGATCACGTCCTGCGGGGTGCCCTGCGCAGCCAGCGTGCCGTTTTCCAACACAAACACCCGGCTGCAAGCCGGCAGAATCTCTTCCAGCCGGTGCTCGCTGAGCAGGATCGTTGTGCCGAGATCGCGGTTGATCCGCTGCAGCCAGCGCAAAAACGTCTGTGCCGCGTGGGGGTCGAGCTGCGACGTGGGTTCGTCTAGCAGCAGCAGATCGGGATGCGTAATCATGACGCTTGCGAGCACAAGCAGCTGCTGTTCGCCGCCGGACAGGTCGGCGGTGCTTCGGTCCAGCCAGGGTGTCATGCCGAAATACGTGGCGGTTTCCGCCACCCGGCGGTGCAGCGCATCCTGCGGCAGTCCGAGGCTTTCCGCGCCGAACGCCAGCTCCTGCCGGACACTGTCGGAAACGAGCTGCGTGTGCGGATCCTGCGCCACAAAGCCGATTTTTGCGCTCGCGGTGCGCAGTGGCAGCGCGTCAACGGCAACGTCGTCAAGCAACAGTGCGCCGCTTTTTTCGCCGTGCGGGCAAAGCGCGGGCTTGAGCAGGCGCAGCAGTGTGCTTTTGCCGCTGCCCGACGCGCCGCAAAGCAGGGCGAAGTCGCCGCGCTGCAGCGTGAAAGAAACGTCGCGCAGCGCCGGTGCGGCAGCGGTGGGATATTGAAAGGTTACGTGCTCGAGCCGGAGCGTTTCCATGCCGACACCTCCGATCTGTTCCATATGACGGGACTGATACATAAAACAAAGAACGCGATGGCGCAAAACAGCGGCAGCCCGGTCAGCGGCGCACCGCGCGGCGTCGGATAGACCGAAAACGAAAGACCGCCGGCAAGCGCCGCGCCGAGAACCGGCAGCGCACAGGAAAGCAGAAACAAACAGCAAAGACTGTCGCGGCGTCGCCATTGAAACTGCGCGTAAGACGTGCGTCCGGGCAAGCCGTAGCCGCGGCTTTTCATTGCGTCGGAAAGCTGCACGGCGGTATCAAGCGCACTGCGCAGCTGTGTGCGGACGGCAAGAAACGCACGGCGCAGGGTGTCCCGTTTGGTCTGCGGTGCGCCCAGCAGACAGGTCTGCGCCTCCATGGTGCGCGCAAAGGCTTGCCGCAGCGCGGGAATCAGCCGCAGCGACAGCCGCAGCAGCAGCGTCAGCGACGGCGCCGCACGCGAAAACAAAAAGAGACTGCGCGCGGTGGTCATCACCGCCGTATAGCAGCGAAACCACAACAGAACCGTGAACAGCAGCAGCGACGCCAAAACGCCATACAGCAGACTTTCCCCGGTGCACGGATTGCCCCAGGGAAAATAAAAGAGAATATGCACGCCCTGATGGTTAAACAGGGGGTTGAGCACCGCCGCCAGCAGGCAGACCGGCAGTGCGGTTTTCAGCAAAAACGCATACCGCTCCCTTCGGCAAAACAGGGCGTGGCAGCAAAGCGCCGCAAGGAGCGCCGCAAGGCGAAACAGCGGATGCGCCACCAGCAGCGTGCCGCCGATTGCGCACACAAAAAAGAGCAAGATCACGCCCGGATGCAGGCGCGACACTGCGTCTGTTCGTTCCATGATCCTGCTCCTTCCCTGTTCTTTCTCTTACTGAAATTCATTGCGACCGCCGATATCCGCCCCGAGCGCGCAGGTATAGCGCCAGCAGACAACATCGCCGTTTTGCAGTGCATAGGCACTGCAGCCGCAGTTGGGGTATGCACCGTTCACGCTGTACATCCAGCCGGATGTCGGACCGCCGTCAAATTCATACAGATTGCCGATGCCCTCGATATACGCGCTGTGATAGACCGGCGTCATGGTAAATTCCATCTGCAGGCCGTTTGCGCGGCAGACGCGCTTGAGCACGTCAAAGACGCTTTCGCCCGCGGTAAATGTGACGCTGCGGGCGGCAAGCAGCACGCCGTTTGCCGGCACAAGCGCACGCTTGCCGCTCTCCAGCTCGTCCAGATGATCGAGCAGCGTTTTGCAGTCGATGGAAACGGTGCAGGAAAGGGTCTGCGGCGCTGGGGCGGTCGGCGCGGCGGTGGTTGCGGGCGGTACGGTTGTTGCCGGTGCGGGACGCGTGGTGCGCGGCGCGGCTGTCGGAGCCGTTGTTGCCGCAGCGCGGGTCGTAGCACGCACGGTCGTGGTTGTATGCGGCGTTGCGGCGGGTTTGGTGGTTGCCGGACGCGCGGTGGATGCGGCTGTTGTTGTTTGCACACGCGCCGTTGTTGTCTGCGGTGCGGCAGCGGTTGTTCCGGCAGTGGTCGGCGCAGCCGTTGCAGTGGGCGCCGTTGCTGACGAGGCGGCAGGCTGTGTGCCGGACACGGCTGCCGTCGTTGCCGCTTCGGCTGAAGGGGAGACCGTTGTTGTGATATCTGTGGATGCCTGTGTCGGCGCCGCTTGCCGGTTGCTGCCGCAGGCGCAAAGCAGCAGACACAAGAGCACGCAGAGCAAGGCGCTGCATTTACGAAGCATGGCGCGCCTCCTTTTTGCGGGTCAGCGCGAGCGCAGCGACGCCAAAACAAAACAGCAGCGCGGATGCGCCGACGGTATGGTTGTCGCCGGTATGCGGCGTTGCCTCTGCACGGGCGGCGGTTGTCGACGTTTGCGGTGCGGTGGTTGCCGCGTCCGATCGGGTGGTCGCCGTCGGCGCGGTGGCAGTTGTGTTCGGCGTGGTTGTTTCAGAATTTGTTTCGGGTTCAGCCGTCGGTTCAACGCTTGGTTCGGTTTGCGTGGTTGCCGGCGCCGTTGGTGCGGTGGATTCCGTTGCCGGCTCCGGCGCGACAGGGTCAGATGTCAGCGGCACGTCGGTGCAGTCGAACAAAAACGGCTGTCCGTTTTGCAGTCGTTCATAGGCGAGCAGCGCGAGAACGGCCTGCTGCGTTGCCATTTCATCGGCATCCGGCTGTGCGGGACGGTGGGAAAACGCGTTTTGCTGCGGCAGGGCATTTGCCAGCAGCGCGTCGAGCACAGAGAGCCCGTCCTTCCTGAACCGCGGATCCGCGGACGGATCAATCTGCCACGCGCACAGCGCGAGCAGAACCTGCGCCGTGCTCTCGGCGGTCTCTTCTCCGGCGGTTGCAAAGCCGCCGCTTTCCAGCTGCATGGCAGACAGGCAGTTGATTGCCCGGTCCGCAGCATCCGCGACCGCCGGTTGCGCCCGATAGGCGGCAAGACCTTGCAGGACGATTGCCGTCACGTCGCTGTCGGCGCTGTCGCCATACAGCGTCCAGCCGCCGTCCGCGGTCTGCGTTTGCAGCAGATGGTCCACGCACTGCGTGCGAACGGAGGTGTCCTTCGGTTCATATGCGTGGCTGTCGAGTGCGAGCAGCGCATAGGCGACGGCGTTGACGCCCTGGCGTTTGATCCAGTTAAAATCATGAAACGGCGCCAGCAGATTCCAGCCGCCAACCTGCTGCGGATCCTTGCCGATGGCAGTCAGCGCCAGAATCAGGCGGGCGTTTTCGGTGGATTTTACCGGGTGCAGCGCGCCGTTTTGCAGGGAAACGGAAGGCGCCGTTTCGCGGACCGTCTGCACAATCCGTTCATAATAGTTGTTGGCGTAGGCGTCCTCCGGCTGAAGCAGACCGGCACGCGCCAACGAGAAGACAATCCAGTCGCCGCCCACCGGAGAGAACACCGGCGCAGGCGTATCCGTTTGCAGCTGCAGCAGCGCATTTTGGGTGAGGCTGTGAACGTCTCTCGTGTCTGCCGCGGCGGCAGAAAAAAGCAGGGTTGCCAGCAGCAACAGGCAAAAAAGCAAATATCGTGTTCGTTTCATGCGAACACTCCTTTAAAACAAGTTTTTGAAAAACGCAAAGATCCGGCGGAAAAAGTCGGCAATCCGCTGGAAGAAGGACCGTTTACCGGTATCCGCCGGGGCGTTGGGCTGTGTTGTCAGCGCAGTCAGCGCGGCGTCGACCTGCGATTGCGTGGCAGTGAGATCCTCCATCACGCGGCGGGCTTCTGCGCGTTTGCCGCTGTCGGTGCTCAGCGCGTAAGCAGTATAGAGCCGATCCTTGTTTGCGTGGGCAAAATAGCCGTTTACGGGTTTCCCGGTCATTGCGTCCTTGGCGCTGTAGCCGAGATCGCGTCCATAGCCGCTGATTGTGAACTGCCAGCGGATCACGTAGGTGTTGCCGTAATCCTGAAAGCCGGCGTTGCGCGGCGTGTTGTTGTATTCGAGACCGAATTTTGCAATGTTGTCCGAAATCAGAAAATCGTTGACCGTGATCATCCAGCCGGACTGGTCGGTATAGTCGAATTCATCCAGCGAACGGTCTGCGTTTTTCCGGACCGTGCTGTTGGACGGTCCGCCGTTTTGCGTGATAATCGCGGGAATCTGCACCGTGCCCTTGTCAATGCCTGCCACACCCTTGAGATACATGATCTGCTGCGAGGCGTCCATGCGCCCGGTGATGCTGGCGGTCAGGTTTTTGTCGCGCAGCATGGCGAGCGTTGCCATGCCGGCGGTCAGATTGCGCTTGGTATACGGTCCGTAGCCCTGCGGCGCGAGCAGGTCGTTGATCTGCTCCATGCTGTATGCCGTCGGCTCCACATAGAAGCCCTGCCCAAGTGTCAGCCCTTCCATCGAGATGACCACGCGGAACGGATCGTCTGCCGCAGCGGCGGCAGGAGAAGCGGCCGTGCCGAGCAGCAGCAGGCACAGCAGCAGCGAAAAGATACGGGTTAAGCGGGATTTCATACGCTTCGCCCTCCTTTATTTGGTGTGGAACACATAGTGTGCAAAGAAATAGAAAATGTTGTGGAAGAACTGCACGATCTTGCCCCAGAAGCCGGTATGGTCTTTGCCGCAGAATTTGCACAGATTGTCCGGCGTATCCGGGGTATCCGGTGTGTCGGGGGTTTCCGGGGTGTCCGGTGCGGTCGGGTTGGTGCCGGGGACCACAAGATCGACCCAGACCTCCTGGCGATAGAGCGCGTCAAAGTCCGCGTTGTCGGGATACAGTTCTGCGTAGCGTTCAAACTGCTTGCTGGAAAGCATGGCATAGATGCGGACGGTGGTGTTTTCTTCTGCCGGGGTCACAACCAGGTTTTCGTGGGAGATGACGTCCGGCTCTGTGGACTGGAACTTGTCCCAGCGCTCCGACGGATGGAACGGGTCGATCGACACGGCGGAGATGCCCAGATCGGTCACGTCCGCGTTGGTGTAGATCCACCTGAGACCGCCGTTGCCGTCGGGCACCGCTTCATAGAACGCGTGCAGGTTGTTGACAACTTTGTCGGGCGCTTCGTTTGCGCCGTTGTTCAGACCGTCAAAGAAATGGGCTTTGACCTGCGCCATGAGGGCTTTCTGTGCGTCGATCTCTGCCTGCGCAATCGGCGCGACGGTCAGCGTCAGCTGCATGCTGACCGCAAGATCACTGTAGTTCTTGTGCTTCATGGTGACGGTCAGGGTCACGGCTGCCGGATCTTCACCGGGCAGCGGACGGGTCACGTTCAGACGGTAGCTGCTGACAGACGCGTTCGCTTCGTTGTCGGAGGTGACGGTGAAGGTATAGTCGTTGGGGTTGCTGATGCCCGCATTGCGCGGGAGCAGGAGCTGAACGTCCTGTGTCACAGCGTTCGGGTCGATCGGCGTTTTGTCGGTGATATAGGTCAGCTTGTCCGCGGTGTAGTTTGCGTCAAGTTCCGCCTGCATCTGCTGCAGCAGCTCGTCGCCGATGCCCTTGACGGTCACGGTGTACTGCTTTTCCAGCGTGATGGGGTCTTCGTCATACGCCGTGCGCTGGAAGTTGTAGGTGGCGGTCAGGGTAACGGTCTTGTCCTCGATGCCGCGCTTGACTTCGCCGACATAGGGGTTGAACAGCGTGTCGGCGGACGTTTGATTCTTGTCGCTGATCACGATGGTGTCGGGGTCGCTGCTGGTCCAGGAGATCAGCGTCCAGAGCATCTGTTCGTTCTCTGCGTCCAGTGCGACCTTCGGCAAAACGAGTGCGTCTGTCACTGCCGCGAGAGACGCGTTGCTGCCCTTCATGATATCTTCGGTCACGTAGGAAACGATGTCGTTTTCCATAGCGGTTTTCGCTTTGTCAGCATCCCAGTTGATCACGGCGTTCTTTTCATAGGTGACGTCTGCGTCGTCAAGCGAAAGGGTGAAGGTGACGGGAATGGACGCGAACCACATCGGACGGTAGAGAGCAGGGTCGGCGTAGAAATAGGTGATATCGCCGTTGTCGGCAATGGCTGCCGCGCCGTCAGCCGGGTTTTCGGCCGATGCGACGGATACGGTGGCGCCCTCATAGCCATAGCTTGTAATCGCGTCGGAAAGCATGGTGCAGACGTTGGCGTCTCTGCCGAATCTCGGGGTCAGGCGGAACCAGTTGTCGGAGAGCGACTGCAGAACGTTTTCGAGCGTTGCAGCTGCTGCGGCGGATTTTTGCGCCAGCAGCTGATTGCAGACGGTGCAGCGCTTGACCAGCTTTTCGTTGCCGTCAATGGTCTCTGCGGTCCAGGTTTCGGGTGCGGTGTGGTTGCCGGTGGCGGGGATCACTTCGGTATAGCTGTGGCCTTCCGTGCCCTCGTCGCAGGAGGTGCAGGTGTAGGTTCTGACGCCGTCTTTGCCGCAGGTGGCAGGTGTGGTTTCCACGCCTTCGTCATAGGTGTGCACGTGGACGGGCGCACCGGCTTCGATGGTCAGCGTGCTGTTGTCGGGGTTGTTGTTCTTTGCAACAAACTCGTCTGTGCCGCCGCCGGCAGAGAGCGTGCCGGTGGAGGAACAGCCCTTAATCGTGATGCTCGGCTGTGATTGATAGGTGGCATAGCTGGACGCAATATTGATCTGTCCGACGATACCGCCGGCAAAGCCGTAGTCGCCGCTGCCGCCGGTGACGTCGCCGTTGTTGACGCAGTTTTCGATCAGGTTGACGTCTTCGCTGCTTGCCGCGCCGATGGCTGCAACGATGCCGCCGGCATAACCGGCAACGTTCGTGGCGGTGATAGTGCCGTTATTGGTGCAGTTCAGCACAGTACCGCCCATGTTTTGGGCAACAATGCCGCCTGCATAATTGCGGACGGAGATCTCAGCGTTGTTGACGCAATCTTTGACTGTACCGTAGTTTTTGGCCGTAATGCCGCTTACATACTGGCAGTTTTTGGTGCCGGTATGGGTAATGCTCATTTCGTTTACACAGCCTTCAATCGTGCCGTGGTTTTCATACACGAAGGATGCGTTGTAGGTGCGCGCAGCGTTGAACGTCATGCTGCCCTTGATCGTCAGGTTTTTAATCACGCCGCCTTCAGCCAAAATTTTGATAAGGGAATGAAAATTCCCGGTCGGATTGGTTTTGATATAGGTAATACTGTGGCCGTTGCCGTCCAGTGTACCGCTGTAGCCGTCTGTGAACGCGGTGGTCCATTCGCCGAGGTCGATATCTGCGTCAAGCACAGCGTCGGCGGTTGCGTCACCGGCAACAAAAGCGGCAAAATCTTCTGCCGACGCAATGTGCACCGGGTCCGCTGCAAAGGCGAACGGGATGCCGCTCACCAGCAGAATGAGTGCGAGCAGCAGGGAGAGGGAGGTGGATAAACGTTTTTTCATACGATCTGCTCCTTTACAGAAAAGATAACAAAAAAGCGCGCAGCGCACACGGTCTCCCGTATGCCGGCTGCACGCTTCACGCCCAAGAATGAACCAAAAGACCACGGCAGGTGCCTGACTGATGCACGCACAAAAAGACCCGCAAGGGGACCCCCTTGTTTGCGCAAACACAGGAATGGCGGTTGCTCCGGATTTGAACCGGATTCCCTCAGCAGACGGCGTCTGCTCCTTACTCAGCTCACAACTTTTCAAACCGTGTCTTTCTATTCGGTTTTCTATACCTTACCATAATTCCCCGAAAAAAGCAAGGGCTGCGCAAAAAAATCAGCCCGTGTGACGCCGCCGGGCAAAAAGAAACCGCAGGACATGCGCGGCGGCGCGTCCTGCGGTGTATGCGGTTGTGCGGAAGCGTACGGTCAGCCCAGTGTTTTGAGCAGAGCGGTCAGCGCGCGGAACCACGGAATCAGGTGGGTGAAGAATGTTTGCAGCCGGTCGAAGAAGCCCGGCTTTTCCGCGTTGACCGGGAACGATTCCGTGTGCATGTTTTCGCTTGTCATCGGCGAAACCTGTGCGGTGTCGCGGTCAAAAACCATAAACTGCGGCAGCTCCGGATCGGTGTTGATATCGTAGTCCTGCGCCGAAACAAAGAAGCGTTCATACAGCAGATCGAAGCTGGGGATATTATCGTTATGGATGGCGTTTTTGAGGAACCAGGTGTTGTCGGGAAACGCGCAGGTCGAGGCGTCAATCTGATGATCGGGCGAGATATAATCGCCGAAGCCGGCGGTTTCCCGCTGTGCGATATAGCTGTCAGACAGCGTGCCGTCAACCTTTGCCGCCGTGGCGCCGAGCGAAGCGTAGCGCACCGTGACCCAGACGTCGCCGGTTTCATCCGCGGACGCAAGCACCGGCGGCATCTGCAGACCGTATTTTGCAAAAATGCCAAGCCGTGTGCCGCTGTTTTTGACATCG
>JAEEGL010375417.1_pt1 | contig 15423 bp, 12 predicted proteins | sample 9134231 | NCBI WGS metagenome assembly JAEEGL01 (sample SAMN16246548, study PRJNA631951) | gut metagenome | biome: gut microbiome; feature: rumen; material: fiber-attached | host: Bos | place: Iran: Karaj | collected 2018-10 | reverse complement strand
CTTGACAGGAACCGTACCCAAAACCAATCCAACCTTACGATATGGCACCTCACTTACCTCAGCATATACCCTACCCTTGGCCTGTTGTTTTACCACCAGATTGCAGATGCCTATCACACCACCGCAAACCACCATAATCAAAACAAGGGCAATGAAAAAGTATCTGCCCCAACAACGTTTTGCTCTCATTTCACAATATTATAAGTTTAGACGGCAAAGATAACATTTTTTATTGGCAAAAGCACTATTTTTGCGGCTCACTATTTCATCTTGATGAAAACTGGAAACAGAGAAAAAGAGATCTACAAAGTAACCCTTGTCGGCGGAGCTGTCAACGTCATTCTACTGCTGTTCAAATTTGTGGCAGGCATCGTGGGACACAGCTCGGCCATGATTGCCGATGCCGCGCACTCACTCTCTGATTTTGTGACGGACGTCATCGTGCTGGTGTTTGTGAAGATCAGCAACAAGCCGCAAGACAAGACACATGACTATGGGCATGGGAAATACGAGACCTTGGCATTGACCATTATCGGCATTGCCCTGATGGCGGTTGCCATCGGTATTATCGTGAAAGGTGCGTTGAAGATTGCAGCTTGGGCTAATGGCGAAGCACTTGTGGCGCCTGGGATGCTAGCCTTCTGGGCGGCTATCGTCTCCATCGTGTTGAAAGAAGCAGTGTACCGCTATTCCATCATCAAGGCAAGGAAACTGAACTCGAAAGCCGTGGAAGCCAACGCCTGGCATCATCGTAGCGATGCTTTGTCGTCCATCGGCACGGCAGTGGGTATCGGTGGCGCCATCTTTTTGGGACAACGTTGGACCATCCTCGACCCCATCGCCTCCGTGGTAGTAGGTGCCTTCATCGTCAAGGTAGCCTTCGACCTGCTCAAAAACGGCATTGGTGACCTCATGGAGCAGTCGCTTCCCGACCAAGTTGAGGACGAAATCCTGAAGATGGTGGCAGAAGTGCCTGGCATTGCAATGCCACATGACCTGCGTACACGACGTATCGGTAATCACTATGCCATCGAACTCCATATCCTGATGGACGGTAATCTGACATTAAAAGAAGCACACGACAAAGCTTCGGAGGTGGAAGACCTGCTCCGTCAGCATTACGGAGAAGAGACCCATGTGGCTGTGCACGTGGAGCCGAAAGAAGAGTAAAAAACTGAAATAACAAGGCTGTATATTCGAAAATTTGTATTTTTGCGGTCAACTCATGATATAAACCACAAAAAAACTAAACAATGAAAAAACTACTTGTTGTTTTAGCTTTCGTAGCTGCATTTTGCATTACCGAAAAAGCACAGGCCCAACTGAATATCCATGTGGGTTATGCGCCCGAATGGATGAAAACCTCTACCCCAACGCATGACACTACATTCTTTTATAATGGAATCTTTGTCGGTCTGGATTGGACCTTCGACCTCACCGACAACCTCAGTCTCACCACCGGGGCGCAGTACAGGATGAATTTAAGGGATGTGTCGGAAGACTATGGGATCGTCATTCCCCTTATTACCCACGGTCTTATTCGAGAGCGGCAGACGCTTGTCGACATCCCAATCCTTTTGAAATACAACATACCCGTTAGCAACCAAATCACCTTCAACCCGTTTGTTGGTCCGATGTTGAGTTGGGGTATTCAAGGCAAGACCACAGAAATAGTCACTTTCCCATACAACACGGAATTGCATCATGAATGGTACGGCGACAATGGTTACATGAAACGTTTCAACGTATACGCCAAAGCAGGAGTCGAAGTGAGTTTCAAACGCTTTACCATCTCCGTTGGTGGACGTTACGGATTCCTCGACCTCAACAAGCGCAACACCGGCACCACCATCAAAACCTATGGCTTCTTCGCCAGCTTCGGACACAACTTTTGAATAACCAGAAATGAACAAAGCACGATTTTTTCTATTCACTTTGCTGATATTCAGCACAATGCATGTATTTGCCCAAGGCAATTGGAACTACAGCGTCGGCCTTGGAGCCTCACTTAACACAGGCAACGTCAACAACTGCAACATAAGCAACGACGGTTCGATAATCCGCAACGACAGCATTGTCGCTTTCGATTTCAACTACAAGTTTCTTTACAGTTCCCTCATCCACAAGAGCAGCATAGGACAAGATTGGGAGAGAACCAATTTTGAGATCAATAGTGGCGTCAAACTGGACTTGTACCAGTATGGTAAGTATTCGCCTTTTCTGGCTTGCGAAATGCTTACCAACAAGTTCAAAGGATACGACCTCAAGATGAGCGGGCTGATCGGCTTTAAGTTCAGGGTGTTCGTCATACCTTCAATCTGCGACTATTCCATAAGTGCCGCCTTCGTTTACGATTGGTCCAAATTCACTGACCCAACCGTCCTCCCCAACAACAACTACCGCATCTCGATACGTCCCAAAGTGAAGCAAAAGATTGCCGACAACTTGACGCTGCTTCATTGTACGTTTTATCAACCTTCGGTACTTGATTGGAACGACTACATCATCAACAGCTTAACAAAACTACAAACGAAAATCACAAGGAAACTCTTCCTTGACCTATCGTTCACGTATGAATACCGCAGCCGTGTGCCCTCTGAAAACTATAGGCATCACGATATCTTAACCGAAGTATCGCTAAGACTAAAGATATAAAAGCGACATTGGTTCCCCTTAATAGATTATTCATACCTTAAAGCGTTGATCGGGTCGGTACGCGAAGCCTTCAAGGCAGGGAAGAAACCGGAAATAAGACCAAGGATGGCACACGAGACGAAGGAAATAACCATCCATCCCACATTGACGACGTAGGGCAGCGACATGGCCAACGAGACCACGTAGGAAAGCAGCAATCCCAATAACAGGCCTATCACGCCACCGATAAGGCTCAGGATGATACTCTCGGTGAGGAACTGCATCAGGATGGCTGAGTTCTTGGCTCCGATGGACATACGCAGACCAATTTCCTTGGTACGTTCGGTCACGGTGACATACATGATGTTCATGATGCCGATACAGCCTACCAGCAAGGAAATCAAGGCGATGGCAACCAGAACCGTTGTTATCATACCCGTCATGGACGACATCATTTCCAACATCTCCTGCTGAGTACGCACTTCAAAGTCATTATCGCCTCCTTCAGGAATCTTGTGTGAAGCACGCAGAATGGACTCAATCTCCTCCACAGCGGCGTCAGCCACATTTTCGGAAGCTGCCGAGCACACAATTTGCTGGATGTAGTCAACGCCCAACATACGTTTCTGCACGGTCGAATAAGGCATCACGACGAGGTCATCCTGGTCCATGCCCATGCTATTCTCACCACGTTCTTTTAAGGTGCCAATGACCTTAAAAGGCATGTTGCCCACACGGATGGTCTTACCGATGGGGTCTTCACCATCTTCGAATAGCTCTTCCACTATGGTTTGGCCTATCAAACCGACCTTGGCATATTTCTTCACGTCCTCGTCGGTAAAGTTCACACCTGTGGCGATCTCGTACTTTCTGATTTCAAGGTAATCGGGCGAGCCACCGTAGACCGTGCCCGACCAGTTTTTGGAACCATTCACCAGCTGTCCGCCGCTGTTCACCACAGGGCTAACCGCTGTGACATTTTTGGCGTTTTTGGCAATCAACTCGCAGTCATGCACTTTCAGCGACTGCACATTGCTCGAACCCATGCTGACGCCGCCTCGCCTTTGGTTGGCACGCATCACCATGATAAGATTGGTGCCCATGTCCGACAATTGATTGGCTGTGCTTTGCTTCAGTCCCTCGCCTAGGTTGACCACTGCGATGACGGCAGCGATACCAATGACGATGCCAAGCATAGAAAGAGCCGTGCGCGTCTTGTTGCGCAGCAGGGCTTTCACCGAAATCCGTATAAGGTTCAGAATATCCATATCAATAGTCGTTTTCTACGGGCAGAGCTGCGAGGGCTTCAACCGCCGATTTGGTCGCAACGGGTTCATCACGAAGGATGTGGCCGTCGCGCAGGAATATCGTTCTACTGGTAAACACTGCGATGTCAGACTCATGCGTCACGAAGGCAATGGTCTTGCCCTGTTCGTGAAGGTTCTGGAAAAGACTCATAATTTCATAAGAGGTGCGGGTGTCAAGGTTACCTGTGGCTTCGTCGGCCAACACGATAACAGGGTCGTTCACCAAGGCACGCGCGATGGCCACACGCTGCTGCTGACCACCCGAAAGCTGGTTGGGCATGTGGCCCATGCGGTCTTTCAAGCCAACAAGTTCCAAGGCATGTTGTGCTTTCTCATGACGCTCGCGATGCGATACCTCGGGGTTATACACCAAGGGCAGCTCCACATTCTCTAATGCCGAAGTGCGTGGCAAGAGGTTGTAGGACTGAAACACAAAGCCGATTTTACGGTTGCGGATGTCCGACAACTCGTTTTTACTTCTTTCCCTGACCGAGATGCCATCGATATAATATTCGCCCGCTGTAGGTTGGTCGAGACAGCCGAGGATATTCAGCAAAGTGGATTTGCCACTGCCCGAAGAGCCCATGATGCTCACGAACTCACCCTGACAGATGTCGAACGACACGCCTTTGAGGGCATGCACCTCCTCGCTGCCGACGATGAAAGTCCGCTTGAGGTTCTCAACCTTGATAATAGATTGCGCACTCATGACGTAAAAGGTTTATTGTGGTGGAGGACCGCTCGGAGCGCCACCGCTCTTGTTGTTGCCCTTGTTTTTGTCCCTACCGGGAGGGCCAGGCATGAATGGATTCTCGCCCTTCTTCACGGTCTTCTCCTTGGTGACAAACTGAGCCGAAAGCACCACCGAGTCGCCAGCTTGCACGCCTTGTTCAATGATCTTGTATGCACCGTCGCTCATGCCCACCTTGACGGGACGTGGCATCATATTGTCGCCTTTCTTTATCCAAACCATACTGCCACCTGCCATCGAAGGTTTGTCCATTTGAGGCCGCTCACCTTGCGGAGGCTCGGGCATCCCTTCAGGTTTCTCGGGCTTGCGTATGGCTTTCAGCACCGTCTCGTCGGGCGTGAAATTGAAAGCTTCGGCAGGCACTGCCAACCCCGTCTGTTCCTCCGTGACGATGGTCACACTAGCGGTCATGCCAGGGAAGAGCTTTTGGTCGGGGTTGGGTGCATCGATGATGACGGTGTAGGTCACCACATTGCTTGTGGTGGTAGGTTTCATGCGGATTTGGTTCACTGTACCATCGAAAGTCTCGTCCATATAGGCGTCGACAGTAAAGGATACCCTCTGCCCCACTTTCACCTGCCCGATGTCGGCTTCGTCAACGTCAGCCTCCACCTGCATCTTGGTCAAGTCGTTAGCCAAAGTAAACAAAGTAGGTGTGCTGAACGAGGCCGCCACCGTCTGACCCACCTCCACGGCGCGGTCGAGGACGATGCCATCGATGGGTGAATAGATTTCGGCATAGGCCAGGTCAACACGAGCCTGATCGTAGGAAGCTTGCGCATTCCGTTTGCTCATTTGTGCCTGGGTGTAGGTATTCTGGGCCTCTTGATAAGCCGCAAGTGTGGCTGCGTTGGCCTCATAGAGTTGCTTGGTGCGCTCGTAGGTAAGTTTGGCGTAGTTCAACTGGCTCTCGGCTGAGGTGAGGCTAGCCTTGGCACGACTGAGGCTCTGGTTGAGCGTCTGCTTGTCCAATTCGGCCATCAGCTGACCTTTCTTCACCACGTCGTTGAAATCGACGTAGATCTTTTCCACCTTACCTGACACCTGCGTACCGACTTCTACGGTCTCCACCGGCTCGATGGTGCCTGTAGCAGTGACAGTGTTCTCAACGGTATACTCCCCAACCACATGGGTTCGGATGACCAATTCCTTGTTCGCTGATTTCGTGGCCTTCACAATCGCTATCGCTGCAATGGCCAAGACGACGACAGCCAGGATGATCAGCCATATTTTTCTTTTTTTCTTCATATATCGTATTTTTCGGTTTTCTTTTTTTTTCGGCTGCCACGGTGTGACAGCCCAACTCTAAACTCTAAACTTATAACTCTATCTTCTTGCCCATATAAATGTCCAAGATTTTCCGTTTCATCAACAGGGAATACTTGTTTTGTATGTAGGAATTGAGGGCATTCAGATAATTGTTTTGCTGTTGCAGCAACTCCACTGTGGTGATGACACCGTGTTGATACTGCGTATTATAAGCATTAAAACTCTTGCCGTAGGCTTCTTCCTTCAGTTGTGAGACCTTGTAGGCATTGAAGGCCGATACCACATTACGATAAGCCTGTACCACGGTCTGACGAACAGTAAGAGCCGATTGCTCATAATCCAATTGGGCCTGTTCAAGTGCAATACGACTCTTTTTCACATTGGCTTTGGTTTGTCCACGGCTGTAAATGGGGATGCTCATGGAGATACCCGCCGACTCGGTCGGCGTGCCGTACCACTTCAAGTTGTCGTTGCCATCGAACGACAACACACCCAAACCCACATTGGCGTTGGCAGAAATGGACGGGAAATAGTTGCCCCGTGCCATATCCACACTCTTTTCGGCAAGGCGGATGTCATAGTCACTCATGCGTAGGTCAGGCATGGTTTCCATGGCAATGCTCACGGCCTCTTCTTCAGTCGGCAGCGTGTCCTTCATGTCGTCAAGATTATCCGTATCTGGAATAATGATTTCTAAATCGTCTGTCGGGTTCATGGAGAGCAGCACCTTCATATCCAGCAAGTTGTTCTCAATATTGATGCGGGTATCGACCACATTATTTGAGTCGCTGTAGTATTGCGCCTCAAGGAGGAGCAAATCGCTTTCAAGAATTGAGCCCACCTTATATCGCGAACGGCCCTGTCTTACCTGTTCACGGCTGGTGTTGAGCACTTCGAGTTGGTAATTCAACAATTCCTGGTTGCCCAGGACGGTGAGAAAACTCTGCAAAATCTGGGCGATGAGTTGGTTGTCGTATCGCTGCAACTGAGCCTCATTGCGTTCCATGTTGAGGCGGTTCTGCTCGATGGTGTTGTTGATGTTGCCACCTTGGTAAATAGTGACCGACGAGCCCACACCCACACTGCCCGAAGTGGACCAACCGTTTTCATTGTTCGAGATGTTTTGTCCCACCGAAGCGCTCAAATTCGGCAGTCTTTGCTGTTTCGACTGTTCGTAGGTCGTCTCCAACGACTTGCCCGTCAGTTCCATCGACTTGCGTTCATAGCTATTAGCCTGAGCAAAACGCAGACAGTCTTCCAACGAAAAGCGGTAGGAATGTCTCTCCTCTTGCGCCATGGCAGGCAACAGCAGAAAAACGACAAGGAATAATGTCAAAAGTCTCTTCATTTCAGGCATGTTTTCTGATTTAACGAGCAAAAATAAAGAAAATTAAAATTCGGATTACAAAAATAATCATTTTGCCTATATTTGCGGGACAATACGAATTCTCATGCATAAGACGACTCTCTCCTTACTCATTCTCCTACTGACAGCGGCTTGTAATCGGATGCCGACAGCAGAATGGACCGAAGGCTCCAAACAGGACGACGGACGTGCATTACACACCTTAGTATTAAGAAACGTACCCGAAGGTTCGCGGGTGTGGTTTCAAGAGCTTTTCGACGGCAAAACCTCTGTGGAAGGGCCTGAAATGCACCATTATCAAGGGACATCATGGTATATCGACATCCCTTCAAGCGGTACCACCACGCTGAAGTATTACGGTCGACCGTTACCAAGGCATTCTTGGGCGCCTGAAGGATTTGTGTTCCAGCAAAAGGGCAAGCCAGACAAGCCGATTGAGGTGACTTATCATTATTTGGAGTCACCCAAAAACGAAACTTCCAACGATGGTTTTAATTGTAGTTATGAAGTCCAGTCCAGCGACATCATCCCACAGGTAAAACGTATCCAATATGGCACCGATCTGATGGAAGCAACCGAAACCCATCCTGCCGGATGGTATCGCATCACCATTGGCGTTGATGGAGAACCAAAAGTAGAGGCCGATGACGAGGATGGAGCTTATTATGCCCAGACCACGCTCTCTAAACTGCCACGTCCAATGCAGCCCATGACCATCGAGGACTGGCCAGATATGCCTTATCGTGGCTTCATGCTTGATGTGGTGCGCGACTTTCGAACGGTTGACGAGGTGCTTCAAATCCTCGATTTGATGGCCTCTTGGAAACTCAACGCCTTGCATTTCCATATCGCCGATGACGAATCGTGGTGCTTGGAAATCAAGGATTTTCCTGAACTTACTGAATATGGTGCTCACCATGCCCTCCCAAATTGGAACCTACAGGAAACCTCTGCTCTGAAACCCACAGCCAACGGTAAAATAGGGACTGCGACAAACTATACCGCAGAAGAGTACAAGCAAATCCTTCGATACGCCTGGGAACGCCGCATCGTGGTGATTCCCGAGTTCGACACACCTGGCCACTCGCGCGCTTCCATCAAAGCCATGCAAGCCTACGAGCAGCACACAAGCGATAGCAGTTTCCGCTTACAAGACCCTGCCGACACCTCGCACTATTGGTCAGCGCAGGACTTCACCGATAATGTGCTAAATGTAGATTTACCAAGCGTGTATAAGTTCTACGGTTTGGTCTTCGACGAGGTCATCCGTCTGCACCAAGAGGCAGATGTGCCGTTACCCGCCATTCATATCGGAGGCGACGAGGTGCCCGATGGCGCCTGGGCCAACCACGACCGTCATGAGATGAAGGAGATCTTTATTAACGGCATGTTGAACCTTGCCGAAGAACGCGGCATTCGTCTTGCCGGCTGGGAGGATATCGCCCGAGGCTTGGAGCCCGAGACGCAGGAACGGCTCAAGCGCTCGCTCTATTTCCTCAACGTCTGGAACACCGATGGCATCGAAGGCTTCCCCGTGGTACTCTCCCCTGCCACGTACACCTACCTCGACCTTGCTTACAGCGACACGCCCGATGAGATTGGCCTTTCATGGGCAGGCTACGTTGACGAAAGCAAGACTTTTGCCTTGCAGCCCAAGGACTATAAGGGCGACATCATCGGTGTACAGGCGCAACTTTGGTCATCGCAGCTTCGCAAATTCGACGATGTCACTTATCAGATGCTTCCCAAAGCCCTTGGTGTTGCCGAAAGAGCCTGGAACGCGCATCCCAAATGGGCTTCCGAGGCAGACTTCGCCTCTGAGTTTAATCGGTTTTATAGCATCATCGTAGCTCGCGAGATGCCAGTTTGGGAGCAAAAGGGATTGGTGTTTAAGAAGAGATAAATCCTCAACCCCCACCCTTTTGTACTGCGGATAGGAGATGCATCAACAATTCTTATCGCAACAATCGTTGTCCCTTTCAATCTCTATGGTAGCATGGGTGATACCTTTTGTGCTCAGGGCTTCTTTCAGTGCCTTGCGCACAGCAGTGGCTTCATGCTCATCATCGATGACTACATGTGCGGTTAAAGCGTTTTGGGTGGTGCTCATCGCCCAGATGTGCAGATGATGCACATCGGTGACATGCTCAGTGTCGCGCATCAGCTGTGCTACCTTATCCACCTCGATGCCTTCAGGAACGCCGTCCAAAGCCAGCCGCATGCTGTCGCGCAGCAGTTCCCAAGTGCTAATAAGGATCACGATGGCAATAGCGATACTGATGATCGGGTCGATGATGAACCAACCTGTGTGTTTGATCACGATGCCGCTGATGACCACCCCGATACTAACTAAGGTGTCGGCAGCCATGTGGAGGAACGCACCGCGGATGTTGAGGTCGCCTTTCTGTCCGCGCATGAGCAGCACGGTCGTCAGGCCGTTGACAAGGATACCCACACCGGCTGTCCATGAGATGACAGCACCATCTATGGTTGTAGGTTCACGCAGCTTATGGATGCTCTCCGCCATAATTACGCCTACCGCGACAAGTAGTAGTATCGCGTTGGCGAGAGAGATGAGAATTGTACTCTTCTTATAGCCGTAGGTATAGTGTTCGTTGCTGTGCACTTGAACCAAATGCAATCCCACTACGACCAATACCAATGAAAAGACATCGCTCAGGTTATGCCCTGCGTCGCTCAGCAACGAAAGGCTGTTTTGCCATAAGCCCACGCCGGCTTCCACACCGACAAATAGGAGATTCAGTATAATGGCTACCCATAGGATTTTTCGTATCTGTCCGTTGTCGGCAGCCACATGATGATGGTGGTGATGACCGTGATGCTCATGGTGCTCATTGTGTTCGTGATGTTCGTGACTCATAATTACTAACTATTTTAAAATTCAATGCATATTGTATTGACTACGGGACTTCGGGACGCGCGACTACGGGACTTTTTCGTCTCGCAGTCTCGTAGTCCCGCAGTCTCGTGTCCGTGTCTCATATTCAAATTCTAATAAGCATGCACCCCACCTAATAGTAGGTTGACACCAAAATAGGTGAAAAATACACTCATGATAGCAATAATGCCATAAATATGGAAAAACAAAGGCTTCCGGAAGGTTTTCCAAAGCTTCTCGTGCAGTGGTGCGGCATAGATGAGCAAGGTGATGAGCGCCCAGACTTCCTTCGGGTCCCACGACCAGTAGTTGCCCCACGAGACATTGGCCCACACCGCTCCGATGAAGATACCGATGGCCAACAAGGCCACAGCCGGATAAAGCATCGCCGTGCTGAGACTTTTCAAACGCTTCAGACGAGCCTTGTCTTTCGGCTTGATGACGGCGATGATACCGACCACCATGATACCCAGCAACAGGGCGTAGGCAGTGACAATGGTAGAAATGTGGAGACTGAAGAATGGAGAGCGTAGTACGGGCAGCAAGGGATGGGTGAGCATCCTAATGTAGAGCACTACCAGCAAAACGACAAGCACTGAAATCCATGACCAGGTTACTGCACGGAAAACCTTGCGTCGTTCAATAAGTAGTGCCACCAAGGCCACGAAGAGCAGCGCATAGCCCAGGTAGGTCACCCCGATGCCCCATGGGTCGCGGGCGACATCGAGAACGGAGTTGCCCTGCTCGTCGTAGTCGCTTTGGTAGAAACGGTAATGCTTGTGTTTTAGGATATGGTTCATCGAGATGACGATGTCCTCTTGGCTCTCGCCATCTCGGAGTTGGAGGTAGCTCACATAGTCCTTCGGCTTCTCGCTGTCGGGATATTTCTCAATCTCGAAGCGATCCAAGACGAGGCTAAAAGGCAGTGCTTCTTTCGTGATCTCATCGCCGTGTTTGATAAAGAATTGGCTGTTAGGTCGGTTGGGTTCGAGTTTCATCCTGCCGTGTTGACCGGTGAGCATGGTGAGCAGGGCTCCCAACAAGATGAATAGGATGGCGGCATGCAAGGCGCAGACTGCCATCCTTTTCCATAGACGACATTTCGCCGCCATATAGATCATGAGACCCGCCACCAGTGCCCACGAGCCTACAAACCACCAGGTTCCATACACATGGGTCAGCGCAAACTCCGAGCCGTGCAACTTCTCGACGATGGTGCCAGCGGCCAAGACGGCAATCAGAATGATGACCAAGACTGATGTTATGTGACGAACATATTTCATAGCAGTATAATTTCAATTACGCTGCAAATGTCCGAAAAAAATCTGCATGCCAAACCTCCCTACGTTTGGCGATTTTTGGATGGGGATGTCCCCATTAATGATGGATTTGTCGGGGAAAAGGTGGTATGCATAATAAAATCCCGCCATTGCTGACGGGATTGTTCGGTTTTAAATGGTAGAGACGGTGCATGCACCGTCTCTACAAAGGATATTCAAATTGCATCAATAAATTTCACCACAGCATCGCGGTCTTTCTTGGGCAGTTCACGGAATTTCTCCACCGAGCGGCGGGCGTCGCTTTGGGCGTTACCATGCCACATGATAGCCTCGATGACCGTTTGGGCGCGGCAGTCGTGCAGACGGTCGCTGCGACCCGTGCAGATGGCCGAAAGTCCCCTACCCCACAACGGCGTGGTGCGGCACCAGCCCGTGCGGATGTCGTTCTCCATGTGGAGCTTGTGCTGGATGTAGTCGCTGTAGGGCCAAATCTTCTGGTTGGGATAGCGCGGCAGGCGCGCATCGCCGTCTTCAAAGAAGCCGGTCGGGTCGGTGAACATGTCGTCGCCGGTCTGCCACGAGGGACGGTGGCAGTAGGCACAGCCCATATCTTTGAAGAGTTCCTTACCGTGTTGGATTTCAGGATCGTCCATGTGACGGGCTGCAGGCACGGCCAAGCCGCGGTGCCACACCATGAAGTCGACATAGTCTTGGTCGCTCATCTCCGGCACCTTCAACGACTCGGGGATCTGGTCGTTCATCATCAGGTAGTTGTAGATGTCGGTCTCCACATTGCCCGTGAGGTTGTACTGCGGGAAGTAGTTGTAGAACTCAGCCTGCACCTCGGGGTCTTGTGAGGCCTTGGTGGCGTAGGCGGCGGTCATGTAGTGACCCATCTTGGTGCGGTGCGTCACGTTGGTGATGTTCCAGATGGCGTTGGCACCAGGAGCATCCTGCAAAGGACCACGAGTCAAAGCGTAAGTGTATTTCTTCGGATGCGTGGTGTTGCCATAGAGGCCCGTAGGCGCCCAGTCACCGCCAGCCCACATGGCCGGGTTGATGCCGTTCTGCATGTAACCATCGTTGTATTCCTTTTGGTACTGTGCCTTCAGCGAGTCATCGGGGATGGCGTCGATGAGACCGGTGCCGTAGATGCCGATGGTGGACTCGAGACGCACCACCACATCACTGTAGGGGATGTCGTTGCCGCCTACTTGCAGCGGGACGTAGTAAGCCTCTTCGGGGATGTACACTTCGGGATAAGAGAGGTTATATGTCTCGCCGTCGGGGAACTGGTTGCCCCATTCGTCAACGTAGCTGAGCCAGTTGATTTGGATCTGGGTCTCGTCAATGGGTGCCTTGAAAGGCGCCACGGCCTTGGTCTGCGGCATACCCGTCAGGGAGCTGAGGTAAGTGTCGTTACGGTCGGTGACGACGAGCAGGTAGCCGTTGCCCCAGTCGTCGGCACGGTAGCGGTTCATCTTCATGCCGTGGCCGTAGCCAGGATGGCAGGCGATGCAGCTGCTGCGGATGTAGAGCGGTCCTAAGCCCTTGAAAGGCTCGTTGCTCTGCGTGTAGGTACGTTCAAAGAAGGCTTCGCCGTATTTGAAAGCTCGGGTCAAGCCAGCCTGTTCGGTGGCAGGCGTGGGGTCTTCGTAAGCCGTGGCCGAGGAGTTGAAGGTGGTACCCAACTCGCCGCCGGCGTAGGTCTCCTCGCTAACGACAGCCGGGACGGGATCTGACTTGCAGGAGAACATGAACATGAGTCCTGCAAGGGCAAGGATGCTTAAATGTTTGTGGTTCATCATAATGTTAGGTTTTTTTATTTGACATGGGACACGGGACTACGCGACACGAGACGGGACTTCCGTCTCGCGTCTCGCAGTCTCGTGTCAATAAACTTTACTTGTTATCAATCTTCGCAAACTCAGCCTTCACTTCAGCCATCACGTCTGAGAGCTCTTGGCAGGCTTCCATAGCTTCGCCAGCGGAGGCATCAGCATAGAACTGTACAAAAGGAGCCTTCATGGCTTGTATCTTCGTCAAGGCATTCTCAATGGCGTTGACGGCCTTGGTGTCGAGCTCCTTGTTGTAGTCCTTGATGTAGGTGTGCAGCGACATAGACTCATCTCTCTGGCCTTCCATACCACCCATGTAAGCGTTCTTGACACTGGTCATGTTGTCGTAGAAGTCCTTGATGGACTTTTGGCTGTAGGGCGACTCCACGTAGGTCACGTCCTCACCAGTATGAGGCTTACCAATTTTTGAGGTACCCACCTCGTCGGCGATGTCGATGCAGCCGTCGGCGATGGCTTCGAGGGCATTGGTGAAGGTGGCGTAGGTGCTACCGGCCTGGCCGCTTTGCAGCATGTTGTCGCCATAGGTGTTGTTACCGCCATTGACGGTGGTGTTGAGCTCCAACTCATCCATCAGGTCTTGATGGGCTTGGGGAGCATCAGCGTTCCAGCTCACTTCGAGTTGGAAACAGCGGTTGCGCAGGTCGCGCGACACAGCCACCACATAGGTAAGCATGTCGCTGTTGATTTCGTTCACGTTGCGGGGCTGACCGTCACGGAAGAGGATGTACTCGATGCCATGGAAACCGAGCAGGGCGTTGCCGAGCTGCTCACCAGCCACTGAGCCGTCTTCGTCGTTGGCCAGTTGGGCAATCATGTTGGGGCTCGACATCAGGCGGTTGAAGGCGTCTTCGTCCAAAGGCCATGAGTCGATGTGCGGGTCTATGCCGAAGTCGGAGGCGGCGCCAAAGAGAAAGGCCTCGCTCATCTCCCACCAGTGGCGTGCTTCGATGAAAGTGGCCGCGGCGGCGTTGACGTTGGCTTGGGTCTGGTTGGCCTTGAGGGCTTCAAGGTTCTCGACCAGTTTGTCGGCCTCGTTAGCCAGGTTCGTGTAGGTCGGATACACCGTGTGGTTGAGGTACTGCTTCACGATGGCCTCTTTGGTGGCCTTGTTGGCTTCTTCGGTGTTGTTTTGAGGGTCTTTGTTGCAGGAGCTGAAGTTCACTGTCAACAGGATGGATGCAGCGATCAGGGCTGCGCTTTTGAATAATTTCTTCATTTTTATTGGTGTTTAATTGAATTTGTTTTGTTGTCTTTTTGACTTCGGGACTTTTTCAGCTGTTAACTATTAGCAATTAGCTGTTAGCTTATTGGCTGCCAAGCTAATAGCTAACGGCTAAAAGCTAACAGCCAAAGTCTCGTAGTCTCGTGTCATTTTGTGAAAAACCCACTATACGCCACGCCCAAGGAGAACATCGGCTCATCGTTGTATTGTTCCTTCAGGAAGCGCTTGGCATATTCCGCTTTGATGACGACCTGCTTGATGGGATAATAGTTCAGGCCGAGGGTCATCACATGGCGGTCGGTCCACTGGTAGTCGGTCAAGGCATTAGCGGTGGGGATGTAGCTGTCATAGTAGTCGTAGCGACCAAAGAGGTAGAGCTGCTGGTCGCCGGTATGGTGCATCGGGCGCATGATGTCGTAGGCGACCTCGCCGCCGTAGGCAATGGCGGCCTCGCCAACCAAAGAGCGCGGATAGGGTGAGAAACTCTGGTGGTTCTGGTTTTTGTTCCATGCCGAAATGAGGTTGGCGTCGCCGAGATGACCATAGTCGAAGTTGCCGCGCACCACGAGGCCGTGGGCCTTGTAGTCGAACTCGGCCGTGCCGATGACGACGGTGCCTTTCACGTCTTTATATTGGCTGGTCTCAGAGAACTCGTTGGTGACGATGTCATTATTAAAGGTGTTGCCGACATAGCCGCTCACGCCCCAGTGGAAGTTGGGGATGCTGTAGTTGTCGATGCGCAAGGCGCCTGCGAGGTGATTGGCCACGCGGAACTCATAGCCCGAGGCCGAGCCGTTCTTCACCCAGTTGGCGTTGTTGAACATATTGGAGTTGAG
>JAEEGL010107555.1_pt1 | contig 15423 bp, 13 predicted proteins | sample 9134231 | NCBI WGS metagenome assembly JAEEGL01 (sample SAMN16246548, study PRJNA631951) | gut metagenome | biome: gut microbiome; feature: rumen; material: fiber-attached | host: Bos | place: Iran: Karaj | collected 2018-10 | reverse complement strand
TCTTCAATTCTTTACCGGTTTGAGGATTTCTGCCGATTCTAGCAGCTCTCTTACGAGCTTCCCAAGTACCAAAACCAACCAAAGTAACTTTTTTACCTTTAGCAACAGTTTTTTGGATAATTTCTAATGTAGCTGATAATACATCAGATGAAAGTTTTTGAGACAACTTAGTCTTCTTTGCAATTTCTTTTACCAATTCTTCTTTGTTCATGATAAATCTCCTATACACTTTTATCTACTCTCTTGGAGTTCTTGCTTTACCATTATTTTTAGATGAACAGGTTTCTGCGACTAACCGTTTAACGGCAATATCTCACTCTTAAAGGTTTGCAAGCACCCCTATGCTCATATTATACACATATTGTTTATTTTTGCAAGTATTTTATGAAAATTTTACATAACTTAAAATAGTGTGTGCTTTTTGAGGCTTAAGGGTGGCTCTTTTAAAACATTATTTGGCATGGTAAAATTTATAAATAAAATTATAGAGGGGCGTATGCAAAAAGTAACGATAAAAAAAACATCTGCTGAGGATAAAACAATTTATTTTGTTCAGGCACTTTCATTAAAAAATTCTGAAAATAAAACATCTTTGTGTATTCCTCATCCGCAAGGGAATGAAAGATTGGAATATAATACGATTGAAGAGGCTGTTTTTGCGGTAAAACAAGCTGGATTTGATTACATATTGCCTGATGGAGAAACTTTTCATGAAAGTGTTATAACAAATTCAGCTAGTAATAAAAGTGATATAGAAAAATTGCTGTTTAGCAAGTTTAAGTTAAAATCTGATGATATAAATTCATCAGTAGCTGCATCCGCCCTAAAAGCACTTTCATATTTAAATGATTCGAATTCTGTTGATATTTATTTATCTAAAATTGGTGAAGATAACGATAAAATTCGTGAAATAGCAATTGAAGGCTTGGTATTAAATAGAGAATTGGTTTTAGAGAAATTATTAAATGCGCTAAGTGATGCTAATTGGGTCGCCAGAAATTCTGCAATAACAGCTCTAACAAAAATTAGTGAATTTGCTGATGTTGAACTTGAAAGGATTCTGGAAAATGTTATAAAATGCATTGATGATAAAAATACTATTGTTCAATGTAATGCGCTTATTTCTGCCGGACAAATATACAGAGCAATCATTTGCAAACAAAATAAATAGTTTAAATATCTTTTTATTCTAGGTTTTCTTATTTAAACCGGTATTTTATCAGAGTAAATATCGCCTGGATACCGTCTTTCCAGTTTATTTTTTTACCTTCTGCATTAGTGCGGGCATTGTATGTTATTGGAAGTTCTGAAAAACGAATATTTTGTTTTAATATTTTGGCTGTTATTTCCGGCTCAAAATCGAATCGGTTTGATTTAATATCAATACTTTTAATAATATCAGCTCGAAACGCTTTATAACATGTTTCCATGTCTGTTAATTTCGTTTTATACAGAATCTGCGTTAAGAAAGTAAGAGTTTTATTAGCAATAAAGCTTAAAAATAAAAACTTACCTTTATTTTGTTTCCCTAAAAATCTCGAACCGTAAACTACATCGGCATTATCTTCTTTAATTAAATTTACGAGAGGAATATAATCAACAGGATTGTACTCCAAATCTGCATCCTGAATGATTATAATATCGCCTGTTGCCTCTTTTATACCGTCTCTTAGCGCAGCGCCTTTCCCCATATTTTTTTCGTGGTATAAAACTTTGTGCGGTAACTCCTTATACAAATCTTTTGTACCATCTGTAGAAAAATCATCTATCAAAATAATTTCTTTCTCCAGGCCGAAATCAACATTTTCAACAAGTTTTAGTAATTCCAACAAAGAATTTTTTTCGTTGTAAACAGGAATGATAATGCTTATTTTTTTTAATTCAGGCATAACTTTAAAACGCTCCTCCTTTATTTACCCCGCTTGCTGTTTTACCCCTTTTGTTATATTATATAATAAAGGATTTAATTTGTAGAGAGAGAGTTTAATGTCGCTGGAGAATTTTATATACGAATCTGCGGATGAAATTGTCAATGGCTCTTTTGATGAGGCAAAACCTCGTATAGTCAAACACAAAGAAATTTATCATGATGATTCGGCCATATGTTTTAGTCTTTTGGCGTTGGGCTCTTTTATAAAAAAACAATATAAAGATTACTATCAATTTATGAATGACGCACAATTTTTGGTTGAGCGTTCCAGTGATTGTATTACGCAAATTTTACACGAACTTGTTCAGGGATATATAAATTTTGCTGAAAAAAACAGTACCCTATATTCTATAAATTATAATAAAGCCAGAAAATTGGCTGTAAGAACTCAGAAAACATTATTTTTTGAAAAATTGGCATCAATGCTAAAATGTCCGCCAATTACTCATTTGAGCGTACATGCGCAAGTTAAAGATCCCTTGATAGCACTTGTAAAAATAGGGCAGGCTGTTGCTGCAGAAAAAGATATTGACGTATTAATAAGAACAATAGCAGAAGAAACAAAAATAGCGCTTAATGCTGATAGGTGTACGGTATTTTTATATGACCAGGAACATAATGAATTGTATTCAAAAGTTGCAACCGGCCTTGATGACGTAAAAGAATTAAGGATTCCTGCCGATAAAGGTTTGGCAGGGCATGTTGTTCAAACCGGAGAAACTATTAATATAAAAGATGCATATAAGGACTATAGATTTAATCCTGACATAGATAAAAAAACCGGATACAGAACCAAAACCATATTGTGTATGCCTATTAAGAACTTTAATCAAGAGATAATAGGTGTTTTTCAAGTTCTTAACAAGTTTGATGAAACATTTACTATCGATGATGAAGATTTGTTGGTCGCAATAGCATCAAGTGCTGGTATCTCGTTGGAAAATGCCCAGTTGTTTGAAAAGCAGCGAAAAATGTTGGAAGAGCAAAGAATTATCTTTGACAGCTTTATTGAAACGCTGGCTTCATCTATAGATGCAAGAGATAAAATAACATCCGGTCACTCAACACGCGTAAAAATGTATGCTTCATTGATTGCCAATGAGTTTGGGTTAGAAAAAAAAGACGTATATATTCTGGAGAAAGCAGCGGCACTGCACGATATAGGTAAAATTGGTATAAGAGATTCGGTTTTGCAAAAAGAAGGAAAACTTACGCCGGAAGAATACAAACATATTCAAGAACATGTTGAAATAACACATAATATTCTGGAAAAGATTCACATGTCGGAAGATTTCCAGCAAATAACCGAGATTGCTTGTTCGCATCACGAAAAATTTGATGGAACTGGATATTATAGAGGATTGAAAGGTGAAGAAATCCCTTTTGGGGGGCGGATTCTTGCCGTATCCGATGTTTTTGATGCAATAACTTCCAAGAGGCATTATCGTGACAAAATGCCTATCGAAAAAGTTATTGATATAATTATGAAAGGTTCTGGTAATCATTTTGATCCGTTGGTTGTTGAAAAATTTTTAGCTATTAAATTGGATAAAATTGTCAAGGTGTTTTTAACTGAAAACATTCATATTAATCTATCTGATGAAGATGTCGAAATATTAAGTAAATATAACTTACTTGACTTATATTACTCAATAGTAAATAATTGCAGTAATATGTTACTAAAAGTGTTTAATAGGTACTACGTAGGTGTGGATTTAGAGCATGAATAAAAGATTGTTTACAACATTATTATCAATATTGACGATGACGTCTTTTACTATTTCAGCCGGTTTAGCGGTGCCTGTTCAAGGCGAACAAAAACCGTTAATTCTCCATGCAGAAACAAATGTCGCCAATATGGAGATGGTGATTAAAGATAATTTTGTAAAAGCAAAATACGCTTCTGCTGAAAATCGTTTTCTGCAGGGTAATATTAAAGCTTCACACGATGATTTTGCAGATTTGGTTGCAAAAGCTTCACATGATGATTATGTATTTCTTGCCTACGCGATGAAAATGGCGGAGTATGGTTTTTTTGATTTATCTGAAGAGTTGATAAGTAAGCTTGATAATAACCTTTATACAAAAAATTATGTTAAAGATATACGAAAATACTATTATCCTACAGGTATGACACAGTTAAAGGATACCTTATATCTATCTGATGCGTATGCCGGAATTGTATACAATAATCTTGCGATAGAGACCACTTCCGAACTTTTAAACAGCGTTCAAGCTAACGAAAGTGACTACAAAAATTACTTAATTGCACTTGGGTACTACAAATCCAATAACTTAGTACAAGCATTAAAATATATTAACAACGCAATTAATGAAAATGATGTCAACGTAAATTACAAAATTCTAAAAGCAAAGATCCTTGCAGATTCCGACAAATCAAAACAAGCGCTTAAAATTATTGCAAAAATTAAGAAAACGGAATTCAATACAATTGATTTTCAAAACAAAATAAGAGCTGCGGAAGAGTACGTTTTATACAAGACATCAAAAGATGAACCATTAAAAGATTATCACCTTTCGTTTTATTACCATTTGCAGGAAAAGAGTCTTTTGGCGACAAAAGTTCTGCAATCTGCAATATTGCAGGCAAAAAGTTACACGCCGCAAATATTTGCTCTCTTAAGCCGTATATACTACGAAAATGATGAACCTTTTAAAGCATTGGATTTCGCGCAAAGGGCATATAAAGATGATCGTGGAAATTACATGGCAGTTTTGACTCTGGCTGATATTAATTTTGACGACAGAAAATTTGACGATGCTCTTAAATATTATAAAGCAGCAAAAAAATTAACAAAAGAAGTCGCTCCGTCAGTCGGTATAGCGAAATCATATTACGCACTCGAACAAGATAAGAAAACAAAGAAAATTTATAATAAGTTGCTTAAGAGAATGTCATATGATGAAGATTTATTGATTGGTGCATTGAAAGTATTTCCTCAAAGGGCATATGATTATTTGCCGGCTGTTGTCTCTGTTGACATTACAAACAATGATGTTTGGTTAGGGTTGGCGAACTTGGCTATAAAAGATGAGAATTATTCAATGGCAGAAACCTATTTAAATAATTCTTACTATATTGACGAGAATAACTTTAAATACTATTATTATTTAAGCCAGGTATTAAAAGCAAAAGGTGAGTTTGAGAAGTCAAATATATCTCTCATTAAGTGTGCTACCTTAAATTCTAATTATGAAGCAGGTGTTAACTATAATGCACCGGAAAAAATTCATCAAAGGCAGAGTGTGTATGAAAAATAACTTGTTAATAGTAGAAGACCATGAACTTACAAGATTTGGTTTGAAAACCGCTTTTGAAAATTGCGATTATACAGGTGAAATTTTTGAAGCTGAGTCTGCAGAAACGGCTATTGACATTGTGAAAGGAAATCAAATTTCACTTGTTATTATGGATTTAGGTCTTCCCGGCATGAATGGAATAGATGCAACAAGCGCAATCAAGCAAATTAATAAAGATATAAAAGTAGTTATATTGACTTCTCACAATGATGTTCAAGAAGTCCTGAATTCGCTTAAAGCTGGTGCAAATGCTTATTGCTCAAAAGAAATAAATCCTAAAAGACTTGTAGAAGTTGTCCAGTCTGTTCTTGATGGTGCATCTTGGTTCGATCCGAGTATTTCGCATATTGTTTTGGAAGCTGCCGCTCAATCTCAGAAAGCGGATACTTATGTTCCGACAAGGGATTACGGATTAACATCAAGAGAAACTCAAATTTTGAAACTTATTACGGAAGGTTTCAGTAATAATGAGATTGCAAACCAACTGTTTGTTAGTATAAATACAACTAAGGCTCATGTGGCAAGTATTCTGCAAAAGCTTGAGGTTGATGACAGGCTTCAGGCAGCACTTAAAGCCCTAAAAGAAAGGTTAGTGTAACATGAACGGAATTGCTTCAATATTAGTTGTAGATGATAATCCAAAGTTTTTAAAGGATGCCCTTCCTATGTATGGATATCAAGTAGATATTGCGTATGATGGAATAGAAGCCTTAAAAAAACTTACAAGTGAAAATACCAATTATGATTTAATTTTGCTTGATGTGATGATGCCGAATATGGACGGTTGGGACACATTAAAAGCAATAAGAAAAAACAAAAAAACAGAAACAATTCCCGTCATAATGATTACTGCAGTAAATGAAGATCAAAAAATGGTTTCAGGATTAAAAATCGGGGCAGATGATTATATTGTTAAACCGTTTATTCTGCCGAATCTTTTAGCGAGGATTGAAGCTGTTTTGAGACGAACGAATTGGAATAAAGATAAAAAACTTTCAGAAAGAACGATAAACAAAAATGTAAACATAGAAGCTTTAACTCCAAAGGAGAAGGAAGTATTGTCTTATGTTGCGAAAGGGGCCAGCAATCAGGATATTGCTGATAAACTTTGTGTTAGAGATGTTACTGTTAAAACTCATTTGAACAGTATTTTTAAAAAATTAAAGGTGTCAAACAGAACTCAAGCGGTTCTGCTTGCGATGCAGATAGATTTAATAAATTAGGAGAGAATTAATGTTATCAAAAGAAGAATTAGTAGAACTATCAATAAATGATACAAAAGCTTTTAATGAAGCAATAAATGGAAAATATGTAGATTTGAGTGAGACAGATTTTTCTAACTCAACGATAGAAGGTGCCATTTTCGATAATGTTGACCTAACTTCTTCTTCTTTTGCAGATTCTCAGCTCACAGATGTTAAGTTCGTAGGTTGCGATTTAACTTCCGTTGATTTTACAAGAACAAAATTAATCGAATGTGTGTTTACCGAATCAACTCTCAATGGAGCAGACTTTAGTTATGCGACTGTCCAATATTGCGGATTCCCTGATTCCGATTTGGCAGGGACAATAGTGATGGAAGCTGATTTATCCAACTCAGATTTTACTATGAGTGAAAATTTAAGCGCATGCAGGTTTGACGATACAACAGTTTGGCCGGATAGTGAATATCTTCCGGAAGATTTTGATTCAAGTTACTCTGATGACTTGTCTTCACTTAAAGACGAAGATGACTTTGAATCATCAGATTACTAATCATTTTACATAAAAGAAATCCACAGCAAGCGGATGTTGAAGGTCGTCTATTGAGAAAACCTGCATTACATATCTGCCGCTTTCGTGTAATGTAAAGTAGTCTGTATGATAATACTTTTGGTCTTTCATAAGCCTGAAATCTTTTGTTCTTACAATTTCATTTCCTCCCCAAGGAGCGGTATCTATCATTTTAAAAATTTGGACTCGAATAAATTTATTGTTCATTTTCTTAGGTGCCAGAAACAGATAGTATACTCGTTGACCGATAGAGAAAACCATTTCATCAGACAGTGCGTTTTCTTTTGTAATCGGCTGCGTATTAAATAAGAGGATTCCTTTTTTATGCGCTAACACAGGTTGATTAAAATTAATAAATAACAAAACTATTAAAACAAATAAAATCTGTTTCATTAGTTGGATTCCAATTTTTTAATTTTTTGTTCTACAACACTCAAAATTCCCGCATCAGATTCTAAACCAGAGTATAAATAGTAGTACTCTAAAGCCTTATCTTTTAAACCTTTTTGCTCATATGCCATTGCAATAGAATAGTAAGCATAAGGATATTCCGGCGACAATTGAATAACTTTTTCAAAGCACTTTATACAGTTATCATAATCTTTTTGACCCGCATAAACCAGACCTTTATTAAAATGGGCATCAACATTTTCCGGATCAAGAGCTATAATCTTGTCATAAAAACTTATAGCTTTTTGATTATTACCTGTTTGTTTATATATTCCGGCAATCTTTTGCATTACATTTTTATCAGAAGGGTTTGCTATAACTGCTTTTGTATAATAATCGGTAGCTGTGCCATAATCCTGCTTTTTGTATGATTCATCTCCTTTTTTTATTAAGTCATCGTAAGATAATGGTTCTTCAACGATAGCTACAGGTGTTATTATGTTAATTTCAGGTTGTTCAGGTTGAACAGTAGTGGAATTTGTTGTTCCCTGTTCCTCAGCAGTTGTGTATAAGCTGTCAAATTTTGCCATATACTCATTGTTAGCGGGTTCTAGTTCGCAAGCCTTTTTATAACTTGCCAGAGCTATTTCAGTGCAGCCCAATTTTTCATTAGCCATGGCATGGCCAAAGTATGCAGAAGCCTCGCTTGGACTTAGTTCTATCGCATCTTCAAAATAAAGAATCGCTTGTCCATAGTCCTTTTTGTCATACAGATTGTATCCATATGCAATAGATGCTGTAACCAGATTCTTTTTAATTCGGTCATTTGGTTGTTTGTTTAAGATACTTTTATACAATTCAATGGCGGATATGTAATTGTTCATTGCATGAAGGGTCAAAGCTTTATTCGCAAGTAGTTCTATGTTATCCGGTTCGGATTTTAATGCAAAATTATAAAATTTCAACGCATTTGGGTAATCTTTTTTTGTATGATAGCACAATGCCAATTCTTTCAGTGTATCTGTATCAGATGAATTAATTGAGTATGCTTTTTCAAGATTTTGAAGGGCTAAATCAATATTATTTGTTTTTTCGTAAACGATTCCCAAATTCTTATAAGCATCTGCATCATTTGCAAATGACTTCAGATACTCATTATATTGCTCAATAGCTTCGTCATTTCTATTCATATTCCCTAGCAAATTTGCGTAATCAAATCTCATAGAGGTTAAACTCGGATTTAATTTGAATGTTTTTTGAAAATAGTTTAGAGATTTTTCATTGTTACCGAGATTTTGGTATGTAAGTGCAAGCTTTGCATTCAAATTTTCACTGTCTTCATTATCAGCAATCGCTTTTTCAAAGAACTCAGCTGCAGCTTGATATTGCTTTGTTTCATATAATGCCAGTCCGTATTTTTCAAATTCAGTAAAAGCTGACGGATACTTTTTATAAATATTAGAATATATTTCACAAGCTTTGTCATATTTCCCTGACAGAGAATAAACATTAGCTAAGTTTTCACTCGCTTCCATATTATTCGGGTAAGCATTCAAAAACTTATTATAATTTTCTATCGCACCTTCATAATTTTTTCTGAAATATTCAATGTTAGCAAGATTCAAATAATTATATTTGTATTCGGGATAAATAACCTGCGCCTGTTTAAAAGAATTATATGCATTATTATAATCTCCTATTGTTTGGAGAATATTGCCCATACTTATATATATAAAAGCATCATCTGGGCGGAGTTTTACAGCTTTTTTGTATGCAGAAAGAGCTTCGTTGTAGTTTCCTATATTAGAATAGATTCCGGCAATCTTGGTATACAGCATAGCATCTTCGCCGTTAATTTTTAATGCCTGTTCTAAAGTACTAATTGCAGAATTAAAATCATTTTGATATTCATACTGACATGCCTGTTTATACAATTCATGAGCTTCTTTGGTAAGTTTTGCATATGCCTGCGGATTTGTTAATAGCAAGCACAACAACAATAACGACGTATATATTTCTTTTTTCATCGCAATAGCCCTCTGATGATATTTTAACAGAAAAAATCTTATTAGGAAATAATTATTTTTAACTTAATCCTAAAGTTGAGTTTAAATGTTTTATTTGCCTTCTCATATCCTCAGCTTTTTGTGGTAAATTTTCCTTCAAATACAAGTCTTCCGCTATTTTATAATTCTCTTCCGCATCCCTTCTGTATTCGGGATTATCGTATCCTGACATCAATTGAAGAGTTTGCGCTACTAGTACATAAGCTTCCGGTTTTTTAGGGTTAATTTTAATAGCATCTTCAAATGAATTTTTAGAATCAACGATATGACCTTCCAAATAATTTCGATAGCCTTCCAATACTTTCATCGGATATGCAAACATTCCATGTTTATCAAATATAGACAGCTCGAGCAAAAAACAAATTTCAAGCAAATCTTTTTCCTGATACATATCTGTAAATCGAAAATGTGAAACAAAATATTTAGGGAAAACAGAATTAATTTTAGATAAGATTGCATTTTGTTTTTCTGTTTCACCGACAAACCCGTAGATTGTAGCTTCTTTTAATAATTTAATCGGATTATCTTTATCAAAAAGTTCAATAATTTCAAGAATTCTAAGCCCTCTCGAATATTCATCCTGCGCAAGTACCATCGCAACTTCATTAAATAAAAATTGAATTGCTCTGTATTTTGAATATTCGAAAATTTGATTCAAATATTCGCATGCTAATTTATCCTGTTTTGAATATATTAAGGAAAGTGCCTTTATCCGCTTGACATCAAAATTATTTTCGTCAAAGGTTAAAATCTTTTCCGAGTCTAATATAGCTTCATAGAAATTGGATATTTCAAAATTTAAAAAAGCTCTTTCATAATAAGCATCGTTTTTATCCGAACAATGCCCGATTATATAAGTAAAGTCCGAATATGCATCACTAAACATCAAAAGTTTTTTACACAGTCTGCCACGTTTTAAGTAAGTAACGGAAGGCCTAAAATCCTCTCTTACCAGCATGTTTAATTTAGCCAATGCCATATCGAAATTATTTTCAGCTATCAGCTTATCAACGGATTTTAAACACATCATGGATTTTATGCTGTCTAACATATCTATAATAATTTCCTTTACCTATATTAAATATCATAGAACTGATTTTATGACGAGTAATAAGTTAGGCTATATAACTTTTAATGCTTGTTTAATTTCTCTTGAATCAGAAGCCAAATTACTGTTACACGATATTTCTTTTTGAATTTTGTCATGTGCAAACATTATTGTAGTATGCTTTTTGTTAAAAAATTCGGCAATACTTACAAAACTATTTCCGCAAAGCTCTCTTGATAAATACACAGCCATATGCCTTGCAGCAGAAATTTTTTGACTGCGTGCAGAGCCTTTTAAATCATCAACACTTACATTATAATAATCAGCAACGACATTGGCTATTTTCGATAAATCAATCTCTTTTTTGGTTTCGTCACATTTTAAAATCTTTCTCGCCAATTCAATAGTCAACGGACTGCCAGTCATATCAGAAAATGCACTTACCCTGTTAAAAGCGCCTTCTAATTCTCTAACATTATTGTAATAATGTTCAGCAATATAATTTAATGCTTCATCAGTATATTCCAATCCATTATCAGCTGAAAGTTTTTTTAGAATTCCAATACGAACATCTTTATCCGGCGGTGTTAATTCAACCATTAAGCCCATTTCGAATCTGGAACACAGGGCAGATGTAAGTGTCGGGATGTCTTTTGGAAGTCTGTCGGAAGTTATTACTATTTGTTTTCCTTTATTGTAAAGACTGTCAAATGTGTGCTGCATCTGTGACATTGTTTTTTTCTTCGATTCTATAAATTGAATATCATCAATCAATATAATGTCAATATTCGTATACTTTTTATTAAATTTTGACATATTTTCAATTGTATCTTTACTGTTTCGTGAATTGGAAATAAAATCATTTACATAATCTTCTGTTTTTGTATATTTAACTTTCAGTCTTGGGTTTTTAAATATTGTATAATGCCCTATAGCCTGCATTAAATGGGTTTTCCCCAGACCTGAATTTCCATATATAAAAAGAGGATTATATTTTCCCGCAGGATTTTCTGCGACTGATTTTGTAACTTTATACGCAAATTCATTGCTTTTACCTACAACAAAATTTTCAAATTTATATTTGAGATTGAGGTTAGATGCAGATTGCATATAGGATAGATTTTCCATTGCTTGTTCTTTTTGAATAGCGGCATTAACTTTTTTTTGAAGTTTTTCATTTTCTTTTCGCAAAGATTTGGCTGCATTTTCGTCATATATAATTACAAAATCGGAATCAGGGTTGTGTGTAACATTTTTAATTACATTAACAATACTGTTGTAATAATTTCTTTTTAAGAGATCCCGTCCCATCATTTGACCGGTCACTACGGTCAGGACACCTTTGTCATAACCGGTTACTTCTAGTGGAGTAATCCAAGGATGAGCATTCTCCGGTAACTCATCAATGAGCCCCGACTTAACTTCCTCCCAGAGATTTTTTAATTCCAATGTTTCCATATCTGATTTGAATGTGATTAGTTGCTATTTATTTTAATGACATAACCAACTTCGACAAAGGACATTCTATTTATAATTATCCCCGCCACATGACCATTGTCTATATGTGTAGTACAAAAGGCGACACCCAGATTCGAACTGGGGATAAAAGCTTTGCAGGCTTCTGCCTTACCACTTGGCCATGTCGCCGTACATACAATAGTAGAACAAAAAAACCGTATTTGCAAGTAGCGCAATATGATAAAATTTTGACTGACAATATTAATTCGTTATAGATTGTGTGAACTTGATTCCGGATTGAAATACATTGTTTTTATATTCGCAATTAATAACTAATCAATTACAGTAATTCTCCCGTCGCACTTTATACTGAACGGTTCTGTTTGTTTTTTCATATAATCGGCAACGAATTTATCCTTGTCTGAATCAAATATTGCCAATGCATTATCTAGCCTATGTTTGGCATCTAACCCTGCATAACTGCTTTCTATACAGAAATCATCAGCAGTAATTATGTACAGTTTGTCTTTATCCGGATTTTCAATATTTATTTCAATCTCTTCTCCGTTTTTATCAATGAAATACAGCTCTGTCATCTTCCCTAATGATTTTGAGTAAACATATCTTAACCCTGAAACTTGCAAAATGCCTGGTCTGTTGTCAGCTGACTTCATTGATTCGTTTATTAAATAATTAAGTCTGTTAACAAGCTCACTTTCACTTATTTCAACTATAGCCATTTTATTGGCAAATGGGGTAATTAATCTTAAATCACGCGGTGTTACTTCCCCTTCGTAAAACCTGCTCCTCGCATTAGCTGAATTCATAACGGCAATGTCTGCTCCAAGTTCTGTTTTTATAGAATCCAAAATAAAATCACAATGCGGATTTTCATAAACATAGATGCTGTTATTGGTTTCTTCTACATCCGATATTTTCCCCACTATTTCTTGTTTTCCTAAAATGTCTTCAAAATCTGATTTTGCAACATAATCCCTTCCAAAATCGTCTGTTTTAATCACATTATACTGAGCATCGGTAATCTGTCCGTATTCATTGAATTTCAAGTTGGGAATATCAATATATTCACCATCTCTGCCGACTTGTGTAATTAAAACGGGTTCTCCTTTTGGAGAATAAAATAAATTTACCCCCTCCTTAATTTCTTTAAGCAAGTCATGCGAATGACCGCCAAGTATAATGTCCACATCAGAAACATTCTGTGCCAGATATTGATCATTTTCAAGTCCCATATGTGACAGGACAATAATTTTATTAACACCAAAATCTTTAATTCTCTCAACTTCTTCTTCTACAGTTTCTATTGACCCCTCAATATCCGAAATATGAAATTTATCAATATCTTTTTGATGTTTTACATGTGCGTGCATATCAAGAGGAACAAGGCCTATTATACCGTATTTATTCCCATGAACCTCTGCTATAAAAGAATTTGAGAGAATAGAATTTATCCTGTTATCCTTATCCGGACTCATGTTCGTTCCAATCAATCTGTAGTTTCTATTTTTGACAATGTTAGCGAATTCATCTGTCTTATCATCGCATTCATGGTTGCCGATAGCGTTTGCGAGGACACCGGCAATATTTAAAAATTCGTTTACGACTGCGATTTCGGCCGGATTACTGCCCAAAAACATATCGCCAGAACAAAGCTTTAACTTGTCGACAGGTAAATCCGGATTAAATATTTCATTTTGGTGCTGCAATTGATTTTTATCAAATTGTCTTACAGCAGAGTAAGCCCTTTCCATTCTTATGTTTTGGCCATGAAAATCGTGCATATGCAATAAACTTAACTGTGCAGGATTTGTACGGATTTCGCTCTCAACATATACGGGGGCATTATTATTATTTTTATTTTTCAATGGTGCTTGAGCCGCAGCAGGCAAAACAGTACTTGTGAACGGCAAAGTATTGTTAAATCGAATATTTGATAAACCGATATTCATGGCACACCTTTATCTTTCGTCTATATAAAACCTCCTGAAAATAAAAATTGCGCTAAAATTTACAATAATTTACATCGAAAGATTAGTAAGTGCCTTTCTTAAAATTTCTTCAGTATTAGATATATCTTCAATTGTAGAAATAACGTTTGCTAATGCAGATTCTATTTCATCATTTTGATACCCAAGCGATAACATAACTGTTTGAACATCTGCCATTGCTTGATTTTGTACATATGATGCCGAATGAGAAGTTTTTGGTAAATCCGCTTTCATAAGTTTGTCTTTAAGCTCAAGTATAATTTTTTGAGCCAATTTGGGACCGACTCCCTTTGCACGTGTAAGTTCTTTAAAATTACCGTCAATAACGAACGATATCAAATCGCAGTCGTCAAATTCGTTAAGAAGTGCTAAAGCCATTTTTGCACCAACTCCCGAAACAGAAAGAAGAATTTGAAAAATATCACGGGTTTCTTTCTTCAAAAAGCCATATAAAGACATCGTATCCTCTCTGTGAATTAATGAAATATACAGCTTAATTTTGTTGTTTTCATTAATTTCAGAAGAAATAAAATCTCTCTCCGTAACTTCAAGCAGGAACCCCGTATCAGCCGTTTCAACGGTAATAAAAGTTCCTTTTGAAGTTTTGCGCTTGTCAGTAATATAACCTTTAAAATAATCGTACATAAAAACCTCCACCGGTAGGTTCATTATAACACATAGCAGAAGCGAAGGCTAAATGTAATAAAACTCTTTACAATGAAACTTGTTTCAGGTATTATTAACTGGTAACTACTTTTCGGAGGAATGCCGGAGCGGTTGATCGGAGCGGTCTTGAAAACCGTCGTACGTGCGAGCGTACCGTGGGTTCGAATCCCACTTCCTCCTTATAAAATCGGATAGACTTTATGTCTTATCCGATTTTATCATTACTGGGTGTCATTTTACAGTTTGGATGTGTTTTTATTGGTATAGTTTAACAGGACATTTTATTTGAACGATTAAAAAGATTATTTGGCAAAGATTACGTTGTGTTTATATTTGAGGGGTAGGAAGCAATCGTTTTATGCGTTACTGAAACTGCTCCAAATGTCACTTTTTCTGCTCCAAAAGTCCATCAAAATTCCGAGAAAAAAATTTTTTTGTTTTAATGACAGCCTGTATCTCGCCGATTTTACTAAATTGTACGGATAAAACGATTATTTGACTTTTGATGGACATTTGGTCACTTTTGAAAAATTACTCCCGAAATTTTTACCTTTCAGCCTTACGGTAAAAGGTAGGTAATCTTCTCTCAAGGGTCGGAAATAAATTCAAAGACACAAAACAACATAAAGCTCGGAAATGGTGTTCCAATGTGATTTGAAACGAGTTAATGTGTGTGTACGATGAATAACACATATATAGATATTAAACGTATAGCAGAAATAAAAGGACTTAAAAGCACCCGCTCAATAAGGATTGCTATTC
>JAEEGL016048622.1_pt1 | contig 15424 bp, 11 predicted proteins | sample 9134231 | NCBI WGS metagenome assembly JAEEGL01 (sample SAMN16246548, study PRJNA631951) | gut metagenome | biome: gut microbiome; feature: rumen; material: fiber-attached | host: Bos | place: Iran: Karaj | collected 2018-10 | reverse complement strand
TTAAGCCGACGGCTGCGTCTTTCCTGATGGCCTCGCGTATGGGAAGGCGCATGTAGGTTCCGACGCAATCGAATTCCTTGTCGCCTATCTTGACCACGGTCGTCCCGTTCACGGCGGTGGCGATCTTTGCGAGCATCTTCTCCACGAACTCCATCATCCAGATGTAGTCCTTGTACGCCACGTAGATCTCCATGCAGGTGAATTCGGGGTTGTGGGTCTTGTCCATACCCTCGTTGCGGAAGTCCTTCGCGAATTCATAGACCCCGTTGTAGCCACCCACGATCAGTCTCTTCAGGTAGAGCTCGTTCGCGATGCGGAGGTACAGGGGGATGTCCAGGGCGTTGTGATGGGTTATGAAGGGACGGGCCGTCGCGCCGCCCGGTATGCTCTGAAGGATGGGGGTCTCGACCTCGAGGCAGCCGGCCTCGTTGAAGTATTCGCGCATAGTGGCGACTATCTTCGCCCTCTTGATGAAGGTGTCCTTGACCTGTGGGTTCACGATGAGGTCCACGTACCTCTGGCGGTAGCGCAGTTCTGGGTCGGTCACGGCGTCGTGCACCACTCCGTCGGCCTCTTTGACGATGGGAAGCACCCTCAGGGACTTGCTCAGAAGGGTAAGCTCGCGTGCGTGGATGCTGAGCTGGCCTGTCTGGGTGATGAAGGCGAAGCCCTTGATCCCGATGACATCCCCGATGTCGAGGAGCTTTTTCCAGACGGTATTGTACATCGTCTTGTCCTCGCCGGGGCATATCTCGTCCCTCTTGACATAGATCTGGATGCGTCCGCTCTCGTCCTGAAGCTCGCCGAAGGAGGCTGCTCCCATGATGCGGCGGCTCATCAGGCGCCCCGCGATGCAGACATCGGCGAAGTTGCCTTTCTCCGGGTCATAGCCTGCGGCGATCTCCGCCGAGGAAGTGTTGACCGGATAAAGGGCTGCGGGATACGGGTCTATGCCGAGTTCGCGCAGCTTGTCGAGGGACTCCCTGCGTATCTGTTCCTGTTCGTTGAATTCCTGTGTCATAAAGCTTAGATGATTTCTTCTTCCCGCTTGCGGAAGTCCTTGATCCTCAGCTGGAGGGAGGAGTTCCCGCGGTAATAGTTCTCCACTATGGAGTAGCACACGTCAAAGGGGTTGCCTTCCTTGATGTAGTCGTAGTATTGGGCCATGTTGAAGGCGATCGAAGCGATCTGGTGGTAGGGCTGCGATTCCTGTATCAGGTCCAGCTTCAGGTGCAGCCCTCCGGCACCCACCTTCCTGCCGTTTCCGGCGTCATATACGTTTTCAGTCTGGAATACGGGATTACTGTTGCCTGGGCCGAAAGGCTGGAACTGCTTCAGGATCCTGAAGAATTTCGGGGTGATCTGCGAGAAGTCCAGCGCCGCGTCAACGTTGACTATCGGGGTCAGCATCTCCTCGGTGATCTTCCCGGCGACGAAACTGTCCATCCTGCGGCTGAACTCTTCGAGGTTCTCTTCCTTCATCGTCAGGCCAGCGGCATACACATGCCCGCCGAAGTTCTCGAGCAGGTCGGCGCAGCTCTCGATGGCCTCGTACAGGTCGAAGCCGGCCACGCTCCGGGCGGAACCGGTGACCATGCCGTTGGATTTCGTGAGAACGACCGTAGGCTTGTAGAAGGCTTCCACGAGGCGGGAGGCCACGATGCCGACCACGCCCTTGCTCCAGGACGGGTTGTATACTATCGTGACGTTCTCCCAGGCGAGACACTTGTGGCTTTCGGCCATCTTGAGGGCCTCCTGGGTAATCTCGCGGTCCACGCTCTTGCGCTCGTTGTTGTTGTCGTTGATCTTTTCGCCTATCCTCATCGCGGAGGCAGTGTCCGTCGCTGTCAGAAGCTCGACGGCGAGTTGGCCCGTCTCCATGCGTCCGGCGGCGTTGATGCGGGGGCCTATCTTGAAGACGATGTCGTCGATCGTGATGTGCCCGGGCTCGATGTTCGAAAGGCCTATCATGGCGAGAAGGCCCTTGCGCGGGTTCTCGTTGAGGACCTTCAGTCCGAAGTGCGCGAGCACGCGGTTCTCGTCCACGATTGTGACGAGGTCAGAGGCTATGCTGACTACGAGCAGGTCCAGCAGGGGAACGAGGCTCTCGAAGGGAATCCCGTAGCGGGAGGCATAGCCCTGCACGAGCTTGAATCCGACTCCGCAGCCGCTGAGGTCGTCGAAGGGGTAGTGGCAGTCCTCCCTTTTGGGGTCCAGTACGGCCACGGCCGCGGGAAGTTCCTCTTCCGGGAGGTGGTGGTCGCATATTATCATGTCTATCCCGAGGGACTTCGCATGGGCGACCTTGTCTATGGCCTTGATGCCGCAGTCGAGGGTGATTATGAGGCTGTAGCCGTTCTCCGAGGCCCAGTCTATGCCCTTTATGGACACTCCGTAGCCTTCGCCGAAACGGTCGGGAATATAGAAGCCGACTTTCGCACCCTGGTCCCGGAGGAACGAGTACACGAGGGCCACGGCCGTGGTTCCGTCCACGTCATAGTCCCCGTACACGAGCACTTTCTCCCCGTCGGTGACAGCCTTGCGGACGCGTTCGACGGCAAACTCCATGTCCTTCATCAGGAACGGGTCGTAGAGATTGTCGAGGGAAGGACGGAAGAAGGAACGGGCCTGCTCGAAGGTCTCGATGCCCCTCTGGACGAGCAGCTCGGCCAGGACGCGGTCGATGCCCACCTCGGCGGCAAGGCGGCTGGCCTTCTCCGGGTCGGCAGCTTCTTTAAGTATCCATTTGCACTCCTTCGGCATAATACGCAAAGATAACAAAAAGAGGCCGTAATCCCATAATTATTTTCTTCCGGCCGCAAGGTAGGCCTTCAAGGCGGCGGGGGATGCGGTCATGGGCTCGGAGTGGCGGGGGAGCGAAGCGATGCGGCGGAATTCTTCGGGAAGGGCCGGAGCGGTCCTGAGGGCTGCTTCCACCACCGGGATGAACTTCGCGGCGTGGGCCGTCGAGAGCCAGAAGCCATCGGCCCCGGAGGCTTTCAGGCTGAGGTAGCCGGTGGCGCTGTGTGGGTCTGAAACATAGCCGCTGATGCGGTGCAGTTCAGCAATCCCTTCGCGTATCTGCGCGTCAGTCCAGCTGTAGCCGATGACGGCACGGCGTATCGCGGTCTCGTCGCCGCCATAGAGCGAAACCATCCTCTCGAAATTGCTCGGCGCGCCTACGTCCATGGCATTCGCGACCGTCGCTACGGACGGCCTGGGGCAGTAAGGCTCTCCCCCCAGGAAGCGGGGCACGACGTCGTTGGCGTTGGCCGCGGCGATGAACCTGCGCACGGGAAGGCCCATCTTCCAGGCCAGCATGCCGGCGGTGATGTTGCCGTAGTTGCCGGAAGGGACTACGATGTCGGGGCAGTCCCGGCCCGTGGCCTTCTTCCACTGTGCCCAGCCGTAGAAATAATAGAAGGACTGGGGTATCCAGCGGAGGATGTTGATCGAATTGGCGGAGGTTATGCGCACGCGGCTGCGGAGATCCGTATCGGAGAACATTTCCTTGACGAGGGCCTGGCAGTCGTCGAAAGTGCCGTCCACACGCAGCGGGAAAATGTTCTCTCCGAGGGTGGTCATCTGGGCCTCCTGGAAATCGGAGACCTTGCCGTCAGGGTAGAGCACGACGACCTTGACCCCGGGGACCTTCCAGAATCCCTGGGCCACTGCGCTCCCGGTGTCGCCGGAAGTGGCCGTGAGCACGGTTATGTCCTGTCCGCCTTCGTTCAGGAAACCCATCATGCGGCCCATGAAGCGCGCGCCGAAATCCTTGAAGGCGAAGGTGGGACCATGGAAAAGCTGGAGGGTGCGCAGACCGTCTCCGACCTCAGCGAGTGGCGCGTCGAAGGGATATGCGTCCGCGACTATGGCGTCGAGCTTCGCCGCCGGCACGTCATCCCCGAAAAGGAGTCCGGCAAGGTAACGGGCCATGGCGGCATACGAGATGCCGGCGAGTCGTTCGACCTCGCGCAGGTCCGCTGCCGGGAAGCTTTCCGGAAGGAAGAGCCCGCCGTCGGGCGCAAGCCCCATGAAAGCGGCTTCAGAAAGGCTCACGGGCGCCTTGCGCTCCGCATCGCGGGTGCTGAAGTATCTCATAACACGCGGGCCCCCTTGCAGCCGAGGTCGGCCGCGTAAACATTGGAATCTATATCGAGGAAACGGAAGTGCTCCTGCATGACTGCGCATACTTTGCGGGCAGTTTCGGCATCTCCGGACACGGCGAAGACGGACGGACCGGAGCCGGAAATGTTGACCGCGAGGGCTCCTGCCCTCAGGGCCTTCTCGCGAAGGATGTCGAAGCCGGGGATGAAGCGCTTGCGTCTCGGTTCTGCGACCACGTCCACCATCGAGCGGCCGATCAGGTTCACGTCCCCGGTGGCGAGGCCGGCCACGAGGCCTCCGACGTTGCCCCACTGCTGCACGGCATCGCGGAGGGGAATTTCCTTCGGCAGGACCTCGCGGGCCATGCGGGTGCTGACCATGATGTCGGGATGGACCACGGAGCAGTGGAAACGGGCCGGGACGGGCAGGCGGACTATGTCCAGGGGCTTGTATCCGCGGATCAGCACGACGCCGCCGAGAATGGCCGGTGCCACGTTGTCGGCATGCGGTACGCCGCCGCTTATGAGCTTTTCTCCCTCCATCGCGAATTCAACCAGCTTCTCCTCGCTGAAAGGCTTGCCGGTCAGTTCGTTGAGGGCGAAGACGGCGGCTGCGGAACTGGCGGCGCTGGAGCCTATCCCGCTGCCGGGATGGATCTTGGATTCGATGCGGACCGTGATCTGCAGGGCTTTGCCGTACTCGGCGAGGAAGGCCATCACTGCCGGAGTTATCACGTTGTCCTCGATATTTTCCGGGAGCTCCACTCCGGAAAGGTTCTCTATCCTGAGGCCGGAGCCTTCTTCGATTTCCATCGAAATAATGTCGCCTGTGGCGTCCATGGCCATTCCCATGGTGTCGAAGCCCGAGCCCATGTTGGCTATCGAAGCCGGGGCGAATACCTTGATCTGTTTCATGGCGGGGTCAGAGTTGAATTATATCCTTGATCTCGGAAACTATGGCGGGAACATCCTTCCCGTCGGTATCTATCACATAGTCGGCCATCTCATAGACGGCCCTGCGCTTTTCCAGCAGTTCTCCCGCCTTCCCGTCCCTCAGCATGGGCCGCGAGTCCACTTCGCCCTGCAGCCTCTGCATTATCGTGTCCATGCGGGCGCGGAGATAAACGGTCACGGTCTTGCCGAAAATGAGCTTGCGCGCTTCTTCTCCCGTGAGCGTGCCTCCGCCGAGGGACAGCACCCAGTCCCTCCCGCCGACCTTGCCGAGGACCTCGCGCAGCGCCCTCAGTTCCAGGTCCCGGAAATCGGCCTCGCCTCCCGTGAAGATCTGGGCTATGGTCCTTCCGCTCATCCTGACGATGTAGTCGTCAAGGTCGGTGAACGGAAAGCCGAGGGCCTCGGAAAGGGCCCTTCCGACGCTGCTCTTTCCGCAGCCCATGAATCCTGTGAGGCAGACGGTCATGGTTCCTAGAACAGTGTCAGTTCTTCAAATTTCAGGTCGATCACGTCCTTGGGCAGTTCGACGATGTCGTCGTCGACGGAAATATCCACGGGGTTGTCCGTTGCCGCCTCTTCCGTTTCTACCGCTTCTTCAACCTCCTCAACCGCCTCCTCTTCTTCATCAGGAATGGGCTCGACGAAACGGACGCTCTTGACTTCGCCCCTCTCTGCGCATTTCTTGCCCTTTGCCGCGATGCCCTTCTTCGCGATCCATTCTTCGGCGTTGACCGTGTCCGGGAGCTTGTCTTCCAGCTTCCAGGTGATCTCGTACTGCGGGTGGCGGTCTCCGCTCAGTTCAACGAGATAGGACTTCGGTCCCTCGGCGATGAAACTCATGGGAGTGTTGTCGCTCGGGATGAAGGAGAAACGCTTGACGTAGAAGGACTTGGCCACGGAGTCCCAGTAAAGGGCCGTGAAGGTCTTGTCCGGGTCGAACTTCTCGATGAGGAGGACGTCGCCCTGGTACTTGTTGACCAGATCGAACGAAGTCGTGTAGAAGGTTCCGTTCTTGAAGACCGCCAGGACCTTGTCGTCGGACTTGAACTGTCCGAGATAGAGTCCGCGGCCGTCTTCGTTGAGTTTCTGGATGTCCGCATCATACCAGATGTCCTTGCCGGCGATGGTGGATACGCCCTTGGATTTCATCGTGATACGCTGGATGGGATTCTTCGTGACGAGGTTTCCGCGTGAGGTCTTGCCCTTGATAGCGAGGGAAGAGAAATCGTATTCGAGGGAACTCTTCTTGAGGTTCGGACGGGGCCGGAGCTGGATGCGGACCGTCTCCGCCTCGCCGTTGTGGTTGGCGGAGAACCAGAGTATGGCAGAACCGGGCGTGCCCTGGGTGATGTCGTATTCCTTGTCGCGGGTTATGGAGGTGATGGCGAAGCGCTTCGCGTACGAGACGGAAGTCTTGCCTTCGCGGTATATCACGTTGTAGATGGTGCGGGTGTCGTTCCTGTTGAAGATTCCGGCGTATAGTATGTCCTTGCCGAAGAACTCCTTGTCGCTGACCTTGGTGATCTTGTACCGTCCGTCCTTGAGGATGACGACGATTTCAGAGAGGTCGGAGCAGTCGCAGACGTATTCCACCCCTTCTTCCTTCTTCAGGCCTATGCCGACGAAGCCCTCCGCCTTGTTGACGTAGAGTTTGGCGTTGTTGTTGACGACCTTCGTCGCCGCGATGGTCTCGAATCCCGTGAGCTCGGTACGGCGCGGGAAGTCCTTGCCGTATTTCTTCTTAAGGGACTTGAACCAGTCGATGGTGTAGCGGGTGATATTCTCGATGTTGTCCCTTACCACGGCCATCTCGGCCTCGAGGGAGGCGATCTTCTCGTCCACGGCCTTGGCGTCGAACTTGGATATCTTGCGGACCGGTTTTTCGACGAGGCGGTCGATGTCTTCCATGATGATGTCCCGCTTCACCCTGTCCCGGAAATCCTGCATCCTGGAGAGTATGGCCTCCTTCTGCTCTTCCCATGTGGAGTGCTTCTGCTCCTCGAGGATCTTGTAGACCCCTTCCTCGAAGAAGATGCGCTCGAGGCTGGTGTAGTGCCAGTCGTTCTCGAGTTTGTCGAGGCGGATGCGGAGCTGTCTTTCGAGAAGGTCGCGGGTGTGGTAGGTGTCGTATTCGAGTATGTCGTTGACGGTCAGGAACTGCGGCTTGTTGTCCACGATCACGCAGGCGTTCGGGGCTATGTTGCATTCGCAGTCCGTGAACGCGTAGAGGGCGTCGATGGTCTTGTCGGGGGAGACGTCGTTCGGAAGATGGATGATGATCTCGACGTGGTCCGTCGTCATGTCGTCTATCTTCTTTATCTTGATCTTCCCCTTCTCCTTGGCCTTCAGGATCGAATCGATGAGGATGTGGGAAGTCTTGCCGTAGGGGATCTCGGTTATCGAGATGGTGTTCTTGTCTATCTTCTCGATCTTGGCGCGGACCTTGACCGAACCGCCTCTCTTGCCCTGCATGTACTTCGAGCAGTCGGCGGATCCGCCGGTCGGAAAGTCGGGGTAGAGTTCATATTCCTTGCCCTGCAGTATGGCCACGGATGCGTCGAGCAACTCGTTGAAATTGTGCGGAAGTATCTTCGAAGCCATGCCGACGGCGATGCCCTCGGTTCCCTGGGCCAGGAGCAGGGGGAAACGCACCGGAAGCTCCGTAGGCTCCTGGTTGCGGCCGTCGTAGGAGTTCATCCACTGGGTGATGTCCGGATCGAACACGACTTCCTTGGCGAACTTGCTGAGGCGTGCTTCGATGTACCTGGGCGCGGCATTGCTGTCCCCGGTCAGGATGTTGCCCCAGTTACCCTGGCAGTCGACGGTGAGGCCCTTCTGGCCGAGCTGGACGAGGGCTCCGAGGATGGAGGCGTCGCCGTGCGGGTGGTACTGCATCGCCTGTCCGACGATGTTCGCGACCTTGGTGAACGCGCCGTCGTCCATACGGTACATGGCGTGGAGCACGCGCCTCTGCACGGGCTTGAGTCCGTCCACGATGTGGGGAACGGCCCTCTGGAGGATGACATAGGAAGAGTAGTCCAGGAACCAGTCCTTGAACATGCCGGAGAGTTTGTACTTCCGGCTGTCGGAGTCCAGCAGCCTGTTGAATTTACCGGAGCCTTCCTGCCCTTCGGACTCTTCCAGCGGGGCTTCTTCTTCGATGATTTCTTCTTCGTTCAGGATGTTCTCTTCGTCCATGTCTCTTTATTCTTCATATCCGAACTTGCGGAGCTCCCTGCGGCTCTCCCTCCAGTCCGGGTCCACCTTTACAAACATCTGGAGGAAGACTTTCTTCTGGAAGAACTCCTCCATTTCAATGCGGGCCTGCGTGCCCGTTTTCTTCAGGGCGGCGCCCTTCTTTCCTATCAGTATCCCTTTCTGCGAATCCCGCATAACGTAGATGACCGCGCCGATGTCGTAGCGGTCGTCCCCTTCCTTGAAGGTTTCTATCTCGACCTGGCAGCAGTAGGGGATCTCCTCCTTGTAGTTCAGCAGGATCTTCTCGCGGATGATTTCCGAGGCGAAGAAACGCAGGTTCCTGTCGGTGAATGTGTCCTTGTCGTACCAGGGCGGGCTGACAGGAAGATGGTCCAGGATGGTCTGGAAGATGCTTTCCAGATTGAACCTGTTAGCCGCGGATGCGGGAATCACCGTCGCCGCGGGGACCTTTTCCTTCCACCATTCCATCAGCTCGCCGACCTTGGGCTGGTCGCTCAGGTCGATCTTGTTGATCACGATGATGACGGGACACGACAGCCGAGGAAGCTTGTCCACGTATTCGGCGTTCTTGTCGGCCTTCTCCACGGTGTCCGTTACATAAAGGACTATGTCGGCGTCGCCGATGGCGGCGTCGACGTAGTTCATCATGTTCTGCTGCAGCCTGTAGTTGGGCTTGAGGATCCCGGGGGTGTCCGAGTAGACTATCTGCCAGTCGTCCCCGTTGACTATGCCCATGATGCGGTGCCGGGTGGTCTGCGCCTTCGCCGTGACGATGCAGAGCTTCTCGCCCACCATCGCGTTCATCAGCGTGGACTTCCCGACATTCGGGTTGCCTATTATGTTGACGAATCCGGAGCGGTGCATCAGACGTAAGCTCCCATTCTGAGGATGTTGACCTCGCTCTCGTTGAGGTATCTCCACTCGCCCTTCTTGAGGCCGTGCTTCGTCAGGCCGGCGAAATAGACCCTGTCGAGGGCGCGTACTTCGTAGCCCGCCGCCTCGAACAGGCGCCTGACGACGCGGTTCTTGCCGGAGTGGATCTCGATGCCGAGCTTGCGGCGGTCATCCTCGTCGATGTACTCGAGGGAATCAGCCTTTTCGAAACCGTCGCTGAGGGTGATGCCTTCAAGTATCTTGTCGCAGTCTTCCTGCTGGAGTTCCTTGTCGAGGATGACCTGATAGATCTTCTTCTTGTCGTAGGAAGGATGGGTCAGACGCTCCGCGAGCTCCCCGTCGTTCGTGAACATGAGGACTCCCGTGGTGGCCTTGTCGAGCCTTCCGACGGGATAGACCCTCGTGGTGCATCCCTTCAGGAGATCCATCACGGTCTTTTCGGCGTGGGGATCGGCCGCAGTGGTGACATAGCCCTTGGGCTTGTTCATCACGATATAGACCTTGCTCTCGCCCTTGAGGCGTTCGCCGTTGAAGCGGATGTCGTCGGTAAACGCGTTGACCTTGGTCCCGAGTTCGGTAACCACCTCTCCGTTGACCGTGACGACACCGGCCTGGATGAGGGTGTCGGCTTCCCTGCGGGAGCATACTCCGGAGTTCGCGATGAACTTGTTGAGGCGTATTTCCTCGAGGTTGGGTACGGGGACCTTCGCTCCCTCGGCGATGTTGGCCGCGTCGAGTCCGGGACGGCGGCTGATCATGCGGTTGATCCCCTCTTCGGAGGATTTCGTGAACACGGCATATTTGCGCTTGGGGGCGCGGATGCCGTCCTTGCGGCCGCCGCGGCTGAAGCCGTGGCCTCCGCGGCCCTGGCCGTAACTGCGGCCTTCGCCGCGCTGGCGGTTCCCGTCGAAGGACCTGCCTTCACTGCCTTCGCCGTGGCCGAAGGACCTGCGCTCGCCGTACGGGCGTCTTTCTCCCTGCTGGTCTCCGCGGTAGGACCCACCCTGACGGCGGTCTCCGAAGGAGCGTCTTTCGCCGTAGGGACGATTCTCTCCGCCCTGGCGCCTTTCGCCGTAGGGACGGTGCTCTCCGTCCTGCCTTCTGTCTCCGAAACTGCGGCGCTCACCGTAGGGACGGTGCCCGCCGTTGTCATCCCTGTGGCCGTAGGCCGGCCTTTCGCCGTAAGGACGCGCCGGACGGTCTTCATTGCCGTCCCTGCGCTGGTGGTATGCGGGATGTTCCCCGTAGGGACGCCTGTCGCCGTAGGAACTGCTGTAGGCGGGCTCCGCATGGGGCGTGCTTGAATTTTTCCTCGGTCTGAGTTTTCGGCCTGAAGAAGTGTATACTCCTCCTTCGTCTTTCTTGTAGTCTTCCATTTTTTCTTTTGTGCGATGACTCACGTCATCTGTTTTACTTTAAAATAAATTTATAGGTAATAGTACCTTCCTGAAGTGCCGGCGCTCCCGCGTCGGTGTTGAATCGCGTGTTCATTGCGGCGTTGCGTGCCGCGTTCCAGAGGTTCTTGTCCGTGACCGTGGTCCCGTCGGCGCCGGCGACCGCCTTCTGCACCTTGCCGTACTGGTCCACCCAGATCGTGACGATGACCTTGCCGCTCTCCTGGGCGTTGTAAGCCGGATGCGGTATCGTTCCCATCGTGTTGCGGCCCTTGACCCTTGCGTTCGGCGCTCCGTCTTCCTTCGCCGTCCTGGCGTTGCCGTCGGGCTGTCCGGCCTTGTATTCGGCGGAAGCGGTCTCCGCGGAATGCGGCGCGGTCAGGGACGTGTCCTTCTTCGCCATTCCGGGAAATGCGGCCCTGGGGTCGAGCTTCGGCTCCGCGGGGGGTGTCGGGACCTCGACGTCGCCGAATGCGTCAGGGGCTGTCGCCTGGGTCAGGTTCTGGGCGGTGGATTCGAAGGGGGACTTGCTCTGCTGGGTGAGTTCCACGGGCTTGCTGAGGTCCACCTCGTCCGCCTGCGGCTCACGGCCTTTCTTTTCGGGGGTGGGGACGGGGTCTTCGGCTTCGATGAAGTCAAGAACGAAGGATGTCTCGGGCAGCGGAGGGTCGAGGTACTTGAACCCCGACAGGGTCACGACGATGACGGCGCAGGCGTGGGCGAACACCGTCAGCGCGATGCCCGTCACCCTGGAGGCCTTCTCCTGTCTTTCCCTCTGTCTCTGATATTCCTTCATCTGATTCCCGCTATTCCGGCTGCGTGGCCAGTATGACCTTGTAGTGGTTGCGTTTTGCTATGTTCATCACGGAGACTATCTCCTTGATGGGGACGCTTTCGTCCGAATAAATCGAGAAGGTGGGCTCTTCCTCGGCCTGCAGCAGGTCCACGAGCCTGTCTTCCAGGTCGACCTGCGCGGTCGGGGTCTCGCTCCCGTTGATGTGGTAGGTGTAGACCTCGGAGCCCCAGTCCTTGATCGAGACCGTGGCCACCGGCTTCGCCCCCACCTGCCCGGTGCTCTTCGGCAGGAGGAGCTTCAGGGCGTTCGGGTTGATCAGGGTCGAAGTCACCAGGAAAAAGATAAGCAGCAGGAACACGATGTCGGTCATGCTCGACATCGACATGTTCGGATCTGCCTTTATGGTTCTCTTGAGTGCCATTATTCTTCGGTGTTAGCGGCTTCGGCGGGTTCGTTCAGAAGGTCCATGAACTTGATCGTGGCATTCTCCATCGAGTAGACTATGGAGGATACCTTCGCGGTCAGGAAGTTGTATCCGAAGTAGGCCAGGATGCCGACGATAAGACCGCCGACCGTGGTGACCATCGCTTCATATATGCCGCTGGACAGCAGGGTGATGTCGACGCTGCTGCCGGCCTGGGCCATGTTGAAGAAGGCCCTGACCATGCCGGTCACCGTGCCGAGGAATCCGATCATCGGCGCGCCGCCGGCGATCGTGGCGAGGTACGGGAGGCTCTTTTCGAGTCGTCCGACTTCCGCGTTCCCGACATTCTCGATTGCGGTCTGGATGTCTCCGAGGGGCCTTCCGATGCGGACGATGCCGGCTTCAACCATGCGGGCCACGGGGGCGTCGTAGTGGGCGCAGAGCGCCTGCGCTGACTGGATCTTCCCTTCGTGGATATAGTCGCGGATATCGTTCATGAAGTTCTTGTCGATCTTCCCGGCCTGGCTGATCATCCACCATTTCTTGCCGAATAGATAAATGGCTATGATGGAGAGGATGAGGAGCACTATCATCAGCCAGCCGCCCTTGACGGCGAGGTCGATCAGAGAAAAGTTAGCCACCTGCTGCACGGGGACGGCCTCGATGGCTTCCGTCATTTCCGCGCCTGTCTGGAGAATGTTGAACAGCATAATTTAAAGTCCTTTTTTACCTAATCTGCAAATATAATCAAAATTCCAATAAAAACCCTTGCCCGGCCTTGCAAGACGACGTTTTTTTCGCTCCTGGTTCTGCAAGTTACACTTCCTTGACCTCCATCCCCGTCTCCGCCAGGTTCCTGTGAACGGCTGTTGTTGCGCCTCGGTCTGGTCGGCCCTTGTTCTTGCGCTTCGGTTTGGCCGGCCTGGTTCTTGCGTTGTGCTTGAGGCATCCTGGCTGGGGGCTTTGCGCCAACCTCAAGGCACCTTTGCCTGGTAGGCTAGATTGTGGCGCCAACCCCGAAAACACCTCGCCCGACAATATGGCTTCAATGGGCGTCAGGGCGGGGTGATTGGGCGAGGTGAGGCGATTTCGCCCCGCCTCGCCCTCCTGCCACCCCCACACCGTGCTCTCGGGCTGGTGCCGGGGCGAGGTGTTTTGCGGGTTGGTCAGATCAGGCCTTTCACCTCGTTGTAAACCAATCCGCATATTCGTGCCAGTTGTTTGGTGGAACTGCAGTATCTTGATTTTAGTGTTCTGGCAAGTCGCAATCTTTGTTGTGTGTCGAGGAATCTGACTGATTCGATGTTGAATAATTCTCTGCATACGGCGGCCTTGTTCTGCCTCATTTCGTGGTCTGGAATACTAAGGGCCGAGGCGCTTCCTCCTTTTGATTCCACATCGCTGTCTTTTGTGGACCATAGGAAAAAATTGTAAGCCCGGCAGGACCTGAATATTTTCTGGACGAGAAGTGTTGAGACGTATTCTTCGGGGTGAATCAGCCCTCCGACCATCCTGACACTGCCGGCCTGGATGCTGTCCGTTTTCAGGATTAATCGCTTCTCTTTCTTCTCGATTCTCCGTATCCGGGCCGAATCATCCTGCATCCATACGGGTGAGGTCCAAAGGTTTTTTTGCCTGAAATATAAGGAGCCGCTTGACCATGGATAATCTGCCGGGCCGTAAGGAAGCCCGGCTGTAGTAGGATTCTTTATCGTATAACAAATGGCGGATTTAAGGTATCTGTCGTCATCAATCTCCTGATAGCTGATCGGCACGGAAATAAGCTTGTGCTTCTCCGAATACTTTCTCGATATTGCCATTGACGTGCGGCGGATGTACTCATGTATGAATAGTTTGCAGGAATCGAGGCCGCCATGGAGCACGAAGTGGACATGGTTGCCCATCAGCACGAATGCAAGTATGTCGACAGGATATCCTTGCCGGACGACGTATATCCTGTTCATCCCATCTTGGAAGTCTTCGTCATCCATGAATATGTTGTCAACAGCATTGCCGTCCGTGCTGAAATGCCAGCAGTCCCTGACCCTGGCCGTTTTTCCTTTCACCCATTGGACATCAAGGGCAAGGTCCTGTTTTATCCGGTCGTCCATGATGCGAAGATACATGGAATTAGCCGTGGAAACGCGAATTCCACGGCTAAGTGTAAAAAATGTCCCCTGGACCATGTCTGTGGCCGTACGATTATGTCGGGGGAGCGTGTTTTTGAGTACTTTCCGTCTATCGTGCCGCCGAACAGGAAGAACTGTATTGACAAGATAACATCCCGCCGGACTTGTGGATCACCTCATCATGGGGATGGACCGGTTCTTGCGTTGTGCTTGAGGCATCCTGGCTGGGGGCTTTGCGCCAACCTCAATGCACCTTTGCCTGGTAGGCTGGATTGTGGCGCCAACCCCGAAAACACCTCGCCCGACAATATGGCTTCAATGGGCGTCAGGGCGGGGTGATTGGGCGAGGTGAGGCAATTTCGCCCCGCCTCGCCCTCCTGCCTCCCCTACACCGCGCTCTCGGGCCGGTGCCGGGGCGAGGTGTTTTGCGGGTTGGCTGCTGAAGGCCCTCAAGGCGACATGCACGACCGGGAGTTGGGGGAGATAACGCTGCAATAAGGACTGGGGATGAATCCGCCTGTAGATGAGACCGGCAGGGAATATGGTAAATACTATTCCCTGGCAAAAAAGTTTATTATATTTGCGATGATGTACGCGCTGGATTACATAGTCATAGTGTTGTATTTTCTCGGGCTGGTGGCGGTCAGCCTCGTCATGTCCAGGAGGATAAAATCGTCGGAAGACATGTTCATTGCCGGCAGGAACTCGTCCTGGTGGTTGTCGGGCGTGTCCTCCTACATGACCATTTTCTCGGCCAGCACCTTCGTCGTCTGGGGCGGGGTCGCGTACAAGTCCGGGATGGTCGCCGTGGTCATCGCCATGACTTTCGGGCTGGTCTCCTTCATAGTCGGCAGGTGGATTTCGGGCCGTTGGAGGTCCCTCCGCATCAAATCCCCCGGGGAGTATCTGGAAGTGCGCTTCGGCCATACGACCGTAGGGTTCTATACCGTGGCCGGGATCATCACCCGCGCCGTCCATACGGCCGTAGCCCTGTATGCCGTCGCCGTCGTGATGTGCGGCGTCGTCGACATCAGCATCTGGTGGGCCCTGCTGATCCTCGGCGGAATAGCCCTGGCGTACACCATAGCCGGCGGTTTCCTCGCCGTGCTGATGACGGACGTGATCCAGTTCGGGGTGCTCCTGGCAGTGGTCGTCTTCATGATCCCGCTGTCCCTGCACGAAGTCGGCGGCGCCGGGGTTTTCCTTGAAAGGGCGCAGCAGATTCCGGGTTACTTCTCGGGAACGTCATCCACGTACACCTGGCTCTGGATGCTGCTCTGGCTTGTGGTCAACATAGGCCAGATCGGCGGAGACTGGCCCTTCGTGCAGCGCTACATCAGCGTCCCGACTGTCCGGGACGCCCGCAGGAGCACCTACCTCATCGGCGTGCTCTATTTCCTTACGCCCTTGATCTGGTACCTGCCCGCAATGATCTGCCGCACCCTTGAACCGGGCCTCGCGCTGGATGCGGACCCTGCGACGATGACTTTCAACGGGGAGCATGCCTA
>JAEEGL015996198.1_pt1 | contig 15424 bp, 13 predicted proteins | sample 9134231 | NCBI WGS metagenome assembly JAEEGL01 (sample SAMN16246548, study PRJNA631951) | gut metagenome | biome: gut microbiome; feature: rumen; material: fiber-attached | host: Bos | place: Iran: Karaj | collected 2018-10 | reverse complement strand
CCGTAGTGTTCGGCAAAGTCGGTGAGACATCGAGTGATCATGGACTTGTTGGAGAGGGCTACGAGCATGGGGTATTGTGGGAAGCGGGCTATGAGTTCGGGCAGGCGGTGCAGCAGCTCGTGGTTCTGTTCCACGGTCTTGGCAAAGCCGAGGCCGGGGTCGAGGATGATGCGGTCGGGACCGAGGGCGGAGAGGAGGTTGAGCCGCTGTTCGTAGTAGCGGGATAGGTCGTCGATGATGTCGTCATAGTGTGTGTTTTCGGGTAGCTGCATGGTGGCGGGAGTTCCGCGCATGTGCATGAGGATGTAAGGCACGCCGAGCGAGGCGAGGGTGGGGAGCATCTGAGGGTCGAGCTGGCCACCGGAGATGTCGTTGATGATGTCGGCGCCGGCCTCGACGGCGCGGGCGGCGGGGAGGCTCTGGCAGGTGTCGACGGAGAGGAGTGCGTCAGGCAGCTCGGCACGGAGCAGGGCCACGAGGGGCGCAAGCTTGTCGGCCTCGTCGGCAGGGGAGAGCATGGCAGCCCCGGGACGGGAGGACATGACGCCGAGGTCGAGAATGTCGGCCCCCTGTTGCAGCAGCTCGCGGGCATGAGCAAGGAGCGCGTCGGGATTGTTGTAGCGCCCCCCGTCGTAGAAGGAGTCCGCGGTGGCGTTGAGGATGCCCATTACGGCAGGGCGCTGGAAGGTGACGGCGCCTCGTTGACAGCGGAGGCTGAAGGGCGAAAAATGAGCTGGATAGTTCATGAATGGAAAAAAATGTGTATCTTTGTTTTTTTGAAGTAGAAACGTTTTTTTGCTTTTTTAATTGTGTCACAGCAATAAAAAAAGCATTATGGCGTTATGAGGTATACTATTATGGTAACAAAAGAAAACAATAATGCGGTAGCAGCTGCATCTAAAACCGAGAAGGAATTTGAGGTGGAGATGGCACTGTGCCGCGATATGTACGAGAAGAAGACACGCGACTATGGAACGTCGTGGCGGGTGCTGAGGCTCCCGTCGCTGACGGATCAGATATTCATTAAAGCAAACAGAATACGCAGCATTGAGGACAGCGGTGAGAACCGCGTGGGCGAGGATGTTGAGCAGGAGTTTGTGGCAATGGTGAACTACGCCGTCATGGCCTTGATACAACAGGAACTAGGTCCCGACGGGGAGCTGGAGCTGCCCCTCGACAGGGCCATGGAACTGTATGACAAGCACCTAAACCGCGCTTCAAGACTGATGCTTGACAAGAATCACGACTATGGCGAGGCATGGCGTATGATGCGCGTGGGATCCATGGTCGACTTGATACTGATGAAGCTGAGACGCATCAAACAGATTGAGGACAACCGGGGCAAGACGCTGGTGTCCGAGGGTGTGGAAGGGGGCTATATGGACATTGTGAACTACTCTCTCTTCTGCCTCATACGTCTGCATGAGAAATAATTAGGTTTTTGAAATCATATTTTATTACGATGAAGATTAAGGATACAAATTTGAATTGGTCGCTCAATGTGGTGGCACGTGTTGTGGTGGGGCTGGTGTTTATCTTCTCCAGCTTTGTGAAGGGGGTTGACCCTATGGGCACCTCGTTTAAGATTACAGAATACTTGACCGCATGGTCATTCTTCGGGATGAGCTTTGATTGGCTTGTGCCCCTGGCCACATTCATGGCTATGGCTTTGATAGTGGTGGAGTTCACCATTGGCGTGATGCTGTTGTTTGGAGCTTTCAGAAGGGTGAGCGCATGGGCATTGGTGCTGATGATGCTTTTCTTCACCTTCACCACGCTTTTTGATGCCATCACCAACGAGGTGACGGATTGTGGATGTTTCGGCGATGCCATTAAACTGACAAATTGGCAGACCTTCTGGAAGAATGTGGCGTTGGATGTCCCCACCGTGTGGATATTCTTGACACGCAATCTGCGCCGCAAACAACGCTTTGAGCGCGACGTGCTTATCACCCTGTTTGCCATGGTCGCTATGGTGCTGTTCGGCCTGTACAACATCAACAACGAGCCTTGCATTGATTTCCGCAGTTGGAAGGTTGGCAACCAGATGATTGATTTGGATGAAAATGCAGAGGTGAAGAGCTATGTGACCTACGTCAACAAAGAGACCGGCGAGCGGGACGAATTCCTGTCCGAAGAGCTGGTGAAGCGCATGGAAGACCCTGCATGGGAAGCACAATGGGAGTGGGAGAGCAGCCGTGTGGAGGACCCACACGAGATTAAGGCCGACGGCTTCTCGATGCTCGACATGGACATGAACGACCACGCCAAGGAGCTGATAGGCTCGGAAGACTACTTGCTGATTGCCACCATCCACCACTTGGACAAGGTGAACGAGGACGGGCTGGAAGGATTGGAGGATGCAGCAGAGTGGGCACAGGAGCATGGAGTGCAGATGGTGCTGCTGACCTCGGCTCTGGCCGAGGAGGTGCAGTCGTTCCTCTATGCCTATCAGATGGATGATATTGACTTCTACTTCGCCGACGCGACGGCTATCGAGACTATGGCTCGCTCCAATCCTGGATTCCTGCTGCTGAAGCGCGGCAAGGTGCTGGGCAAGTGGCATTACCGCAATGTGGACGATTTAGAGGATTTTATACTCAAATACTGACAAAACTGTTTATCAACTACTAATGTTAGAAAGTTATGATACAAAGAAAGCAAACCATCTTTCTGATTCTGGCAGTGTGTGCACTGGCCATGTGTTTCATCTTCCCGATAGCCTCGTTTGAGGGCAAGGCTCCCCTTGGGGTGCCCGTGACGGGAGAGCTCAATATGATTCCCAAAGACGTTCCGGAAACGATGTCGCAAATACTGAACGGTGAGCCCGTGGAGATTGGACAGCGCGGATTTGTAAAGACATGGCCTCTGGTTGCATTGACCATCGTTTCGGCCCTGATAGCGCTGGTTAGCATCTTCCTTTTTAAGAATCGTGTGCTCCAGATGCGCGTGGTGGCAGTCGGTTTTCTGCTGGGCGTTGTGGATCTGTTCTTGATCTTTATCTGGGCAGTGGATGCGTTTGTGGACCAAGCAACAAGGGCAATGTCGTGCACAGATGTGCATGTCACTTACGGGGTTTCCACTTGGGCCATTATAGCCGCTGTAGTGCTGATGTTCCTTGCCCAGCGCTACATAAAGAAAGACGAGGAGAAAGTCCGTGCCGCTGACAGATTAAGATAGTTGCCGCTGTGAAACGGGTTTTTGACAATTTGGAAGAGTTGCCCCAAGTGGCATCGGATTTGCTGGAGGAATTCCCTGAAGAACGCTTTTTTGCCTTCTTCGGCAAAATGGGTGTGGGCAAGACAACACTGATAAAAGAGTTGTGTGCCCATTTGGGAGTGGAGGAGACGGTGTGCAGCCCCACCTTTGCCATTATCAACGAGTACACCACGGGCGAGGGAGAGCCGGTCTATCACTTTGACTTCTACCGACTGAAGAGTGCCGAGGAGGCTTTTGACATAGGGTATGAAGAGTATTTCTACAGCGGAGCCTACTGCTTCACGGAGTGGACAGAGAAGATTGAAACCCTGTTGCCGGAGCATTATGTGAGGGTGGAATTGACTGAAGAGAACGAAAAAAGAACACTTATCGCAAATATAATAAATGACTGAATCGGAAGTATTAGCAAAACTGGCCGCACAGGCCTTGGACGAGAAAAAAGGATTGGATGTGCAGATTCTGGACATGCGCGGGCTGCAAAGCGCACCTGCTGCTTTTTTTGTCATAGCATCCGGCACGGTACCTGCTCATGTCAGTGCATTGAGCGACCATGTGCATGAAGTGGTTAAGAAGGCCACAGGACTCAACCCCTCAAAGGTGGAAGGTTATATGAATGCCGAATGGATATTGATGGACTATTTCGATGTCGTGGTCCATATCTTCCAGAAGGAAAGACGTGACTTCTACAGGCTTGAGGAACTCTGGGGCGATGCTGAACGCACCCCTTACGTCACCGGCAAGAACAACGAATAAACTAAAGACATTTTATTAACTTCAATGGCTGAACAGAAAAACAACAACCCCACTCCCGGTAACAACCCGATGGGCAACCAGAGCAAGAAACCCAAGAAGAATTGGGTGATGTTTGTCGTGTACGGCATTATCCTGGTCACGTTGGGAGGTATGCTGCTGCGTGACGATGGCTCTGTCTCTCACACTATCAACTGGGCCAAGCTTGAGCAAATACTTGAGAAACACGACTATTCGAAGATTGTGATAGTGAATCAGAAGTATGCAGAAGTCTACATCAAGAGCTCAGCACTGAAAACCGACACAACCTATAAGGACCTCGTAAGCCGAAACATGATGGGCAAAGAGGTGCAGGATGCCAATTTCTACAAGTATGATTTTGTCACCTTTGAGAGTTTCGAAAAGGACTTGGAAAAGGTGGAAGAGCGCACAGGCGAGCGCATAGACCTCGTGCCAGAGGAACGTACCAGCCCGTGGCGTGACATCTTTATCGTCTTTGGTCCCTTCCTCATCCTGATAGTTTTCTTCATCATCATGAGCCGGGTGTCGCAACGCCAAATGGGCGGTGGCGGCGGAATATTCGGCGTGGGGAAGAGCAAGGCAAAGGTATACGACGGGAAGACACCCACGAACATAACCTTCAAGGATGTGGCCGGATTGGCTGGCGCCAAGGAGGAGGTGATGGAGGTTGTGGACTTCCTGAAGAATCCCACAAAGTATACCGACTTGGGTGGTAAGATTCCCAAGGGTGTGCTCCTTGTGGGGCCTCCGGGTACGGGTAAAACCCTGCTTGCTAAGGCTGTTGCCGGCGAGGCTAACGTTCCCTTCTTCTCTATGTCGGGTTCAGACTTTGTGGAGATGTTTGTGGGTGTGGGCGCTTCGCGTGTACGCGACCTTTTCGAGGAGGCCAAGAAGAAATCGCCCTGCATCATCTTTATCGATGAGATTGACGCCGTGGGTCGTGCCCGTGGCCATGCGGGACTGAGCAATGCCAACGACGAGCGAGAGAATACGCTTAACCAGCTGCTCACGGAGATGGATGGTTTCAGCAGTGGCACCAACGTCATTGTATTGGCCGCAACCAACCGTGCCGACGTGCTGGACAAAGCCCTGCTGCGTGCCGGCCGTTTCGACCGTCAGATCTACGTCGAGTTGCCTGACTTGGAAGAGCGTAAGGCTATATTCGATGTCCACATGCGCAATCTGAAACTGAACGAGGACAGCAAGAGCGATGATTGCGTGGACCGAGACTTCCTTGCCAAGCAGACGCCTGGTTTCTCGGGTGCCGATATTGCCAACGTTTGTAATGAGGCGGCTCTCTGCGCTGCCCGTAAGGGGAAGAGCCAGATAGGCCGTCAGGACTTCCTCGATGCCATCGACCGTATTGTCGGTGGCCTGGAAAAGCGCACCAAGGTGCTGACTGAGCATGAGAAACGAGTCGTCTCGTACCACGAGAGCGGCCATGCCTCTGTTAGTTGGTTGCTGCGTTGGGCCAACCCGCTTATCAAGGTGACCATTGTTCCCCGTGGCAATTCACTGGGAGCAGCTTGGTACCTGCCCGACGAGCGACACTTGACCACCTACGCACAGATGTTCGACGAAATGACCAGTCTCATGGCCGGACGCGCCGCCGAGGAGGTGGTGTTTGGCGAAGTGGGCACAGGCGCCTTGAACGACATGGAGCGTGCCACCAAGATGGCGCAGTCCATGGTAATCTACTACGGCATGAGCCCCAAGATTGGCAACATCAGTTTCTACGACTCCTCTGGACAGACTGACTATGGCTTCACCAAGCCTTTCAGCGACAAGACTGCCGAGGTGATTGACTCCGAAGTGAACCGCATTGTGGAAGAGGCTTACGCCCGTGCAAAAGAGATTATCACTTCACACCGTGCACAACTGGACGAACTGGCAGGACAGCTTTACGAGAAAGAGGTGCTGTTCCGCGATGACCTTGAACGCATCTATGGTCCCAGAGAGGCCGACATCGTGGCGGCGCAGCTTAAAGAGAAAGAGGAAAAGACGCCTCAACTTGCAGCCGACAATGCTTCCGAAGTTAATGAGCCTGTCGAGACCTCACCCAATAATACCGATAATCCATCCACAGATGAGGATACACCTGCTTAAGCTCCGTGCTTTGGCAGGTTTCCGCTATCTGTTGGACACTGCAATAATTGAATTATGAAAACATTTTGGATTCGAACAGCCAGCGCCACCGTTTATGCCCTTCTCTTTTTGGGCTCCATTTACAGTGGCAGATTGGTGGGCGACATGTGGGGCCACATTATTCTTGCGGCTTTTGCACTGTTTGTCGCTGAGGGCTGCACATTCGAGTATTTCCGCATTGCTGAGAAGCAAGGTTCCCATCCCAATAAGCCTCTGGGATATTTTTGGACACTTTTGATGGTAGTCGTGGGTGCTTTCCCGGGACTTGTCAATGGTGGCGTTTTAGCGTTGGTGATGCTCAGCATGGTAGTGACTCTGGGCGTTCAGCTTTGGCGCAAGACCGAGCAGCCTTTTGCCGATGTCCTCCATACGCTGCTGCCCATGTTCTATTGTGCCTTGCCGTTGTCCCTTATGCCTTATCTTCACAATATGATGAACGTGCTTGTCATGTGCATCATCATGGTGTGGGTGAACGATTCGTTTGCCTATATGGGAGGCTCATTGATTGGTCGACACAAGATGTGGCCGCGCCATTCTCCCGGCAAGACGTGGGAGGGCACTGCCGTCGGTGTCGCTGCCGCAGTGGCTACAGGTCTCCTTGTGGGTCCTCTGTTCCAAACCTCCCTACAGTGGTATGACTGGTTGGTTCTCGCCTTGGTTTGCAGCATTATTGGTACTTTGGGCGACCTTACCGAGTCCATGCTCAAACGTTCTGTCGGTCTCAAAGACTCGGGCAACATCATGCCTGGCCATGGTGGATTCTTAGACCGTTTCGACAGTCTGCTGTTCATCCTCCCCGTGGTCTTTGTCTATTGTTTTTACGCCATCAACATGTAACCCTTGTAATATTTAGAATATGTATTTACACAGAGAAGGACGAAAGATGATATTGTGGATGTTGGCCGTTGTGTTGGTCATCTACGCTGCCATGATATTCTTCGTCCAGCATTGGACGGTCTTTCATTACCTGTTTATCACCATCCTGTTGGTATTCTGGGTGATGGTGACACTTTTTTTCCGCATTCCTCGTCGCATTTTCACCAACAACAGCGAATGCCTGATATCTCCGGCCGATGGCACCGTCGTGGCCATTGAGGAGACTATCGAGAAAGAGTATATAAAAGGCGAATGCCTGCAGATAAGCATCTTCATGAACGGGACTGACGTTCACGTCAACCGCTATCCCGTCGATGGGGTTGTGGAATACACCAAGTTCAGACGGGGCAACTATTTTGTTGCCTCCTATCCCAAGTCCAGCGACCTCAATGAGCATCACTCCACAGGTCTGCGCTTAGACGACGGGCAGCGCATTCTCATCCGTCAGGTGGCTGGCACTATGGCTCGCCGCATTGTCTGCTATGCTCATGAGGGCGAGCGGGTGCGCCAAAACCAGGAGATGGGATTCATCAAGTTCGGTTCCCGTGTCGACCTTTTTGTTCCCAAGCATTTCATCATTGATGTCAATGTGCAGGACACTGTCCGCAATGCCATCTCGCCCATCTGCACCATCACGCCGCCTCCATCCGACGATGCAACCCCGGCAACCAGCACCCCTGATCAGGCTTAATACATCCGTTCCCAATGTCACTTGCCGAGCAAATATTGTACGAAGACAACCACCTGATAGCCCTCAACAAGCTGCCGGGACAGATTGTCCAAGCCGACAAGACCGGCGACCTCTGCCTTGCCGACCTTCTTAAGGCCTACATCAAGGAGCGTGATTCCAAGCCCGGCAACGTTTTCTGCGGTGTTATTCATCGACTGGACCGTCCCGTCAGCGGGGTGGTCCTCTTTGCTAAAACCAGCAAGGCACTCAGCCGCATGAATCAGCTCATCAAAGAGCGCGATTTTCGCAAGGTCTATCGTGCTGTGGTAACGCAAGCCCCCCCCAGCTCTTCGGGCCATCTGGAGGATTATCTTCTCCGCAATCCCAAGCTTAACAAGAGCTTCGTCACTGCCGACGCCTCTCACCCCGAGGCAAAGCTTGCCTCTCTGGATTATACACTTCTTGCCACCTCCAAGGGCGGCTATCATCTGCTCGAAATTGAGCTCCACACGGGTCGTCATCACCAAATCCGGTGCCAGCTTGCCCACATGGGCTGCCCCATCAAAGGGGATCTCAAGTATGGAGCCCCACGCTCCAACCCCGATGGCAGCATCTCTCTCCATGCTTATCAGGTTGTGTTTGACCATCCTGTGCGGCATGAAACCGTCACTATCACTGCCCCCCAACCGTGGCAGAACATGTTTTGATAATATCAGATAAATAAAATAGTAAATATACAAATGAAAAATCATGTAATCTTTATTCTATTGAGCCTCTTCGCGCTCATACAGATGACCGCAAAGGCACAAACGCTCCAACTCTCTCAATGCGACTTTTCGTCGGCGAACTGTTCTTTCACACTTCAAAAGGCTGATTTGAACACTCAGGTAATCGATGGTAATTCCTTTACCACCATCACTTTCGATGGCTCTGTCCACTCCAATCAGCTGGGTTCGCCCGACCTTCCTGTCTATTCGAAGATTGTCGAAATTCCCGTTTGTGCAGATGTCACCGTCGAGGTCTCCGATGTCCGTTGGGTTGATGCTGGTGTGTGTAACCATCCTGTTATGCCCGTCCAGCCTGCGCCCTCCAAGTCGCAGAGGGAGCGGCTCCCCTTTGTCATGGACAGCCTCCTCTATGCCACCGATGCCTTCTATGCTTTACCCATGGCCAGCATAGAACCCCTCGGCATTGCCCGCGACCGCAATCTGGCCCTCTTGCGCATCTCACCGTTCTCTTACAACCCTGTCTCCGGGCGTTTGCAACAGATTTCCTCAATGAACATCCGCCTCAAATATAAGGATGCCGATGTTGCTGCTACCCAACGGCTCAACACCCTCTATGCCTCGCCAGCCTTTAGCATCGGCAACAATGCCCTTTGTGCCGTCCCCGCCACCAAGGCTGTCCGTCGCAGTGCCCCCGTGCATTATCTCATCGTGGCGCATAACTCATTCCAGGGCATGCTGGACACCCTCGTGAACTGGAAACGCAGTCTTGGCTACATTGTCACCCTTGCCTATACTGGCACCCCTGAGGTGGGCACCTCCAGCACCGAGATTGCCGCCTATATCAAGAGTTTCTACACCAATGCCACCGAGGAGCTTCCTGCCCCCACCTATCTCCTTCTTGTAGGTGACCACGAGCAGATTCCTGCCTTTACCGCACGTGTCTCAAGCCCTGCTTACAACCATGTTACCGACCTTTATTTTGCCACTTGGACGGAAGGAGACCACCTCCCCGACTGTTACTATGGCCGTTTCTCTGCCCGCAATGCTTCCGAACTCACCCCTCAGATTGAAAAGACCATCTACTATGAGAGCTATGGCTTTGTGGACGACAGCTATCTGGGTCACGGTGTTCTCATTGCCGGCGTAGACGCCGGCACCACGGGTGACAACGCTTACCGCTATGCCGACCCCAACATGGACTACATTGCAAGCATCTATGTCAATGCCGGCAACAACTACCATACTGTCCATTACTACAAGAACAATGTCTCCTTTGCACCCGTAGGAGTCTCCGTTTCTGGCAGCAGCCATACCTCCAACACTGCCAACATCCTTATTCAACTTTACAATGGCGGTTGTGGCCTCGTCAACTACAGCGCCCACGGCTACGACGACAGTTGGTCAATCCCCAGCTTCACCACCAGCGATGTGGCTCGTATGACCAACAACAATCGCCCCTCTTTTATGATTGGCAACTGCTGCCTGTCGGGCAAGTTTAATACCACTGCTTACGATGCCTGCCTTGGCGAGGCTCTGCTGCGCAAGGATGGCAACGCCGGTGCTGTTGCCTATATCGGTTGCACCAACTCCTCCTACTGGCCTGACGATTTCTGCTGGTCCGTGGGTGTGCGTACCAACATCAGCAACACCATGAACACCGCTTACGACTCGCTCAATCTTGGCGTTTACGACCGCCTGTTCCATACCCACAACGAGGACTTCTCCGAATGGCACCACACCACTGGCTCCATCCTCACGGCTGGCAATATGGCTGTTGAGGCCACAGGCTCCTCACGTGCTTATTATTATTGGGAAATCTATGAACTGTTTGGCGACCCCTCTCTTATGCCTTGGCTTGGTCAGGCTTCCGATATGGATGTCGTAGCCCCTTCTCCTTCCACCTTTGAGAATTTCACCTATACCGTCACTGCCCCTCCCCATGCTTACGTGGCTCTGGTGAAACCCGAAACCAACGAACTCATCGCTGCTGCTTACGCCGATCATAGTGGTTACGCAGTACTCGATCTTCCCTCCGACTTCACCGTTGGCACCTACAATCTTGCTGTCACTGCCCAGAACCACAAACCCCACTTCCAGGAAGTCGTCTTTAGGGTCTTATATGCCCCCTATATCCTTGTTTCCGATATTCGACCTACATCTGGTACACTGGTTCCCGGCCAGCCAACAACCTTCGACATCACTCTTGAGAATGTCGGCACCCAGTACCCCTCGCAGGGCATTATCACCCTTCAGTGCAATGCCTCTGGTGTGACCATTGCCCAGCCTTTGGAACACTTTGGAGCCATCGCTCCCTGCGATTCCATACATCTTACAGGCCTGTGGCTGACCTATATTCCCGAAAACTATACCGACCAAAGCAGGCTTACCTTCACCACCGAAGTTGATTTCGGCGAAGGTACTTCCCTCAAACGCAATCATTTCTACATCTGCGCTCCTGCTCTGACTCTGACCGATGTCCGCACTGATTCCACACTCGTCTCCGAGAGTTCCAATACCATCCATTGCCGCGTAGTCAACAATGGCCACGCCACCTCGCCGGTACTCACCCTCTCGCTCCCCAACCTCTTTGGTTTCATGGCCTCCCAGCCCGCCTCACAGCAGCTCGACACCCTTGCTCCAGGCCAGTTTGCTGTGGTCTCCTTCCCCGTCACCATGGCTGCCGATTTGCCCAACAACCTGCTCCCCTTCGCCCTTCAGGCCGACGATGGTCAGGACACCTTCAACATCAGTTCCTTCGCCCTCCCGATAGGTTTAGGCGTACTTGAGGATTTCGAAACTGGCGACTTCTCCCGTTTCAACTGGTCAAACAACACTTATCCGTGGACAATCACCAACGTCGACCCCTTCGACGGTAATTTCTCCGCACGCAGCAAAGAGAACCTCCGCAATAGTTCCCAATCCCGTTTCTCCATCACCTGGACTTCCACAGTCGACGACAGCATCAGTTTCTACTATAAAGTCTCATCCGAACAGGGATACGATTTCTTCCGTTTCTTTATGGATGGAGCCGAGCTCTTAGCCGCCTCTGGTGATGTTGTATGGTCTCGCGCCGCTTTCCCCGTTAATGCGGGTACCCATATCTTCTCCTTCTCCTACAACAAGGACGTCTCCCGCACCGATGGTAGTGATTGCGCTTGGGTGGACAACGTCCAGCTTCCTTTTGCCGGCACCCCGGCCACCTTCCTTGTCGACACCGTCTGTCAAAACGGAGATTACACGTTTGCCGATGAAATGGTGCCTACCGAGCAGGCCGGCCACTTCTCCTTCGCCGACACCGCTAACAATATTTATCTCTCCCTCGATGTGGTTCCGCAGCCCGATGTGCATATCGAGGTTCTCGGCCAACCCGCAGTGGGTGGCTGTGTCCTCCTCAAAGCCACTGGTGCCAATTCCTACGTGTGGAGCACTGGCGACAGTACCGCCTGTATAGCCGTCTGCCCCGAAGAGGGAAGCCATTATTCCGTCACGGGTTGCCGCGCCGGCTGCTGCAATACCGACCAGCTCACCCTCCTCGGCATTGACCCGATCCAGCAGAAAGGTGCCGTTGCGCTCTACCCCAACCCCGCTACCACTACCGTCACCATCGAGGCTGAAAACATGCGCTCCATCCGCCTTGTCAACCTGATGGGACAAACCGTTGCCGACATCGTTTCGCACGCTTCGCGCCTCGACATTCCCCTGCAAAATCTGCCCCGCGGCATCTATTTTGTACGTGTTGAGACCGCCGAATCGGTCACTACACACAAATTAATTGTGAAATAATAACGGATTATATCTCTTTAAATCAGCCGAATCCACCATTCGGCTGATTTTTTTTATTGTTTGTTTGTTGGTTATTCTCTAAAAAAGTGTACCTTTGCAACTCAATTACATTCATCCTTCGTGCCGCAATCCGCCTCACTTGGATGGTGATATAAACAATAAAACAAACTCACTCCGATGAAAAATAAATACTACGATTTGGTCGACCAGACCTTCGATTTCCCGCAGGATGAGTTCCGCACCGAGGACGGCGAACTCTACTTCCACGACATCCCCCTCATGGAGATTATCAAGCAGTACGGCACTCCGCTCAAAATCTCATATCTGCCCAAAATAACCTCGCAAATCCAGCGTGCCAAGCGCATGTTCAACGTCGCCATTGCCAAGACGGACTACCGCGGCACCTACAATTATTGCTATTGTACCAAGTCCAGCCATTTCAGTTTTGTGCTTGAGGAGGCTCTTAAAAACGACATCAATCTCGAAACCTCCTCCGCCTTCGACATCAATCTCATTCAGGAACTTTACTCCCAGCAACTGATTGACAAGGATATTTTCATCATCTGCAATGGCTACAAACGCCAGCAATACATCGAAAACATCGTCGGCCTTTTCAACGATGGCTTCCACAACATTGTGCCCATTCTCGACAATAAGAATGAGTACTATTCACTTGACAAGCTCCTTTCCTCCGCCGATAGCACATCCGATCATCCTGTTCCGCCCATGAAGCTTGGCATCCGCATTGCCTCGGAGGAGGAACCCAAGTTCGATTTCTACACCTCGCGTCTCGGTATGCGCTACAGCGACATTGTCAGTTTCTACGAAGAGCAAGTTAAGCCCAACAAGCGTTTCTCGCTCAAGATGCTCCACTTCTTTATCAATACCGGCATCCGCGACACCGCCTACTATTGGAATGAGCTCTCCAAGTGCGTCAATGTTTATTGTGACCTCAAGCGTGTCTGTCCCGAGCTCGACTCGCTCAATATCGGTGGCGGATTCCCCTGCAAAACGTCGCTCGCAGCCACCTACGACTACGAATACATGGCGGAGGAGGTATTGGCCCAAATCAAGAATATCTGCACCCTGCGCGGCGTTGAGGAGCCTAATATCTTTACCGAGTTTGGCAGCTTCACCGTCGGCGAGAGCGGTGCCACCCTCTACAGCATCCTGGACCAAAAGCAGCAGAACGACCGTGAGCTGTGGTATATGATTGACAGCTCCTTCATCACCACCCTGCCTGACACCTGGGGCATCAACCAGCGTTTCATCATGCTGCCCATCAATCACTGGGATTGTGAGTACCAGCGTGTGTTCCTCGGCGGTCTCACCTGCGACAGCGAGGACTACTACAATGCCGACTCCCACGCCAACGCCATCTTCCTGCCCAAATTGCAGAAGGACGATCCTCTTTACATCGGTTTCTTCCACACCGGTGCTTATCAGGAGAGCCTGGGCGGCTATGGCGGCATTCAGCACTGCCTCATCCCAGCCCCCAAGCACATTATTATTGACAAGGACGAGAATGGCGAGTACGTCACCAAACTCTTCGCCAAGGAGCAGAGCCACAAATCCATGCTCAAAATCCTCGGCTACTGACGCCTGGAACTGTGCATCCAGCATCCACTCCCCTATTGAAAAGGGCAGAGAAACCTGAAACTCCGTTTTAACTCCCCTATTGAAAGGGAACGGTAAACCAGACTCCCCGTTCTCACTCCCCTTTTGAAAGGGGTTGGGGGTATGTTAGAATCAGTATCCAGCGGACATCCGGAGCCTGTCCTCACCCTCCGCAGCAGTCTCTACGAGAAGCAAAAGACCAAAGGTACCCCGCCAGAAAGTTGGGGTACCTTTGTAGTATTAGTGTCAGCGGGGCAGCGCCCGGCTCAATCCACCAGCTCGTACCGGCAGCCGTCGTGTGTGACAAATCTCACCAACCCTTTGTCCTTCACCACAACAAAAGTGTCGATAACATACTTGCACCCTTCCTCTAAGCGCCTATTATTATCATCAATATCATAGATGCAGGGGGTAAAGCAGAGGGTGTCCATATATCTACACAATCTATTGCTATAGCCGATTGAATCATAATACCATGACTCGCCATTGCCGTATCGGTCAATATAATATTGGTCAGGACCAAAGGGGTAACGAACCATAGCCGCGAATGGACTACCGAACCGATTATCAAACAAATATGGTTTGTTAGGGCCGGGTGTTTGGTCAATTACGTCAGCGTAAAAAAAAACTCATAACATGGAAGTTCAAATTAAAATCATGATTACTTGACGTGTCAGTTATTGTAACCTCTAAGTTTTGATAGCAATCCTGCTTTACCCCAAATTCAAGATAGTACGGATGTGGGGTAAAACTAATATTTGAGACTACAAGCGGTATCGTTTCTCCCGTGCTGCTGGCAAAAGTTAGTCCCTGCCCAGGGGTGTATGGAAAGTAGTGTTGTATGAACTCTTTATCGAATCCTGCACAATGCTTGTAGCACCCCGCCACACTCATTGTTGCCAACACGGCTATTAAAATGAATAATTTCTTCATGGTTTACAAGTTTTTATTGTTTGACAATTTGTATGTTTTATTGTTTGACGATACATTTGACAATCCTGTTTCCATTAGCTGTCACTACAGCATAATAGCATCCCGAAGGCAGTGTCCGGATGTCCAGCTGCCGTCTATAGGAGACTGCGTCCACGTTTTCCGTGTGAGACAGGCGAGGCAATGCCAATTCCGAGGGTGTTAAAGGTCTGGGCAAAGGTCGGGACAGAGAGAAATGTCAAGACAAACATTGCCACGAATGCGTTTTTTATAGTTTTTGAATATATGTTTTTGGTGTTAATTGATTAATAATTAACTTGATAAACAATGTCCCGAGAGATGTTTCTTGTTGTCAAAGATAGGGATAATATTCCAATCGTGCAAACATTTGATAATATTTTTATTTTTTTAACATTATTTGCTCTTGCTAAAAGCAGCAATGGGACGGTAAGCCGTAGCCAATTGTTGTCGTTCCTGTATGCAATAGGGGTGATTGATACCCATGTGTTACAATGAGCCTCTCATCATTTGCGAATGGATTGTGTGGAGGCTGTGCGGAACTCGCCCCCTTTAAGGCGATTTATGGTGGGTTCTATTTATTCGTTTTTGAGAGCGCGTGCCTTCAGCACGCTGTGATGTATTTGCTTGATATACCCCACACTATTAGTGCGGGGATATTGAAAGT
>JAEEGL015959193.1_pt1 | contig 15424 bp, 11 predicted proteins | sample 9134231 | NCBI WGS metagenome assembly JAEEGL01 (sample SAMN16246548, study PRJNA631951) | gut metagenome | biome: gut microbiome; feature: rumen; material: fiber-attached | host: Bos | place: Iran: Karaj | collected 2018-10 | reverse complement strand
GGAATAAGCCGTACCGAACACGTATTCCGAACAACAACAGCGGGCTGGACTGCTGCACTGACGCATTCGGCAGGCTGTGGCTCGTGTATAACCCCGTGGCGGAAAACTGGGGCGTGCGTTATCCGCTCACGCTGGCGTGCATGGACATCACCGGCAAAAACCTGAAGAATATTCTTGTTCTTGAGCCGGGCCACGGCGAGTTTTCATACCCCGCGATCGTATGCCGGGGCGATACACTGCACATAACCTATACGTATAAGCGCAAACAGATCGTTTACTGGAAAATTACCCTTGAAGAATCCGGTAAAACGTGCTAAACTGTTTCTATAAAACACAGGGAGGGAATACACATGAAAAAAATGAGAAAACATATCGCCGTTCTGCTGGCCGTGTGCATGCTGGGGTTCTGCTTTATCACTCCTGCCGCAGCGGTAACGGATTACAGCAGCACCGGCTACTCGTCCTCCGAAAAAGTGGGGCACACGTTTTATCAGTTCGTCGATAAGCTGATCACGCTGCTCGGCAAAGTGATCAACATGTTTATGCCCGGCTTCAACTGGACCGGTAAGATCCCCACGGTGAATACCTACACGCCGCCCGCAGGGTATAAGGGCGAGCGCGTCTTCGATACGGACGTACACGAAGAATCGCACTGGAGCATGGGCTTTGCGGACGCTTCTCTGCTTGCGGGGCTGGACGTTACCGCCGGTGATTATTATATGGCGGGCACTATGGAAGCGATGGAGGGCCGTACCCCCACCGCGGTGGTTGACGACCAGACCGTGAACGTTTATGCCGTGAGCGACGGTGTGAGCGGCACCGTGGTGCATGTGGTTCTGGACGGTTACGGCATCGCCCGCGGCGACGTGATCACCATCCGTGACCGCCTTGCGGATTTCGCCGCGCAGAATGATATCATCTCGCTGAATGTTTCCGTGCTGCATCAGCATTCCTGCATTGATACGCTCGGCCTCAGTGCGCCGCTGCTTCCCGCGCTGGTAAAAAATCCCGGTGCCGTGCTCTTTACCGGGGCTGACAGCACCGCCCTCAGCGGCAAAAACGAGACCTTTATGAACAACCTCTTCAATGTTGTTGAGAGAACTGTGGAGGAAGCGGTGTCCAAAATGATGGGCGGCTCGATCTATTACGGCAGCGTTGATATTTCAGAATATATCCACGATAAGCGCGAGCCCATCGTGTTCGACGGCAATATCCACCGCCTTCGCTTCGTGCCGGATAACGAATCCGCCCCCGAGATCTGGGTGTGCGAGGCCGGTATGCACTGCGTGAGCTTCGGCGCAGGCCCGGACGTTGTGACCTCCGATTTCCCGTATTACCTGAAACAGTATATCAAGAATAAGGTCGGCGCGGATGTTGTGTTCATTGAAGGCGCAGAGCTTGCCATCACTGCGGATTACAGCAAGGTCAACTACGATGATTCCGAGGCAGCGAACAAACTCATAGCCATGGGCAAAGCCATCGGCGACAGGCTGCTCTCTATCGAAAAAGAAGAACTGCTCCCGCCTGTGCTCAACGTAAAGCATCAGGAGATGTTCATTGACGCAGATAACGAGATCCTGATCCTTGCCATGCGCGAGGGGCTGGTGAACAGCATCGCTGTAAAAGACGGGCTGGGCTACAAAGTGGCGACTGAGATCGGTTACATGGAGTTCGGCAACAAGGTGGGCGTGCTGCTTGCCCCCGGCGAAGTCGCGCCCGAGATCCTGTGGGGCGGCGCAACCTCCTCCGACGCGAGCTGGAACGGCGAAAGCTGGGATTACCCCGCCCTTGCAGACGTGTGCGGCGCCGATACGCTGATCTGCTTCGGCCTGTGCAACGACCAGATCGGCTACGTCATCTGCGACAACGACGTTCGTTCTTACCTCACCGAGAACGAAGAGATCGTTGCGGCCTCCACTACCTCCGCCTCCACGCTTGTTGAAAGCTTTATCCAGCTGATCAACAGCGTAAAATAACCCGTGAACCTATATGCGCCTTCGGAGAACCGGAGGCGTTTTTCTTATGCACGGTTTATGAAAAGAAACGGTCCATCAGCAGCATGCCGCAGCAGCCGAGCAGAAAAGCGTAACCCGAAACGGTTTTCCCCGCAAGACGGTTCGCGTCTTCGATCACGTCGGTACATATAATAAATAGCATGCACCCGCCTGCGAGGCATAAGAAGAATGGGAGCACGCTTCCCGCTGCGGCTGCGGCAACGTACCCGAGAAACGTACCTGCGATCTCGATCACACCGGTGAGCAGTGAAACGGCAAGAGCTTTCCTACGTGAAAAACCGGCGTCGATGAGAGGCGTGAGAACGATCATCCCCTCCGGTACGTTCTGCAGCGCTACGCCTGCCGCGACCGTGAGCGTTCTTCTGAAGTCGTCCGTGCCCGCACCGATACCGGCGGCAAGCCCCTCGGGCAGGTTGTGGATCGTTATTGCCGCAACGAACAGCAGCGCTTCGGTCATTTTTTTCTGATCCGCTCCATTTAAGGCTTTCTGCCGAAGCAGCCTGGATGAAGCAAAGCGGTCCAGCGGCTTCTGTAAAAGATGCAGCAACGCGCCGCCCGCAAAGATCCCGGTCAAACCGAGTACCAGCGCAGAGTGGTTCGCGTTATCCGTTACGGGCAATATCAGTTCCGCAAAGGAAGCCGCAAGCATGACGCCCGCGGCAAAGGAAAATACGGCTCCGTCTGCGACCGGTGCGTTTCTTTTCATAAAATAGCCCAGCACCCCGCCGAGCATGGTTGCGCCGCCCACGAACAGAGCGATCAATAAAACAGTAAGCATAAAGCGCCTCCGGGAATACATATATCAATGGTATCGTATTCCGCGGGGGTGTTTTCGGTTACCGGTTTTTGCAGATTCCGTTATTTACAAAACCGGATTAGAATGATATAATAAATAAAAAAATATTGAGGGAAGAATATGAACAAGCTCGAAAAGTTCCTGAAAAAGAATAAGATCTGCCCGGTGTGCACGGCGAAGAAGCTTATGAACGGCGTTCGCATACAGCACGTTCCCGCGCCGCTGGAGAACGGCGCCGCGCCCACGCCGCCCATGGGTTGGGCCAGCTGGAACCTCTTCGGCAGGAATATAAACGAATCCATCGTTGCCGAAATGGCCGAAACCATGCGCAAGCTCCACCTGAACGAGCTGGGCTATACCTACGTGAACGTTGACGATTGCTGGATGAGCTCGGTGCGTGACAACAGCGGCCGATTGCAGGGGGATCTTTCCACATTCCCCGGCGGCATGAAAGCGCTGGTGAAAAAGGTAAACGACTGCGGCTTTAAGATGGGCATCTATACCTCCAACGGCACGTTTACCTGCGAGGATCTGCCCTCATCGCTCTACCACGAAGAAACGGACGCCGCAACCTTCGCGGAGTGGGGCGTGGAATACTTCAAATACGATTTCTGCCATAACGAGCCGATCCCCACAGCCGCACCGGAGCTGCGCGGGATCTCTCTGGCAAAGCCCGGCGAAACGGAATTCGCGCATTATAACGTTTCTGACGCGGAACTGCGCGGTACCGCCGCCTTGCTGGAAGACGAGAATCTTTCCGGCGACGGACGCTATGTGGGCGGTCTGGACGCGGCTGCCGGGAGCGTTGTGTTTTACGACGTTACGGCGCCGGAGGCCGGCGATTATACCCTTACGCTGCACGTGCGCAGAAACGGCAAATACGAAAAATATGCCGAGGTCCTTGTAAACGGTGAACGTGCCTACCCGGTGCGCGTGCCCTATTCCAGGGGGAAAAGCAACGACGGACGCATTCAAACGGTGGTGCGGCTCGAAAAGGGCGCAAACAGCATCATGGTGCATAACCCCGTGGGGTCCCGTATGGATTCTGCCGCAAAGCAGTACCGCAATATGGGCATGCTGCTGAAAGCCGCCGCCGAAGCGCAGGCGGAAAAAGAGGGCAGGGAAGTAAAACCCATCTGTTTCTCCATCTGCGAATGGGGTCTGAACCGCCCGTGGAAATGGGGCGCCTCCGCTGGCAACCTGTGGCGTACCACGCCGGATATCCGCCCCACCTGGGCTTCCGTTCTCGGTATCTACGAATGGAACGTGCGGCTGTACCGGTATGCCTCTCCCGGCCATTACAACGATCCCGATATGCTCGAGGTGGGCAACGGCAGCCTCACGCCGGAAGAAAACCGCACCCATTTCTCTTTATGGTGCATGATGGCTGCGCCCCTGATCCTCGGCAACGATCTCAGAACCTGGCTGCTGCCGGACGGGCGTCCCGATAAAATGAACGAGAACCTGCGCACGGTGACCAACCGGTTCGCCATCGCCATCGATCAGGATCCGCTCTGCAAACAGTGCAAACGCGTGAAAACAAGCGGCGTCATAGATATTCTTGCAAAACCTCTCGATAACCGTGAACTGGCGGTGTGCATCCTGAACAAGAGCGCGAAACCGAAGGCCGTTAACGCAAGCCTGCGCGAAATGATAAAGGACGAGTTTATCACTCTGCCGGATGCGCCGCGCTATACGGTAACGGATATCTGGAACAATACCACCTTCGTTGCGCAGAACGAAGTCGGCGGCGAGGTGCCTGCCCACGGCGTACTGTTATACAGAGTAAAGGCGATGAGCTGATATGAGAGAAACCGCATTAAAAAGAAACGATCCCGCGCTGCAGTGGGACGACGCTTTCCCCATCGGCGGCGGCAGCTTCGGCGCGATGCTGTTCGGCGGAACAGAAACAGAAAAGATCTATCTCACGGAAGAAACGGTATGGTCCAGCCGTGATATGGGCGCGCCGGACCCCGAAATCAAAACGAAGATCGACCATTTGCGGCAGATGTATCTCGCAGGGGAAACCTATATCGACGACGAGGCCGAACGGCTGCTCGGCGATTCGATGAAGCGGGTATGTTCGTTTGAATACGCCGGAGTGCTTGAAATATCTCTGCCCGGCGAAGGCCCTGCGCAGGAATATGTGCGCACGTTGGATCTGCAGAACGGCGTTTACGCCGCGGATTATAAAAAAGGCGGCTTGCACGTTTACGCGCAGGCCTTCTGTTCTTATTCCTATGAGGTTACCGCCGTTAAGTATCGCTTTTCTTCTCCATCTGCCGTAAGTGTTTTATACCGCAGAGAACTGACTGGAAAAACGGATTGGAACGACGGCGTGCTCACAGTGACCGCGGGCACCGCCTTCGGAGACCACAAGTTCGCCGTTGGGATCAAACCCGTTTGCGACGGCAGTGTTTCTTGCCGTGACGGGGGCTTATTGATCGAAAACGCGAAAGAGATCGTGCTGTTTATCACCGTTGCAACGCAGTTCAGCCGCGGCGACGGTTTTGTTGACGCCGTGCGTGAAACGTTAGAGGAAGCGGACGATTACAGCCACATTTACGAAGACCATATCGCCGATTTCTCCGCTTTGTTCAATCGTACCGAGCTTTCGTTTGAATCGGATGCCTCCATTTTTTCGCTGCCTGTGGATGAACGGCTGCGTCGACTGAGAGAGGACCCTTCAGCCGACGATCCCGGTTTGTTTGAACTTTATTTCAATTTCGGTAAATATCTGCTTATCTCCTCTTCGAGAGAGGGAACGTTCCCAGCGAACCTGCAGGGCGTTTGGGTAGAAAAGCTCGAAAACCCGTGGAACGCCGATTACCATACCAACATCAATCTGCAGATGAATTACTGGCCCGCGGAGGTGCTGGATCTGGGCGAGTGCCATTCTGCGCTGTTCGATTACATGAACAACGTGCTGCTGGAAAGCGGCCGCAAAACCGCCGAAGACCTTTACGGCTGCCGGGGCACGGTAACGCACCACCTTTCGGATCTGTACGGTTACACAGGCCCTGCGGACGGCCTCTGGGGGCTGTGGCAGCTCGGCGGCGCGTGGCTTTCCACCCATATGTGGGAGCATTATCTGTTTACGCTTGATGCGGATTTTCTGCGGAATGAAGCGTACGAATACATGAAGGCCTGCGCGCTGTTCTTCATTGATTCCATGTTCCCGGATAAAAACGGCGTTCTCCTTTCGGGGCCTTCCATGAGCCCGGAAAACGAATTCTGTATCAATACGCCCGAGGGCAGAAAAAACGGTTATCTGTGCTTTTCGCCTTCGATGGACGTTGAGATCATTTCCGCCGTTCTCAAAAACTATATCGCCGCTGAAGACATTCTGGGGCTGGATCCCGAAACAAAAAAAGAAGCGCAGGATGCGCTTTCAAAAATGCCGCAGCTGAAGGTCGGCAAAAACGGTACGCTCTGCGAATGGGCCGAAGATTATGAAGAGGCCGAGCCGGGGCACCGCCATATTTCCCATGCTTTTGCGCTGTATCCCGGCAACGCGATCACCGAAGATACCCCCGAATTGTTTGCCGCGATACGCAATACGCTTGCCCGAAGGCTGCTTCACGGCGGTGGGCACACCGGCTGGTCAAGGGCATGGCTCGTATGCCTTTACGCGCGGTTGGGCGACAAAAAAGCCGCTGGGGAACACCTGCGGCTGCTGCTGACCGGCTCTACAAAGCCGAATCTTTTTGATAACCATCCGCCGTTTCAGATCGACGGCAACTTCGGCGGTACGGCGGGAATTGCCGAAATGCTGCTGCAGAGCCATAACGGAAAGATCACGCTTTTGCCTGCTGCGGATGAGACTTTTTCAGGCAGCTTTCGCGGATTGCGCGCCCGGGGCGGTTTGCGTGTGGACGCTGCGTTCAGAAACGGAAAAACAACGTCCTTTGCTCTGTACTCCGAAGCGCCGTGCAGTGTAAAGATCGCTGTGCCGTGCGCCCGGAAGCTGCTGGCAGAAAACCGTGAATATCTGCCGGAAGACGGCCTGTTTACTGCAGAGATCGGCTCCGGCGGGTGTGAATTTAAGTGTGTTTATACTGTTTGATTTTCCTGTTTTTTGTCTGAGATTTCAGCAGGTTTGTGATCCGCTTGTTCCGGCTCGGTATTTCCATCCGGCTTTTTTCCGAATTTCTGCTCGCGACGCATCTTTTTCAGTTCCTCAAGGTACCCGGCGGTGATGATACCGGACGGCAGCGCAACGATGGCGATGCCGAACAGGGAAGAGAGCATGGTTATCACGCGGCCGATCGTTGTCACGGGGTAGATATCGCCGTATCCCACCGTGGTGAGCGATACCGTGGCCCAGTAAACCGCCTCAAAAAAGGATGAAAAAGAATCGGGTTCCACATTCATGATCACAAGCGCCGAAACCAGTATATACGCCACTGCGAGCGTGCATACGGCGATCAGCGCTTCTTTGGAATTCTTCATAACCCGCATTATGATCTGCAGGCTTTTTGAATACCGCGCCGCCTTAAATATGCGCAGAATGCGCAGCGCGCGGATCATACGCATCACGCGCAGTACTTTGAATCCGCTGTTCACCGCGGAAATGGAGGGCAGGATCGAAACCAGATCCACGATCGCCATCGGGGAAACCGGATAACGCAAAAATGACGATGCCGTTTTTTTTCCGAATTTATAATCAGCGGTGACCCACCGAAGTATGTAATCGAGAATAAAAACAGCGGCGCATATTTTATCGGTGACCGCAAAAAACGGAGGATCTTCCTTAAAAGCCAGCGGGATCAGGCTGATCACGATCACCGCCATCATGAAGACGTCGTATAACGAGGCAAGTTTGGTTTCGTTATTTGCGGAATCAATGATGTTATAGATTTTTTCTCTCATATCGTTCGGCTCCGGTTCATTTCTTGTGAGATTCTTTCCACTGCCGGATCTGCTCCATCCGGTCTTTGAATTTGTATTCAAGCCCCTGCGTGGTGGGGCGGTAATAGCTTCTGCCGAGCAGCGAATCGGGCAGGCACTGCATGTCCGTCAGCTTATCTTCGGTGTTATGGGCATACTGATATCCCTGCCCGTAACCCTCCTGACGCATCAGCTTCGTTACGCCGTTGCGGATGTTCAGCGGCACCGGTTCGGCCAGTTGTTTCAGCGCGTCTTTTTTCGCTGATTCATACGCCAGATAAAGCGCGTTGGATTTTGGCGCCAGCGATAGGTACACAACCGCCTGCGTCAGGTGAACGGAGCATTCGGGCATGCCGATCATATGGCAGGCCTGAAAGGCAGCGATCGCCAGTTCCAGCGCCCGGGGATCCGCCAGCCCCACGTCTTCGCTGGCAAAGCGGGTCACGCGCCGGGCGATATAAAGCGGGTCTTCGCCTGCTTCCAACATCCGCGCAAGCCAGTAAACCGCGGCGTCGGGGTCGGAATTGCGCATGGATTTATGCAGCGCGCTGATCAGGTTATAGTGTTCCTCGCCGGTTTTATCGTAGAGCAGAGATTTGCGTGAGGTGCACTGCTCCACTGTTTCTGCGGTCACTGTGACCGAACCGTTTTCGCTTTCGCCGTTGAGCACCGCCATTTCAAGGGTGGAGAGCGCCGTGCGCGCATCGCCGTTGGCGAATACCGCGATCATACGCAGCACGTCCTCTTCGATCTGAACATGCTGATCTCCGAAGCCCAGAGGGCTCGTAACGGCACGCTGCAGAAGCAGCAGAATATCGTCTTCGCTCAGGGCTTTCAGCACGAAAACCTTGCAGCGCGAAAGAAGCGCGCCGTTGACCTCGAATGAGGGGTTCTCGGTGGTGGCGCCGATCAGAATGATGCTGCCTTTTTCCACAAAGGGAAGAAACGCGTCCTGCTGCGCTTTATTGAAACGGTGGATCTCATCCACGAATACAATGGTCTTTTCGCCGGTGGACCGGTTCTCATCCGCCTGCTGCATTACCGCGCGGATCTCTTTGATGCCGCTGGTCACCGCAGAGAAATTGATAAAGCTTGCTTTCGTGTGGTTTGCGATCACGTTTGCCAGCGTCGTTTTGCCCACGCCGGGCGGCCCCCAGAAGATCATGGAGGAAACCGCGTCCTGCTCGATGATCCTGCGCAGGATTTTCCCCGGCCCCAGCAGATGCTGCTGGCCTACGATCTCATCTACGGTCTGCGGACGCAGGCGGGCAGGCAGCGGCAGCATGGCTGCGCTGTCGGAAAAAGCGATCTGATCGTTCATACCGGGCGGACCTCCAATTAAACTTCTGAAACGGCTGTATCCTTATAATGCTCGCTGAAAGAACGGAACGCCTCTTCCAGCGTATAATCTTTATCCTGCAAAACCCTTCTCACGTCGACGTTCCCGGCGGCTTCTATGAAACCGTAGATCCGGTTTTCATCCAATAAAACGAGCGGGCCGGTTTTATACTTTACAACGTCTTTGATTTCGGCGGGCAGGGTAATGCCGTACCTCTGAATGATGCCTGCGTTCAGCCTGTTATAATCGTCGTAGATCTGCGGATCCCATTTTTCAAGGAAGCGGTTATAAAACAGATGATCGGTGAGCAGATGTACGAAATAACCTTCCGTATACGCGTCGAATGCCGGGTGCTCTTCAATAAAGCTCTGCAGATCGGGGCGGCTGGAATACGGGCCGTAATGAGACTTTGCCTTGTCCTGTGCCCTGTCCGGCGCAATGATCCCCTGCATGAACGCGTTCATATCGGTAACGGGATATTTTTGTGCGTAAACGCTTCCTACGGCTAAATGAATCACGTATCCGGGCATGTTCCTGTTTGCATACGGCCTGTATGCGGTCTCCTTTTTTCAATATTATAATTATACATTTCTGCGGTATATCCGGTCAATAGTTTTTGAAAAATATTCTGTTGGTTTCATTTTATATATGGTTTTCTTAACTGCTGATTGCAATTGCCGCGCGGCGGTGGTATGATAAAACAAAGTAGTGTGCTTACGGAAAGGAGCGGCGCAGAAAAACGTATGGATCTTTCAAAATGCAACCGAAAACTGAATAAGCAGTTCGGCGGCAGGGTACGTGCGTCGTATGAAAATGACTGTATCGTTCTGCGCGGCGAACTGGAGCGATGGCCGGATGTTATCTCCGCCTGCCGTATGGCGGCGCTCAAATGCAGCCGCATCCACGTGGTGAACGATATCGTATGCTCTGAAGCGCAGGCCGCCCCCATGCGCCGTCCGTCTTTTACCGATAACGCGCTGGAGGGCGCATCCCCGGACGTGCTTGTGATCGGCGGCGGGATCTCGGGCGCTTCGATCGCGCGGGAACTGATGAAGTGGGATCTTAATGTGCTTCTGGTTGAAAAAGAGGCGGACCTTGCTTTGCAGGCATCCGGACGAAACGACGGCGAGGTGCATCCCGGCATCGATCTGGGCAAGGGTTCGCTGAAGCATAAATATATCCGTACCGCCAACCGGATGTTCGATACGGTGTGCAGAGACCTGAACGTTGAATTCCACCGCGTGGGGCAGTACGTTCTGTTCAGCGACGTATGGCTGAAGCCGTTGATCCGGCTCTATTGCCTTTGGCGCAAATACCACGACGGTATTGAAGATACGGTGCTGATCTCCGGCGCGCAGCTCAAAAAGAACGAACCGCAGCTGGATCCCGAAACGAAATTCGCAATCCTGAACCCGAGCGCTGGGGTCGTGTGCCCTTACGGGCTTACCATAGCTTATGCAGAGAACGCCGTACAGAACGGCGCGAAGGTCTCGCTCAATACCGCCGTACTGGGTATGGAGGTCGATAACGGTACGATCACTGCCGTAAATACCAACCGGGGCACGCTATACCCGAAGGTTGTTATCAACGCCGCGGGCGTGTTTGCCGAAGAGATCGCAAAGATGGCGGAAGACCGCTTTTATTCCATCCATCCGCGCCGCGGCACGAACTCCATTTTGGATAAGAAGGCCGGGGCTTATATGCATTCCATCGCATCCGTGATAAATCTGCACGCCCAGCTCAAGGCGCACACGAAGGGCGGCGGTACGATGCGCACCGCCCACGGCAATCTGCTTGTAGGGCCGGACGCGGTGGAGACCTGGCAGAAAGAGAATACAGAGACCCATCCCGAGAGCATCCGAGTGGTATTCGATAAACAGAAAAAAACGATGCCCTGTTTGACCCAGCGCGATATCATCACCTATTTCACCGGTGTGCGCGCCCCCACTTTTGAGGAGGATTATATCATCGAGCGCGGCCGACGCACAAAAAATCTGATCCACTGTGCCGGTATCCAGTCGCCGGGGCTTACAACCGCGCCTGCCGTGGCCATAGACGTTGCGCAGATGGCGGTGGGTATGCTTTCGGAAAAGAAGCCGGTCGAAAAGAATCCTGCCTTCGATCCGGTGCGGAAAGGCATTCCGGTGCTGCGTGAAATGGATGAAACGCAGCGCGCCGCCATGATCAGGGAGAACCCCGATTACGGCGTGATCGTATGCCGCTGTGAAGAGGTCAGCAAGGGTGAGATATTGGACGCGCTCCGATCGCCGATCTGCGTGCCCACCGTGGACGGCGTCAAAAAGCGCGTGCGTCCCGGTATGGGGCGCTGCCAGGGCGGCTTCTGTTCACCTCTGGTAACGCAGATCATTGCGGATTATCTGGGCGTGCCGCTCAGCGAAGTAAGAAAATCCGGAGAGGGCTCCGTGATCACTTTCGGTAAAACCAAAACACCGGAAGGGGGCTGCGAAGCATGAAAACCGATCGATATGACGTGATCGTGATCGGCGGCGGTCCCGCTGGGCTTGCGGCAGCCGTAAGCGCCCATGACAACGGCGCGCGCGTTCTTCTGATCGAGCGAGAAGCGCGCCTCGGCGGTATCCTGAAGCAGTGCATCCACGATGGGTTCGGGCTGCTGCGTTTCGGCGAAAAGCTTTCCGGCCCGGAATACGCGGAACGGTATATCGATATGTTCCGTGCGCGGGATATCCCTGCGTTGACGCTGACTTTCGTAACGAAAATCGAAAAAACAGACAAGGGGTTTGAAGTGCATGCGGTCAACCGGCAGGGGATATGCGTGCATACCGCACGCGCCCTTGTGCTTGCCACAGGCTGCCGTGAGCGCACCGCAAAGCAGGTGTTCATCCACGGGACGCGCCCGTCCGGCGTGTTTACCGCGGGTACGGCGCAGCATTTTGTAAATCTTCTGGGCGAGATGCCCGCGAAAAAATGCGTGATCCTCGGTTCCGGCGATATCGGCCTGATCATGGCGCGGCGGCTGACGCTGGAAGGCGCCGAGGTGCTCGGCGTATACGAGGCAAAACCGACCCCCTCAGGTTTAACGCGGAACCTGCACCAGTGTTTGTACGATTACGATATCCCGCTGCATCTTTCGCATACCGTAACCCGTGTGTTCGGGGTCGACCGGCTTGAAGGCGTAGAAATATCAGAAGTGGACGATAACATGACGCCTGTGCCCGGCACTGAAAAGCGGCTGGACTGCGACGCGCTGATCCTCTCCGTAGGCCTGATCCCCGAAAATGAACTCGCCGAGAGCCTCGGCGTTGAGATCGACCCGAAAACCAAAGGCCCGTATTGCGACGGGCAGTGCATGACGTCCGTTCCCGGCGTATTCTCCTGCGGCAACGCGCTGCACGTGAACGACCTTGTGGATTACGTATCCGAAAACGCAGCAGCCGCGGGCAAAGCGGCAGCGATGTATACGCCCGCGCCGCAGAAACACGTGACGCTGCATGCGGACGGCAATTTTATGTACATCGTGCCGCAGCGGCTGGATCTGAACCGTGATAATACGAAGGCTGCGGTATATTTCCGTTCCCGCGGCGATTTCAACAACGCGCGTCTTTCCGTTGCCATAGACGGCAAAGAAGTGTTTTCGAAGAAATACGCTTTTCTCCGTCCGCCGGAAATGGAAAAACTGGAACTTGATTTCAGCGCTTTCAGTATCTCTGAATCATCCGACGTCCGCTTTGCTCTGCAGCTGCAGACGAAAAAGGGGAGTGAAGCATGAAAGAAATGATATGTATCGTTTGCCCCCGCGGTTGCACGCTGCAGGCAGCGGTTGAGAACGGCGTGATCACCGTTACGGGCAATTCCTGCAAACGCGGATCTGATTTTGCCGTAAGCGAACTGACCGACCCGAAACGGACGGTATGCAGCACGGTCCGCACCGCGTTTCCCGACGTGCCGGTGCTGCCGGTACGCGTATCGGGAGAGATTCCGAAGAACCGTATATTTGACGTGATGCGGCAGATCGACGCTGTGTGTGTCAAAGAACGCGTAAGCCGCGGCGATACCGTGATATCAAACGTGCTCGGTCTGGGTGTGAACGTGATCGCGACCAGCGATATATTAAAAGACAACGGGAAAGCAGGTGGTGATTTATGAGCGGATCTCTTGTACTTACCTTTGATATCGGCACCCAGAGCGCGCGCTGCCTTCTGGTCCGTCCGGACGGCAGTTTCGCGGATATGATCCAGCAGAAATATGAACAGCCGTATTTTTCAAAGGAACCCGGTTGGGCTGAACAGACGCCGGATTTCTATTACGATGTGATCGCGGGCCTGTCGAAAACCCTTTTGGAGCGAAACGCCGAAAACATCGGCAGTATTATAGCGGTAACGATCACCTGTATCCGCGATACGGTGCTCTGTCTTGATAAAGACCGGAAACCGCTGCGGGATATCATATTGTGGCTTGACCAGCGCAAGGCCGACTGCACCGGGAAGATCCCGCCTGCAAAGGCCGCATTGTTCCGTTTGGTCGGCATGGGTGAAGCGATCAGGATCCTGTATCAGGCAACGGCAGCCAACTGGCTGATACAGAACGAGCCGGAATTGTGGGAACAGACCGATAAATATGTGATGCTGCCCACGTACCTGAATTATAAACTGACCGGCGAACTGAAAGACGCCGCCTCAAATATGATCGGCCACGTACCCTTCGACTACAAGGGACGCCGCTGGATGGGCAAGGGGGAACTTACCCGCTGCGTGTGCGATGTGCCGGAAGAAAAGCTGTGCGAACTGGTTCCGTCGGGCACGGTAATCGGTAAGATTACCGAAGCTGCCTCCGATGAAACCGGTATCCCTGCGGGGCTGCCGCTGATCGCCTCCGGTTCCGATAAGGGCTGCGAAACCCTCGGGCTTTCCGTGATCAGGGAGGAGCAGGCTGCCGTATCCTTCGGTACCACCGCAACGCTGCAGATGGCGGTGAAGGATTATTTTGAACCCCAGCCGTTTATGCCGGCATACCCGGGCGTGCCGAACGATATCTATAACCCCGAGTTCGAAGTGTACCGTGGCTTCTGGATGCTCTCATGGTTCATCGAGCAGTTTGGCGCGGCGGACAGGGAAGAAGCCGAAAAGCAGGGGACTTCCGCCGAGAAGCTTCTGGATGAACGCATCCGGGATATCCCGCCGTGCTGTAACGGGTTGCTTTTGCAGCCGTTCTGGACCGCAGGCATCACGAACCCGAACGCCCGCGGCGCGATCGTCGGATTTGCCGATTACCACACCCGCTATCACTTATACCGTGCCATGATCGAGGGCATATGCATGGAACTGTATCACGGCCTTGCCACGATGCAGAAACGCTCCGGCAAAACGGTGAAAGAACTATTCGCCGGGGGCGGCGGCGCGAAGAGCGACGTGGTTTGTCAGATCGCCGCCGACGTGTTCGGCCTGCCGGTGAAACGGAGCCAGACGCATGAGGCCAGCGCCGTGGGTTCTTCCATGGTGGCGTTCATCGCATTGGGCACGTTCCGCGATTATGAAGACGCGATGGGCCATATGGTGCAGCTGAAGGATGAATTCACGCCGGACGCCGAAAACCACCGTATATATATGGAATACTATGAAGAGGTATACAGCAAACTCCCTGCAAGCCTGAAAAACACCGATAAGAATATTGTAAAACTGATGAAAAGGAGATCCGCAGAATGAGCACGAAACCCTACAAAGGCTTTGAACCCAAGTGGGTGCTGACCCGCGCGCCCGAAAACAGTTACCGTTCCATTTTCCGCTGGGGCGACCCGGATTTCTTCAAGTATCCGAAAGAGAGCCTGTATAATTATGTAAAAGAGCGCTGCAATCTGCGCGATGAGGATTTTAAGCAGTATAACGACGATATCGGCATGGATCCGGTTCAGCTCGGCGAAGAACACGCGCCGAAGATCGACACAGCGCACGTGGACGCCATCGCCGCAATCGTGGGGGAAAAGAACGTGTCGCAGTCCGATTACGACCGGCTTGCCGTAGCCTACGGACAGACCATGTACGACCTGCTGCGCATGCGCCACCGCCGGTTCGACAGCCTGCCGGACCTTGTGGTGTTCCCCGAAACGAGCGAACAGGTGGAGCAGATCGTGGCATACGTTGCAGAGCACGGTATCCCGCTGTACGTTTACGGCGGCGGGTCCTCCGTTACGCGCGGCGTGGAGCCGATCAAAGGCGGTATTTCGCTCGATATGCGCCGCAACTTCAATAAGGTGATCCGCTTCAATGAGATCGACCAGACCATCACCGTGCAGGCGGGCATGTCCGGCCCAAAGCTCGAAGAAACGCTGCAGAACGCCCCCAAACTTTTCGGCGCAAAACGCGCGTACACCTGCGGGCATTTCCCCCAGTCGTTCGAATACAGTTCCGT
>JAEEGL015822920.1_pt1 | contig 15424 bp, 13 predicted proteins | sample 9134231 | NCBI WGS metagenome assembly JAEEGL01 (sample SAMN16246548, study PRJNA631951) | gut metagenome | biome: gut microbiome; feature: rumen; material: fiber-attached | host: Bos | place: Iran: Karaj | collected 2018-10 | reverse complement strand
TGGCTGGAGTATGCAATAGTGCATACAGAAAAATTTGCAAAGAGATGGGGGCCGCCCTTGTTTGCGCCGAAATGGTTTCTGATAAAGGTATGATTTATAATAGTAAAAAAACAAAAGAAATGCTTTATTTTGAGGAAAGCGAAAGGCCAATATCACAACAGATATTTGGAAACAGCAAAGAAACATTTGTTGAGGCTGCTAAAATGGTTTATGAGATTATGAAGCCTGATATAATTGATATTAATATGGGCTGCCCTGTACCAAAAGTTGCAATACGTTCTCAAGCTGGATCGGCACTTTTAAAAAATCCAGAATTAATATATGATATAGTTTCTTCAGTAGTTAATGCTGTACCAGTACCAGTAACTGTAAAAATACGTAGCGGTTGGGATTCGAATTCCATAAATGCCATTGAAGTTGCCAAAATTGTTGAATTAGCGGGTGCCAGTGCTATTACTGTACACCCACGAACAAGAAGCCAGTTATACAGCGGGAAAGCTGATTTAAATATAATAAAACAAGTAAAAGAAAATGTCTCTATTCCTGTGATAGGCAATGGGGATATTGTCGATATAGAAACAGCCAAGCATATGCTAGAATATACCAAATGTGATGCCATTATGATTGGTCGTGGCGTTCTAGGTAATCCTTGGCTAATTAAAGAAATAGATACTTATCTTAAAACAGGTATTATTATTAATAAACCTTCATATGAGGAAAGAATAAATATGTGCTACCATCATCTAGATTATTTATTAAAAATAAAAAATGAAACAGTAGCAATTCTGGAAATGCGTAGTCACATCGCCTGGTATATAAGAGGTATGCCATATCATAAAGAGATAAAAAATCTTATCTTTAAGGCCAAAACCAAAGAAGAAATTACAGAAATACTTGATAATTATCGAAAAAAATTATATAATTAATAAGTCAGGTTATATTGTAGATATAGTAATTTGAAAGGATGATTTAATTGAAAGCATCATTTTGGTATAGATTACTCGCCTATATTATTGATATTATCATAGTTGGTTTAACAGTATCGGTTATATGCACTGCCTTACCAAAGAAAAGTTCTTTATCTAATATGGAATTAAATACATTAGAAAATCAATTAATAAAAGGCGAAATAACTGCTGAGAAATATATTGAAGAGTATAAAGTAATTCTATATAACAACAATAAAGATAGTATTATTGAAACAACAATTGGTCTATTGTTAACAGTTGGCTATTTTATAGTATTTCAATATATGAATAAAGGACAAACCATTGGAAAGAGATTGCTTAAAATTAGAGTAGTTGATAATGATACTGGCAAGCCGCCTACGATAACAAAAGGATTTATTCGAACTATAATAGTATTTAACATAATATCAAGTTTTGTAAGCTCAATATTAATTAACTATCTGAGTAAATCAACATATATTTCAAGTTATATAATAATAACAGAAATAGAATATTTATTAGTTACAATTAGTATTTTATTTATAATTTTTAGAAAAGATGGCCGCGGTATACACGATTTAATATCGAATACCAAGGTAATAGAAGAGAGGTAATAACATGCGCGATTTTACAGATCAAGAATTAATTAGAAGAGAAAAAGCAGACAAACTAAGAGAAGCAGGAATGGATCCATTTGGACACCGCTTTGACAGAACCGCTTGGAGTAAAGAAATAAAAGATAAATATGAGAATGTGGAACATGATGCTTTTGAAAACATTAGTGATGAATTTACTGTTGCCGGAAGAATTATGTTTATTCGTAAAATGGGTAAAGCTTCATTTTTCACGATTCAAGATAAAATGGGCAAAATCCAAATATATATTTCTATTAACGATGTTGGCGAGGAAATGTATGAATTATTCAAAACAGCTGACATTGGCGATATAGTAGGCGTCCGCGGACGTGTAATGAAAACCAGAACTGGTGAAGTAACTTTAAAATGCTTAGAGTATACTCATTTAGTAAAATCATTAAAGCCACTACCAGAGAAGTTTCATGGATTAACTGATATTGAAGAGAGATATCGCCGTCGTTATGTTGATTTAATTATGAATGAAGAATCAAAAAAAATTGCTTTTACAAGGCCAAAGATAATTCGTTCAATCCAAAAATTTATGGATAATCGTGGGTTTACTGAAGTTGAAACACCAGTTTTATCAACGTTATTAACTGGAGCTGCTGCAAGACCATTTGAAACACATCATAATGCTCAAGATTTAGATATGTATTTACGCATTGCATTAGAACTACCACTAAAAAGATTGCTTGTTGGTGGTATGGAAGCTGTATATGAAATTGGCAGAGTATTTAGAAACGAAGGAATGGATCCAAGACACAATCCAGAATTTACAATGATGGAAGCATATCTTGCATATTCTGATCTTGAAGGCATGATGGAAATGACTGAAAGTATGTTTAAAACAATTGCTAAAGAAGTATTTGGTAAATATACATTTAATTGGTATGGTAATGAAATAGATTTATCAAAGCCGTTTAAAAGAATTAGTATGGTTGATAGTATTAAAGAAAAAACAGGCATAGACTTTAAAAAAATATCATCCGTTGATGAAGCATTATCATTAGCTAAAGAACATGATATACCTGTTGAAAAGCACCAAGAAAATATCGGCCATATAATTAACTTGTTCTTTGAAAAATATGTAGAGGAAACTCTAATTCAACCAACATTTTTATATGGACACCCAGTAGAGATTTCTCCATTAACTAAAAGGAATCCAGAAGATCCCCGATTTGTTGATCGTTTTGAATTGTTTATTGGCGGAAAAGAATTTTGTAACGCTTATACTGAATTAAATGATCCAATTGATCAATTAGAAAGATTTGAGGAACAATTGAAAGAAAAAGAATTAGGAAATGATGAAGCCAATGACATTGATATGGACTTTATTGAAGCCCTAGAATATGGTATGCCACCAGCTGGTGGAATTGGCTATGGAATAGACAGAATGTGTATGTTATTTACGGAGGTAGATTCAATAAGAGATGTAATTTTATTCCCGTTAATGAAAAAAAAGTAATAATAAAAAAGATGAAAAGTCAAGACTTGTGATACTAAAAATATAGGAGGAGAAAAATGAAAAAAATTAAAGAATTTATTGAAAAACACAAAACAATAGTATTATGCTGTACCCTTCTAATCCTAATAGCTGTATCAGTATTATTGTTTGGATGGATTGGTTTATGGTATGATGCCATAATTGGTTTAATCGTAGGAATTATTCTTACAGGCTTTAAAAAATTTGGCTTATTAAAAATATTAAGTATAATGACACTTATAATTATGCTTGTTACTAATATTTTACCTGGTAGACAAGAAATAGTTGATCGAATTGGTATAGCCGATATTCTAGTAAACTATTTTAGTATTGTATTGCAAAACTTTAGTTATATTGTATTGTTTATACTTATAGTAGGTGGATTTTATGGAGTTTTAAATAAAACACCGAATTATAAAAAACTATTAGACAACATTGTTGCTAAAGTTAAACCATTAGGTAAAAAAATTATATTTATAACAATTATTTTATTTGCTGTTATTGCATCAATGACAAGCATAACAATTCCACTATTTGTATTTATTCCTTTTGTGGTAGCCATTATTTTATCATTAGGATATGATAAATTAGTAGCATTTACAACTACAATAGTTAGCATTATAGTTGGTTATATTGGTGGTGTATTTGTTAATTTTATAAACCCAAATACAGGAATTGCTACTACATATGAAACGTTTATTGGTATTGAAACAAAATTTACCAATACATTTCCAAAATTATTATTACTTTTTGCAGGAATCGCTCTATTAATCTTCTTTGTAGATAAACATATAAAAAACGTTGAAGCAAAGAAAGTTAAATATGAATTAAGCGATAATTCAGAATTATTAATTGCTGAAGTCAAAGGAAAATATAAAGATTTAAAAACATGGCCATTAATTGTTATTTTATCACTTATATTTATTATTTTAGTAATTGGATTAATTCCATGGAATGCATTGTTTGGAATAACTGTATTTTCAGATTTCCATACATGGTTAACAGAACTATCAATAAAAGACTTTGAAATTATACCAAATATAATATCATCTAATTTGCCTGCTTTAGGTGAATGGACTGCAAGAGGAAACCCAATGGCAATATATGTATACATTTCTATGCTACTAATATTCGCTACATTAATTATTGCCCTAGTTAGTAGAACAAAAATTAATGATACTATGGAGAATTTCCTTGAAGGTGTAAAAAAATCATTACCTGCAGCTGCCTTAATTACCATTGCTTATACTGTATTAGTATGTGCATACAATAACGGTTTTCTAGAAGTTATTATATCTAATTATGGTAAATTTAATTATGGAGTATCTTCATTATTAGTATTCTTAGGATGCCTACTAAATGTTGATACAACTTGGATAATGGCTGGTGCTATATCACCAATAGCAAGTCTTATTACTGATGAATCAATTTATACATCAGTAGCTATATTATTTCAAGGATTATATGGTTTATTTATGTTAGTAGGTCCAACAAGCTTATTCTTAATTATTGGATTATCTTACTTTGATATTCCATATACAACATGGATAAAATATATCTGGAGATTTATCCTATATCTAATAATACTAATAGCTTTAGTAACGATATTAGTAATATTAATGTAAAATTAAAACACCTTATGGTGTTTTTTTTCTCTCTTGTATCTTATAAGTAAAATTAAGTAAAGTTTTAACAGGTAAAAATCTAGTAAAAAATATCCCCATTTTAACGCTAAATCCAGGTATTATTAATAATTTCCCCTTAAACATTTTATTGATGGCATACCTAGCAACATATCTAGCATCTAACTGTTCTAAATTAAATTTAACTTTTGCCCTATTATTAAAATTGGTATCCACAGGGCCAGGACAAAGAACTGATATTGATTTATTACTATTATTTCTTCGAAGTTCTTCATAAAGAGCAAAACTATAATTACATACATAACTTTTTGTTGCATAGTACGCAGCCATAAGCGGACCACCTTTCATTAGCCCGGCTGAACTACCAACATTTAAAATATATTTAACATTTTTATTATTTATAAACATTTTTGTTAAAATATGAACACATTTAATATTTAAATCTATCATATTTAATTCTATATCTAAATCACTATTTTCATAATCTCCAAACAATCCAAATCCTGCGTTATTTATAACAATATCAATTTTCTCATTTTTTATTTCTTCATACAATTTAAAACAATTATTATTATTAGATAAATCATATTCCATTATTTTAACATTAGTTTTTATTATGCTTTTTAATTCTAACAATTTATCTTTACTTCTAGCAACAACTATTAAATCGTATCCTATTTCTCCTAAATATATTGCCATTTCTTTTCCAATTCCAGAACTAGCACCTGTAATTAATGCTTTCAACTTATTCACCTCTATTATTATTATACACCAAGAATATAATAAAACTCCATCATTTGATGGAGTGAATATTTATTTTGTTCCGTAAATTCTATCACCAGCATCGCCTAATCCTGGAACAATATACTTATTTTCATTTAAACATTTATCAATACAAGCACAATATATTTTAACATCAGGATATTTTTGAGTTACTGATTTCAGTCCCTCAGGAGCAGCAATAATACACAGAAATTTTATGCTTTTTACGCCCTTCAATTTTAACAATTCAATTGCATCAATTGCTGAGCCACCAGTAGCTAACATTGGATCAAGAATAAGCACTTCTCTTTTTTCAATATCTTTTGGAACCTTGAAAAAATAATTAACAGGTTTAAATGTTTTTTCATCACGGTACATCCCAACATGACCTATTTTAGCATTTGGTATAACAGAGATAACACCATCAAGCATCCCCATACCAGCTCTAAGTATTGGTACAAAAGCAAATTTATCTTGATTTAATTTCTTAGTTTTATACTTTGTAATAGGTGTTTCTATTTCAGTATCATCAAGTTCTGCTTTTGACATTGCTTCATAACATAAAAACATAGCAATCTCTTTAACTAACTCCCTAAATTCCTTAGTACTAGTATTCTTATCTCTCAATATAGATAATTTATGAGTAATTAAAGAATTTTTTAATTCAATAACATTTTTCATATAATTACCTTATTCATTACCTTTTTCATTGGGAATTATAATATTTAAAATTATTCCTATGATTGATGCTAAACTCATTCCTGAAATTGTTACTGATAAATCGCCACTAACAATTGATATAGCTGCTCCACCTAAACCAAGTACAAACATAGATGAAGCAACAACCACATTTTTTGATAGCTCAAAATTTACTTGATTTTTAATTAAAACCTTTAAGCCATTAACCGCAATAAATCCATAAAGCAAAAGTGATACACCGCCTAATACTGCATTTGGAATAGTTGAAATTAATGCCGTAAACTTTCCTAAGAATCCAATTATAATAGCAATTACAGCCGCCATACCAATAACTTTTACCGAAGCTACTTTAGTCATTCCAACTACAGAAGTGTTTTCGCCATAAGTGGTATTAGCAGGTCCACCCAAAAGCCCTGCTGCAAATGTGGCAATACCATCACCTAACAAAGTTCTATCAAGGCCAGGATTCTTAATTAGATCTCTCCCAATAATATTACCTAAAGATGTATGATCACCAATATGTTCGCATAGTGTAACTAGAGCAACTGGTGCAATCGTAATAATTGCTATAAAACTTGGTTTATAATCTTTAAATGGAATAATAAATTTAGGTATCTCAAAGAACTTCGCATCCATGACGGGTTTAAAATCAATTAATCCCAAAATAACTGCTACAATATATCCTGCAATAATACCAATTAAGAATGGAATAACTTTCAAAAAACCTTTGGCCTTTGTCATAACAAAAGTAGTAACTAGAAATGCTACTAAAGCAACGATTAGTGTTTTGTAGTCAACTGATACTCCAGATGATAGACCAATTTGTGATATTGCTGATGGAGCTAACCCCAAACCAATTATCATAATCATTGGCCCTATAACAACAGGGGGTAAAATTTTTTCTAGCCAGTTCTTACCTACAAATTTAATGATAATAGCAATAATCACATATATTAAACCTACTGCCATAATACCAGTCATTGCTCCAGATATTCCACCTTTAGCATAAGCAGCTGCTATAGGTGTAATAAATGCGAATGAACTTCCAAGATAAACTGGTGATTTCTTTCTGGTGCAAGCAATATATATAAGTGTTCCAATTCCTGAAGTTACCATAGCAACAGGAATAGTTAATACTGTTTCGCCTGCTGCAGCATTAACCAATATGGGAACCAATATTGTTGCCCCAAACATTGCAAACACATGTTGTAAAGCTAAAATTAATGATTTGCCAATAGGAGGCATTTCATCGACATCATATGTCATTTTTTTTGCTTTCATAAAAAAACTCCTTTCTATTCAGATGAATAATTATAATAAAAAAGAAGAGAAAAAATATTCGCTTCTTAAATACTATAATTAACAATTAAAAATAAAATAACAAAAATAAAATTGAAATCTAATAAATTAGAAATAACGATTTTGTTTTTGCATCTTATTTTCATTTTTTCACCTTCTATAAGAGATTAACATATTATTGACAAAAAATCAACAAATTTTTATAAATAAAAATATTTAGTTGTTAAAAACAAAAAAATATTATATAATACGAGCGAGGTGAAAGGTATGGAAAGATTACAAAAAGTAATAGCTAACTTAGGTTATACATCTCGTAGAAAGGCCGAAGAACTAATTATAAATGGTAAAGTAAAAGTTAATGGCGAAGTAATTACCGAATTAGGAACCAAAGTAAAATTAAATGATACTATTGAAGTGGAAAACACAATATTAGATAATAATAAAAATTATGAATATTATCTTTTAAATAAACCACGTGAAGTAATCTCCTCTGTATCTGATGAACATGGTCGAAAAACAGTTGTTGATTTAATTGACACTAATGAGAGAATATACCCAATCGGAAGATTAGATTATGACACTACTGGGGCCATTATCTTGACCAACGATGGAACTCTAGCCAATAAGTTGATGCATCCATCAAGCAAAGTAGAAAAAAAATATATTGCCAAAGTTTCAGGTTTAGTAACCGGCTATGAAATAAAACGACTACGAGATGGTATTATTATTGATGGCAAAAAAACTGCCACCGCTAAAGTGAATTTAAAAAAATATGACAAAAAAGCCGACAAATCAATTGTTGAATTAATTATTCATGAAGGTAGAAATCATCAAGTAAGAAAAATGTTTGAAGTAATTGGCCATGATGTCTTAAAACTTAAAAGAGAAAAATATGCCAATCTAGATTTAACAAATTTAAAACCAGGAGAGTATCGAAAATTAACAAATAAAGAAATAGCTATTCTATATTCATTAATAAAAAAGTAGTATATTAATAATTACTACTTCTTTATTTTGTCCTTATCTATATCTATTTCCTTATATCTAACAAAAGTCATTATTTGAAACATAAAAGTAATAATTGAAGCAATCAAAATAATAATTTTGTCAATTGTTGGAATATAAGAAATTATCAGTGTTATTGATAATAATGTTGTTTTAATTTTTCCTATCATATTTGCTTTTGGGTGATTGTTTTTTGCTTCTGATAATAAGTTTATATAACTGATACATATTTCCAATATCATATTAATAAGCAAAATTTTGTATTTAATAATTGCTGGAATCATTATACCTAATGCAAATATTTTATCACAAACTGCATCTAATTTTACTCCAAATTGCGAGACACAATTATACATTCTAGCCAATCTGCCATCCAAAAAATCTGTTATCGCAAATATAATTAATTCTACAACAACAATATCTAATCTATCTGCAAGTAGAGTTGGAATAATAACAGCTGGTGCCAATGCTCTTGAAAAAGTTAATATATTAGGTATTTGTTTTTTTATTTCCTTCCTTTTAATACCTTTTATATTATCCATAAAATCATTTATAAAATTTCTAAATACAAGTCTCATTCAATCATCTCACTTTTATTATAAAATCATTATAATATACATAAAGATAAACACAACTAAAAAGAAAAAGAGACTACTTAGCCTCAACAATAAGTTTAATAGCCGTTCTTTCGTCGCCATCAATTACAATATCAGCAAATGCTGGAATGCATATCAAATTTTTTCCAGCTGGTGCTACAAATCCTCTAGCTATTGCAATAGCCTTAATCGCTTGATTTAATGCTCCAGCCCCAATTGCCTGAATTTCTACACTATCCTTTTCCCTAAAAACATTTGCTAATGCTCCAGCAACTGAATTAGGATTAGACTTTGTTCCTACCTTAAGTGTTTCCATTATTTTATCATTCCTTTCTTTAATATATTCAAATATATGTCTTAAATTAAAAAAAGATACTAATAATTTACAAATAAATTATGAAATGATATAATTAACTTATCGTTATAGTAAAAAAGAGGTGTATAATGGGTAAGTTAAAAAAATCAGGCTTTCTTGAAGGCGCATTTATTGCGACTATATGTATTATAATAACAAAAATATTGGGAGTACTTTACGTAATTCCGTTTTATGATATTATCGGTGAAAAAGGTGGAACTCTATACGGATATGCTTATAATATATATAATATATTTTTAATAATTTCATCAGCAGGCATTCCATTAGCCATAAGTAAATTAACTAGTGAATATGCTACATTAAAGCAAGACGATAAAAAAGTGAGAATGTATCAAATATCTTCCAAAGTAATAATGATTTTTTCTATTGTGTCATTCCTGATATGTTTCATGTTTGCACCATTATTTGCTAAATTAATAATTGGAGAATTAACAGGTGGAAACAACATAAAAGATGTTGCCTTAGTTATTAGATCCATTTCTTTTGCCTTATTAATTATCCCAATGTTAAGTATCAAAAGAGGATACCTTCAAGGACACACTTACATTAAGGAGCCATCAATAAGTCAAATAATTGAGCAGGTAGTACGTATTGCCATTATTATAATAGGCAGTTATCTATGCGTTAGAGTATTTAATTTGCCAGTTAAATATGCCGTTGTTACCTCAACACTAGCTGCATGTCTTGGAGGATTAGCGACTTATATATATTTAGATATAATTACAAGAAAGAATAGGCATCAACTAGGATTAGATATTGAAGTAAAAGAAAACAAAAAAAATGATAAAGAAATAATTAAAAAAATAATTGTATATTCGATTCCTTTTATTGTAATTAATTTAGTTAATAATGCTACAACATTTGTCGATATGGTTTTGATAATTAAAACATTACCAAAATTAGGTTTTACAGCCACTAATACAGAATTTATTGGCAGTGTATTTACTACTTGGGGTGTTAAAATTAATACTATTATAACATCTATTGCTAACGGCTTGATAATAAGCTTAATACCAAATATGGTAAAGGATTATAATGAAAAGAATAATGAATCAATGAATCAGACATTTAATAAATGTCTAAAGATAATTCTATTAATTATTGCCCCATTAGCTATTTTTATGAGTATTATGTCAACAAGTATGTGGAATACATTTTATAGTCCTAATGAATATGGGTCATTAATTATTAAATTTAATATTATTGTTACCATATTTGATTGCTTATATATTGTCGTAAATTCATTACTTCAAAGCATTAATGGACAAAAAGTAATATATAAAAGTGTTATTATTGGACAATTAATTAATGTTGCATTAGACATCCCATTAATGGTTTTATTTGACAAAATTGGATGGCCTGCATACTATGGAGCAATCGCTGCAACCCTTGCATGCTTTATTACCGCTAATGGAATTAGTCTACATTATTTAAACAAAGAAATGCATTTGAATTACAATGAAACGATTGCATCAATTCCGAGATTTATTTTATCAACAATTGTGTTGATAATTATGCTAAAAATATTTAAAATGTTTTTACCTATAAATAGCCCTAGAAAATTAATTCAACTTACAAACATAATAATAACTGGATTGGTATGTGGTGGTACGTATATCGTTATAAACTTTAAGAGTATTATAAGTATATTGCCAGAAAAAATAGTAAAAAAATTAAGAATACCAAATTAAAAGCAAGCGATTGCTTTTTTCTATTAAAATAAAATCTTGACAGAATATCAAAAGAAATATACAATTATATTGTATAGTTTAAATTTAAATAATAATTTTTTCTATAATATAAAACAATTTAAAGAATGGAGGTGTTCATGTGAATAAAGCAGTATTCTCCATTTTCTCATTCGTTCTTGGCATTATAATTGGTGTAATTATATTATTAATAATCAATTATTTAAAAAATAAAAAAACTGAAAAAAAAGCGGATTCTATTATCACTTCAGCAAAAAAAGAAGCCGAAAAAATAAAAAGAGAAAGCATATTTGAAACAAAAGAAGAAATAAACAAATTAAAATTAGACGCTGACAAGGAAATAAAAGAAAAGAAAAATGAATTAAAAGAATCTGAAGAAAGATTATTACAACGCGAAAAAAATATAGATAAACGCGATGAAATGATGCAAAGTAGAGAAAAAGGTTTAGAAGATAGAGAAAATAACCTTTTAAAAAAGCAAGATGAGATTCAAGAACTTAAAGAAAAAATGGAAGCAGTTAAACGTGAACAATTAGAAGAATTAGAAAGAATTAGTGGTTTCACTAAAGAACAAGCTAAAGAAGCAGTTATGAAAATAGTTGAAGAAAAAATGTCTAAAGAAATTGCAGCTTACATTAAGGAAAAAGAAACTGAAGCCAAATTAGATGTTGATTCAAAAGCTAAAGAAATGTTAGTTAATTCAATGGAAAAATATGCCGCTGACGTAACTAATGAACAAACCATTTCAGTAATTAGCCTTCCTAGTGATGAAATGAAAGGAAGAATTATTGGAAGAGAAGGAAGAAACGTAAGAACAATCGAATCCGTTACCGGTGTTGACTTGATAATTGATGATACACCAGAAGCAATTGTTATTTCAAGTTTTGATCCATTGAGAAGAGAAATAGCTAGATTAACATTGGAAACTTTAATTAAAGATGGAAGAATACATCCAGCAAGAATTGAAGAAGTATATGACAAAATGTGCAATGAAGTTAATCAAAAAATTAAAGAATATGGAAAAAATGCCATTTATGAATTAGGTTTATCCAAAATGGATCCAGAACTTGTTGAAATTGTTGGTAAATTACATTTTAGGACTAGTTATGGCCAAAATGCTTTAAAACATTCAAAAGAAGTAGCCTATATAAGTGGCTTAATAGCAGCTGAGCTTGGCGAAAATGTAAACCTTGCCAAAAGAGCCGGGTTACTTCACGACATCGGCAAAGCAATTGACTTTGAAATGGAAGGAAGCCATGTTGATATTGGCGTAGATCTAGCAAAAAAATATAATGAAAATAGAGTAATTATAAATGCTATAGCATCACATCATGGCGATACTCCGGCTACGAGTGTCATTTCATCAATTGTAAGTATTGCTGATACTATTTCCGCATCTCGCCCAGGAGCTCGTAATGATTCCACAGAGAACTATTTCCAAAGATTGGAAAAAATTGAAGAAATAGGTAATAGCGTTGAAGGTGTAGATAAAGCATATGCCATTCAAGCTGGAAGAGAATTAAGAGTAGTTGTTAAACCAGAAGAGGTTGATGACTTGATGTCATATCAGATTGCAAGAAGTATAAAAGAAAAAATTGAATCGGACGTTCAATATCCTGGAACAATTAAAGTAACTGTTATAAGAGAAACCAGAGTAACTGAAGAAGCAAAATAAATGCTTCTTTTCTTATACAATAAAAGATAGAAAAATAAAACTATCAATTTTTAATATATTATGATATAATATAAAATGAATATAAAGGACGGTGTATATTAATGCTATTAAATAATATATCGATTACAATAAAGGCTATGATTGATATTGCCTTTGTTTGGATCTTAGCTTATGCTGTATTAAAAAATTTAAAAAACAATGTAAAAATGGTTTTTCTTTTAAAAGGAATTATTATCTTATTAATTGTCAAAATTATCAGTGATTATTTTGATTTAAAAACTACAGGAGTAATATTAGAATATATTTTAACTTGGGGAGTTTTAGCTTTAATTATTATTTTTCAACCAGAAATAAGAAATGGATTAGAACAATTGGGTAAAAAACAAATTATTACCAGACACCGATCATTAACTTTAGATGAAAGAGAAAAAGTTGTTTACGAAATAATGAATTCAATCGATTATATGCGTAAAGCGAAAATTGGTGGATTAATAGTTATCGAAAGAGAAGTTAGCTTAAGTGATTACATAGAAAAAAGCAAAACACTTGACGCTGATATTTCATCAGAATTATTAATATCTATATTCTTTCCAAGAAATCCTCTACACGATGGTGGAGTAATTATTCAAGGAAATAAAATTATGAGTGCTGGCACAGTTTTTCCAATAAGTTTAAATGGTAAAATCAACAAAAAATTAGGAACTAGACATAGAGCTGCTCTAGGTATAAGCGAAGAAAGCGACTGTATAGCAATTGTTGTTTCTGAAGAAACTGGAAAAATCTCAATAGCAATTGAAGGTGTTTTAAATTATAATTTATCAATTGATGATGCGAGAATGATTTTAGTTGAAGAATTGAAACCTAAAAAAGAATTATTATTGGATGAAGGACAAGAAGATGAAAGAGAGGACAACAACTATGAAAAAGAATAAAAGTAAAAAAAGAACAAGAAAAGCCTTCCTTTTTATCAGAGCTATTATAAAACTAATTGATAAAAAGATTATAACACCAATAACAAAGTTTATTTTGCTTATTACAGATAAGATGACCAGAAGAACAGATAAATTTGAAAGATGGTTAGTGAAGAAAAATACTTTAGTTTTTATATCACTTTTAATAGCAATTGTGGCTTTCTTTACAATAGACCGAAAAACGACATCTCTTTTAGATTCATATGCTGAAGTATTATATAACCAAAAAGTGGAAGCCATATATAATACAGAAACATATGTTGTTGAGGGACTCCCAGAAACGGTTGATGTAACACTGATTGGAAGAAAAATTGATATGTATCTTGCAAAACAATCATCAAATGGTATAGTAACTGTTGATATATCAAAATTAAAAGCAGGGACTCACAGGGTAAATTTAAATTATAAAAGTGAAATTGACTCTATTGATTATAAATTAGATCCAGGATCAGTAAATATAAATATATATCCAAAAGTATCGACAACTAAAATTGCTTCAATTGACACAATAAATAAAGAAGTATTAGATACAAAATTATCAGTGTCTCAAGTAACAATTGATAAAACAGAAATAATAATTAAAGGAGCAGAACACATAATTAATAAAGTTGCAAACGTTAGAGCACTTGTTGATATATCAAAATTAGTAGATACTGAAGTTGGCGTCATGACACTTGAAAATGTTCCGATAATAGCATATGATAATGACGGCAAAGTTGTTGAAGTGGAAATGGTTCCAAGTAAAGTAACGGCGACAATTAATATTGATTCTCCACACAAAGAAGTACCAATAAAAGTAATTCCAATAGGAGAAGTACAATTTGGTAAGGCAATAAGTTCAATTACTTCAAGTGAGACGAAAATAACTGTTTACGGAGAGGAAAGCGAATTAGGCAAAATAGAGTTTATACCTGTCGAAGTGGATGTAACAAATTTAAGCGATAATAAGACATTTAATGTACCAATTTCAATACCAACCGGATTACGTGAATTATCGGTTAAGAATGTAAAAATTACAATTTCTCTTGGTGAAGAAGATAGTAAAGAAATTAATGATGTCATGATAGAAACAACAAATTTAGATCCTAACTATAAAGCAGCAGCAATAGGAGCATCATCAATAAAGACAACTGTAATAGTTAAAGGAACTAAAGAAGTCCTAAATGCCATCGATGAAAGTAAAATTAAAGCAATTGTTGATTTAACTGGATATACTGAAGGTGACCATGAAGTGACCATAACAGTAACAGGTGATGACGTTAAGGCAACATATATTCCAAAAACCACTAAAATAAAAATAAGAATAACAAAAAAATAGTTATAAATAATGAATATATAATTAAAACAAGCATACAATAAAGTGTGCTTGTTTTACAATATATTTAAAAAAATGAAAAAAAGCAAAAAAAATGAAAAAAAGTGTTGACAAGGAGTTAATTGTTTGGTATATTATTAACTGCCAACCGAAAAAAGGCTGGTTTATGAACAAAATGTTCTTTGAAAACTGAGCAAAACGTCAATTTTGAGTAGCACAGTAAAAACTTATACGAAAACTGATATCTGAATAAGATATTTATTTTTTTGGAGAGTTTGATCCTGGCTCAGGATGAACGCTGGCGGCATG
>JAEEGL015409626.1_pt1 | contig 15424 bp, 12 predicted proteins | sample 9134231 | NCBI WGS metagenome assembly JAEEGL01 (sample SAMN16246548, study PRJNA631951) | gut metagenome | biome: gut microbiome; feature: rumen; material: fiber-attached | host: Bos | place: Iran: Karaj | collected 2018-10 | reverse complement strand
TAACAGGCGGAAAGGCGACTTTCAGCGATGTATATGATAAGTGGAGCGATCAAAAGTTCCCGACGATCAGCGAATCGAACATACATGGTATCAAAGCAGCCTATAATCGATGCTCCTTCCTTTATAATAAAAGATTCAAGGATATCGGTGTTGACGATCTCCAATATGTCATTGATACCGCTGACTGTAACTACCCTACTCTAAAAAAGGTGAAATAGCTGCTTGGACAGCTTTACGGATATGCCGTTCCCCGGAAGCTTACCGACAGAGACTACTCAGAAGCTATCAATATCGAGAAATACAAGGACAAGAATCCGAACAAACGCAACAGAACAGCGTTTACCACCGCTCAGATCGCAAAAATCAAGGCTCTTGACAGCACAGATGTTGCCAAAACTGTCCTTATGCTGATCTATTCGGGTATGCGAATCGGAGAGTTCCTTGATCTCAAAAAAGAAGATTGTTTTCTTGACGCGCGTTATGTAGACGTAATAGTCGCTAAAACGGAACACGGCGTTCGCAAAGTACCCATTTCGGGCAAAACCCTTGCTTACTGGAAATACTTCTTCGACAAGCCCGGCAGTGAGTATCTTATCTCAATGGACGGACGCGATTTTCATGACAAAAAGGGCTATACAGCCTATAAAGATACATACTGGGCTCCCTTTATGGAGGCAATCGAGTTCGGCAAGCGCGACATACATGAAACACGGCATACCTGTTCAACTTTGCTTCATGCGGCAGAGGTTTACGATGCCAAGATAAACCGGATATTGGGACATACAGGCAAAACCGTCGCCGAGAATGTATATACGCACCTTGAGATACAGGAGCTAATAGAGGCAATCAACAAAATATGAAAATAAGGAGATGCCAACTGACATCTCCTTATTTTATGCCTTTCACGCAATACGGTAGCACTCACGTAACACTCATAAAATATAGCCTGTTTTTTATGAGTGCTACGTGAGTGTTTCTTGAATGTTACCGACTAAATCTTACCGATTTCTACCAATTCATAAGACATAAGAGAAACCCCGCAAGAAAGCCTTGCGGGGCGATTTTCTGCATATTTGAGATACTTGATTTGTTATCTCTTTGTGAAGAAAACTTAACGCTTCGAGAACTGGGGAGCACGTCTCGCAGCTTTGAGACCGTACTTCTTTCTTTCCTTCATTCTGGGGTCTCTTGTAAGGAAACCAGCCTTCTTGAGGATCGGACGGAGTTCATCGCTGTACTGGAGAAGTGCGCGGGAGAGGCCGTGGCGGATAGCGCCTGCCTGACCTGTAACGCCGCCGCCGGCAACTGTGCAGACGATGTCGAACTTCTCTGCTGCACCTACAAGGTTGAGGGGCTGGCGAACGATGAGCTTGAGTGTATCGAGACCGAAGTAATCGTCGATATCTCTGTTATTGATCGTGATGGAACCGCTGCCGGGATATACACGCACGCGTGCTACCGAGTGCTTTCTGCGGCCTGTTCCGTAGTAGTAAGGTTTAGAATCGTACATTTATGTTCCCCTCCTTAAAATTCAAATACTTCGGGCTTCTGAGCCTGATTCTTGTGCTCTGCGCCTGCATACAGACGAAGTCTTGTGAGAGCCTTGCGTCCGAGTGTTGTGTTGGGGAGCATACCGTTTACAGCGAGTTCCATAGCCTTTTCGGGTCTTGTAGCCATCAGCTTGGAGTACTGAATGGATCTGAGGTGGCCGATATAGCCGGTGTGCCATCTGTAGAACTTGTTCTCGAGCTTGTTGCCTGTGAGAACAGCCTTGGAGCAGTTGATGATGATTACATGGTCGCCGCAGTCGCAGTGAGGTGCGAATGTAGGCTTGTGCTTGCCGCGGAGAAGGGTTGCTGCCTGAGCCGCAACGCGTCCGAGAGGCTTGCCTGCTGCGTCGAGGATATACCACTTGCGCTCTACTGTCTGAGCATTGGGCATATAAGTAGTTGACATTTTCGTTTCCTCCTGAATTTTTAGTGAACAATCGGTATTATAACGGTTTTACGAAGATTTGTCAACGTTTTTTGAAGATGTTTTTAAAATATATCCCCGTTTCTCTCCGTTTTTCTGCGTTTCTCTTGTTTTCTCTCGATTTCTCATCTGTTATTTCACTTTGCGTTGAATTTTTCGTATGCCTCATGAACTTCGTTGATATGGCGTCTGCTGATAGGAATGTTCACGCCGGTGGAGAGCCTTATGCTGGAGGTGCGCAGTGCGCTTATGTAGTTAAGATTGACTATGAAGGACTTATGGGGCTGAACGAATTTTCCGGAGCTGAGGAGCGGCGCAAAGAAATTCTCGAAGGAGATGTTGCGGCGCGTTCCGTTGACGATCTCGCCGTCCTTCATGACGTATTTCATACTGCGGACATTGTTTTCGATGTAGACCACATCGTCCTCGCTGAGGTTAGTTACTGCGCCGGGCAGTCTTACGGTGACCATATTGCGCGGAACAGCGCGGTGTACTATATACGCGAAGTCGAGGGCGGAGACGAATTCCATATAGTCCACAGGCTTCAGGATATAACGCAGTGCGTTGACCGAGAAAGCCTCAAGTGCGTGGCTTTTCGAGCGTGTGAGGTATATAAGGGGAGCGTTGGGATAGCGGGTATGTATCATCCTGCCGAACTCGATACCGCTTGACCCGTGCATCGAGACGCCAAGGAGATAGATGTCATAGGCTGTGCCGGAGAGGAATGTCTCGCGGAACTTCACGGGGTCGGTGAACACATTCACGGACGCCTCGCGGTCGTTCTCGACGAGCCATTCGCGGGTCATGGCCTCGATTATGCGGACATCGTGCTTATCGTAGTCGCAGATCAGTATTGAAAGTTTCTTTTCCACGGCGTTTCACCTCATTTCCGCTCTGATCCGGTATTTTTACAATGTATAATGAAAAGTGAATAATGAATAATGAATGATACATAAACGCCGCAGAAGTTCTCTGTGCTTTATACTATTCATTATAAACTATTCACTCTACACTATTCAATAGGCCGCATCAGCGGCATTTCTGGTGCCGGCGGCGGGGGTCGAACCCGCACGGTATTGCTACCAACGGATTTTGAGTCCGTCACGTCTGCCAATTCCATCACGCCGGCATTTTTATCGATAAAACAGTATAACATATATTGAGCCCCGCGTCAAGCGCCTGACGGATTTTTTCATAAAATTATCAAAAAATCTCTTGACATTTCGTTGAAAATGTATTAGAATTAATATTGTGAATAAGTCTGTATGCAAATACATTCAGTGTTCAGGCTCTTCTGGCCGGTTTCCGCTGCGCAAAATGCCATTACGGCTGATAACAGCGCGCTTTGCGGGAGGATATCAGCAAATCCCCGCTGAAGCGGTGCGCGGTTTCAGATTGAGTCGGAGCACAATACAGCAATTTTCATATTTACCAATCTTGGTTTACATATTATACTCCGTGCGGCAAAATTAATTTTTATTATTATTTCCCGAATTGCGGTGCGCATCATGCAAGGGCTGCGCTGCCGTGTAATGATCCGAAATGCCCGGGTGACCGGGTTTAATAGAAGTTATGTATATTGCAAGCGCTTAGCAGCGGTGATCGGTGCAGGGAACTGCCCGTGAGACCCGTCTGTTTTCGTGTTTCCTGTGCTGCGGAGTCTCATGTCAGATCAGGAATTTTTACGAAAAGGAGGGAAGGTTTCATGGACTTAGGACTCGCAATTGTGCTGATCGTCGCTGCTTTAATTGTCGGCGCCGCGATCGCAGGACTTATCGCCTGGAAAATAGCGTTCGACAAGGGCGTTGAGCATCGTAAAAAAGAAGCGGAAGCACAGATAGAGTCTGCTGAAAAGGAAGCGGAAAGAATAGTCGCCGAAGCGAATGAGAAGGCCGAGGCTGCAAAGAAATCGAGACTGGTCGAAGCAAAGGACGATATTTACCGCCTGAGAGGGCAGGCCGAAAAAGAGATCCAGAAAATGAAATCGGAAACGGAACGCGAGCTGAAAGAGCGCCGCGCGGAAGTTTCAAGATCGGAAAGAAGATTACAGCAAAAAGAAGAAAATCTCGACAAGAAGAACGACAAGATCGAAAAGCTCGAGGAAAGCCTCGCCAACAAGAACAAGAAAGCCGAGGAAAAACTCGCGGAGGCCGAGAAGCTCAAGAACAGCCAGATGGAGATACTTGAAAGGATCTCCGGCTATACCACCGAGCAGGCAAAGGAGCATATCATCAGAATGCTCGATACCGAGCTCGACCACGAGAAGGCAGTCCGCATAAACTTCTATGAGCAGAAGATCAAGGACGAATGTGACGACAAGGCAAGAAACCAGATAGCGAACGCTATCTCGCGCCTTGCGGCGGAGACAGTTTCCGAAATGACCGTTTCCGTAGTTTCGCTGCCCAATGACGAGATGAAGGGAAGGATCATCGGCCGCGAAGGCAGAAATATCCGCACTCTCGAACAGCTTACCGGTGTTGATCTGATAATCGACGATACTCCCGAGGCTATCACGCTGTCCAGCCATGACAAGGTACGCCGCGAGATCGCTCGCATAGCTCTCGAAAGGCTGATACAGGACGGCCGTATCCACCCGACCCGCATCGAAGAGACTGTAGAGCGTGCAAAGCGCGAAGTCGAGCAAAAGATCAAGCAGGAAGGCGAACGTGCATTACTTGCGACAAACGTGAACAATATGAACCCCGAGCTGGTAAGGCTCATCGGACGTCTGTATTATCGTTCATCTTACAGCCAGAATGTTCTCGATCACTCGATAGAGGTGGCTCATCTCGCAGGTATGATGGCGGACGAGCTCGGTGTGGACGCAGCAATGGCACGCCGCGCAGGCCTGCTGCATGACGTCGGCAAGGCTCTCAGCGAAGAGATCGAGGGCTCCCATGTCCAGATCGGTGTCGATGTCTGCCGCAAGTATAAGGAGAACCCCGAGATCATACACGCTATCGAGGCTCACCACGGCGACGTTGAAGCAAGAACAGTCATCGCTAACCTCGTCAAGGCTGCCGACGCAATCAGCGCCGCGCGTCCCGCTGCGAGAAGCGAGAATTATGACAACTACATCAAGCGCCTCCAGAAGCTCGAGGAAATATGCTCGTCCTATAACGGAGTCGAGAAGACCTACGCTATTCAGGCTGGCCGCGAAGTGCGCGTGATGATAAAACCCGAGGCTATGAACGACGACAAGATGACCGTCCTCGCCCGTGAGATCGCCAAGAAGATCGAAGCCGAAATGGAATATCCCGGCCAGATCAAGGTAAATCTCATCCGTGAGAGCCGCGCTGTCGAGTACGCAAAGTAACAGCCCGGTCAGAAAAGTAAATGAAGGCTGCGGATCGCAAATGATCCGCAGCCTTTTTGTATCACAGTTTATAACCCTGCGAACGCAGTGAATACTCTTCGCTGTATCTGTTGCGGTATTGCAGCGGCGTGAGTCCGGTTATTTTCCGGAATGCAGCCGCGAATGCGCTCTGGGAGGAAAACCCCAGCGAATCAGCGATCTCCGCTATGGAGAAATCCGAGAATGTCAGTATATTCTGTGCGGTGGTAATCTTCGTTTTCAGGATATACGCCTTTATCGGTATGCCCATTTCCTTCGCGAACAGCTTTGACAGATAGCTGGGATCGAGATGTTCATGTTCCGCCGCCGACATGAGCGTAAGCGGTTCGTGGAGGTTTTCATATATGTAATCAACAGTTCTGCGGACGTGCAGTGAGACGCTGTTTTCCTTGCGTATTTCCGCCATTCGTTCCGCGAAGTCGAGCATCATAGCTTCCGTAAGTTCGATAAGCTCCTGCGGTTCGCGGCATTTGTCTCCGCGGCGGATATAGATGTCGCTGAGCGTGTAGGCTATGTTGTGCTTCATTCCGCCGTCGATGCAGACGCGGGCGATTATCCCCACGCCTATGGCGAAGTGGTACTGATTGTTGCGGAGCAGGCTGTCCGACAGCATACCTTTGCCCTCATAGTAATGAGCTTTTATCTCCCTGATGTTCTCGCGCACCTTTTCTATATCGCCGTTCTTTATATCGTCGTATCTTGCGAACTCGCTTCTTATCTCCGTTCTCTTGAAGTCTTCCTCGTTCTGGACAAACAGTCTGTAATTCAGCTCTCTGTTGGTATTCATAAGGTCACCTCCGTTGACTTTATAATACCATATACAGAAGAAAAAAGCAATAGGGTACGCAGCCCCGCGCTTATAACATATTTTTTACAAAAAAACAATAATTGCGATATATTTATTTTCTGCCCGAATGTATAATATCAGCAAGAACAAACGGAAAGATAAACGGAGATTTTTATGAACGGAAATATAGATTTCACACAAGGCAGACCCGGCCGCGCGATACTGCGCTTTTTCTTCCCAATGCTGGCAACGGGAATGTTACAGCAGCTCTATTCCTTTGCCGATACGGCCATAGTCGGACACGGACTCGGCGACAACGCGCTTGCCGCGGTAGGCAACATGGGCTCGCTGTGTTTTCTGATAATCGGCTTTTCCATGGGCCTCGCCAACGGCTTTTCGGTGCTTGTTGCGCAGAGCTTCGGAGAAAAGAATTTCCCGCTGCTGCGCCGCACCCTGTCCGCAATGATACGGCTCGCCGCGATCATCACTGGAGTGCTCACCGTACTGAGCATCGCCTTCTTACAGCCTGTTCTTATGCTTTTGCAGACAGATGAAAGCATAATAGGCGATAGTCTGACCTACGGCTACATCCTCTTCGGCGGACTTTCTGCGACCATATTCTATAACATGAGCGCCGGTGTGCTGCGCTCTCTCGGAGACAGCAGGACTCCGCTCAGGGCGATAATCGTTTCGTCTGTGCTGAACATCGCAATGGACAGCCTGTTCATATTCGTGTTCCATACCGGTGTATGGGGCGCGGCAGCCGCAACGATAATATCACAGATCATCTCGGGTGCAGTATGTCTCGGGAAACTGCGCCGCATAGACTTCCTTAAAAAGCAGGACGGCGATACGAAGCCGGAAGCTGCCTTATATGCAAAGCTGATGAAGAACGGCGGCCCTATGGCACTGATGAATTCGATAACCGCGGTGGGTGTCATGGTAGTTCAGTACTATGTCAACGGCCTCGGTGTTGCGTTCACCTCGGCGTATTCGGCTTGCAGCAAGTATATCAATATGTTCATGCAGCCCGCCTACACGGCAGGGTTCACAATGTCCGCGTATACGGGCCAGAACTACGGCGCAAAACGTTTTGACCGTATCAGCGACGGGCTTAAAATATGCCTTGCGATAGCGCTGACAGCTTATGCGCTTCTTGGTTCGGCAATGTTTTTCTTCCCGCGGGAGCTGGCTTCTCTGCTCCTTACGGGTAAGGAACAGATATCCTATGCCGTGGAATTCCTGCCGGTATGCGGGGTTATGATCTTTGCGGTGGATATGCTGTTCGTGTTCAGGAATGCCGTTCAGGGAATGGGCTTTCCCATGGTACCGATGATCTCCGGCATTGCGGAAATGGTGCTGCGCATCGGAACGATATCGCTGTTCATCGGACAGACGGGATTCAGAGCCACAGCTTATGCGGAGGTCTGTGCGTGGGTAGGCGCTCTTATCCTCAATGCCGCGGCGTACAGGGTGATATATGCCCGGGAAAGCCGCAGAAACTCAGGCTGTGGAGCAAAGCACGGACTTGCGGTGCAGTAATATCATGGACGCTCCGGGAAAGGCTGTGTCCGCCGGAAATAAGAACGAGCAGGTGATGGAATGAACAGGAAATACTTTGATAAAACTCCGTCATATTCGCGGAAGACCCCTTTCGGCATTTTCGTCGATCAGGCCGGATATTATCCGGACAGCAGGAAAATGGCCTATATCCCGCTTGAATGTGACGATTTTGAGGTCACGGATATCAACGGAAGTGTGCGTTTTTCCGGAAAGACAGTTCACGCAGGATATGACGAGGCATCGGGCGACGATGTATGGACAGCTGATTTTTCAGGCCTTACAGAAACAGGAACTTTCTGCGTCAGAGCAGGGAACAAGACATCTGCGATGTTCCATATCGGCGAATATGTGTACAACGATGTTTTCGACAAAACAATGAAAGCGTTTTACTATCTGCGCTGCGGCTGCGGACTCGATGAACGCTGCGCCGGGGTATGGCATCACGGAAAATGCCACACCGCTCCGGCAAGGCTCTGGGAAAACCGGGACGCGGTTCTGGACGTTTCAGGCGGCTGGCACGATGCGGGGGACTACGGGCGTTATGTGACCGCGGGAGCCTGTGCGGCGGCGCATCTGCTTTACGCGTTCAGGCTGTTCCCGGAAGTTTTTGAGAAGCAGAAACTCGGCATACCGGAGACAGGGTGTCCGGATATCCTGTCTGAAGTGAGATATGAGCTTGAATGGCTTATGAAGATGCAGGACAGCGAGGGCGGCGTGTATCACAAGGCTACGACTGCGCTGCACGCGCCGTTCGTAATGCCGGAGGAGGATACCTCGGAGATGTATGTTTTTCCCGTTTCTTCCATGGCGACCGCCGATCTGGCAGCGATATGCGCGCTTGCTTCGGGTATTTATGAGCCTTACGACAAAGCGTTCTCCGAAAAGCTGTTCAAAGCAGCCGGAAAATCGGCAGACTGGCTGGAAAGACATCCGGAATTCATCGGTTTCAGTAACCCCGAGGGCTGCAATACCGGCGGATACGGTGAACGAGATGATCATTCCAACCGCTTCTGGGCGTACTCGGAAATGTACGCGTTGACAGGAGATCTCAGATATCACGGACTGCTGGTATCTGCGCTGAATGAGGACTTCCCGCTGACAGCCCTGGGCTACGGCGAGGTAGGTGGATTGGGCGCACTCGCTTATCTGCTTTGTAAACAGGCTAAGGATGTTCAGGTTGAAAACAGGTTCATGAACAGATTCCGTCTCCATGCGGATGAGATGAAAAAGACTGCCGACAATTGCGGTTACGGCGTCGCCATGAAGCCCGACGAATATCAATGGGGCAGTAATATGGGGCTGATGAAGAAAGCCATGATATTTGCAATAAACGATGTACTTTTCGATGACCGCAGCTGCCGTGAATATGCCGCGAGGCATCTTGACTGCCTGCTCGGCGCAAATCCGCTCGGCATAAGCTACATCACCGGAGCAGGCGAGTTCAGGTGCAATTATCCGCATCTGCGTCCCGCCTACGCCGACGGCATCGAGGAGTGTATCCCGGGAATGGTAGCGGGCGGCCCGAACGGCGGCCTTTCGGATCCTTTCGCCAGACAGGTGATCCCGGAAGGTACGCCGCCGATGAAGTGCTACGCTGATGATACGGCAAGTTATTCGCTCAATGAGATCACTATATACTGGAACTCGCCCACGGTTTTCGTACTCGCTTATATGTGCGGCAAATAGGTGTAATGCATAAATGTAACCGGGTGGTTCCGCGGCATTCAGCGAAATTTACGCGAAATACTGCCCGTCGCTCCCTGCGAGAAGCAGTGTGGCGGTTAAGACCCTGCCGAAGAACGTGCTTGTTGAGGTCGAGGTCATCGCAGAAATATCCTGAAAAAAACTGCTCCTTCCGACAGTGAAAGGAGCAGTTACTTTTATATGAACAGTTGTAATTATTACCGGGTCTGCAAGGCGAAGCGCCTTCTTATCCTCGTTCTTGGGCCGAGCGGCAATTATTCAGCGCGGGCGGAACGGCTTTCCTTGAGGATAACGTCGTGGAAGCCGCCCTCGATGATGCTTGTCGAGGATACGAGGGTGAGCTTGGCTTTCTCACGGAACTCAGGTATGCTGAGGCTGCCGCAGTTGCACATTGTGGAGCGTACCTTCGCAAGAGTGTTGCTGACATTGGATTTGAGAGGGCCTGCATAGGGAACGTAGCTGTCAACGCCTTCCTCGAAGGAGAGCTTCTTGTCACCGCCCATGTCGTATCTCTGCCAGTTGCGGGCGCGGTTGGAACCTTCGCCCCAGTACTCCTTGACGTAGCTGCCGTTGAGCATGAGCTTGTTGGTGGGGGATTCGTCAAATCTGGAGAAATATCTGCCGAGCATTACGAAATCCGCGCCCATAGCAAGAGCGAGTGTGATGTGATAATCCTGTACTATGCCGCCGTCGGAGCATACCGGAACATAGATGCCGGTCTCTTCGAAGTACTTGTCGCGCTCGGCGCACACTTCAATGAGAGCGGTGGCCTGTCCGCGGCCGATACCCTTCTGCTCACGGGTTATGCAGATAGAGCCTCCGCCTATGCCGACCTTTACGAAATCGGCACCACATTCCGCGAGGAAGCGGAAGCCTTCCTTATCGACAACGTTGCCTGCGCCCACCTTTACGGAATCGCCGTATTTTGCGCGTATCCACTCTATGGTGAGTTGCTGCCATTCGCTGAAACCTTCGGAGCTGTCGATGCAGAGCACATCGGCACCGGCTTCCACGAGAGCCGGAACTCTTTCCGCGTAGTCACGGGTGTTGATGCCCGCGCCTACAACGTAGCGCTTCTGTGCGTCGAGGAGCTCGTTGCTGTTTTCCTTGTGGGATTCGTAGTCCTTGCGGAACACGAAGTAGAGGAGCTTTCCGTCCTTGTCAACTATCGGCAGGGAATTGAGCTTATGTTCCCAGATGATGTCGTTGGCTTCTTTCAGAGAAGTCTCAGCGGGAGCGGTGATGAGCTTGTCGAAATGTGTCATGAATGTGCCGACCTTGGTGTCGGGGGACATTCTGGAAACGCGGTAGTCGCGGCCTGTAACGAGACCGACGAGCTTCGAGTCGGGAGTGCCGTCCTCGGTGACCGCCATTGTGGAGTGACCGGTCTTTTCTTTGAGCGCGAGTACGTCTTTGAGAGTCATTTCCGGGCTCAGGTTGGAGTCACTCTTTACATAGCCTGCTTTGTAGGACTTTACTCTTGCTACCATAGCAGCCTCGTCCTCGACTGTCTGGGAGCCGTAGATGAACGAGATGCCGCCTTCTTTTGCGAGAGCTATCGCCATTTTTTCACCGGATACCGACTGCATGATAGCCGATACCATGGGTATGTTCATATTTATCGCGCTCTCCTCACCTTTTCTGAACTTCACCACGGGAGTTCTGAGGGATACGTTTGCGGGGATACACTGCGATGAGGAATAACCGGGGATGATGAGGTATTCGCCGAAGGTATGCGAGGGTTCGGAATAGATAAATGCCATATTTTTCTCCTTTCACACTGCGTCTGAAACCTGTTATCGTATAAATTATTACCTATTATTATAACTCTATTGACGAATAATGTCAACCGTTTTTTGAAATTTAGGAGCGGTTCTCTCTTTCCGGAAACATTGTCCGGGCAAAGGTATTAATTTTTGTATAATATGATAACCGGAGCCGGATTTTCCGTACAGTAAAAGTGTCCCTGTCCGGTAAAGCCCCGGATGGGCTTTTTCGTCCTTTCCCATTGATTTTTTCTTTTATCTATGATATAATGAGATTCTGAAAAGGAGATGCGGATTATGTTCAGATCAGACGATTTTAAGGAGCTTTCGGTGCTCCATAAAGCGATAACGGCAGCTAAATTCTCGGGAAGCGCGGTCAACGATGAGCTGGCGGGCGATCCCACGCTTGCGGGCGTTTCGGACAGGCTGTATGATGCCCTGGCCAAGGAGGCGGAGAAGCGCAAAGCCGGACCTGACGATTACTGGCAGGACTGGCGCCGAGTAAATACTTCGCAGGGCTACCGCGGGCAGTGGAGAACTGCCGTCATAGCGGCGCGCCGTGATTTTATGCTGCAAAGCGCAACCCCGGAAGAGCGTATCTCCATAGCTAAGTGCTATCTGAGCCCCTTCACCTGCACAGACGGTGAACTGCGGGCATTCCTTGACGAAGTGGACGGCAGGACCGGCAATCACAGCCTTGACACGCTGATGAAAGAGCACAGCTTCACCGGAGCCTCTTTGCTGGGCTGTACCTGCGAGCTTTCCGGAACCGCGCGCGTGGCGCTCATGGAGAAGGGCGGCAAGGTCTGCGACATAATTTTCAGCGGAGTAAAGCGCTTTGAGCTGTCATCGGCCAGGGGGATGAGCCCGGATACCATTGATACCGTGGATAAGATCACCGCATCTTCCGGCAAGACCCACCGCTTTGAAGCAGTCCTGTCCTCCGGAAGGGAGAAAAAGTCTCTCGTTATCGAGGCTGCGGAGGTCGATTATTGGCTTTGAGATGCAATTTTTGCAATTTTTAAAAATATTTTTCAAAAAAGGCTTGACAAACCTTGTCTTTCGTGCTATAATAATTAAGCAGTTTGAAACTGCTGGTGTAGCTCAGTTGGTAGAGCAGCTGATTTGTAATCAGCAGGTCGGGGGTTCGAGTCCGTCCACCAGCTCCAGCGCGTTATAAACGCGTTTAGTCCGTCCGTTGCTTCCGGTAAGGGGCGGAAAGATATATTGTTCTGCCGTAAGGCAGGAATGTTTCCGGCAACGGAAACTGACAGATGGAAGCGTTCCCGAGTGGCCAAAGGGGGCAGACTGTAAATCTGTTGCGTTTCGCTTCGGTGGTCCGAATCCACCCGCTTCCACCATCTTTACAAGACAAAAAGTATATACAGCCCACAAACGGCATAAGTACGCCGATTGTGGGCTGTATGTCTTTGTGTAAGAAGAATTCCCGCCAGTGTATATTTTCGATCTGATTATGTTGGTTTGAGATATTCAAACTTGAACTGATCCTAAGAATAAGTTTATTTATCCATTAACACCGGACACACAATAAAAGGGGATATTGCAGACATAAAACCCATGCTGTATCTGATACCACAGATAAGCAGAATAGCGAAAGCACCATGTGTTTTATGCACAAACACCCGTCGCCGGATTTGTGCGTTTATACAAACTTTCAGATAACACCCATAAATCAAACGATTTGTTTCACATTTGCATCGCTTTATATGCTATTATAGGAGATATCAGTAATCAAGGAGAGCAATATATGATATCCCTATCCGTAGATGACAGGCTCGCGGCGGCGCGGGCGATAACAGATATAATGAAGCATATCGACCCCGAGGGAACGCACGAGGAAGAAAAAGACCCTGTCAAAGCACTTGAAAAGGTGGTCACCTTGCACCCGGACATCGTGTGGCTGGATATAGAAATGGCGGGAATGAACGGTCTGGAGCTTGCAGCAAAAATCAAGAAACAATCGCCGTTCACGAATATAGTGTTTGTAAGCGGTCACCCCGAGTACGCAATGGACGGCTTTTCGCTCCATGTCAGCGGATTTCTCGTAAAGCCGGTGACGGAAGCAAAGATACTAAACGAGATAGTCAATCTCCGCAGACCCGTGCTCTTCAATAACAATGCGCTTATAAGAGTGCAGTGCTTCGGGAATTTCGAGGTGCTTGACCGCTCGGGAAAGCCTCTGCATTTTTCCCGCACCATGAGCAAGGAAGCGTTCGCGTACCTCATCAACAAGCGCGGAACAGGCGTATCGGTAGCGGAGCTCTGCGCTGTGCTGTGGGAGGACAGATGTGCGGACGCAGGCATAAAGGCTCAGTGCCGCTCGGTGCTCCGGGGGCTGAAAATGGATCTGAAGGCTGTCGGCGCGGAAAGTGTGCTGATAAAGGAATGGAATGCGTGGAGCGTCAATACGGCGGCGATAAACTGCGATTACTACAATTTCCTTCAGGGCGATTCCTATGCGGTGAACTCGTTCCGCGGAGAATTCATGTCGCAGTATTCGTGGGCTGAAATGACGATCGGCTCGATAGTGAATACCACATCGGATTACTTTGAAGTCCCGGACGATTGGGGGAATGATGATGAGAGTGAGTAAACGAGCTTTGCGAACTCTTCCCGCAATGCTGCTGCTCGAAATGCTCACACAGGTCATTACGCTCGCTTTTATCGGTATCGGCGCGCTTATCAAGGCAGCCGGCAGTTCTGCGGCGGCCGATGTGACAGTGTTAGCTTCGGGCCTTGTTCTTCTTGCGATATGGATGACGGGCGCGGTATGTCTTTACGGAATAATGGATCTGTCGAAATACTTCCGTTATTCATGGTATCTTCACATAGTCTATTTCGTGATAAAGGCGGTGGTGCTGGTGCTCGACGGCATATCCGCTGTCATGGGTGAAGATATTTCTCAGGAAACGCTGAACCTTTTCGGTGCCGCCGAGGACTTTCTTTCATCTGTGCGCGAGCTTTCCGGCATCGCGGCAGAGTGCCTTGTCATGCTCGGATTCCGGACGCTGCTTGAAAAGCTCGGCGAACGCGATCTCGGCAGGAAATGCCGGAAATATGTTCACATATTCCTGATAACGGGGATACTGTTCTTCCTGAATAATATCACCGGGCTTGTGATACAGCTGCTTATACCTGCAACGGCCGGTGAGACCGCCGCGGAATATCTTCCGGTGCTTGTCATTTACGCGATACTGAACATATTCACAGCCTCGGTCAGCATACCCGCGTTCCTTACGGCGAGAAAGTCCTGCAAAACTATCTACGGCACACTCAGGAAAGCGCAGGTGGAGTAAATGGAACAATTCATATACTGCGATATACTCTCAGCGCTTATTCTTGTCCTGCTTGCGGCAACGCTTGTTATCAAGGATCGCGAGAACCGGACGGTCTCGTTCTTTATTCCGGGCGTTCTTGTCGCGCTGTTTAGCACAGCGTTCTCGATCTATTGCAATACGGTACTTCCGGCGGAGCTTCGGAAAGGCACAGATCCCTCGCTCGCAGAGATCGAGCCGTTTATTCTGATGCTTGTAAAGCTCTGTGAGGCATTCTCGTTATCATTCTTCTGCCTGTTCCTGAAAACAGCGCTGTACAGGAATTCTCACTCCGGAAATAAACTGCTCACCGCGCTCTCGTTCCTGTGCGTTCCCCTTACAATTATTGCCGCATTTCTGCCGATACGGAATCACATCTATCCTGCAGTATTCCTGCTCCAGACTGTGCTGTTCATACTTGCTGTAATGTTTTCAGGAGCCGAGCGCAACGTCCGCGCATGGTTCATCACTGCCGGAGCGATATACGCAGGCACCTGCATTATCCGAGCCGTAAGTCCGGAGACCGATCTCGGCAGCATAGGTTTAATGCTGCTGTACCTTACGGTATTCATAGGCTATGAAGTCCGGCTCAAAAACGATATGCTGAAACGGGAACTTGATCTCTCGGAGGCGAATAATGCGCTGCTCATGCGGCAGATATCACCGCACTTCATCTTCAATTCGTTACAGGTCATAAGCGGACTCTGTGACCGCGAACCCGACAAGGTAAAGCCCGCGCTCACACATTTCTCGGAATACCTGCGCGGCAATCTCGAATCTATCACTACAAACGAGCTGATACCGTTCACGAAGGAGCTTGCACACACAAAGGAATATCTCGCGCTTGAACAGTACGGCGACGGCAGGGTTTTCACGGTGGAATACGACCTTAAAGCAACGGAGTTCATGCTGCCACCGCTTGTAATGCAGCCCATTGTCG
>JAEEGL014276085.1_pt1 | contig 15424 bp, 13 predicted proteins | sample 9134231 | NCBI WGS metagenome assembly JAEEGL01 (sample SAMN16246548, study PRJNA631951) | gut metagenome | biome: gut microbiome; feature: rumen; material: fiber-attached | host: Bos | place: Iran: Karaj | collected 2018-10 | reverse complement strand
CGATGCTTTTTCGCAATCTTCGGCAGCCTCAATCACAGCGGTGTATTTTTTCCAATCTTTGCCCGAAACTTTGAGTGTTACCTCGCCGATAGCCTTGGGTTCGCGCATCATAGGTCCGAAACCCTGCTGAGGAGCGGCAAGCACCACGCGAATTTCCTTGTCGATGCCGTCGGTGTTGCGCAAGAATACCGAGAAATCATATTTTTCGCCTTTTTTGATGCGGATACCGTCGAAACCATCGTTTTGAAGTCCAACGCCTTTCCAGCCTTTGTAGTCGTAAAACTCCTTAACACGCTCAACCACAATGTGCATATAGTTCGGGTTGTTGGGGTGGATGGGGTTAAGTTGTCGGGGCTCCATATATCCGAGCGAGTGACCCGGACGGGCAAATTTCCAAGCAGTACCCGGACCCCAGCCGTCTTTTTCGATAGGGCTGTATTCAAACGAGCCGTTTTGAACAAGTTCGGCGCACAATCCGCCGTCGGCAGAGGAACTGATATCCTCAAAAAAGATACCGATAAGTTCGTTGCTAATCTTTTTGCCACCTGCGGGCTGAGCCATCAAACCCGTTGTGCTGCAAGCAAGTAGCGACATTGTAAGTAATTTCTTTATCATATTATTAGTTTTAAAAATTAGTGTAAAAAATACAATTATTTTTTGTTAGCAAAAATATTGTTTTGGGTTGATAAATCCAAATATTTTTTGTGGCTTTTAATTTTGATGTTTTCGATGAGTGAGAATCCACAGCACCACGGGAACGCCAAAAACGGGGGTAACGGCATTGAGCGGAAGCACGCCGTAGTTGCCGGGTAAAACGCACAACACATTGCACAACAACGCTATACACGCTCCGATGTAGATGTTTGCCGGAAGAATCCGCTTGTGGTTGGATGTTTTGAGCACCATTCGAGCCACGTGAGGCACAGCCAACCCGATAAACGCCACAGGTCCGCAATAGGCTGTTACCGCCGACACCAACACGCCCGCAAGCAACAGCAGCATTGTTTTGGTACGTGCCGGATTGATGCCGAGATTTTGTGCGTAGTTTTCGCCTAACAACAAGAGGTTCAACGGTTTGATGGCCAAAAACGCCGCGGCGCAAAACACCGTTACCACAATGCCGAAAATAGGAATCTCGCCCATAGTAACGCCTGCAAAACTGCCCATATTCCACACTGTGAAGTTCTTGACACTCTGTTCAGTACCAAAAAAGTTGAGCACCGTAACCGCCGCACCCGAAAGGTAACTTATCATCATTCCGGCAATCAGGAGGGTGAGGTTGTTTTTTAATATTTCGGACAAAAACACAAGCAGCGCCAACACCGCCACCGACCCCATCAGCGACCCGATTATCACCGACACGGTGCTGTTAAAGTCCATAAAAATTGCTGAAAACAAGAATGTTACCACCGCCACGCCCAAACTTGCCGCCGACGATATACCCAACACCGAAGGCCCTGCCAACGGATTTGCAAAAACGGTTTGCATAATTAATCCGCTCACAGCAAGCGCCGCCCCTGCCAACAATGCCGTAACAGCCTGTGGCAAACGGTTGTCGAGGATAATAATTTTGTAAACTTCGTTATCAGACTGTCCTGTCAGCACCTTAAAAATCTCTGCCGCAGGAATCTCAGCCGAGCCCACAAATAGGTTCAGAAAGAATAACACCAGCAACAATATGGCTAATAGAATTGGCATTGTTTTATTTTGTCCACTGCAAAAGTATAATAATTTGTGAACATAATTGAATGGTTATTCGTAACAAAAATGTGTGAGATACTCCAAACTTTCGTCACAAAAACGTGCAAGGTGGAGCAATTTTTCGTCACAAAAATGTGCGAGATGAGGCATTTTTTCGTCACAAAAATGTGTTTTTATTTGTGTAATTGGGTGTAAAACAGTAAATTAAAGAAAATTCGCTTTTACACAATTAAAAATGTGATTTTGTAAGTCATTTTTCAAACTCTTTATTGCATTTGCATAAAATTGTTATTTTTGCATTGCATAATATAATCTTTTGATTGCTATGACAGATATTCCACCATATATTGTACCTATTGGTTGTTATGAAAATGCCGAACCCAAGTTCTGTGGAACAGGTTTTATTGTTGGTGATTATTTGATAACGGCGTATCACGTAATTAGGAAGGCACTATTTAGTGGTGCTTTTGCTGTAATCAATAATAAGCAATTTAATATTTGTGCTTCCAATCAGCGAAATAAATACACATCAAATCTTAAAGATAAAGACCATTTTGATGTTGCAATAATCTCTTTGCGAGGAAGAGATCTTTGCAATCCCAATAAGAATGATGATGATTTTATAGTTGATAGTCCATTAAAAATGTCTATTGAGATTCCTCAAAAAGGGCTTCAGGTTAGTAATATGTATTTTCAAGGGACTTTTCCTGAATTAGCATTCTTTGAAGAAAAAGACAATGAAGTTTGTGATTTCCCATTTACATCATTACCAGAATCTTTATATCAACGATGGAATACATCATTTACCATTAGACATTCTGGAAGAATAACACACGGTTCAAGCGGAAGTCCTGTTTTGATTGGGAATAAAGTTATCGGTATAGTTACTAATGGTTTGGATAAACAAATTATAGAGAAATATAATCTGCCTCTTGATTATCTATATTACTGTGAGTGTTTACGTGTTGATGTGTTAAAATCACAATTTCCTGAACTATTTGGATAGTTTTTTATGATTTAGTAGAAATCTATTACATTCTTTAATAACAAAAAAAACGCCGATACTACTTCCGAAAATGCATTTTTTTGCTAATTCGGAGGTGATATCGGCGAATCAGTCATAGAAGAAGCCTCTAATGTTTCTTAATCCTTATTAATAATTATCGAATTGCCTGTTAGAGTTTTGGTTGTTCCATCCATATAAGTGATAACTATTTTTACAATTCGCATGTGGTCGGCTGCCGCAGATGTATAATGAGTTGCTCTATCCCATTCCCATGTGCCAGAATCAAACGGTTCAACAGGTCCAATTCCTTTGACTTTTCCTACTGTCGTCTTGTGATCAAGGAGACATATATCATTAACTGCATTAAACACACTAAAATAGAATTCAATATATTTAATCGTTTTATCATTTGTATTAAAATATTCAAAACTTGGTTCTATGCCATTAACCGAATTTAGACTCCAACTATAATCTTTTATAAACCCATAAGGTGCTTTTTCTTTTAACTGTTTACAAAAATTGAAAAAACTAAGTTTGTTGTACTTATCCGCATCTTGTGGAGTAGATTGAGGATTACATTTTGGATTTGCAATAGTATCTTTCCATATTTCGAAAAATTGTTTTACTTTGGTGTCATTCATTAGGTCTGATATTTGAGAATAATGAACTTCTTGGTATTCAAGTTTCAACATTTTTACTGTTGGATCATTGCTTAGATAAAAACAATAATTTGAATCGATGGTTACAAGATAGCAATCGTCTAAATAATGATATTTATCACATGACAAACATTTTACATATTTATGCATAGAATTTTTGTGCCAATCGTGAGACAACCTATATTCATGCCTTTTCTGTTCTTCTATTTTAACTTGTTCGAGCGAATCTTTTACATATTTTTCTCTTTTCAAACGTTGTGTTTCAAGAATTGAGTCGTTTTTTACTTTATATTCTTTTTCCATCATATCATATACTTCCGAAACTGCGTCATTTGCAGTCTCGAAAGTAACCTTTGGAATATGAAACTCTTTAACCTTTCTTTTCATAGGTAGTGCATTTGCAGAATAATATGCAGGGACAATGTATCCGATTAAGTTGTCACTATAAAAAAAGTATTTGTTTTGTTTATTGTCGTATGCAAAAAAATGACAATTTCCTTTGCTTAATCGGCTAAACTCGTAAGAATAGAATTTAGTTGATTTAATATCATTATTATAATGATACAGACTATCTTTTTTGTCCTTTGCCCAAAATCTTGTTGGTATTTCAAAAATGCCAATAATATATATATCATCTGATGCAGAAATATCTTCTGGTGATAGTTCAAATGTTTGCCCAAATGACTGCGTAAATGCAACCATTAGCATAAGTAAAACTGAAAGTGTTTTTAGTTTCATATTATTCTATCTTTATGTTATACAATGAGTTAATTATCAATTGAACAACATAAAAAATCAGGGTGCAGGTATTTCATAGCGTAACTGAGGCCGACCAAAGCCCTGATAATACTACAAAATAAGCCCACACCCTTATACGAGTGTGAGCATTTGCGAGAACTGACATTATCATGAATTTTGGTCGTTTCAGTTACATCAGTCGCAGGCAAACGCTCTTAATTTCTTATGTCTTACAAATGTAAATTTACGGCACTATAATTTAAAAAGCAAATATTTTTAATACTTTTTTCTTAAATGACTTTAAATGATTTATTTTAAGATTGTTATTGATATTTAATTTAAAATAACCTTCCTCCCTCATTTATCCCTCCTCTGCAAATAAATCATCCATTGTTACTTCTCTGTGGACGGTTTGAGAATACTTGTTGCGTTTTAAGCCGTAGGTTGTTATTAGCGTGGTGTGCAGAGATTTGCGAGTGCCGGTGGCAGCACGGAAGGTTTCGCGGCGTGTGTTTAGGCGGTCGGCGTATTCTTGTGTAACGACAAAAGGTTCTGATGTAAATTTTGCTTCGCAAAGATTGATTGTGTCATCACGACGGTCGATAACAAGATCTATTTGTGTGCCTTTGTATTCAGTTCCGTTTTTGTCAGCGAAAGATTTGCTGCTCCAAGCGCACACTTCGCTTAAAATTCCCGAAATACCTAAACGTCTTTTAATTTGGGCAATGTGATGAAGACAAACCATTTCAAAGGCGTATCCTTGCCATACGTTTCTACGGGGATTGTCTTGCATATTACTCCAAAAATGAGCGTCTTGACCGTCTGATTTGTCAACGAACTGTTGATGAAACAACGAAAACAAATCGGTTAGGTGGAATAATTGTCCATACTCTTTTTTGCCGAATGCAGAATAACGTCGAATAAAGTCGCATTTGCAAAGATTGTCGAGAACTTCTGTTATCATTCCGCCGTCATCGATTTTAATTGCCGATTGAATATCTGCCCTTGTTAATCCGTTGCGGTTGGTAGATAGTAGTTCCACCACAGAACGGTATATTTTGGAATCTTTAAACAGCGAACGGAAAATAAAATTGTATTCGGTATGCAGTGCTGCACCTTCTTCAAAGAAAAGGTGGTCGATGTTTTCGTTTAATGTTAACGATGGTTCGAGCATATCTAAATAGTATGGAATGCCGCCCATTGTCATATACGCTTCTATAATTTGGTAACGTCCCCAATCTATGTTTTTTTTGAGAAGAAACTGCTCTGTTTCGGCGAGTGTGAATGGGCGAAGGTAGATTTGACGGTTTACACGTCCGTGCATTCCGCCTTTGTCGCCAACGAGTTTTGAAAGCATCCACGTTGTTGCCGAACCACATACAAATAGTTTGAGGTTGGTTTGCGATGATGCCCAACTATTCCAAAAGTAACTGAATGCTGAGAGAAAACTTGATTTCGGAGTGTCGAGCCACGGAAGTTCATCGATAAAAACAATTATCCTATTTTTATTGAGTGTGGAAAGGTAATCGCGCAATTGGTCAAACGCCTCGTACCAATCCTTAGGTTTAAGGCGTTTTTCGTGCGAGTATCGTTCCAATTCTTTTTTGAATAATGTCAATTGAGTGTTGCGTGGGGTTTCAAACGACCCTGTGAAGTAGAAGTCGAAGTCGTTGTTGAAATATTGTTTCACAAGGTAGGTTTTGCCTACACGTCGCCGTCCGTAAATGGCTACGAGTTCTGCTTTGGAACTTTCGCAATACTCTTTCAATAAGTCTTGCTCGTTTTTGCGCCCTATTATGTTGGTATTATATTCCATAGTCTTACTTATAAATTTTGGCGCAATATACAAAAAAATCGCCGATACTACTTCCGAAAATGATTTTTTTTTGCTAATTCGGAGGTGATATCGGCGTTTTTTGGGTAAAAGTAAATTGTACTTTACTTTTTTGATGGTGTGTAAATAATTAGTTTTTTATCCCGTAATAAACACGTCTAATGCTTTTGCCAATTTGTATTTAATGAATTTTTCTTTAAGCAACTGCATAAAACGGTAGAAAATTTCTCCATAACATTCCATTATTATCTTGCCGTCGTACGATAGAAGGATGTCTTTGCGCTTGAAATACAGTCGGCGTCCATATTGTTGGTTGATAAGAGTGGTTTTGCGGTCGGCGTATGTGTCGGAACGAAATAATGGACCTCCGTGGCTTTTATCAGCATATTCCAACATTTGTTCGTATGTTTTAATATGTTCAATTGCAGCGAGAATATCCTGAGTGTTATAATACGTGTCGTTGGGGTAACGCCATGCGAAGAAATCTTTAATAAACGGGTATAGTTCTTGTTCAATTATTTCAGATTTTAATGTAAAGACAATTAAGTTGTCATCATTGGTTGTTTTGTTTTTTATATTATAAATATCCTGAAAATCATACTCGTCAAGTATTTTTTGTTTTGCCTCTTCAAGTGTGGTGAACTCCTTTTTTGCCTCTTTTTCAGACACTATGAGTTCGTAGTCGATGCCTATTGCCAAATATCTGCCCATATTGTGATGTATTTAAGGTATGTAATTATGAGCAAGATAGTGATTTTTTTTGAGATGGCAGAATTTTTTTATAATAATTTGTGAACATAACCGAATGGTTATTCGTCACAAAAATGTGTGAGATACCTCAATATTTCTTCACAAAAACGTGCAAGGTGGAGCAATTTTTCGTCACAAAAATGTGTTTTATTTGTATAATTGGGTGTAAAACAGAGTATTAATGGAAATACACTTATGTACGTTGAAAATGACGATAGAATAGGGGAGGCGATAATTATCCTAGTTAAGATAATTTATCAAAAATTCTTCTGATGTAAATGTGGGTAGTTGGCTGAATTCTTCAAAGTCTTTTTTATTGTTGGTGATGATTAAATCACATTCGCCGCTGAGAGCACAATAGTATTGCAAGAGGTCTTCAAAATCGTTGACTATTTGATTTAATGCTTTGTCTAATTGATGAGGAGTGTTGTCTAATACTTTAACGTGGTTTCTTGCCATTTTTAGCAACTTATATATTTCATCTTTGGAACGGTGACGAAGTATGTAAGCCATATTTGCAAATGTAAGATATGAAGCATAAAGTTCCAATTCACCTTTATTGCCTAATTCTAAGATTGTTTTGGCATATCCAAGATTGTTTCTTTGCTCAATAAAGTCTAAAAGAATGTTTGTGTCGAGAAATACTTTCATAATTATTTTTTCCCTAATATGTATCGTGTACGTTCGTCTTCAATTTCTTCTTTTGTGAGCGAAAGGTTGTCAATTAACTCGTTGACAGAAGGTGATATGTTTATGCCTTTTATTTTTTCTGCAAGTTTACGACGGTCTTCGTCGGTGATTTCTTCGGCACTTTTATAGTTTTTAAATATGGTGTTATGTTTGGGTTTATCTTGAATGTTATCTTGCATCGAACCTGCCAAAAATGCTATGATGGCAAGTTTTTGGCTTGGGTTGAGATTGCTTAATTGCTCCAAAAATGGAACTTTGATTTTATCTTTGATTCTGTGTGCTGTTGTGGCCATATCCTTATCTTTTTGTTATACTGCAAATATAATCTTTTTTTTATAAACAACAAAAAAACAGCCGTTGTTTTCTTCTTCACAACGGCTGTTTTCTTCTTTCAATTGTTCCCTGTCAATTTTCTACATCATCTTCTCCACATTCCACACAAATGCTCTAACGCCCATTTCAAGGTTTCGGTTGTCGAGTTTTTTGCATTTGGAGAGGAGTTCGTCAACTTTTTCGTCGGGGATGATGGTGAGAAGCGACGAGTTGAGTTCGGGCCAGGTGTGGGTGCCACGGCGGGGTTCGCCATCGTTGGTGCCTTGTCCAAATACCTGCTCCCACATTGTGTAGCCGCGTATTTCAAGACGCTCCAACATATATTCAACACGCTCGGTGTTGGCTTGGTTAAATACGATAAATACTGCTTTCATCCTTTTAATTTTTTTTAATGCATAATGCATAATTCATAATGCATAATTGCCGTCCGGATTGGAACTTACATTATCAATTACTTTGCTTTCTGATTGTGAATTATGCATTATGAATTACGAATTAATAATTATATTATTCTAACGGTTTACGTGAATCGAATACTGCGTCGTCGGCCATATCGTAGAATACGAAACTCTTCTTCACTTCTTCGGCTTTGTCGCGTTCGCCGTGTTTAGAGAATATTGCGTAGAGCACAGGTACGATGATAAGGGTGATTACTGTGGAAACGAGCAAACCTCCGATTACCACCACGCCCATAGGTGCCCACACTTCGGCGCCTTCGCCCGACGACAATGCCATAGGTATCATACCGAGGATTGTGGTGGCGGCGGTCATAAGCACGGGGCGCAGACGAGAGCGTCCTGAAAGTACGATTGCTTCGTTGAGTTCGTAGTCGCGGTCGCGCATAAGGTTGATGTAGTCTACAAGCACGATACCGTTCTTTACTACGATACCTGCAAGCATTATCACACCAAGCATACCCACCATATTGAGGTTCATACCCGTGATGAGGAGAGCGAAAATTACGCCCGAGATTGCAAACGGGATACTCATCATAATGATAAACGGCTTGCTGAGCGATTCAAACTGCGATGCCATCACAATGTACACGAGGATGATGATAAGTCCGAAAAGGAGTGTCATATCGGCAGAAGATTCTTGCTGCTCTTCGTAGTCGCCGCCGATAACGATTTTTACGCCTTCGGTTTTTTCAAATGTGTCGAGAATTTTTTGGATGTTTTCGGCAAGTTCGGAGAGCGAAACGTCGTCGGGAGTTACCGAAACGGTGTTGACACGCTGACGAGTTTTGCGGTCGATTTGCGGAGGTGCCCAATATTCTTTTACTGTGGCCAACTCTTTAACTTTTACGCGCTGACCTGTGGGAGTGTTGATGGTGAGGTCGTAAATTTTGTCGAGCGAGTTGCGGTCTTCTTCGCGCAAACGAACGCGGATGTAATACTCATCGCCGTCTTCTTTGAGGAATCCTGCGGTAAATCCGTTGATTTTGTTGCGGATATATGTGCCGAGTGTGGCGGTGTTGAGTCCGAGCGATGCCACTTTTTCTTTGTCGAATACCAATTGAAGTTCGGCGCGGTCGGATTCGCGGCTAATGCGCACGTCTTTTGCGCCTTCCACGTTTTTGAGTGCCTCTTTGAGGTTGGCGGCTATGGTGTTGGTTTGGTCAAAGTCGTAACCGTAGATTTCCACATCGATAGAGTTGCTGCTCATACCGCCGCCCGAAGATGTTGACACTGTGTAGTTTACAACCTCAGGTGTGGCGTCAAACTGATCGCGGATGGTGTTGGCGATGTCGAATATTGAGCGTTCGCGTTCCCATTTTTTGGTGGCACGGATATACATCTGACCTTTGTAGTTGCTTGTAGACGACATAATTGATGTGATGCCTGCGTCGTCGTTGGATCCTAAGGTGGTAGAAATCAGTCGGAGTTCGGGGTTTTGAGCCGCCATTTCTGCCTCAATTTTGCGTGCTATTTTGGCTGCCTCTTCCACACGTGTGCCGCGCTGCAATTCAAATGTTACGGTCATACGGCCTTCGTCGCTTCGTGGCATAAAGTCCATACCGATTTTTTCCATTGCCACAGGAATGAGCGAAAGTGCAAAGAATCCTACAATTGCCGAAATGGTTATCACCTTGTGACGCAGTGCGATAGCAAGAAGTTTGGAGTATTGGATGTCGAGCCAGTCGAGACCGCGGATAACGGTGCGTTCGTAGAGGCTCTTGCCGTGTTTTTTTACTTTCGACTGTCCAAGTTTTTCCATTATTATCGACCTTGCTTTCAACATCTTAGACGAAAGCATAGGTGTAAGGGTGATTGCCACTGTTGTGGATGTACATACACAGATGGTAACAATCCAACCTAATTCTTTAAACAAGATGCCGGCGATACCCGAAAGCATTGTAAGCGGGATAAATACGGCGCAAGTTACAAGCGTGGTGGCGATTACCGAAATCCAAACCTCGTTGGTGGCGTAGATGGCTGCCTCGCGCGGAGATGCGCCTCGCTGAATGTGCTTGTCGATGTTTTCCAATACCACAATGGCGTCGTCCACAACCATACCGATTGCCACAGTAAGCGACGACAACGATATGATATTGAGCGAACTGTCGGTTGCCAAAAGGTAGATGAACGAAACAATCAACGAAATAGGTATACAGATGGCGATGATGAGCGTTGCCCTCCATTGTCCAAGGAAGAAGAGCACCACCAAAACCACGAATATCAGCGCGTAGCCCACACTCTCAAACAGAGAGTTGATAGAGTTTTGGATGGTTTCTGACGAGTCGTTGATGATTTGGAATTTGATGTCGGGAGGAAGGTCTCTTTGGATTCCTTCCATAAGTTTTTTCACGTCTTTACAAATCTGCACGGTGTTGGCGCCCGACTGTTTCATAATGATAAGTCGGCAGCCTTCTTGCGAGTTGATTTTCGAGTCGAGGAAAAGGTCTTTGATGGTGTCGCGCACGGTGGCTATGTCTTTGATAAACACCTTTTTGCCTTGCGGAGTGGTTGTTACCACAAGGTTGTTGATTTCGGCGCTCTCTTTAAACTCGCTTTTTACGCGGAGACCGTACTGCTCTTTGCCCATCTTTACTGTACCCGAAGATACGTCGATGTTGTTGGTTTGCACAGCCTGAGCCACTTGTTCGAGACTTATGCCAAAAGCGTCGATTTTCTGCTGGTCAACGTCAACGTATACATAACGCTCGGGTGCGCCCATTACCGAGAGGTTACCGATACCGTCTACGCGGTTGAGCACGTTGGTAACGTTTTCTTCAAGGATTTTGTCTAATCCCGAATAACTCTCTTCGGCGGTGATGGCGTACATAAGGATAGGCATCATCGAAGTGTTGAACTTAAACACAATAGGCTTGCCGCAGCCGTCGGGAAGGTTGTCGGAAATCATATCCAACGCGCTTCGCACATCGTTGACGGTTTCGTCCATATTTTGGCCCCATTGAAATTTCATCGACACCACGGCGATATTGTCCTTTGAAGTAGAGGTCATCTCGTCGAGGCCTTCGATAGAGTTGAGGCTGTTTTCCAAGAGTTTGGTAAGGTTGGTTTCAATTTCGGAACCCGAGTTGCCGGGGTAGGTACACATCACCGACACGTATGGTGGCTCCATTTCGGGAAACTGGTCGATAGGCAGTTTTGCCAATGCAAACAAACCAACGATTATCACACCTATAAATATAAGTGATGTGGTAACGGGTTTTTCTATCGCGGTTTTGTAAATACTCATTGTTGTTTAGTTTTTTTTAATGCATAATTCATAATGCATAATGCATAATTGGATTCTGGCGGATGCTTTAATTATGAATTATGAATTATGAATTATGCATTGTGAATTATTTAATGGTTATAGGTGTTTTGTCGTGGAGTTTTTCAACGCCTTGAACAATCATTGTTTTGCCTTCGGTGATTTCGTCGGCTATGATTTCTACGTTGTCGTCGAAACGCTGACCAAATTTCACCACTACGCGGTGTGCACGGCCGTCTTGGGCAAGGAACACAAAGCGTTCGTCGCTACCCTGAACTTTCTGAACCGAGTTGTAAGGCACTACGATTGTTTTTTCCTGTCCCATTTCGAGGGTTGTGCTAACGTACATACCCGGACGGAGTTTGCGGTTGGCGTTGGGAATTTTCAACTGTACCGAAAATGTGTGCGAACGTTCGTCGATGGTGGGGTAAACAATCTCCACTGTTGCAGGGAAAGTTTCGCCTGCGTAGGTGTCGGTTTTTACGTTAACCTTCATTCCCACTTTGATTTCGGGAAAATATGTTTCAGGTATTTGTGCAAGGGCTTTGAGTGTGTTGATTTGCACAATTTCGTAGATAGCCTGACCAGAGAAAAGTTCGCCGGGTTCGTAGTTACGTGCCGAAATAACGCCCGAGAGAGGAGCGCGGAGGTAGGTGTTTTGTTCAAGATTTTTGAGCGAAGTTTCCAACACGTCGAGACCCGATTTTGCTTGGTCGTAGGTCTGCTTGGCAATGTTGTTGCTGTCGTTAAGAATCTTGATACGGTTAAAATCGTTTTTAGAGTTTTCGTAGTTGAGTTTGGTAGAAAGATACTGCGTTTCGTCCATTTTGGCTACGAGTTGACCCTTGCTAACGTTTTGACCCACTTCTACATAGAGGTTGGTGATACGTCCTTGGAGAGCGGGAGCCACAGCCACTTTTTCGTAGGGCTGCAACACGCTCGAAAGGGTGAGCACACGCATAATGTCTTCTTTTTGCAATTCCTTTACCGAAACGGTAACTGATTTTTCTTCAACGGTTTGAGTGTTAGTAGACTCGCCGCTGCACGATGGCAGCAACAATGCGGCTGCTGCCAATACTAATGGATAATGTTTTATTTTTATCATTGTGTTTATTTTTTACAAGTTGTTATAAAGTTTGAGTAGTTCGGTTTGAGCATTCATTACTTGGTAAAGGCTCTGAATATAAGTGCTTTGAGCATTCAAGAGGTTGTTGTTAACAGTAATGAGGTCGCTGCTCGAAATAGTTCCTACGTTGAATTTCTGCACGCTGTTGCGGAATATTTTTTCGTAAAGTTGCAACGATTCGCGGCTGCTGTTGTAGGTTTCGATGGCGTTGCTGAGGTTGAATTTGAGTTGCGATTCTTGAATTTGCAACTGTTCCATAGTCTGCTCCATCTGAGTTTGGGCAATGTCTACGTCGATTTTTGACTGACGGCACTGCGCATAGCGGTTTCCAGATGAGAAAATCGGAATTCTGAGCGCAAATGTTAGCGAGTTAGGTGCTTGTTTCATACCTGCGTCTTTGCCAAAATAGGTTCTGCCGCTGTAACTGTATTGCACCGATAGGGTAGGACCGTATGCCCAGCGTGTGAGTGTGAGTTGTTTTTGAGCCATTTTAACGTTCATTTCTAACTGCTGAACGGTGATGCTGTTGTCGAGTGCGCCTTCGGGAAGGTCTATTTCTTCGTTTACAAAAAAATAGTCTAACGATTCGGTGAGCACCAATTCGGTGTTGGGTTCTGCTCCGAGAGCCAACAGAAGCGAACTTTTTGCCAACTGAATATTTCGGTCGGCGGCGCGGAGGTTGTTGTCTAACACCATCAACTGCACCTTTATTTGGTCGGCGGAAGTTTGCTCTGCCATACCTACGTTAACAAGTTGAACTACATTGTTGTAACTCTTTTCGAGGTTTTCGCGGCTGTCAATGAGGGTCTTTTTGCTTTCTTGTGCAATCAAAACCGAGAGGTAAGCGGTGGTGGCTGCTGCTCTTGCATCGTTTTCGTTTCCTTTTTGAGCAAGTTTCTGCATATCTATTGCCATTTGGCTGAGTTTTACAGCCATAATCATCTGACCATTGACGGTGGCGCTGGCTGTAATACCGAGAGTTCCCACATCATTGTTTGGAATGGCGAATCCTTCACCGAGTTTCATTACGTAACCAAACATTGTGGTGTAACTGAGAGTTCCATCCACATTGAGGAGCATATTAGAGATGCTCTGCCATTTAGCCCATTCTGCTTTTTGAATGTTGAGCGAGGCTGTACGCATTGTTTTTGAGTGTTCTACGGCGTACGCCTTTGCTGAATCGAGGGTCAAGATAAGCGGCCCTTGGTTTGCGGTGCTGTCGGTTTGGGCTTTTGCACCCGAAATTACCGCCACAGCCGCAATCAGCATTAATGTTCTTTTGAAATTCATTTTGTTATCTTGTGTTTTTTATTGTTACTTGATTATAACTCGTCGATGTTGAACTCTTTTTCGTATTCGTCCATTTGTGCTTTCCAAAAAGTGAGTGATTTTAACATCGCTTGTATGTTTTTGGCAGAGCGCGAGTTGCGGTCTTTTTTTAGATCGAGTGCAGCACGGTTTACCTTTTCAAACCGTTCGATGTATTTTCGCAGCGACTGAATAAAAGTTTTAGGGGTGTTGACCTTGATGCGGAAATACCGTTTGCGGTCACCCGGATAGGTGATGTACTCAATTTTGTCTGATTCCATCAAGTGGTTGAGTGTGGTAGAAACCGACGATTTGGAAATTTTGAGTCTGTCGACAATCTCTTCAAAAGTAAATTCCTCTTGGTCGAGAAACGACAGCAATCCGAGGATTCTGCCTGAGAGAGCAGTACCTCCTCCACGACAGGAAATCCTGCCCATAATTTCCACAAGTTCGCTTTGTTTTTCTTCTCTTTCCTTATCGGTAATGATGTCTTGCATTGCTTATGTTTGGTTCTATTATTTCCGAACTGACTAAAAGTCTTTAAATTTTTACGACGCAAAGGAAAGAAATAAATAGAAAGAAGTCAATAGGTGAAAGTTAAGTAATGGTTAAAAAATGTGGAGGAATTTGAGAATTTTCATATCTTGCGGCGATTTAATGATTTACCAAAAATGCAAAATTTCAAGGCTATAATTCAATACGACGGCACCAAGTATAATGGTTGGCAAATTCAGCGCAATGGCGGAGTAACTATTCAGGGAAAAATTTCTGATGTGCTTACTCAAATGGTTGGCAATCAGGTGGATGTGGTGGGCAGCGGACGTACCGATGCAGGTGTCCACGCATTAGGTCAGGTTGCTAATTTCCTCTTGCCCGAAAAATTCTCCACACCTTATATATTAAACTACCTAAACCGCTATCTGCCTGAGGATATTGCTGTGGTGAGTGTGGAAAAAGCCGACGAACGGTTTCACGCAAGATTCTCTTGCAAGGGCAAGACTTACCGCTATCGTATCAATAATAGTTTGATTCCCAATGTGTTTGAGCGTAAATTTATTTATCATTACACCGACGCTGTAATTGATGTGGATCGTATGCGCGAGGCTGCCAAGTATCTTATTGGAAAACACGATTTTATGTCGTTTTGCGGCAATCAGCATATCAAAAAATCAACCGTCCGCACTATTACCGAAGTATCTGTTAATAAGCGTGATAATGAAATCTATATCGACTACACTGGCGATGGATTTCTTCAAAATATGGTGCGTATTCTTACCGGCACGCTCATTGATGTGGGTATTGGCAAAATAGCCCCCGAATCTATGCCTCAGATTATAGAAACAAAAAACCGTGCGGCGGCAGGTTTTACTGCTCCACCACACGGTCTTGTGCTGTTATGTGTTGAATATTAATTATTTACCTATAATAATAAACGGCGACCAGAAATAAGGATGTGCAAATTTACCATCCGAAATCATTTTGAGTTTGGCGTTGTGGAGTTTGTCGGTAAAGGTAAATTGGTCTTTCTTGCTGTTTTTGAGCATGTTGGTGTAAAAATT
>JAEEGL013523237.1_pt1 | contig 15424 bp, 11 predicted proteins | sample 9134231 | NCBI WGS metagenome assembly JAEEGL01 (sample SAMN16246548, study PRJNA631951) | gut metagenome | biome: gut microbiome; feature: rumen; material: fiber-attached | host: Bos | place: Iran: Karaj | collected 2018-10 | reverse complement strand
ATGGTCGGAGTGACGGGACTTGAACCCATGGCCTCTTGGTCCCGAACCAAGCGCGATACCAAACTTCGCCACACCCCGATGCAACGAAAGTTATTATAGCCGACCGGATGTAAAAAATCAAGTCTTTTTTGTAAATATTTTCGATTCGCGCGGAAAAACGGAAAAATGACAGAAAATTGTCATGCATTCTTCACAATTGGCGGCTATAATAGGCGCAATCGTTGATGACGGAGGAAAACGCCACATGAAAAGAATCCGAAACACAGTGCTGTGCTGCGCGCTGGCGCTGTGCATGACACTGAACGCCGGGGCCGCCGGCGTGCTTGCCGCAAACGAATCCACTCAGCCTTCCACGGCGGCGCAGTCGACCGAAAGCCACAGACACAGCTTCGGCATCTGGGACGTGGAACGCGCGGCGACCAACAAGAAGAACGGGCTGCTGGTGCGCGTCTGCAGCGGCTGCGGCCTCAAGCAGACCAAGGTCATTGCCCGCATCAGCTCCGCAAAGGTGCAACAGGTCGACAAGACCTACACCGGCAAGGCGATCAAAAACAAGATCGTGGTCAAAAACAAGGACGGCCGCGTGCTCAGGGAGAACCGCGATTATACCGTGGCCTACCGGCACAACAAGAACGTGGGCGTCGCCGATATGATCATCACCGGCATCGGCAAATACGACTGCACGTTCAAGCGCTCGTTCCGCATTCTGCCGCAGGGCACGGAGTTCACGAAGGTGCTGCCCTCGTCAAAGCTTTGCCAGCTCGCATGGACGGCTGTCAGGCAGCAGACGACCGGCTACGTGCTGCAGTACAGCACCGACAAGCGCTTTCAGGATAAGGCCGGGACCTACACCCAGAAGCTCGCGAACCCCGCGACTGCAGCGCTGACGGTCAAGGACCTCAAGCCGAAAACGACCTATTACGTCCGCATCCGCACCTACACGGAGACCGGCGGACGCACGTTCCAGTCCCCGTGGTGCAAGACGCAGAAGTTCACAACGCTGAGCCTCACGCCCTGGCGGATCGAGGGCCAGCTGCCCAAGACGGCGCGCGTGGACGCCTCGTATTTTGACGACGTGGTGTTCGTGGGCGATTCCATCAGCACGGGCCTCAGCTATTACGAAGCCGCCAACAACGTGCTCGGCCGGGCGCAGTTCCTCACCTCGGTCAGTCTGAGCGCCACCAACGCGCTCTGGCCGATCAGCGACCGCTCGGTGCACCCGCGCTATAACGGCCAGAAGATGAAGGTGGAGGACGCCATTCCCCTCACCGGCTGTAAGAAGGTCTACATCATGCTCGGCATGAACGATATCGTTTCGCTCGGCGTGGACCGCTCGGTGGCGAATTTCACCACGCTTTGCAACAAGATTCTGGCGAACGCGCCCGACGTGCAGCTTTATGTGGAATCGGTGACGCCGCGCACCAATCAGGGCGCAAAGAGCGACAACGGCGTGCTCAACAACAAGAACATCAACCTCTATAACCGCAAGCTGGCCGCCCTTTGTCAGCAGCGGGGCTGGTACTTCGTCAACGTGGCGGAGGTCATGTTTGACAGCACCGGCTATCTCAACCGCAGCTACTGCAGCGACCCGAACGGCATGGGCATGCATTTTGCCAACGCCGGGTGCAAGGTCTGGGTCGAATATCTCTATACGCACACCGCATAAACGCAGCAAAACCCGGGAACGCGCCGCGTCCCCTTCTTTTTTCCAAATAAAAAATGTTGCCGTTTTGTCGGAAAATGACGAAGAATGTCTTGTTTTTTTGCGCCGCTGCCTATATAATGAAAAAGTAACTCTCCGCCTTGGGCCGGAACGAAAGGAACGATGAAAATGAGAAACCGCCGCAACCGTCTGACTGCGCTTTTGCTGTCGCTGGTGCTGGCGCTGCTCGCCGCAACGTGCGCGTTTGCCGTTGCCGACGAACCACAGCCCACAAGACCGGACACCCCCTGGGGCGTCGCTGATCCGAGCGAGCCCGAAGCACAGGAGCCTGTGACGCAGGAGCCTGCAACACAGGAGCCGGTCACCGAAGAACCGACGACGCAGCCGCCCGTTACAGAGCCGCCCACGCAGCACACGCACGCGTTCGGCGCGTGGAAGACCGTGCGCCGCGCCACGGCCAAGCAGAACGGCCGTCAGCAGCGCGTCTGCAGCTGCGGCGAAAAGCAGACGCGGAAAATCCTCCGCGTTGCGCAGATCAAGCTGACCTATGAGAGCCGCGTTTACAACGGCAAGGCCCTCACCGTCCCGGTCCGCGTGAAGAACGCCGTCGGCAAGGCGCTCAAAAAAGGCAGAGACTACACGGTCAGATTTCAAAACAACAAAAACGTGGGCAAGGCTCTGGTCCTGCTCACCGGCAAGGGCAACTACAAGTTTACGGCAAAGCGTTCCTTCTCCATCCTGCCGCGGGCAACGGCGATCAAAAAGATCCTGCCGGGCGCCACGAACGCCAGCGTGCGCTGGAAGACCGTTGCGGCTCAGTGCGGCGGCTATCAGCTGCAGATTGCCGCGGACAGCGGATTTCAAAACCCGGTTGTCCAGCGGAAGGTGCAGGGCGCCAAAAACGCTTCTGCCGCCGTGAACGGGCTCAGCCCAAAAACCGTCTATTACGCCCGCGTCCGTTCGGTGCTGACGGTCAAGAAGGTCAACTACTATTCCGCCTGGTCCAAAGCGGTGCGCTTCCAGACCGCCGCGGTTTCCGGCCACGCGATCGACGGCCAGGTGCCGCAATCGAAACGCGTCTCCCCTGCCTGGTTTGACGACGCCGTCTTCGTGGGCGATTCCGTCAGCCTCGGGCTCAGCTACTACGAGGCGGCCGCCGACGTGCTGGGTAAGGCGCAGTTCCTGACGGCCGGCTCGCTCGGCTCCGGCAACGCGCTGCAGCCGGTGAGCGAAAAATCGGTCCACCCGCGCTATAACGGACAGAAGATGAAGGTGGAAAAAGCCGTTGCCGCCTGCGGCGCGAACAAGGTCTACATCATGCTCGGCATGAACGACATCGGCGCCTACGGCGTTGACAAATCCGTCCAGAACTTCCGCACGCTTTGCAAAAAGATCCTGACCGAATCGCCGTTCGTCACGATCTATGTGGAATCGGTGACCCCGCGCGTGAACCAGGGCGCAAAGAGCGACAACGTGAAGCTCAACAACAAAAACATCACGGCCTACAACCGGAAGCTGGCCGCCGTCTGCCTCGAGGAAGGCTGGTATTTCGTCAACGTGGCGGAGACCATGTTCGACGGCACGGACCACCTCAAGCGCGCCTACTGCAGCGACCCCGACGGCATGGGCATGCACTTTTCCTATGAAGGCTGCAAAGCCTGGGTCGACTATCTTTACACGCATACTGCTTAACGGAGGAATCATCCCATGAAAAAACGCATCATTGCCCTTGCCCTGACGGCCGTTCTTGCGCTGGCGCTTGCCGCCTGCGGCCGGACCGAAACGCCCGACGATACAACCGTCCCCGCGCCGATCGAGAGCACCGAAGCGCCGACGACGACTGCCCCGACGACGACTGCCCCGACGACGACTGCCCCGACGACAACCGCTGCGCCGACCACCACGACCAAGCCGACGACGACCGCCGCCCCGACGACCACGACCAAACCGACGACGACCGCCGCCCCGACGACCACGACCAAACCGACGACGACCGCCGCCCCGACCACCACAACGAAAGCGCCCGAAAAGGTTGACCTTTCCGCGCTGAGCAAGAAGATCATCTCCAGCGCGGGCGTGGAGGGCGCTATGCCGCTGCCGAAGGAACGGCTGACCGATCTCTACGGGATTGCGCAAAGCGACGTCGCCTCGGCGGGCTGCTTCATCACGATGAACGGGTCGTTCCCCGAAGAGGCGGTCATGGTTGAAGCGAAGGACGGCGCCGCCAAAGGACGCATCGTTTCCGCGCTCAACACGCGCCTCGCCGACGTGCTGGTGCAGGCCGAAAACTACGACGCCGAAAACTACGCGCTGGCCAAGCAGTGCAAGGTCATCACGAAAGGCAACTACGTTGCGCTGTTCGTTTCGCCCAAGCACGCCGCCATGGAATCCGCGTTCCTTGCCGCCGTAAAATAAACGATTCCGAATCTTTTCCCGGCGGGGGTGCGGCAAACGCGCCCCCGGCCTAAGGAGTGAACCCGTTTGGTCTTTTCTTCCCTGCCGTTTCTGTTTTTCTTTTTGCCGGCCGTTCTGATCGTCTACTATGCGGTGCCGCAAAAAGCAAAGAACGCGGTGCTGCTCGCATTCAGCCTGCTGTTCTACGGCTACGGCGAGCCGGTCTACATTCTGCTGATGGTCGGCTCCATTCTGCTGAACTACGCGGCCGGCCGCCTGCTCGGGCGGTTTGACGGCGACGCAAAGAAGCGCAAAGCCGTGCTGATCGCCTGCATCGTCGCCAATCTGCTGCTGCTCGGCTTTTTCAAATATGCGTCTTTGTTCGTTTCCACCGTCAAAGTGCTGCCGGTGTTTTCGTTTTTGCCCGACCCGCAGATCGCGCTGCCGATCGGCATCTCGTTCTACACGTTCCAGAGCATGTCCTATGTGATCGACGCCTACCGCCGCAACTGCGCACCGCAAAAGAACCTGATTACCTTCGGCACCTACGTCGCGCTGTTTCCCCAGCTGATTGCCGGTCCCATCGTGCGCTACGTGGACGTGGAGCAGCAGCTTCAGACGCGCACGCATACCGCCGAAAAGTTCACGAACGGCACGCGGCTGTTTCTGTTCGGGCTTTGCAAGAAGGTGCTGCTCGCCAACGCGCTCGGCGCGCTGTGGGACAATCTGAAGGCCGCGCCCGGCACCAACACCACGCTGGCCGCCTGGGTCGGCATTCTGGCGTTCACGTTCCAGATTTTCTTTGACTTCTCCGGCTATTCCGACATGGCCGTGGGCCTTGGCAAGCTGTTCGGCTTTGAGTTCGTGCGCAACTTCAACTATCCCTACACGGCGGATTCCGTTACCGACTTCTGGCGCAGATGGCATATCTCGCTGGGCACCTGGTTCCGCGAATACGTCTATATTCCGCTGGGCGGCAACCGCCGCGGCAAAGCACGCCAGTGCCTCAACATCTTCATCGTTTGGGGCCTGACCGGCATCTGGCACGGCGCAAGCTGGAACTTCCTGCTGTGGGGCCTTTATTTCGGCGTGCTGCTGACGATTGAAAAATTCGGACTGCTCCGGCTTTTGCAAAAGGGCCCGCGCGCGGCTGCCCGGCTGTATACCATGCTGGTCGTCGTGCTCGGCTGGGTGCTGTTCGATTTCACCCGCCTTACCGACATGGGCGCCTATTTCGGCGACCTGTTCTCGTGGCGCAACGGCCTTGTCAGCGCCGACGCGTTTGCCACGCTGATGACGCACCTGCCGCTGTTCGCGCTGGCGGTCGTCTTCTCTCTGCCCACGGCCCGCAGAGCCTTTGAGGCATGGAAGGACAAGCGCTTCTGGCGCGTGCTGGAGCCGGTGCTCGGCGTGCTTGCGCTGGTGCTCTGCATCGCGTGCCTCGTCAGCTCCACCTACAACCCGTTCTTGTATTTCAGATTCTGAAGGAGGCGCCCGTATGAAAAAAAGACTGCTTACCCGGGCGCTGCCCGCCTGTTTTCTCCTGATCGTTCTGACGCTGACCGTACTGTTCTTCGCTCTGCCGAAGCAGGACTTTGCCGAAAACGAAAAGCGCCTGCTGAGCAAAAAGCCGGCCTTTTCGTTCGCCGCGCTGCTGGACGGCACGCTGACCGAGCAGTGGCAGACCTATCTTGCGGACCATTTTCCGCTGCGTGAAGCCTTTGTGGGCCTGCACGCCTATTACGAGCAGGCCATGGGCCAGAACGGCGACAGCGGCGTATACCGCGGCAAGGACGGCTACCTGTTCGCAAAGCAGGGCAAAATCAACCTGAAAAAGGCCGAAACCAACGTGGAGGCGATCCGCGCCTTTGCGCAGCGCAACGGGCTGAACACCACGTGGATGATCGTCCCCTGCGCCGGCTATACGCTGGAAAAGAAGCTCCCGCCGTTCCACGCGAAATACCGCGACGGCGAGATCATTGACAACGTCCGCGCGCAGACAAAGGGCGACAGCTTCATCGACTGCCGCGACGTCTTTCTGCAAAGCGGGGGCATCCAGCTCTATTACAAGACCGACCACCACCTGACGAGCGCGGCCTCGCGCGCGCTGTATGAGGCCTACTGCGTGGCGCAGAAGCTGGAAAAGCACGACTTTTTGCCGCTGCAGACGAGCGAAGGCTTCTACGGCACGGCCTATTCCAAGAGCGGCCTTTGGGGCACAAAGCCCGACACGCTGGAGCTGTTTGAGGAGCCCGGCGGCGACTACACTGTGACCATCACCGAGGGCAGCGACAAAAAGAAGCACGGCTCGCTCTATTTCACTGAACATCTTGAAAATAAGGATCAGTATCCCGTTTTTCTGGACGGCAACCACGCGCTGGTCAAAATTCACAACAACAACATTGAAAACGGAAAGAAGCTGCTGATCGTCAAGGATTCGTTCGCCCACTGCTTTACCTGTTTCCTTGCCGCGAACTACGAAACGATCTATCTCGTCGACCTGCGCTATCACCGCACGCCGATCGGCGACCTTTTGAAAAAAGAAAAGATCGGCGACCTGCTGGTGCTTTACGGCGCCGAAAACCTTGCCTCTTCCACCGACATTGCATGGCTGTCCATGCTGTAAAAAGGAGACCGCTATGGATTACCTTGCTTTGAACTTCGGCGCCGTCGGCGACGGAACGACCGACGACACCGCAGCGCTGCAGCGTGCGCTGGACACCTGCGCGGAAAACGGCGGCGGCCGCGTCGTGCTGCCCGGAGGGCGCACCTATCTCAGCCGGTCGCTGTTCTTGCGGCCGAACACGGAGCTGCATCTGCAGCGCGGCGCCGTTCTCAAGGCGACGGGCGACCTCGACGGCTACTTTCGCCCGAACGAGCGGATCAACGACCCCAAAACGGCGCTGATCGGCAACCCCGTGACCGGAAAGCCCAGCTTTGTGTTTCTCTATGGCTTTGAAGCGCACGGCTGCGCGATCACCGGCGACGGCACGATCGACCTCAACGGCAGCGCCTTTTTGCGCCGCAAGGACCGCTATTACGTCACCGGCGACTTCTATCCCCGCCCGACGGGCATCTATGTGGAAAAGAGCGACCACGTCACCTTCCGCGATTTCACGGTGAAAAACGCGCCGTTCTGGACGCTGCACCCCGCCGGCTGCTGCGACGTACTGATCGACCGCATCCGCATTCTCAACGAGCTGGACGCGGCCAACTCCGACGGCATCGACCCCGACCACTGCCGGAACGTGCGCATCCTCGGCTGTCATATCGAATGCGCCGACGACTGCATCTGCCTCAAAACGACCAAAGGCAACGCGGAATACGGCCCGTGCGAGAATATCGTCATTCAGGGCTGCACGCTGATTTCCACCTCGGCCGCAATCAAGATCGGCACCGAGGGCGTCGACGATTTCCGCAACATTCTGGTGTCCGACTGCGTCATCAGCCGCTCCAACCGCGGGCTTTCGATTCAGATCCGCGACGGCGGCAGCGTGGAAAACGTGAGCTATCAGAATATCATCATCGAAACACGGCGCTTTTGCCCCGACTGGTGGGGCACGGCGGAGCCGATCGTGCTCACGGCGTTTGACCGCGACGCGGACACACGCTGCGGCAAGATCAGGAACGTCCGTTTCTTCAACGTGACGGCAACCGGCGAAAACGGCGTTCTGATCCACGGCAGCGAGCAAAACGAGATCGAGGACGTGCAGCTGCTGCACTGCAGAATCCACCTGACCAAAACGAGCAAATGGCCCTGCGGGCTTTACGATCTGCGGCCCTGTCTGGCGCACGGCGTGGAGGCCATGCCGAACGCCGGCTGCCTGATCCGCCGCGCGAAAAACGTTGCGCTGTCGGACGTGGTGTTCAGCTGGGGCAGCGTCTGCGACGACTACCGCCACGCGGTGGACGCGGCGCATACGCAGGGGCTGGTTCTGACAAAGGTCACCGGCACCGGCGCGCACGACGCGGACGAAGCGTTTTTGATCCGCTGAACCGACATACGTAAAAAAGACCGCTCAGGGAGCTCCCCGAGCGGCTTTTTTAATGCACAGGCGTTCTGTCTTTCATGTCAAGCCGGAGCTTATCGGCAATCATGGCGATGAATTCGGAGTTGGTCGGCTTCCCGCGCGAATTCTGGATCGTATAGCCGAAATAGGACGAGAGCACGTCGACGTCGCCGCGGTCCCACGCAACCTCGATGGCGTGGCGGATGGCGCGCTCCACGCGGGAGGCCGTGGTTTTGTTGGTCTTAGCCACTGTGGGATACAGCACCTTGGTGACGGCATGCATCAGCTCCGGGTCCTTCACGGTCAGCTTGATCGATTCGCGCAGGTATTCATAGCCCTTGATGTGCGCCGGCACGCCGATTTCCCGCATGACGCCGGAGATGCTGACCTCCAGCCAATGATCCTTGTTTTCGCTTTCGGCGGCGGGCTGGGTCTGTCTGAGACTCAACTGCTCAATCCGCCTGGCCGCAACGGCAGGGTCGACCGGCCGCAGAAAATAGTAATCCGCGCCCGCATCAAGCAGCTGTGCTTCAAACGAGGGATGGTCGATGGGACAGACGACAAGAACCACAAGGCGGTGCGTCCTGCGGTAGTCGCGCAGCGCTTCCAGAACGGCGATCGCGTCCAGCCGCGTCAGAAACGCATCCATCAGCAAGACGTCTGGCCGCCTGGCCTTCACTTCCTCCAACAGCGTCTGCCCGTCCTTTTTGACCGCCGTGACCGAAAAGCCCTTTTGCTGCAGCAGCTGGCCGCAGCGCACCGTATAATCCTGCGCGTCCCCTGTTACCATAACCTGAATGCTCTTTGACATGCTCTTCATTCCTTTACTCAATGAACTGTGTGAGGTTTTCTCACTCCCGTATCATGGCATAATCGATCGAGAATTGCAAGTAGTATTCTGTCGAATTCTGTCGGCGCAGGAAAAAAGTTTTGCGTTTCAATGAAAAATCAGAGATTTGCCGCAGATTTTAAGGGGAAACGGCGGTTTCAGGAGGCCGGCCGAAGCGCCTCCTCCTGTGAGAGCAGAACGCTTTGCTCCAGCATGGTGTGAGCAAATATCGCATAACCGCGTTTCGGATCGTTGACAAAAACGTGGGTCACGGCGCCGACGAGGGCCCCGTTCTGCAAAACGGGACTGCCGCTCATGCCCTGCACGATGCCGCCGGTCAGCGCAAGCAAGCGCGCGTCGGTCACGCGCAAAACAAGGTTGCGGCCGCTGTCGTCCTTCTGCGTCACCTTTTCGATGACGGCGGAAAAGCGCTGCGGCCCGCTGCCGTCCACGGTGGAAACGATCTCGCACGGGCCCGCGGCAACCTCGCGCGGCAAAGCGACCTGCACGGCCGGGGCCGAGTCGTCATAGGCGTCAAGGCGGCCGTAAACCCCGTCGGCGCCGTTTCGGATCAGCGAACCGATCCGCTCGCCGCGGAACACGCCCTGCAGCTCCCCTGCCCGGCCGGGCGCGCCTTTGCTGCAGCCGTTGACCGCGGCCGCCACGATATCGCCCTCCAGCAGCGGCAGCACCTCGCCCGTATCCGCGTCGCAGACGGCGTGGCCGAGGCCCGCCCAGACCCCGCTTTGCGGCAAAAAGAACGTCATGGTGCCGATCCCGGCGGCGCTGTCGCGCACCCAGAGGCCGGCCATATAGCGCCCGTAGGTCTCGCTGAACGCGGGCCGCAGCATCATCTGCAGCCCGGCTTCGCCGCGGCGGACGCTCAGGCGCACCGCCTGTTCGCCCGCGTCGGCAAGCAGCGCCGAAAACTGGTTATGGTCGCGGATCGGCGTACCGTCCAGCGTCAGGATAACGTCGCCTTTCTGCAGTCCCGCATCCTTTGCGGGACACACGGTGCCCGCGGCGGTCTGCACGTTTTCCATGGAAACGACGATGACGCCCGAGGTATAGAGCCGCAGGCCGAACAGGCTGCCGCCCGGGACGACGCTGATCCGTTCGCTGACCGTCAGCTTCGTACGTTTGACCGGCAGCACGCGGAACAGGCTGACCTGCGCGTCGTAGGTACGGATCGACGGGCGTTCGCTGTCGCTCTGCGCGGTCAGCGCCGTCAGGGTATAGATCGACCGCGGCGCGTTTTCATCTTCGATCCGAACGATGGCGTCCGGCACCGTCAGGCTGCCGTAGACCAGCAAAAGCAGCAGCAAAAGCACCAGCAGACAGCAGGCGCGTTTGGTCTGAACAATCATTTTTTGCATGTTTTCACCTCCGCACGAAAACTCGTGCAGGGTTAGCATATTCCGACGCAAAACGGTTATCCGATGAAAAAAGCACCGCGCGCCGAAACGTGCGATGCTGTGGTCTTTTGTCAGTTTTTGCCGTTTTATTCGAGATAAGCGCGGATCAGCGCGGCAACACGCGCGGTGGAACGCCCGTCGCAGGCCGCCGTCTGACGCGCGCAGAAAGCGCGGATCCGTTCGACGGGCGGCGCTTCGCGCACCTGCCGCAGCAGCGGCAGAACTTCATCGGCGCTTTCGGTCAGCGGGCCGGGAAGATCGCGGTCAAGATCCAGATAGAACGACCGCTCATAGGTACGCCTGTCGGGGCAATAGAACACCGTCGGGACGCCCAGCAGGCTCGCGTCGAACAGCACGGAGGAATAGTCGGTCAAAAGCACATCGGCCGCGCACAGCAGATCGCCCGTCGGTTCCGCGGTCAGGTCGCAGACGTGCGCATAGGCCCCGGGGGCGAAAAACGGCGTTTTCATCACGGGGTGGCGCGTGACGGCAAGAATCTCATCGTCGCGCAAAGAAGCGTCCAGCGCGGCAAAATCGAGTTTCGGATCAAACGGCTGCACCGTTCCGCCGCTTTCGCGGAACGTCGGCGCATAGAGATAGACCGTCTTGCCCCGCAGCGAGGGGCAACGCGACAGCAGCGCTTCTTTTGCAGCGGCGCGGCGCCGGTCGTCCAGCAGCAGATCGGTGCGCGGCACGCCGAGCGCGCGGACCGATTCAAGCGGAATGCCGAACGCGCGGGCATAGAAAGGGCGCACGGCGTCGGCCGACACGCAGACGTCGGTGTACTGCGCGTGGGTGCGGCGCTCCTCGTCCTGCGTCAGACGCGAGGGGGCGTCGAGCCCGAAGCATTTGAACGCGCCGGGCGCGTGCCAGAGCTGCACGAGCTTCTGGCCGGGACGCAGGGTCGTGTCGCGGCAATATTTGAGATAATCGTCGGTGACGATGACGCGCGAGGTGAGCATCAGGCGGCGCGCCCGCAGCGACAGCAGAAAGCCGTGGGGCAGCATGTGGGCGAAGACAACCTTCTCGCAGTCGAGGGCGTCATAGACGCAGGCGAGGTTTTCCAGCAGCCGCCCGTCGGCGCGGATGGTATAGAAGAACGCGCGGCTGCGCAGCGGCAGACGCCTGCAGCACGCAAGAAAAGCCGCCACGGCAAAGCGCGTCAGCGCGCGTTTGATGCGTTTGAGCAATCGGATCACAGCGCTCATGAGCCGCTCTCCCCTTCCGTTTGTTGGTTTTCGCCGCGCAGAACCGCAACGGCCGACAAAAACTGGCTGTCCTTTTGAATGGAGGCCGTCTGCGCCCCGGCGGCTGCGGCCACGTCGGGCTCCAGCCCGGTTCCGTTGAAGCTTTCGCCCCGGTAGGGCAGCATTTCGCCGACGCACAGCAGCACGGCGTCGCCGGTGGAAAGGCGGAACGCCTGCCGCACAAGGCCGAGGCCGGCCGTTGGCGTGCCGACGAGCGTCGCTTTGCCGTAATTGCGCAGATCGCAGGCAAACAGCTCCGCCGCGGCCTGTGTGTTTTCGCCGACCAGAACGGCAAGCGGCAAATTGACCGCCGCCGCGTCGGTCACAAAGGCTTCCACGGTTTCGCCGCTCTGATCAATCAGGCGGGCAGCCGGTTCGTCGCTGAGAGGCACAAAGACGTCGAGCGTCTGCATGGCGTATTTGACGTTTTCGCTGCCGTTCCGGCGCAGATCGATCACAAGCGAGCGCACGCCGGACTGCACGAAGGCGTCCACGGCAGCGCGGACCTGTGCGGCGGTGCCCGCATAGAAGGCCGTCAGGCGGAGATAGCCGACGTCGCCGTAGTTGTCGCTGACCACAGACGCAGCCTCAAAGCCGAGCGGAAGCTGCAGCGTACGTTCGCCGGCGCTGCCGCGCACGGTCAGCTCCACGCTGCTTTTGCCGCTTTGCAGCTTTTCAGCCGATTCGTCATAATTGGAGGCGTTGACGGGGATGGAATCCACCGCGCTGATCACGTCGCCGGGAACGATCCCCTGCTGCTGTGCGGGCGAGCCGTCAATTACCTCGTCCACGCGGATGCGGCTCTGGGCGGTGCGGCTGCAGCGCAGACCGACGCCCTGCATTTCGCCGTTTGCCTCGCGCTCATGGGCGCGCAGCTCTTCGGCGGTGAGATAGCGGGAATAGCCGTCGTTGAGGCCGGAGACGTAGCCGCGGGCAACGGCGGCGCGCAGAACGGCTTCGTCGCTGCTGCCGTAGTAGTGCTCGCGCAGAATGCCCTCCAGCTCGTCCAGCACGGCATAGCGCGCGGCCTGATCGGGCAGGCCGGCCAGCATGGCGTTATAGGTTTTTCGCAGCGCGACCCCGGTGACGACGGCGGAAAGCACGGCGACGGCGCAAAGCAGCGCGATGACGGGGCCAAGGGCGATTCGTTTGCTCATCAGAAGTTCTCCTATAGACAAACAGAGGGATGAAGCCATCCCTCTATTTCAAATTACGGTTTTTGCACGAAGTTCATCGGGTTTTGCTTCACACCGTTGTAGCGCACCTCAAAATGCAGGTGCGGGCCGGTGGAATTGCCGGTGGAGCCGACGTTGCCGATCTGCTGGCCCTGCACGACGTACTGGCCCTGCGTCACCGTCAGGTTGGAGCAATGGCCGTAGATCGTGACAAAGCCGTCGCAGTGATCGAGCAGCACGTAGCGGCCGTAGCCCGTGGTGCCCCAGACAGCCGCGGCCACATAGCCGCTGCGCGAGGCGAAGACCGGCTGGCCGTAGATGCCGCTGCCGGCAATGTCGGTGCCGCCGTGGAAGGCGTTGCCGCCGATGCGCCAGTCGCGGTAGCCGAAGGGGCTGGAAATATAGCACGGATAGTTGCCCAGCGGCCACGCCCAGATCTCGGTCTGGATATAGCCGGGCGGCACGGTGGGCTGCTCGGTCGTGGTGGTCAGGTCGCTCGGGTCGCCGTTGCCGATGGAATAGGGCGCGGAGCCCGTGGTGGTCGGGGGTGCGGTGGTGGCTGTCAGCGAACGGACCAGGTCGTCGATCTCCTTGTCGGCGGCAACGCGCTCGGCCTCCAGCTGTTTGACATAGTTCTGATAGGCCGCGGAATCCTTGTCGAGCTTTTTGATGTAGTCCTGCGATTCCTTATACTGCTCATCCAGCTCGTCGATCGTGTCGCGGTAATCCTGCTGCTTTTTTGTCAGTTCGGCCTTCTTTTCCACGGCGAGGGCGCGGGTCTCCTCCACGGAGGCGTGCTTTTCTTCAAGCTCGCCCTGCTTCTTTTCGAGGCTTTGTTTTGCGGCCTTGAGCTGCTGCACCTCTTCGCGGAATTCGTTGATGACCTTCTTTTCGCTTTCGCTGATGCGGCGCATCATTTCGAGCCGGGTCAGAAAGCTGGCCAGCGAATCGGCGCCCATGAGGATTTTGAGCGTAGTTTCGCGGCGGTTCATATAGTTGGAGCGCAGCTTGCCCGAAAGCGCTTCCTTGCTGTCCTCGATCTTCGTGCGCGTTTCGCGGATCTGGCGGTTGGCGATCCTGACCTCGTCCTCCAGCACGTTGATCTCGTTGGAAAGCTGCTTGAGGCGGTTGTCATAGCCGACGATCTCGTTATCGAGCGTTTCAATCTCGGTGTTCAGCGTATCGGCCTTTTTCTGCACGATGTCGATCTGATCCTGCAGCGTATCGAGATAGGCCTGCTCCTCTTCCTTCTTGCCGGCAAAGTCTTTCAGCTTTTGCTTGTTCGCCGCAATTTCTGCTTCGATGCGGCTGACCTCCTGTTCCAGCTCCGCCATGGTGGCGGCATGCGCCGCAGGCAGACGCAAAGCCGGCGTGCCGACGCCGAGAAGCAGCAGCACACCGAGCAGAACACAAAGGCATTTTTTCATGGAAAGACCTTCTTCGTCGGGAATTACAGATAGTTGGACGGGTTGACCTTCACGCCGTTTTTGCGGATCTCAAAATGCAGGTGCGGACCGGTGGAATTGCCGGTGGAGCCCACGTTCGCGATCTGCTGGCCCTTGCTGACCGTCTGGCCGGTGGAGACGCACAGATTCGAGCAGTGACCGTAAAGGCTGGCGTAGCCGTCGCCGTGGTCGATGATGACGTAGTTGCCGTAGCCGGTGTTGCCCCAGTTGGCCGCAATCACCGTGCCGCCGCGCGAGGCGTAGACGGGTCTGCCGTAGATGCCGCCGCCGGCAATGTCGATGCCGCCGTGGAAGCTCCAGCCGGAGATCGACGCGCTGCGGTTGCCGTAGCCGGAGGAAATGTAGGTGCCGCCGCCCACGGGGTAGCCCCAGGAGCCGCCGCCCGAAGGCGCGGGCTCGGACGACTGGGTCGTCTGACCGCCCTGCTGCGCCTGCTGGCGGGCCAGCTCTTCGGCGCGCTTGCGGGCCGCTTCTTCGGCCGCCCGGCGGATGATGGCGTCAATCTCGCGGTCGGCTGCGGCGCGCTCGTTCTGCAGCTTGCTGATGTAGTTCTTATAGACGGCGCTGTCGCGGTCGAGCTTTGCAATGACGTTGTTGACCGCACGGTAGTTCTTTTCCAGATTGGCGATGGTGCGCTTGAACTCGTTTTGCTTGGCTTTGAGTTCGTTTTTCTTTTCGATCTTTTCGTCCTTGGTCGCGTGGACGGCGTCTTTCTTTTCCTTGAGCGCAACCTTCTTTTCCTTCAGCTCGGCGCGGGCCGCCTTGAGCTTCTGAACGATGGCCTTGAAGTGGTCGATGGCCTTCTTGTCGTTTTCGCTCATGCGCTTCATCATTTCCAGATGGGTCAGAAAGCTCGCCAGCGAATTGGAGCCCATGAGAATCTTGAGGTTCGATTCATTGCCGTTGACGTAGGAATTGCGCAGCTTGGTGGAAAGCTCGCCCTTGGACGCGTCAATCTCTTCGCGCGTTTTGACGATACGTTTATTCAGCTTGTCAATTTCGCTTTGCAGCTTTGCCATCTCTTCGCGCAGCTTGATGATCTGCTTGTTGAGCACGTCGATTTCCTGATCGATGCCGTCGATCTGTTCGCCCAACGCGTTGGCCTTGGCCTGGTTCGCGTCGATCTGGGTCTGCAGCGCGTCGAGGTATTCCTGCTGCTTGTCCTGTTGTTCTTTGAGTTCGTTGAGCTTACTTCTGTTCGCGGAGATCTCTTTGTCGATCTCAT